>Ga0116174_10000445_pt1 | contig 41401 bp, 38 predicted proteins | sample AD_UKC087_MetaG_FD_89801 | JGI IMG/M metagenome (GOLD analysis project Ga0116174, IMG submission 89801) | Active sludge microbial communities of municipal wastewater-treating anaerobic digesters from USA - AD_UKC087_MetaG | ecosystem: Engineered > Bioreactor > Anaerobic > Digestate | place: USA...
AGAAGCGAAGCTCTTCAAGACACTGCTGAGTTTTTTTGTACATCGGAACATTTTTTTCATTATAAAAAAAATAACAAGTGAGATCAGAGGCGCAACAACGAAGAAAACAAGTGAAAGCTTAAGATCGATAGTCACTGCCATAACAGCAGCACCGATAACAAGGAAAGGAGCTCTTACAGCAAGTCTGATAAACATATTCACACCATTCTGAACCGTATTTGTGTCATTGGTGAGCCTGTTTACAAGGGATGATGTTCCTATCTTGTCTATACTTTCATATGAGAGCGAATTGATATGCCTGTACAGGTCAGCCCTGAGCTCAGTGCCAAATCCGTATGCACACTTTGCCGCAAAATACTGACAGGTCAGGGCGAAACAGAGCCCGCTGGCACCGAGAACAACAATAAGTCCGCTCATCTTTATAATGTAAGCAGTATCGTTATTGCCGATGCCATTATCGATTATCCTTGCCATGACAACAGGCACTATAAGCTCAAAAACAGCTTCCAGAAGCTTGAAAAAAGGTCCGAGAACAAGTTCCTTCTTATAATTTTTGAGGTATTTAAGTAATTTCTTCATGTGTTTGTTTCCATCCGATCGCTGAAATGATCATACGCACAGCGACACTCCCCAAAAGAGAGTGTCGCTGTATCATCATATTTTAATTCCGTTTGCCTTTAAAAGCTCTCTCGCTGACTCGACAGAGTCAACGCCAACAGCATTCTTAACAGGTGCAAACTCCTTTTCACGTACTACCTCATACGCAAGGCAGCTGTCCTGCATATGTACCATATCCAGCACGAGAGTTTCAAATTTATGACCGTTAGGAGACTCAGGCTTTACAAGATTGCCGTTGTCATCCATGAAGGGTATCTTTTTCTCTACAACATGAACAGGCATTTTACGATCACATATCTCCTCAAGCTTGTCCACACTAAACAAATAATTAAGTATAACGCCGTATTTATATGCCAGTTCACCCTCATCATCAACGAGAGTACGCATCTCCTCAGTCATCTCATAGTATTCTACTATCGAAGGCCTGCCATCCTCGAGACAAAGTACGCCTACACGCTCATCAGGAGAAGCCTTGCTTACAACCTTTCCTCCGGACTGAAGCCCTGAGTCAATAACCGCTCCGATAAAGCCGGGGTCAGCTATTCTTTGGAGAACATTATCCACGGCAAAGACGTTTATCCATTCAACTCCCCTGTCCTTTATTTCATCAAGAAGCCCCGCTCTCACAAGGGACGAGAACCAGCCTCCGTTTCCATTAGGAGAAAGCGAGATCTTTGAACGGCTCTCCATAAGCACCTTTCCGCTCATATCGACAGAGGGCGCCATATCCTGAATGAAAAATCTTACATAAGAAGGATCATACCCAAAATAATTCTTTTCCTCGAAAAATTCTCTGGTTTCCTTATTGTTCTTCTCGCTGGTCATGACATAGAGAGGGACCCATGCACCTGCAAGCTTAACTACATCCATAAGATTATTGATGAGACACTGGAAGATAAAGAGTTCCTTATCCACACCAATATTGAACATACCCTTAGGTTTATCAAAACCAAGTCTTGTGCCCTGTCCTCCTGCAAGAAGAACGGCAGCAACTTTTCCGTTTTTTATCGCATCTGTACCTATCGAATTATATTTTTCGCTTTCAGAGGCAATATCCTTTATAGTAACAGCACCGAGAGGTTCAAACGTGCCGCGTACTGAATTGCTGTTTTTTTCAGCATCAAGATTTTCGAGGACAGAAAAATCAGTTATCTCTATCTGATCAAGCAGATCCTTTTTCTCATCATCATTCAGTTCGTCATAGTACTTCAATATATGCTCCTGACCAATATCCGACAGAATACGAAATGCCTTATCGCGATCTATCATAAACTCCTCCTTGATCATGGCAAAGCCAGTTTTCTGAATTTATTATAACATATTATAATATAATAGTCAATGTATAAAAAAATCCGATACTCAAACGAGTATCGGATTTCTGGGGTAATGCTGATTGCATCTGGTCTGAGTGACGGGACTTGAACCCACGGCCTCTACCACCCCAAGGTAGCGCGCTACCAACTGCGCCACACCCAGACGATTTTTGCTCACCGCAATCAACGATATATATTATATCACTCAAAAATCAGTTTGTCAAGGGTTTTTTGAAAAAAAATTCGGATTTTTTTAATACAGCTCTGAATTCCCCTATTTTACGCCGTTTCTTCTCCTAACTTTTTTATTATTATTCTCTCTATGGACAAAAAATGATTAATATGATATAATATTCTTGATGAGTTAACGTCTGTAAGGAGCTGGTATAATGAAAAAGTATTCAAATCATATTCTTTCTGCTTTTATGTCTGCTATTTTTGCATTCTCATCATTATTCTTGTTAAACGAAAACTCTTTTGCAGCTCAGTCAGAAAAAAGCGGCAGTATCTCAAAAGGGACTACCGCTGTTATAATGATAGCCATCTTTATTATTACAGCTGCCTGCACGGCGTTTATCACATTCAAAGTAAGAAAGAAAAAAACAAGTTATCCGACAGAGGCATCCTCAGATAAGGAGCACGAAGAATAATACAGGAGCTGAGTATTATGGATTTCGATATCGACCTCTATATTGATTTTATCTATCACGGGTTTTACAGACTCGAGGATATTGAAGAAAGATTTGATGAATACCGTGAAATGGCAGAGGAAGCTGCCAAGGATCTTGGCGATGATGAGGTAATACTTTATGCAATATACGCCTTTGATCCTGATACTCAGAAATTCATATATGCAAACTTCATGCTTAAACGACTAACTCTGGAGCACTACGCCAGAGTATGCGAAAGGCTTTCAAAATTCTGCAGATTATTCTGTATAGGAAACGGTTAGGTGTAAATATGATGTTAAAACGTTCGATCTCTGCATTTATATCCGCACTGCTTCTCTCAGGAGCAGCCGTCGCTGTCTCTGCTGCTGCTGACAGCAACAGCGATAAGTCTGCTGATACCTCTCCCGAAGCAGCAGCTTCAGCAGACTCCTCTACTATCGGCGAGAATACTTCAAAACCTACTACTGAACCTACCACATTAAAGAAATACCATATAACTTTTCTTGATTTTGACAATAAACCTCTCACTGTTCTTGAAGTTGAAGAAGGCGACCCCATTGATTACACGGAAATTAATATGAGTTCCCTGCACAAACATATTGATGAGTTTACTGAACAGGACTTCTGTGCATGGGATATCAAGCCGGATTTTGCTGATAAGGACTATACTATCCACGCGCTCTCCAAAACAGCCCACATTACTTTCAGCAAGCCGCCTGAGAAAAAGCGATACTTTTCAACAAAGGGCAATGTTTCGCTGAAAGGTCTCGAGGCTTCTATACAGATGACTGTTCAGACGCCAAAAAAGGACAGCAGCGGCAAATTTATTACCGAGGAAAGCATAGTAGACATTTCGGCAAGCTGCATCGCCCAGCCCGCTACGCTGAAGGAAGCTTTTGCCGGTGGAGACAGCGCTAAGATAACTGTCTATCCCCGCGGAGATCAAAAAGCGCTCTGCACCTTCGATATCATCTGTCACAGAGATCTCGGTGATGTGAATGAGGATGGAAGCATTAATTCCACAGACGCTTCCCAGGTTCTGGCGGCTTATGCAAAAATGGCAGCAACAAAGGACTTCAAACCAGATGAAAAGCTCTTGAAGCATTCCGATGTTAATATGGACGGCAAACTGGACGCCCGTGATGCTTCACAAATACTTAAATATTATGCGGTTTCATCAACAGCTACAGAAGCTATAGACTGGGAGTACTTCTTCGATTACGATAAGATACTCGGTGCAAAATAATACAGAGGTATGTATCTATGAACAAAGAATGGTCAGAGCTTAACAAATCCATGCAGTCATTTCTCAGGAAAAAGGATACATATAATGACGGAATAGGTGCACTGTTTAAACTCAGAAAAGATCTTATGGAGACTGTACTTTCGTTCAAAGATGAATTGGAACGCGAGGACTTCAATGCTATCCCGTTTATTAATGCAGAGGGATACCACAGTAAAACTATCGCCTATTCCCTCTGGCATATATTCCGTATCGAAGATATAGCAGCTCACACTCTTATAAATGGTGATGAGCAGATATTTTTTCAAGGAAACTACAAGAAACGTATCAATTCTCCGATAATAACAACAGGTAATGAACTTGTCGGTCAGGATATTGCCGATTTCTCTGCACAACTCAATATTGATGAACTATATACATACATCGTTGAAGTAAAGAAGAGCACAGAGTCTGTATTGTCAAAACTCCCCTTTGATATGCTGAAAAATAAAATATCTCCCGAACAGAAAGACCTTCTTATTTCGCTTAATACTGTAAGTACTGACGAAAATGCTGTCTGGCTTATCGATTACTGGTGCAGCAAGGATATACGCGGACTTATACAAATGCCGTTTTCAAGACACTGGATAATGCACATTGAAGCATCTCTGCGCATAATGAAGAAACTGAAAAAACGGAATAAGACTGCCTGACTTTCGTAAAAAAGTACTGACAGGCAGTTTTTTTGCTGTTTGTAAACTTTTTTCTGTTTTCCTATTGAAATTTCAGGAAAGTTAATGTATAATTATAAAGTAATGCATTTGCGCAAATTCACTATTTTAAAGGAGTGCTTATAATGTACAACGATCTTATGGATTCAATCGGCTTCGTTAAAGGCTATGATCCTGCTGTAGGCGAGGCTATGGGCAAGGAGCTTGCTCGCCAGCAGAGAAATCTCGAGCTCATCGCAAGCGAAAATATCGTTTCCCCTGCTGTTATGGCTGCTATGGGAAGCGTTCTTACAAACAAATATGCTGAGGGATATCCCGGAAAGCGTTACTACGGCGGATGTCAGTGCGTTGACGAGGTAGAGGAAATCGCTATCGAGAGAGCCTGCAAGCTCTTCGGTGCTAAATATGCTAACGTTCAGCCCCATTCAGGTGCTCAGGCTAATACAGCTGTTTACTTTGCAGTTCTTCAGCCCGGTGACACTGTTCTCGGTATGAGCCTTGCTGACGGCGGTCATCTTACACACGGTTCACCCGTAAACCTTTCCGGTAAGTACTTCAACTTTGTTTCATACGGTCTTGACGACGAGACAGAGACTATCAACTATGATGAGCTTTACAAGCTTGCAAACAAGACTAAGCCCCGTCTTATCGTTGCAGGTGCTTCTGCATATCCCCGCGCTATCGACTTCAAGCGTCTTTCCGAGATAGCAAGAGCAGTCGGCGCACTCCTTATGGTAGATATGGCTCATATCGCAGGTCTCGTTGCAGCAGGCTGTCATGAGTCCCCTGTTCTCTATGCTGATATTGTCACTACTACAACTCACAAGACTCTCCGCGGTCCAAGAGGCGGACTTATCCTTACAAACAACGAGTTCCTGGCTAAGAAGATCAATTCTGCTATATTCCCCGGAACACAGGGCGGTCCTCTTATGCACACTATTGCTGCTAAGGCTGTATGCTTCGGCGAGGCTCTCAAGCCAGAGTTCAAGGAATATCAGCAGAGAATAGTTGCAAATGCCAAGGCTCTGGCTGACGGTCTCCTCAAGAGAGGCTTCAACCTCGTTTCCGGCGGTACAGACAACCACCTCATGCTGGTTGACCTCCGTCCCTTCAACATCACAGGTAAGGAGCTTGAGCACAGACTGGACGAGGTTTACATCACAGTAAACAAGAATGCTATCCACAATGACCCTGAGAAGCCCTTCGTAACAAGCGGTATCAGAATCGGTACTCCTGCTGTTACAACAAGAGGCCTCGGTGTTGAGGAAATGGAAAAGATCGCTGAGTACATCTACCTCTGCGCTACAGATTTCGAGAACAAGGCTGATGAGATCCGTGCAGGCGTAAACGCTATCTGCGAGAAGTTCCCTCTTTATAAGTAATCAATAATCATCAAGGGACGGACGAACTGTCCGTCCCCTTATTTTATAGAAAATATTATGCACAGGATATTCGGATCAAAAGAAAACATACAATACTGCGACAGAGAGGGCGCATACGTTATCCCTGTCTGCAATGGAAAGATCGGTGTGATACATACTCCTAAAGGTTATTTCTTTGTTGGCGGCGGAATAGAAAATGATGAATCTCACTCTGATTGCGTAAAAAGAGAAAGTCATAAAGAAACAGGATATACAGTTTCTGTAAAAGCAAAAGTATGCTCTGCCGAGACCTATTGCTTTCACAACGAAATAGGTTATTTTCACCCCGTCCAGACCTATTACACAGGTGAATTTACTTCAAAAGTATCCTCACCGACAGAAAATGACCATGAATTCTTGTGGATCAATTACGAAAATATCAAAGGAAAAATGTTCTGGGAAATGCAGAACTGGGCACTGGATATTGTAAACAAACAATACATACTCCGATTATCATAAAACAAGGTATTTAATATGGATATTCACATTAATTCACTCTATCTTTGCGTAAATGATATGGATAGAGCAATAAAGTTCTATGAGGAATTTTTTGAACAGGAAGTTACTGAAAGAGATGAATTGTACAGTGTTTTTGAAGTAAACGGCTTCCGTCTTGGATTATTCGCTTATAAACTTACTAACGAAACTCACGAATTCGGAAGCAACTGCATACCGAGTTTCAGCGTTGACGATCTCAAACTTCTTGATGTCAAGCTTAGGGGAAAAGACATCTGCTTCCCGATAACCCGCATAGGAAATAACTGGGTGGCAGAGTTTGTTGATCCTGAGGGCAATCACATTGAAATGACTGCACCTGCAAAGTAAAATGAAAGGAGAACTGCTATGTCTGCACCATTAGCCGATAAAATACGCCCGAAAACTCTTACCGATGTTGTCGGTCAGGAGCATATTCTCGGTGAGGGAAAGCCACTTCGCCGCATAATCGAAAGCGGAACAGTCCCGAATATGATATTCTATGGTCCATCAGGCGTAGGCAAGACTACTGTGGCGCGCATTATCGCCGAAAACTGCGGTATGTCACTGTATAAGCTCAATGGCACAAATGCTTCACTTTCCGATATCAAGGACGTAGTTGCCGAGATAGGCACATTCAGAAGCGAAAACGGTATACTGCTCTATCTTGACGAGATACAGTATCTGAACAAAAAGCAGCAGCAGAGTCTTCTGGAATACATCGAAAACGGCGAGATAACACTTATTGCTTCAACTACGGAAAACCCGTATTTCGCAGTATATAATGCTGTCATAAGCCGAAGCACTGTTTTTGAGTTCAAGCCTGTTACTGCCGAGCAGCTCATACCTGCGATAAAACGCGCTTTCAGAATCATGTCGGAGGAAAACGGCTACGAAATAGAAGCTTCCGATGACATTATAACCCGTATAGCCTATAGCTGCGGCGGTGACGTCCGCAAGGCAATGAACACAGCTGAGCTTGCAGTCGTCTGCGGAGAGCCATCTGACGGTAAAGTAACCATAACCGAGGACTCCCTCGAAGTTCTTGCACAGCGCAGCAATATGCGCTATGACCGTGACGGAGACCAGCATTATGATATCCTGTCAGCTTTTCATAAATCTGTCCGCGGTTCTGATGAGAATGCAGCTTTGCACTATGCTGCACGTCTGATAGCCGCAGGAGATATTATCTCACTTTGCAGGCGAATGCTTTGTATTGCTTCAGAGGACGTAGGTCTTGCCTATCCTATGGCTGTTCCTATTGTGAAAGCCTGCGTAGACTCGGCATTACAGTTAGGACTTCCCGAGGCTAAGCTGCCAATTGCAGAAGCAATAATCCTTATGGCTACAGCTCCGAAGTCTAACAGTGCCTGCATGGCTATTGATGCCGCTCTGGACGATCTGAAAAGCTGCGATGCTCTTGATTTTCCAAGACATCTCCAAAACGTTCACTTTGACGGCAATGGCGCTAAGGTTGTGGGGCAGCATTATCTCTATCCCCACGATTTCCCCAATCACTATGTAAAACAGCAATATCTCCCTGATGCACTTAAAGACCGCGTTTACTATCATTATGGTGAAAATAAGCAGGAGCAATCTGCATATCAGTACAGACAAAAGCTTCTGAGTGAAGCTGATAAATAAGCAAGTCCGCAGAAAACTGCGGACTTTTTCATAGCAATATATATAAATTAGCCGGAGTAAACTTGATTTTTTTAGTCTTGACAAAAGTCAAAAAAAATGTTATAGTAATTAAGTAGAATACAATTGTTCATCAGTGGTGGACGATTTTTTCAAAAAAACAAAAGGTGATTTACTATGGATACAAAATCACAGCTTATCGTTGCCGACGCAAGAATACTTCCTGAGGTCTTCACAAAAGTCCTTGAGGTAAAAAAATTGATGGCGCAGAAAGGCGAAAAAAGCTTCGCCTCAGCCTGTAAACGTATCGGCATTTCAAGAAGTGCTTATTACAAATATAAGGACAGCGTTTTTTCTTATGAGGAGCTCTTTAACAGAAAGATAGTCAATATCTATCTCCTTCTCAGTGATAGTCCCGGTATTCTGTCAAGCGCTCTTGTTTTCCTTCATAACCTGAATGCTAATATTTTGACTGTTAATCAGAGTATCCCCGTGGACGGCGCGGCTGCTGTCAATATATCACTCAGGCTAACCGGCGAGTATGATGAAGAACTCGCCGCACTAAATTCAATTACTGAACTAGACGGCGTTTTAGAGGTCAAGATCCTCTCAGCCGAATAGTTTACGGAGGTTTTCTTTTTATGTCAGTTAAATTTGCAGTTTTAGGACACGGTGTTGTAGGCTCTGGCGTTGTTGAGCTTTTCTATAAGAATAAGAAAAGTATCGAAAAGCGTGCAGGTACTGAAATGGATATAAAGTATATCCTGGATCTCAGAGATTTCCCCGACTCTCCTTACGCCGATAAGTTCACTAAGAATTTTGATGATATCCTCAATGATGACGAAGTAATTTCCGTTGCAGAGTGCATGGGAGGTGTCGAGCCCGCTTTCACTTTCGTTAAAGCCTGCCTGGAAAAGGGTAAGAGCGTTTCCACTTCAAACAAGGAGCTGGTTGCTGAGAAAGGCGATATTCTTCTGAAAACAGCAAAGGATCACAACTGCAACTTCTTCTTTGAAGCAAGCGTCGGCGGTGCTATCCCGATAATCAGACCCCTTCACCGCTGCCTTGCAGCTAATGATATTACAAAGGTTGCAGGTATACTCAACGGTACAACAAACTTCATCCTGACAAAGATGTATAACGATAATATGCCCTTTGATGAAGCTCTGAAGCTTGCACAGGAGCTCGGATATGCTGAGAAGGATCCTACAGCTGATATCGAAGGTCATGACGCCTGCCGCAAGATATGCATTATATCTTCACTTGTTTTCGGCAAACACGTTTATCCCAGGAGCGTATATACTAAGGGAATAAAGGACATTCAGCTCTGCGACGTTGAAGCTTCAGATGTACTCGGCTATGCAATAAAGCTTGTAGCTTCTGTTACTAAACTTGAAAACGGCAATATTCTCCCCTGTGTAATGCCTACACTGGTTTCCTATGATAATATAATGTCCGGCGTAAATGATGTATTCAATGCAGTTCTCGTTTACGGTGACGGTATCGACCAGGCAATGTTCTACGGCAGAGGCGCAGGAAAGCTTCCTACTGCAAGCGCAGTACTGGGAGATGTTATTGAAGCTGTAAAGCACAAGGTAACGGTATTATCTCAGTCATGGGAGTCTTCATCTGATGACTCATTTGTTTCAAAGATAAGCGAATTCAAGTCACGCTGGTACTTCAGAGTTCCTTCGGGTTCATCCATCGAGGGAGTTGAAGTTTACAATAATGACAATGGTATGTCATTTGTTACCAATGAAGAACTCACTTTTGCTCAGGCAGAAGCTAAGGCTAAGGAGCTCGGAGCACTTGCTTGCCTTCCCATTCTTGAATAATCAACAATATTACAAGATGCTTCCGGTTATCGGAAGTATCTTTTTATATCAGCTTTATGGAGGCAATTATGGCTTCAAGCAAGGAATATCTCAACTTTATACTGGAACAGCTTTCAGAACTTGAAGGATTTGCTTACAGAGCAATGATGGGTGAATATATCATTTATTACCAAAGCAAAATAATCGGCGGCATTTATGATGACAGATTTCTTGTTAAAAATGTAAAAGCTGCTAAAGAAATAATGCCCGATGCGCCGCTTGAACTGCCATATGACGGAGCTAAGGAAATGATACTGGTAACTGAAATTGATGACAAAGCTTTTCTTAACCAGCTCATTACTTCGTTATATGAAGCCCTACCTGATAAAAAGAAAAAATGATACAAAAAGCCCGTGAGCGTATACTCACGGGCTTAGTTTTTATCTCTTTACGAAGTACTCCTCATACCATACAAGGAAGGTGTAAATGGTCCAGACCTTGCGCCAGTTATCGGAATTTCCGCCGATATAGTCATTGAATATAGCATTTATTTCATCAAGATCGAAGAATTCAGCTGCCATATCACTGCTGAACTTAGCTCGTACATCAGAATTATAACGCTCGTCTGCAAGCCATATCCTGATCGGAACTATGAAGCCGAGCTTCTTTCTGAAGGCTATCTCCTCAGGAAGAACCTTTGCAGCGGCAGTTCTGAATGCAACTTTGTTTGTCTCCTCGTTCACCTTGTACTTTGAAGGCATACGGGAAGCTATATCAAATATTCTTCTGTCAGTGAGAGGCATACGGATCTCAAGTCCGCAGGCAGTGCTCATCTTGTCAACATTAAGGTAAATATCTCCCTCAAGCCAGATCTGTATATCAACATCTGACATCTTTGTGAGGGGGTCAAGACCTTCTGTCTCGTCATAGATGTACTTTACAAGGTTTACAGGAAGCACTGAGGGATCATAATGCTTGAGTATACGCTGCTTTTCATCCTCCTTCATAATATTGGTATTTCCGACATAGAATGTCTTGAGATTTTCGCCATAACGCTCAGCATTTCTGTACATATTGTATCCGCCGAAGAACTCATCTGCGCCCTCGCCTGAATAGCAGAGCTTTGTATGTTCGGCTGTTGCCTTGCAGCCAAGAGTGAATACGATAGCCGAAGCATCTCCGAGTGGCTGCTCCATATTGTACATAACAAAAGGAACAATGTCGAAAAAGTCCTTAGGCTGGATATTTGCAACGCTGTGCTCTACATTGAGCAGCTCAGCAGTCTTTGCAGCTACCCTTGACTCGTCAAAACGCTCCTCATCATAACCGCAGGAATCAGCTCTTTTAGCATCTGACATTGCGAGTACATAGGAAGAATCAACGCCGCCTGAAAGGAAGGATTCGGCTGTTTCGTCCTGATCCTTTACTTCAGGGAAGATGTTCTTGAGGGTATCATGTATCTCATCAGCCCAGTCATTGAGGGACTTGCTGTCATCAGCCTTGAACTCAGGGGTCCAGTAGCGACCGATAGTAAGCTTTCCGTTCTCAAATTCCAGCCAGTGTCCGGGCATAAGCTTCTTAACGCCCTTGAAGAAGGTGTCCTCTCCTGCTACATATGTAAGAGTCATGTAGATCTGGAGCATATCAACATTCAGCTCCTTCACAAAGCCTTTCTGCTTCATGATGTCCCTGATATATGTACCGCAGAGCAGTCTGTTATCGGCTGTGATATAGTAGTAGAAGGGCTTAGTGCCAAACTGGTCTCTCAGACAGAAATATTTATCATTTTCTGTGTCATACAGAGCAAATGCAAACATTCCGTAAAAATGGTCAGCCATTTTCCTGCCCCATTTTTCATAAGCCTTTACAATAATGGCCTTTTCACGTTCTTCTCTTGAGAGTGTTCCGTCAATGCCAAGCTCCTCGCAAAGCCCTCTCCAGTTACGGATATGTCCTCTGTAATCGCATATTTTAATCAATTGAACTCACCTCGTAAAGTAATGCTTATATTTCTTCATAGTTCTGCGGACGGTTCATGAGCGCGCCGAGAGCAAGCCTTACGTCTCCGCCGTTGAAAAGCACCTCATTGAGCTGCTCCGTAATAGGCATTTCAACGCCAAGGCGCTTGGCAAGATCATATGCAGCCTTGCAGCAGAAGTAACCTTCTACAGTGCCAACACGCTCAACAGCCTCCTCAGGAGAAACCCCCTGACCGATAAGTATACCTGCACGTCTGTTACGGCTGTGCATACTTGTACAGGTGACGATAAGATCTCCGATACCGGTAAGACCGCTGAATGTTGCGATATTCGCACCGCAGGCTTTGCCGAGACGGGCGATCTCATGTATACCTCTTGTCATAAGAGCAGCCTTTGTGTTATCACCGTAGCCCAGACCGTCACAGACGCCTACGCACAAAGCGATGATATTTTTCAGAGCACCGCCTATCTCGCAGCCCTTGACGTCATCATTAAGATAGATCCTGAGATAGCTGTTTCCGAATTCTCTCTGGACCAGCTCAGCCGCATCATGGTTTTCAGAAGCCGCAACTATTGTAGTTGGAACGCATCTTGCGAGCTCCTCTGCATGAGAGGGGCCTGAAAGAACTACAAGCTTGTCTGTATGTATCTCTTCCTTGATGACCTCGCTGAGAGTCTTGAGACTCCCCTCTTCAAGACCTTTTCCTGTGTTTACGATAACCATATTATCATCTACATATGGTGCAGCAGACTTCGCCACATCCCTAACAAACGACGAGGGAATTCCAAATATAAGTACATCACAGCCTTTGATACATGAAATATCGCTGGTCATTGCAATGCTCTCTGAAACAGGTACTCCGGGAAGCTTCTGAACGTGCTCCCCGTGAGAGCGGATATCGTCTATCTCAGACTGAAATTTAGACCATACAGTTACATCGTGTCCGCAGCGCTCAGCCATTATTGCAAGACTGAGTCCGAAACCGCCTGAACCAAGTATAACTATCTTTGCCATAACTTTTTACTCCTTCCGCATTGAGCCTCAGTTTATATTTATGGTATTGAACGAAAATTTATTCTCATTTCCATCAATAAGTCTCTCTATATTTGAGCGATGCATCCATATGACCATAGCCGCCATTGGCAGTGACAGAACCATATACAGGAAGCTTCTTCCAAAAGAGAAACCGTCAATGAGCCATGACATTAGCAGTGTGGCAAGCGGACAGTAAGCTGTTGAGATGATTGATGCAAGCGAAACATACTTTGAAAGAGCGAGCATTACCACAAATATGGCGAGAAGCGCCAGGAATACCTTGTAATCCACAGCAAGGAAAGAAGCTGCTCCGACAAGAACTCCCTTTCCGCCCTTAAAGCTGTAGTATATCGGGAAAACATGTCCGAGAATCGCAAAAAATCCTGCTATATATCCGATATAGTGTGTATCATTTCCCGGCATCATACCTGCGTGGAGCAGATGGCAGAATCCTCTTGCAAGGGCAACCGCAATAATACCCTTGAAAAGATCACCCAGAAGTGTAAAGAGCGCACAGCTCTTTCCTGCACATCTTAGAGTGTTTGTCAGACCTGCGTTCTTACTTCCCATGTCACGTATATCGCGGCCCGTCATCATTCTTACAACAATGATGGAGAAATTAAGGCTGCCAAGAAAATAACCAAGACATGCGGCAGCAATGATAGAAAGAAAAAGTTTCATTATTTATCATTTCCTCCCCTCTCACGGACTATGAAACGGACAGGCGTTCCTTCAAGTCCGAATGTTGAACGTATCTGATTTTCGATATATCTCCTGTATGAGAAATGGAAAAGGTCAGCTCTGTTTACGAATGTTACGAACGTAGGCGGCTTTGTTGAGGGCTGAGTCATGTAATATATCTTCAGTCTTCTGCCCTTATCCGAGGGAGGCTGTACTCTTGTAGTCGCATATGCAAGAACATCGTTCAGCATTCCCGTTGAGATACGCATACTGTTCTGCTCATAGGTATACTTGATAAGCTCATAAAGCTTGTTTATACGCTGACCGGTTTTTGCGGATATAAAGACAAACGGCACATATGACATGAAGCTGAAATCGTTCTCCAGCTTTGTCCTGTACTCCTGCATGGTCTTGTCGTCCTTTTCGATCAGATCCCATTTATTTACAGCAACTACACAGGCTTTTCCCTGTTCGTGAGCGTAGCCGGCAACCTTTGAATCCTGCTCTGTAAAGCCTTCGGCAGCATCCAGCATAATAACACAGACATCTGCACGATCTACAGCCATATAAGCTCTGAGAACGCTGTAATGCTCGACCTTTTCAGTAACCTTAGACTTTTTGCGTATACCTGCTGTATCTATAAATACGAATTTTCCATATTCATTTTCAATAACAGTATCCGTTGAGTCACGGGTAGTTCCTGCTATATCGGAAACTATAACCCTCTCCTCACCAGCTATCTTGTTGATGAGAGAGGACTTTCCGGCATTAGGCTTTCCGATAACAGCCACCTTGATATGATCCTCGTCATATTCAGCTTCCTCACTGTCAGGAAGGCTCTCATATACCTTGTCCAGCATATCACCTGTTCCGTGTCCGTGAACTGAGGATATGGGATAGGGATCTCCGAGACCGAGATTATAGAATTCATAGAGCTCCATAGGCGGATCTCCCAGGTTATCGACCTTGTTTACAGCAAGAACAATGGGCTTGCCGCTCTTCAGGAGCATCTGGGCAACTGCATAGTCATCAGCAGTTACACCACATCTTATATCTGTAACAAAGACAATAACATCTGCTTTCTCTATAGCCAGCTCAGACTGTCTTCTCATCTGAGCAAGAATGACATCATTGCTGTCAGGCTCTATACCGCCTGTATCAACAACCATGAATTCTTTACCGCGCCACTCGCATTTTGAATAGATACGGTCTCTGGTAACACCGGGAGTATCCTCAACAATGGAAAGGCGCTGTCCAATAAGCTTGTTGAAAAGGGTGGACTTTCCTACATTAGGACGTCCGACAACTGCAACTATCGGTAAAGGCATTTCAATTCCCCTTTCTGCATTTTTCATTTAAACCAATTATTTTAAGAAGCAATGTGCTTCGTATATTCGCATATTATTCATGATATGACGTATGACTCAATAGGTTATTCCCATTATTGCATCAAGAAGCTCAAATCCGTCACTGTTAGTGGATGTCAGCTTAACATTGAGCTCCTTCTCCACATCAGAAACTGTAAGATCATCAAGAAAAACATCAGAATCGCGCCTGAGCATAGCTGAAGAGATCAGAAGCTCATCACCCAGGTCTTTTCCTTTAAGCTGAGCGATAAGATCCTGAGCGGTTATCAGACCTGTCACAGTGATAGTTTCTCCAAAGAAGTCATTCCTGATACGGTAGACATCACATCTGAGATCAGGAAATCTTTCCTCTGCCTTCTTAGCAAGACTGCTTATGGTTGAAAACAGAGAATATCCCGTTGCAATGGAAACATGACGTTTTTCGCCCTCCCACTCAGCCATATCCAGGGCCTTGTCAAACTCGTCGATCAATGATCTTAGCATTCCGACGCCATTCTCATACTGAGAAAAGTCCTCATAAGCCTCCATAGGAGGAGGCTCACGCTCAGCTATCAGGTAGAACTCGTCTGACGGAAAAACAGTTCTCGTACCGAATTTTTCGAGGAACACCTGCTGGAATTCTTCGATAATATCGATAGTCTCGGCGGCAGATTCCTTAGTAAAGCCGACAAGAGGGTAAAGTCCCTTTCTGAACTTAGTAAGTCCAACCGGTACTACAGCCATACTCGTGATGTTTGGCATAAGAGTACCAAGATCCGTAAGTGATCTTCGCAACTCGTCACCGTCATTTAGCCCGGGACAGCAGACTATCTGACAATTAAGTTTTATGCCGCTCTCTGCAAGCTGCCAGATATATTTCAGCTTTTCGCCTGCAAAGCGATTGTGCATCATTTTGACTCTGAGCTCAGGATTGGTAGTATGAACAGAAACATTGATATTAAGCTTCATCTCAATGATCCTGTCAATATCCTCCTGATGAAGATTTGTTAGTGTAACGTAATTACCCTGTAAAAAAGAAAGGCGGGCATCATCGTCCTTAAAGTAAAGAGTTTCTCTCATTCCGGGCGGCATCTGATCGATAAAGCAGAAGACACACTTGTTACTGCATGACTGCTTGTTATCCATAAGGAATGTCTCAAATTCGAGTCCAAGATCATCGTATTCGTCCTTACTGATATCAAGATTGATCGTTTTATTGTCGCGCAGAAGTTCAAGGGAAACCTCAGTATCGGCAGCATAATACATATAGTCAAGGACATCTTTTATACCATGACCATTTATCTTAACGAGTATATCGTCTTTTTTTACTCCGCATCTGTCCGACGGAGAGCCATGCATAACGCTGTTGATCTTAACCATAAAATAACTCCAAATACTTAAAAAGGAGAGAAGGATCTCTCCTCCTCTCCTTCTCTTTTATCGGATCAAGCCGATTATTCAGCGTCGATCTTAAGGACCTCAACGCCCTTATAGAATCCGCAGTTTTTGCAAACCTTGTGCGGAGCCTTATATGCGCCGCAGTTATCACACTTGGACATTGCGGGTGCTTCAAGCTTCCAAACTGCAGAACGTCTCTTATCACGTCTTGCCTTGGAAGTTTTTCTCTTCGGTACAGCCATTCTGGCACCTCCTTACAGAGCTTCACAGCTCATTATTATTAAGATGATCGCACTGTTTTTCGTTAAGATCACAGCCGCATACCATACAAAGCCCTTTGCAGTCTTCCCTGCACAGTACCTTTGTAGGCAAACTGAGAAGCATATCGGTCAGTGCAATTTCATTCACTTCAATGCTCTCGCCGTCAGCGACGATATAATCATCGTTATCGCTGTTGCTGACGGAAGGAACAACAATATGTTCAAAGCTGAGATCATAGTTCTTTGAAAATTCCTTCAGACACCTGTCGCAGGTGTGAAGCATCTCAAAAGCGGCAGAATACTCAAGATAAACAACTCCCGCATGGTTATAGAACCTTCCTTCGAGATTTACAGGAGAACTGAAAGTGAATCCCTTTACCCCGTCAAGCTCGTCGGTTTTGATCTCATAGCTGAATTTCTTTGATTCTCCAACGATATCAAATATCTGTTTTAAATTGATCTTCATATTATAATCCTTCAGAGCACCATAAGATATATTATACACCAGATGACAAGATATGTCAATAGTTAGGTGTAAATTTTTTCGGTTTTAATACTAAATTACTTGATAAACTGCTTTACGCTCTCGGGAAGCTCAGAATCATCAGCAGAAACTGTAAATACAACAGTTGCTTCTTCGCCTGTGAGCTTGTCGAGCTTCTCAAAGAGAGTGCCGAGTGCATCGTAGTCGCGGCCAACTATCTTGAGGATACCGTCAACGAAAACGTCCTTGATATCGTAGTTGCCAGCCAGCATACCTGCTACAAAGCCGTAGAATGCATCTGCGCCTTCGATAGCAAAGCTCTCTGTATCGCACCATCTTACTCTGAAGCTGATAGAACGTCTGATATTATCGCCCTTTTCAATGCAAACCAGGTTGCCGTTTGTTGACTTTACAGCATCGTTGATCTGATCGATGAGTATCTTTGTCTTACCTGTACCTTTTTTACCTGTAATAAGTTTAATCATAATTTACTCCTTCCGTGCCTTTCGGCATTTATGACGTATTATATTTTGTATTATGAGCTAAACAGACCGATCAGCCGAGCTTAGCTTCAAGAGCTGCCTTTGCGCCTTCATAACCGGGCTTGCCGAGAAGAGCGAACATATTTGACTTATAGCTTTCAACACCGGGCTGGTTGAAGGGATTTACACCAAGAACATAACCTGAGATAGCGCAAGCCTTCTCGAAGAAGTAGATCATATAGCCTACATTCTCCTCAGTTGTGTCATCAAGTTCAAGGATGATATTTGGAACTCCGCCCTCAGTATGAGCAAGAACTGTTCCTTCGAAAGCCTTTCTGTTTACAACAGACATATTCTGGTTTGTAAGGAAGTTGAGACCATCAAGGTTCTCAGCATCAGGCTCAAGGAAGAGATCAGTCTTGGGCTTCTTGATGTCAACAACAGTCTCAAAAAGGATCCTTGCACCGTCCTGGATATACTGACCCATAGAGTGAAGATCAGTTGAGAAAACAGCAGCTGACAGGAAAATTCCCTTGTTGTCCTTTCCTTCGCTTTCGCCGAAGAGCTGCTTGTACCACTCAGACATCATGACGAAACTGGGATCGTATGAAACCAGCATCTCTACAGACTTGCCCTTTCTGTAAAGAATATTTCTAAGAGCTGCATACTTATAGCAGTCGTTGTTATCGAAATCAGCACAGAAGTCAGCCTGTGCCTTAGCAGCGCCCTTCATGAGAGCATCAATGTCACAGCCTGCAACTGCGATAGGAAGAAGGCCGACAGCTGTAAGAACAGAGAAACGACCTCCTACATCATCAGGAATAACGAAGGTCTCATAGCCCTCAGCGTCTGAGAGGTTCTTGAGAGTTCCTCTTGCCTTGTCTGTAGTAGCGAAGATACGGTTCTTAGCCTCTTCCTTGCCATATTTATCCTCAACCATCTTCTTGAAGATACGGAAAGCGAGAGCGGGCTCTGTAGTTGTACCTGACTTAGAGATAACGTTTACAGAGAAGTCCTTGCCGTCACACAGAGCAATGATCTCATTGAGATAAGCAGGATTGATGCTGTTTCCAACATAGTAGATATCAGGAGTATCCTTCTTCATATTGTTATAAAGAGGCGACTTGAGAAGCTCGATAGCTGCTCTTGCGCCAAGATAGGAACCGCCGATACCGATAACGATAAGAATATCGGAATTAGCCTTGATCCTCTCGGCAGCAGCCTTGATACGAGCGAATTCTTCCTTATCATATGCTGTAGGAAGCTCTACCCAGCCTAAAAAGTCATTACCGAGACCTGTCTTGCTGTGAAGGGACTGTGCAGCAGCTTCGACCTGAGCCTTGATGCCAGCCATTTCGTCAGTATTAACGAAATCCTTCAAGTATTTGGTGTTGAGTTTCAAAGACATTAAAATTTACCTCCAATATGTATGGAAAGCCATACAAATATAATTTACCATCTTTATGATACTATATTTTCTGATTTTTTTCAAGTACCTTTACATAACATTTTCAACATTTGTACATTTGTGACTATTTCAACATTATTTTTCTATCAGTTTCACCAACACTTCTCTAAAGACATAGGCAAAATCAAGTTCCGGAACAGCCGATTTAGTTATAATATCAGCCTCAAAAACAAGTTTATCGTCATTATAAAAAGCCGCCGTACCGACAGGCTGCCCTGCCCGTACAGGAGCAGTCAGATACTCAGGGATAACCACCTTTGCTCTGAGAGTAGCTGAGCCTGCTGGAACTACAGCTCTCCCCTGCTTTTCGATACCTATCTCAACGGCAGAAGCAGTACCGCTTCGTACCATGACAGGTTTTAGCATTTCATCAAGGAACATGGTATCAGATACATTATAGTTCCTAAATCCTTTTCTAAGCAGATTTTTTGCAAAGTTAAAAGTCATTTCAGCACTTTCTGCTCCTATTATTACCGCCACAAAAGCCGTACCGTCATCATCACGTCCCGCCTCCGCTATACAATACCCGCATATATCAGAATGGCAAGCCTTAAAGCCGGCATGGGCACTGTAAGTTCGTGTCATTGTGTTTTCACTTACAAGCTCCACTTGTCCGTTACGGACAAAATCGCGCCATATTTTGAAATAATGCTGAAGAAAATCGTACTTGAGCAGTTCAGAACATATTACCGCAACATCATGAGCAGTAGAGTAAGAAGCTTCCCCACTGTATCCGTAAGGACTTTCAAAAAATGTATCTCTGAGCCCAAGATCAAACGCTTTTGCATTCATATCCATTACAAAAGCATCTACACTGCCAGATGAGCGCTCAGCAAGAACCGTAAGCGCATCATTAGCATTGCCGATTATAACGCTTTTCAGCAGTTCGTCAACAGAAAGCGTGTCTCCACTCTCAAGCCATATAACTGACCCTTTGGTATTAGTTACGCTATCCGAGGCAGTAAGAATATCATTAACGGAATATTTTCCTGAATCAATATCCTCCGCTACCAGCAAAACGCCCATAAGCTTGCTGAGATAGCCCGAGTTAAGTCTCTTATCAGGGCAATTCCCTTCTATTATCGTTTTTGTATCAGCTTCCATCAGGATATAGGCAGAAGCAGTTACTTCATCAGCCTTACCTGCCCCCATTATCCACGCTGCTGTTATAATTATTCCAGATATCAATACAGCCGCTCTGAGAAAAAAACGCATAAAATCACCTCAGGACATCATATGCTGCAAGATATAAAAAAATGAAAAGGAGCAGCCGAAGCTGCTCCCACTCATCAAACTTTATGTGCAGTTATTATGAATGTTTCTCTGTTATCGCCTGAAAGCTCGTAATTACCCGAGATAGGTACTCTCGTTGTAAGCTTGTCCTCGTTTCCGGTCACAGAATAGATCTGATATGATTCGCCATTGAATGAGAATGTATAGGGTTCCTCAAATGTATACTGCTCAAGGAAGTCAACATACTCCTCAAGGCACATCTTCTTCTGGGTACTGATAGCTGCGTGGATCTCTCCTATATATCGAAGATGCCATGGACAATACTCAGAGCCGGTCTTCTCCTTCTTTCCCTCGGGATACCTTACGATAAAACCGTACTTCCAGCAGTTTTCTCCAACCCAGCCCTCTGTATCGTATCCGTCATAAGAAATTACAGAACCGTATGCATTAAGTGCAAGATCAACGCAATATCCTGCTTTTGACTCAGCAAAAGCCTTGGGACAATAAGAATTCTCGCCGGTATATGTGTCTGTAGTTCCGTAAACTATAAAATCAGCAAGACCTGTTTCGTTTGCATAATCTTCCATCATGCGGTTAAGAGCCTCAGCAGCATCCTTGTTAAGCTCCATATTTTCATCAACAAGGCTGTAGAATTCATTCTTCTCATCAGCCAGATCCACCATAACGCCCTGATTATCAACCTTTGCAGGTGATTTGTCATTAAAAAGTGAAAGGATTCCGTCCGAAACATCCTTCTTGAAAAGTTCACATTCAGAGTAACCAAGGTACTTCACACCCTCAAAGGCTGTTGTTGCCTGATCTGTCGTGCTGTAACTAAGGCTGCTTCCAGTAGACGCTTCCGTGTGTGTTTCAGAATTGCGGAAATCGCCCTTTATTGTAAGATTATATGGCTGCTGAGAAGCCAGTGTTCTTCTGAGAGAATCAGCGCCAAAAAGAGTGCCGACAATTATGCCCATAGCAAGCAAAACGCGGCTCATTCTGAGCTTGTTTTTCTTTGTCTCCTTCATTATACATATCCTCCGATATTTGTTCTACATATATCTCTGTTTATTTTTCTCTTTTATCAGACGGCTCATAAGCTTTTCCGCCTGCACAATATTCGCTGTACGCACTAAGCGTATTATATACATTGTTCCAGTTAGTAGTTCCGCCGCACAGCACAAGTATGTACTTTTTTCCGTTAACCTCTGCAAACGTAGCTATACAGTTTCCAGCCTCGTCCGTAAAGCCTGTTTTTCCTCCCAGGACTTTTACCCCAGGCATTTCATCGCCATACATCCTGCTGAACAGAGTACTTTCAAATACAAGTCCGTCCGCATTCTGTTCAGTCGGAGGAACTTTATATTCTACCGCAGAAAGGATCTCGCGGCATATATCGTTCCCGATAGCATATTCCAGCAAAATGGCGATGTCTTCTGCTGTACTATAGTTGTTCTTATCGTGAAGTCCTGCAACATTAGTGAAATGTGTGTGTTTTAAACCGATCTCATCGCATTTCTCGTTCATGAGCTTCACAAATGCCTCCTCTGAACCTGAAACATATTCAGCAGCTGCAAGTGATGCATCTGCACCCGAACACAGGATCATGCCATACAGCACATCCTTGAGAGTTGGCGTTTCATCAGGTTCGAAGCCTGCTCTGGAGGCATCCAGAGCTATATATGGAGCTACCATTTCATACGTTATCGGAACGGTAGCAGAAAGGTCTTTTATATTTTCAACAGCAATAACAAGCGTCATTATCTTAGTAAGTGAAGCAGGATACAACTGTACGTGTTCATCCCTGTAAGCCACGACCTCGTTATCGTCTACATTAATCAGAATAGCATTTTTAGCGTCATATTCCTTTTTGAATTTCTGAGACTTGTCCGTCTTTTCAGGAAATACAACAAAAGGCACTGCCGCTTCCTCTGATTGTTCTGTAGTAGCTTCGGCAGATACAGGCACTTCGCCCGTAGTAACTTCTCCGGCAACATCTGAAATGATCTCTGCAACAGAAGCTGTACGCCTGCTGCGCCTGTTCAGATACCTTGCCGTAAAAGCGCCGATAAATATAAGAACTAAAAGGAAAACCGCTGTGCCTGACTTAAACAAGTTAGCATTGCGCCTTTGTTTCCTTCTTTTGTTCATTCTACACCTCAAAATTTTATATCTCTGTATATTTTATTATAATACAAATTTCATTTATTGTCAACAAAATTTGCGAAATCATATTATTTCTACGATTTGCACAAAGCAGTCGAATTATATTATAGCGATATAACAAATCGATGTGTTGAATTGTTGTTGAAAAGGCTCCCGTAATAAAACAGGAGCCTTTTTTTATATTTCCACTGCGATCTGAGCTCTGAGCTCAAAAGAGTAAAGATATGCTTCTTTTACTCTTTTCTTTGTTGTGAGTTCGATTGCTGCTTTATAAAGTTTTAATTGCATGGAATAACGCTCTTTCAGCTTTTCAAGGGATACTCCCCTGTCTGATTTATAGTCCACGATAACTATTCCGTCTTCCTCTTCAAACATCAGGTCGATTATTCCCTTTATCATTCCGTCAGACTTCTTCAGCTTGTCCAAAGCTTCATTATCGATATCCAGTTCTGAAACTGCCACCATGAACTTCTTCTCACGCACATATGCCATTGCAGAACATATCCTTTTGTATAAGCCGCTTTCAAAAAAAGCTCTAACATTTTCTCTGTCAATCGACTCCGCCTCTGACTGACTGATATAACCTTTACCAGACACAGCAGCTATTTCCTCGTCAACATTGTTAATAGCCTTTTCAAAATCACAGTACTGGAAGAAGGTATGGATAGCCGTACCTCTTTCCGCTCCCGTAAGCTTTGATCCCGCCATGCGAAATCCGGGACGTTTCAGTTTCATATCAAAAGGCTCATCTCTATCCTTTAGCTTCTTGGTGATCTGTGTTACACTAAGCTTTGCAGGCGTCTCGGAAAGTGTACGGTCATAATAAAAGGAGACTATATCCTTCATCTCGTTGATCATTTTCTCATTCGGAGCAGTTTCCTGTGTTTCGGCTTCCGGTTCAGTTTCTTCCACTGAAACATCATCGACTATCTCATATTCAAAAACGCTGTCTGTGTTTTTGTGCGCATACGGCATTACTCCTTCTGCCTCAAGATCCAGCTTCTCGGCTATATCTGCAAAACAAGAATCGCGCAGGATACTTACCCACATCCAGTCAGAAAAGCTCTTTGCTTCGCTGACAGCTTCGGATATATCGCCGCTCTGCAGTATTATACTGTCCATAAGGCTTATAACTCTTTTCAGTGCCTTTTCGCCGCTTTTAAGATTAATGAACAGTTTCTGCTGAGCTCTTGTAAGTCCGACATATAAGAGACGCATCTCCTCACTGCGTGTATCACGTTCCTCCTCTGCTGACAGCATGGCCTGCTGAAAGGTCTTGTATTTTCTTAGTATATCAGGATCATATAGAACATATCCGATCCTGCCGTCAGGACTGCACATGACAGGCTTTGAATCAAATTTGAACTTTACTGACGTCTCTGCTATGAACACAAATGGAAATTCAAGTCCTTTTGAACGATGCAATGTCATTACAGAAACATATTCTCCTGCTGAAGCCGAGACCTTTCCCTGAGCGTAATCGCCATTTTCCATTACCCTGTCAAGGTGCCTCAGAAAACCATTAAGACCTCCCGAGCCGTCAAAAGCCGCTGTACTTTCATAATTCTGGGCATATTGTATGAGAGCACGAAGATTGGCACGCTTTTTATCTCCGTCATTATAAAGCTGCATAACGGAAATAAAATCTGTTGTGTCATAGATCTCGCCAATAAGTTCTCCAATAGTCATTGTCACAGAATCAAGTCTGAAGCTATCCAGAGATTCGAGAAACTCTGCACATCTTTCTATAAGGAACATATCATCACATTCAGGATAGTCTCCGTCAGCAAGTCCCCTGATTATCGGAAACAACGCCCTGTTTCTGTCAAAGGATTTTATAAGCGCTATATCTGATACGCTGAACATATACATAGGTGAAGCCATGACCGCTGCCATAGGAATATCCTGAAGCGGATTACTTATTATCCTCAACAGATCAATAAGAACAGCTATCTCCCGCGATCTGAGATATCCCGATTCTTCACTTCCCTTTGCCGGTACTCCGATCTTGTTCAACTCATCAGCATACATATTTATGTGTACATTATTTCTTACAAGAATACAGAAATCAGAAGGCCTGCACGGACGTTCCCTGCCGTCCTTATCGATGACTGTTTCTCCGTCTCTGATCATTTCCGCTATTCTGCCAGCAGTAAATACCGCCTCACGATTGATAGCCTCAGACTGTTCATCATCATCCGAAGCATCATCATTTATGAATGTTATACATGCTTTTCTGCTTTCTGATGCCTCTTCCGTATACTGAGCCGCACCAAAATGCAGCATTTCATCTTCAGTATAGTTGATATCGCCGCAGTTCTCGCTCATTATCTGCGCAAAAACATAATTCACAAAGTCTATTACCTGAGGAGAGCTTCTGAAGTTCTTATTCAAGACTATAGACTGATTTTTTGAACTGTTTTCAGGAGAATACGGCCGCGATGCTCCGAGAGTATTTATAAAATTGCGGGGATTTGCAAGTCGGAAGCGATAGATAGACTGCTTGACATCACCAACAAGGAATACATTATCGCCATACATAGGCTCGCCCGACTCATCAAGCCTGTAGTTTTTGGATATAAGCTTGAATATCAGATCCTGCTTGTTGTTTGAATCCTGATACTCGTCGATCATGATTATATCATAATAATCTGCGATCCTCCGTGCAGTTTCGGACTGTATCAGCCTTCCGTTATCGTCCTCTGAGGCGAGTATCTCAAGAGTCAGTCTTTCGCCGTCATCGAAGCTCAGTGCATTCTTCTCGCACTTTTTCTCCCAGACTATCTCCTCAAACTTCCTCAGCATCTCGACAAGGACCTGTGTGACCTCTCCGCATTCACGGTAATCACTCTCAACAGAAGCCATCCTGCCAACTACTCTTTCAGCAGCCTTCTTTATCATTTCACGTTTTTTCTTGAATATTTCCCTTAGAGCTTTGTCATGAGGCGTTTTTCCTACTCTGACAAGTGCGCTGAACGCCTGAGCCTGCCCTGCCTCTTCATCAGTCGGGAAACGTTTTGCTCTGAAGATATCAGCCAGACCGGATATCCTGTCATAGTCCTCTTCCGCCTGAGCATAGGATTTTTCCGCAGCAGGAACTGACATATCAGGGAATATCCGCTTTATCATGCCAATGTTATCATCAGCCGCTCTGACCGCTCTGTCAAGTTCAGCATTCACAGACTCGAAGAGGCTGACACAATACTCCGACTTGCTGAATTCCGGAAGATACTTCTTTACAGCAGTATCAAGCCATTTGTCTCTCAGGGCTACTGACGCAAGAAAGCTGTCTGCTCGTTCCAGTACCTCGACCAGTCTTTTTTCGTCCTTGATGCAGAAGCGGTCAAACATAAATGAAATTTTTTCATACTCATTCTCGCAGTAATAATTTAGAAGCTCCTCCATAGCCCGTGCTCTCAGCACCTTATTATCAGTATCATCAAGCACGCTGAACCCTGATGTAATGCTGTTTTCGCCGATATTATCCCTTATGAGGTCAAAACAGAAGGAGTTAATGGTGGATATCCTTGCACTCTGCAGAAGTATCTGCTGCTTCAGAAGATGTCTGTCATCGGGAGAATCATTTATCATAGCTCTTAGCTTGCTGTCAAGGCGTTTTTTCAGCTCCGCCGCCGCGTCATTGGTAAATGTAACAACTACCATTCTGTCAGCGCGCACTCCCGACTCCTTATCAGCCAGCAGCTTTACCAGTCGCTCCGTAAGGACTGCTGTCTTTCCACTTCCCGCCGCAGCTGAAACTATCAGGGACGTATCACGTGCATCGATCGCTTTCTGCTGTTGTTCTGTCCAGCCCATATTACTCCTCCTCTCTCTCATATTTTCTTCCGAGAATATCAGCAGCCTCTGCGACCTTTGTCTCATCAGGCTCACGTTTGCTGAGAAGCTCTGAATTATCGCATATATTGATATAATCACAGTATGAACATGGAACATTTCCGCCCATGACCAGCGGAACAGCCTCAGCATTTCCTGCCAGCAGCAACTCTGCCATGGTCACAAGCTTTCCGTATGTGTAACTTCTGAGCAATGTCATAGCCTCCGCAGATACACAGCGTGAATTCTTGTCAGGGACGCCATTCTTATCAAGCTTTACAGGTATAAATTCACCGCGCACATCCTTCTCCATAGCCTGAAGGATATCCATATCGCCCAGAACCAGTCCGCTCGAACGCAATGAATCTTTTACAGCGCCGCTGTTCTTTGAGTCTACTTTGTGCTTTTCTATCTCCACATTTGAGATCCTGATGGGAGAATACAGCACACCGGCCGGTTCAAATCCTTCATAAAGACCGCCTTTATCTGTTGAGGCAAAAAGGTACAGCAGCATCTGCATATTTATTCCGCAGGCAAGGGTCTCGGGAGTTATATCCTTACGGCTGCTCTTATAGTCTATTATTCGCAGATAATCTGCTCCTCCCACTCTGCATATATCGGCTCGGTCAACTATACCGCCAAAGCTAAGCCTTCTTCCGTTGCCGAAAGGCAGAACTACAGAATGGGTCTCTCTGAGATCAAGTTCAAAATCATGAGGTACAAAGTCTGAAGCCATCAGAGCCTGCTGAGTATACAGAAAGACCTCTGACATTCTCTCAGTCAGCTTGTTATAGATCAGCCCGAATTTAGCATCCTTTCCAAAATCTCCCGCAAGAGCGGTCTCACGATATTTCTCTGCACAGCTGTTTATCTCATTTTTAACATCGTCATAGGACATTGAGATAAACTCTGCTTTGGACCGTTTGCCAAGAATACCGTAAAAGCACTCATGTGTCAGCTCACCTGCTATTCTTGCATCAAGCTCAACCTTCTCATTGACATGAAGCCTAAGGCACTTATCGCAAAAGTACTTGAAGTGACACAGGTTGTACTCTTCAAGTCCCGTCGATGACAGCCTTAACGGGTCAAAGTTCTGAAGCTTCTCAATAATAGAACTGTCTATATGATAGTCTTGCTTTATATTGCTTCTGCTTATAATATAGGAAAGTCTTCTCCTGTACCCGGGATCATCCATAAGAAGTTTTTTTATAGAAGCAACGGAAGAATTATCAGAGCTTATCTCCTGCATATAATGATAAAATGCCGAGTGTAAAGTAACCGCATAGTACTCCACGGGAACTTCATCATCTTTCAAACGTATATCTTTATCACCAAACATACTGATCACCCTGTCAACTATCTGTGCAGGATACTTAGCCTGACCTGACAAGTCAGACAATGGGTAGGTCAGATAAAGCTTGTGGGAAGCTGCTGATACTGCCTTATATACGACCAATCTCTCAGAGGCTATCAGCTCAGCAAGAGGTGTGGAAAGCTCTATGCCTTTCTCAGCCAGCTTAGCCCTGTCTGCTTCTGAAAATAAGCCGTGAAGGCTGATACGGTTAGGAAAGTCACCATCATTTACTCCCATTACAAAAACGATCTTAGGAGAATCAAGTCTGGCCATTCTTGCAGATGCAGCTGTAACAGCATCAAGGGTCTGTGGAGGCACTGAATACTGTATACGCTCGATCATGGACCTTATCATCCGGGAGATCTCAGAAAAGCTCGTTTTTCTGTCTCCGAGAGTATCGCTGATGCTGTCAAGTATATCTATAAGGCAGCCCCAGAGACGTTTGAGCTCTGCGGCTTCATAATCCTTATCCTGCTTTATAAGCTCCCCCATCAGCCTTGCGGTATTCCTCTCCGCACCACAGCTGACTATGTGATCATAGAGCAGCGAGCATATCTCGGAAGCTGCTATATTTCGCCTGAGCTTCTTTTTCAACGAAGAAACCGGAGCTATTATTTTCTTTCTTATTCTTTCAAGTCGTTCAAGCTCGTTGTCCTCCGCTGTAAAAGGGTCATTCCATACCTCGCCGTCTACGCCCCACTTATAACAATAGTTTTCCAGCAGTGCAGTTTCCGTAAGATCAATATCAAGCAGACCGCTCTTGACCAGACGAAATATCTGTTCAGAGCGGAATTTCTTGCTGCCGAGAATGTCAAGGAGAGTTGTGAAGTACACCATTACTGCCGTATGTGAAACAGGCTTTTCAAGACTCAGGAAATACGGTATATCGTACCTTTTGAAAGCAGCCTTAAGCACATCGGAGTACATTGCGATATCATTGGATATTATGGCTATATCGCGATATCTGAGCTCTCTGTCCTCATAGAGGAGGTGCTTTACAGTCGCACACACATATTCAGCCTCGCTGTACATATCTCTCGCTTCAAATATATGCACGTTTTCAGCCTTGGGAGCTTTATCCGGTTCATTAGGAAGATTTACAAGAGAACGTCTGCTGACATAAGTCAGATCAGGTGTATTGAAACGATAACACTCATTGCACACGGTTACTCTTGTATCCTTGCCCAACTCGCGGCAGATCGTATTTATCCTGCGGTATGTGTCATTTACAGTCTCAAAAAGGGTGAACTCTCCTGCATTGATATCATCGGTCCTGAGAGTTATGCATACATTATCAGCTGTGGATATAATAAGCTTGATCATGACATACTGATCGGCAGTAAAGCTCTCAAATTCGTCAAGGAAAACAGTTTTGCCCCTGAAGTAATCATTCAGATTTGCAACAGAAGCTGCCTCTTTTATATTATCAAGCTCATCTTTGAAGCCATATTCCTCCATAAGGCGCTGATATTCCAGAAATATCGCAGCAACGTCTCTTGTTTTGTCCATAAGACGCTTATCAAGAAGCTGAGAGCGTTCCAGGAGCTCCTGAGGGCTGATACCCATACGCTTCATATCCCTGATGAGCGTTATGATATCCTCGGCAAAACCACTCTGTGTACTCTGTCTTCGGAAGCTGCCCAGAGACTCGGGACGTGAAAGAGCAGCTTCAACAGCCTGATACACCAGTATCATCTTGGCCATATCATCAGCGTATTCACCATTTCTACCCGGATCTCCATATAGCTGAAAAAGCTGTCTTGCAAGACCTGTGAAGCTCAGCGAAAAGAGCTCGTTGAAGTTCTCAGCTCCGAGAAAGAAGTACAGCTTCTTATCAAAATCCTGTGAAAACTGCTCGGGAACAAGGATGCAAAGCCTGTCAGCCTCCTGACATCTGTCCTTTATACGCCCGAACATACAGGTGGTTTTTCCGCTTCCTGCGGGACCTGTTATAAATTCGACCATAATATCTCCTGTAATATAAAATATGCATACCGCATAATGCGCGGTATGCATATATGTGTTATTGATCAGAAACCATTCTTATGTGCGCTCTTCATTATGGCGGGGAAATCAAGATAAGCATAATTACAGTTTACATAACCCTTTATACCGTCGATCTTACCCTCATTGGAGAATTGCCACATATTAAAGTGATTATTGAATGCAGGCTTTGATACTCCGTAATGAGCTACCCATACATCATACTTTGAATATACGGAAGAATCTACTCTTGTATTTAGGAAGTTTGCATAGCTTTTTACTCCCACATAATAGCCTTTTTTCTCAAGAGTTGAGCAGAAAGCATTGATTATATCTGTTATCTGCTGATTACTGAGTGCAGCTATGGAAGGATCCTCAACTGCATAGTAAACAGGATATTCAAACTTGTAATCCTTTATTGCCGCATAGCAGGCTTCTGCCTCAAGAACAGCGTCCTCAGGAGATGAAGCGTAGCTGTACCAGTAAACTCCGCAGTCGATCCCTGCCTTTTCGCCACCTTCCATATTGGCTTCAAAGTACTTATCGGTCTGAGTTGCAAGATTACCGTATCCTGCGCGAACTATTGCATAGTCAACACCTGAAGCCTTGACCTTGTCCCAGTCGATCTTGCCCTGCCATACAGAAACATCTATTCCCTTGGCTACACCTTTATTAATACTTACAGGGTAGATCTGGTCGCTGGAGTCTGTTTCTGTTCCGTCAGGAACGTAAGTATCGGGAGAAATAAGATACGGATAATTTATATAGCAGTGATCAAGGTCAACATCTGTAGAGATGCCGTTTACTCTGCCTGTAGCGTGATACTGCCACATTCCGTAGCTATAGGAATACCCCGGTGCCGGAACATCCCAGTGAGCTACCCATACTGCATATTTATCGAGCACCTGCTGATAGATCTTGGTATTAAGCAGACTTGCAAAGGTATATACTCCTGCATAATATCCTTTAGACTCTATAGTCGAACAGAATGATTCTATTATTTCAGATACCCTTGCAGTTGAAAAGTTCTTGTGCTTTGGTTCCTCGATGTCAAAGTAAACAGGATAATTGATATCATAATCCTTTATTACCTCATAGCAGGATTCCGCTTCGTATCTTGCAGTCTCAACATCATCTGCATAGCTGTACCAGTAGATACCGATATCCATTCCTACCTTAGTAGCTTCTTCAATATTATATTTGAACCATGTATCCACCTGATTAGGATACTTATTTGCATTTCCGTAACCTGCTCTGATGATAGCATAGTCGATGCCGCTGTCCTTGACAGCCTGCCAGTCGATCTTGCCCTGTGCATAGGAAACATCTATTCCCTCTGCCTTTTTATATATCATGCTTTTGTCGCCTGAATGGAGCTTGATATATTTCTGGTGCGCATCATAGATGTCAAAAACATTGAAGGGATTATCAAGAGAAGGAAGAGTCACATTCTCAGACTGCGTTGCAGGCTCTACAGAAGGACTTGCGCTCATTCTAAGTAACTGTTCGGAAACAGTATCCTGATCTTCCTCTTTACTTTCCGATGAATATGTGCTATCATTATATATATTGGAGTCGGCTGCCGATGCAGACATCGCAACCCCTGAGCTTATGACACCACAGGTGATCAATAAGGAAAGTAAAGTTTTGCAGATCTTCATAGCTTATCGAACTCCTTTTCATTAAGGTTGAAAAAAGAAAAAACACAAACGCCATTCTTTTAGTCAATTATACCATACTATTAATCCTATTTCAACCTTTTTCTCACAAAAAAGTCAATTTATTATGAAATTTTGTAGGTATTGAAGAATTTTACGAAATGTTTTTGTAACTTATGGATACAATTTTGTAATAATTAAGGAGCTTACATGAAAGAGTTTATCATAAATGAAAATGACAGCGGTCAGAGAGTGGACAAATTCATATCAAAGGCTCTTCCCGAGCTTCCCAAAAGCATGATGTACCGCCTCATAAGAAAAAAGGACATAAAAATCAACGGCAAACGCTGCGATATTTCTGACCGTGTCAATACAGGTGACAGGATAACAGTCTATGTAAAGGACGAAGTCTCTGCCGAAAAAAAGCACGATATGAGCTTTCTCAGCTGTACCGCAGACATAGATGTTGTCTATGAGGACGATAATATCATCATAGTCAGCAAGCCGGTCGGACTTGACTCCCATTCCAACGGAAGTCCTATGACAGACACCCTTATCGACAGGATAAAGCATTATCTTTATAATAAGAAGGAATACCAGCCCGATAGCGAGAGTTCCTTTGCCCCTGCCCTTTGCAGCAGGCTCGACAGAAACACCTGCGGTCTTGTCACCGCGGCAAAGACTGCCGCCGCGCTCCGCGATATAAATGAAGCTATAAGATGCGGCAGGCTGCATAAGATCTATCACTGTGTCACAGTATCTCCTCCGCCGAAAAAAGAGGATATAATCACCGCCTATCATCAGAAAGACGAGTCAAGAAACCTCGTAAAGATCTCCGACTCGCCTGTTGAAGGCTATAAACCTATCAAAACAGGATACCGTGTCATCGCTTTCAACGGCAAGCTGTCTCTGGTGGAAATAACACTGTATACCGGCAGAACACATCAGATAAGAGCTCACATGGCACATATTGGCGCGCCTGTTCTGGGAGACGGCAAATACGGTAATATAGCAGTAAACAAGCGCTACGGCATATTCCGTCAGGCACTCTGTGCATATGAACTTCGATTCGACCTGCCTGAGGAGTCGGCGTTCAGCTATCTCAACAAGCTGAAAATAACCGACAAAACTCCCGAATTTGAGAAAAGATTATTCAGTTAGGCTGACCGACTCTGTGGCGGAGGTTTTCCTCCTTGAGTTCGCGTCCCTCTGCGATAAGAGCCTTCATTCTGTCGGCGTCCCCGTTTTTCAGAGCTTCGCTGTATTTCTGAAGGTTTTCGATAAGGGTGTCCAGCTCATACTGAAGGTGTTCCCTGTTCTGCATGAACAGGTCGGTCCACATTTTCTCATTCATGGTAGCTATACGGGTCATATCCTGGAAGCTTCCTCCGCTGAATCCACATTCAAGCCCCAACTCGGGGCTTTTTACATATGCACTGGACACTATATGTGCAAGCTGAGAGGTATAAGCTATCATCTTGTCATGGTTTTCGGGGCTTGTCACTACGATCTTGCCTGCACCTATTTCCTTAGCAAGTCCGCTGAGCATTTCCACATCAGACTGTGTACTGTCCTCAAAAGGCGCAACTATAAAGTTGGCTTTTACGAACAGATCAGCTGTACTGTTATAGTATCCGCCGAACTCCTTGCCTGCCATGGGGTGTATACCGAGATACCTGAGACCGTTAGCCTCTGCGATATTCTTCATACGCTGTGAGAAATCGCCTTTGATACCGCAAACATCAGTAATGATGGTGTTTTTTCCGATCTTTGCAGCGTTTTCCGCAAAAAAGCGCTCAGTTCCCTCAGGGAAAAGTGAGATAACTATTATATCATAGCCCTCATAGTTTCCGTCAAATACCTGGTCAAGAGCAACATCGCGGAGAGCTGCATTTTCGATATCATGGTTTATATCGCAGCCTGCCACCGTGTGATATGTGTATTTTTTCAGTGCCTTACAAAGTGAACCACCAATTAGTCCGAGTCCGACAACAAGAATTTTCATTGAGATCAAACCTCCAGTTTCTTTTATCATTTAAAGTATAACGCTTTAAAAGCAAAAAGTCAATAGCATACAAACGATTTCTCCGAATTAATTATATCAAACTGCGGCCTTTCTGCATAAAATGAAGTGAGAGCTTTCTCATATCCATCGAAAGGAATGATAATATGCCAATGGTCTTTTTAAGTCCGTCCACACAGGAATGGAACCAGTATGCTACTGACGGCAATGAAGAGCTTTATATGAATCTCCTTGCCGACCGGATAGAGCCATATCTCCGCTCCTGCGGTATAAGTTTCGTAAGGAATGATCCCATAAGAAATGTTACAGGTGCAATTGCCGACTCAAATGCAGGAAGCTATGATGTTCATCTGGCATTGCACTCAAACGCTGCGCCGGAATCTCTTGCAGGCAGGCTCAGAGGGATAGATATATACTACGCCCCCAAAAGCGGACAAAGCCGCAGACTTGCTGACATTATTGCCAATAACCTCAAGGCTGTGTACCCTCTGCCAGATAAGGTAAGAGCTGTTCCCACCTACTCTCTCGGAGAGGTGCTGCGCACCAAAGCTGTTGCGGTGCTCTGCGAACTTGGCTACCATGACAACTATGCAGACGAGGCATGGCTCAAGAACAACCTTGAGAATATCGCGCGAAATATAGTTGACTCCCTCTGTGACTACTTCGGTATCCCATTCGTTCCCGCAGGAGCAGTACGCTGGGGCACTGTCACTACTGACGGCAGCGGGCTTAATATACGGGATTATCCAGGGCTTTCTGGAAATATTATCGGCTCTGCCCCCGATGGAGCGACTGTTATGGTAAACGGCGAGACAAATGGATGGTTCGTTGTGAGCTATAACGGCATAAACGGATATTCCAGCAGCCGCTATATCACTCTATAAAAAAATACCGTACAGTGCTGCTGTACGGTATTTCTGTTATTTTTCATCTTCGCTATGCTGCTGTCTGCGTCTGCGGCGGTCCTTGTCATTGACCTTTGGGACTGCGTATATAGGCTTCATAGGCTTAGCCTTGCTTTTGAAAACTATATAGGAATAAATGCATATCATAATGTAGATCGCACAAAGAAGGAAGGACACCATAAGAGCCTTGTTGAACCAGCGGGATTTGGTGAACATCTTCGCAACATACATATTGTATTTTGAAGTTGAACGCTCAACATTGCTTACTGCAACCAGCTCAACTGTGCCCAGCTCTTCACCTGAGTACTCAAGAGTGACCTTTCCAAGAGGTTCGCCCTTGGCAACAGGAGCCTGAAGGCTATTCTTGTACCATTCCACCTTATCGCGGCTTATAATCGAAATATCAACCTCGTCATACCACAGAAGGGTGAATTCCTCCTTTGGGATAGCGAGCACATAATCATTTCCCTCTGCCAGCTCAACAGGAAGTTCGCCGACCTCGGCAGTATCTGCAAGTATAACCTGATAGGAAAAATTATCAAATGCCCAGTCAAACATTGCTATTGCATCTGTTATATGGTAAAAGGTATTGTCTCCTTCAGCATTATTCAGAGGAGACTTCATAAGAACTACCAGATACTTATTGCCGTCACGGCTTGCCATAGTCACAATACTTCTGCCTGCACGCTCGAGATTTGAGGTCTTGATTCCCTTGGCGCCGCTGTAAGCGTAATCTCCCTGGCTGTCCATCATAACATTGGAATTTGTCCATATCCATTTATCCATCTCAGGATGATTTTTAGGATTTGGCACTGATGGGGTATATGTGAAAGCAGTCGCGATACTTTCAAAATAAGGAACTCCCAGAGCGTAAACAGAAAGTGTCATCATGTCATTCGCAGTTGTATACTGGTCGGGATCATACATACCTGTGGCATTGGTAAAATGAGTGTCTTCCATGCCAAGTTCCGCAGCCTTCTCGTTCATCATTTCCACGAACTTTGTGGTATTACCTCCGCCGATCTTGTAGGCGATAGTTTCAGCAGCCTCAACTGATGAAGTAAGCATCATAGCGTGAAGCAGATCTGTGTAGGTGAGGACATCACCGTCCTCTATCTCGGCAAATCTAAGATCATCCGGGAATTCGATATTATACAGATACTCATATACTGATTCGTCAACTGTGACCTCCTGCGACAGGTCGGTACAGTTCTCTATACAGACTACAGCTGTCATGATATTGACCAAAGGTCCGGGCATTTGCTTGGTATCGGCATTTTTCTGGTGTATTACTGTGTTGGAGTCCAGGTTTATCATCACCGCAGACTCGCTCTTTATGGTCATGGAAAGCGGAAAGCTGACCGCCTCAGATCTCATACTGCATATAAACGGAAGTGCTATTACTGTTGCTGCCAGCGCAGATAATAACTTCTTCATACATTCTCCTCTATTTCATGCGGTCGCCCGCTGTAATGTGCTTTTAACAAGCCTACTCTATATTATAGCAGATATTCTTCTGTTTTAAAAGGGGTTTCTGAAATTTTTTTAAATTTAAGAAAATTTTTCTAACCCTCTTTACCTTTTCAGGAAAATATGCTACAATATAAATACAAAACGAGCGGCACAGAAATATATACAGCCGCATAAAATTGAACAAAAGAACGGAGGTTTTTAATGTGATCTACGTTACAGGAGACACTCACGGAGATATTACTCGCTTTAAAAGCCCTGAGATCAGAAAACTCGGTCGAGGAGATACCCTCATTATCGCAGGTGATTTCGGCTTTTTCTGGGATAACTCCAAGCAAGAAAAGGCAGCCTTGAAAAAACTGGCGGACAAGAACTACACTATTGCCTTTCTCGATGGCTGTCACGAAAACTTCGACATACTTGAAAAATACCGCCCCCAGGAGTGGAATGGCGGTAAAGCGCGTGTCATCATGCCAAATATAGTCCATCTCATGCGCGGACAGGTCTACACTATCGAGAAGAAAAAGATATTCACATTCGGCGGCGGTCACAGCCAGGATATCGAATTCAGGCGAGATAATGACTGGTGGCCACAGGAACAGCCTACACAGGCCGAAATAACCGAGGGCATAGCTCACCTCAGAGAAAACCACTACAATGTGGACTATGTTATAACTCATGAGCCCCCTGCTTCACTGAAGGAGTGCCTTGGAGTTGACGTTCTCGAAAGGCTGGAAATGCACGCCTTCTTTGAAGATGTCATCAAGACCTGCAAATACGATAAATGGTTTTTCGGCAAGTGTCACATTGACAAGCATATTCCTATCAAGTTCTATGCTGTATTCAACAGCGTGATCCCTCTGAAGTAAAACATAATATGAGCAGATCCCGCATAGTATTTACTATCAATTCAGAAGAGGTAGATACTATGAAAAAATTCAAACTGACGGATCTGCTCATTTTTATTGTGACCGCAGAGCTTGTTGGAGCGCTCTCTGCTCTGTTTTCAGGAGATTATTCCTCCTTCTATACGGATATAAAACCTCCGCCGCTGCTTCCACCTGCATGGGTATTCCCTGTTGTATGGGCTGTACTGTACGCACTTATGGGAATTTCCGCATACATGATATGGCAGACCGATGACAGAAAATCGGGACGATCCGCTGCTCTCAAACTCTATTACATACAGCTTGCGTTAAATTTTTCCTGGAGTATTCTGTTCTTCCGTTTCAGGCTCCTGGGAATTGCTGCCGCAGTTGCAATAATATTACTGCTTCTTGTGGGAGTGATGATATTAGCGTTCAGAAATGTTAAAAAGACAGCTGCACGGCTCAATATCCCCTATTTTATATGGCTTATATTCGCCTCATATCTGGCGGCTGCGGTATATATCCTTAATTAGAGGATAATTATGTAAAATTAATATCCAGATATTTTGCATTGATTTAACGAATAACCTCTGGTATAATAAAATCATCCCGAGAGGGACAATCTCAATACAGGAGGTATACATTATGTGCTACAACAACATCTGGAAGATACTCTGCGAAATGTTCGGTATCTGCTGCAAGTAAAAAAGAAAAGACTGCACGGCGATAATGTCGTGCAGTCTTTTTATATACCGAAAAAGCGCTTGGTATTCTCTTTAAGAGCCGCAATCAGCTCAGCTTCGTCTACGCGCATATTGCGCGCAAGTTCAGCTGCTACATATTTTATGTTCTGCGGCACATTTGTCCTGTCAAGTCCCTTGATGTTCCTGGGAGTTAGATATGGAGCATCGGTCTCAGCCATTATCCTGTCAAGAGGGATATATTTGACCGCTTCACGGAGCGCTCCCCCCCGCGGCGTTCATCACATATCCAGCCTGTAATTCCGATATAGAAGCCCATATCAATGTACTTTTTCAGAGTGTCTTTATCTCCCGTAAAACAGTGAACAACAGCTCTGCTACATATATCGCTGTGTTTTCTGAAACGTGCTATGAAATCCTCAGTCGCTTCACGCTCATGGAGAAAAAGCGGTTTTTCCAGCTCCTCTGCGATCTTTATATGATGCTCAAAGCAGCATATCTGATTCTCTCTTTTGGAAAACATCCTGTCATAGTCAAGTCCGCACTCACCTACTGCGACTATTTTGTCATTGCCCGAAACTATTTCTCGTATCCGCTGAAAATCCTCAGCTTTTGCGCTGTCAGCACTATGAGGATGTATACCGCATGTCCCGAAGCAGTCATGAGTTTTCACAAATCTGTTCACGCTCTCGCTGCTTTTCATATCTGAGCCGGTGAGAATACAGCTAACTTCCTCAGATGCCGCATCATCAATTATCTTTTCGGGGTCTCTGAACTGCTTGCAGAACAGATTGAGCCCGATGTCATAATACTTTATCATAATAACCTCTTATAATGTAGCCTTTACCGCTTCCGTAAGCCTTTCGGCTGCTGCCTTTACATCCTCAGCACCGAATACAGCCGAAACTACAGCTATTCCACTGTGTCCGCAGCCATTGATCGCAGTCACGTTTTCAGCGGTTATACCACCTATGGCAACGGCAGGTATACTGACCGAGCTGCATATCTCCTTCAGAAGCTCAGGCGTTATTCTTATAGCATTCTTCTTTGTGGGTGAGGGGAAAACAGCTCCTACGCCGAGATAGTCGGCTCCCGAACGCTCTGCAAGACGCGCCTGTTCTACAGTTTTGGCAGTTGCTCCGATAATGAAATCCCTGCCCGCAATACGGCGTATCTCATCTACGGGAGCATCTTCGATACCAACGTGAACGCCGTCTGCTCCGCATCTCAGAGCAGCTTCGTAATCATCATTGACAATAAACGGAACATTATATCTGTGGCATATCTCTATAAGCTTCTTTGCCTCATTTATAAGCTCATCTTCATCAATGTTCTTCTCACGAAGCTGAATACAGGTAGCACCGCCGATGACAGCTTGCTCAACTGCTTCCTCAAGGCTTATACCTCGAAGGCAGTTCCTGTCGGTAACGGCATAGAGAAGCAGATCATTCCTTTCTATTTTCATCTGTATCACTTCTTTTCAAATTCTTTTATAAATTCCACAGGGTCACTGCACTTCATAAATCCGCTCATTACGCAGGCTCCTGCTGCCCCTGCCTTCCGGACAAGGTCTATGTTATCGGGGGATATACCGCCTATAGCGTAAACAGGAATTTTTACGCTGCTGCACACATCGCGAAGGAAATCAATACCACGGGGAGGAAGTCCCTTTTTACTGTCAGTGACAAAAACATGACCTGCGGTGATATAATCTGCACCCAGGGTCTGAGCTTCCTCTGCGTCAGAGACAGAATGGCAGGAAGCACCTACCAGCTCAAACTGTGCCTTTTCTTCACTGCTCATCTCACGAAGAATATGGAGCGGAAGATGTATAGCTTTCCAGCCAAGTTCTATGGCAGTTCTGTAATAATAATGCAGTATAAGCCTTGTTTTCGTACCGTTGAATATAGAGATAGCCTTCTGTGCGAGCTCTCTATATTTCTCCTCACTCAGGTCCTTTTCACGAAGTATAACATATTTTGGCGCAGCCTTTACTATTTTACGGAGCTGCTCCGAAAAATCCCCGCCGCAAAGTGAACGTGAGGTCACACAAACTATATCAGACATAGAGATAATCATTCAGCACAGGCTGAAGCCCTTCCTCAGACATATCCTTATACATCTTGTCAAAGCTGCGTCCGTCATTTATCTCGAACTGCTCATTGCCCTCGGCAGCTTCACTCTCCTTGCCTGTGTACTTACTCTCATGATCGCCTATTCCCGTTGAAACGCCGGCTGATACCTTGGTAGCAGCGATCTTTACGATACCGTTTCTGAAGCTCTCGCTCTCTCTTGAAGATACGGTTATTCCACAGAATGGCAGGAAAATCCTGTATGCGCAGAGTATCTGACAGAGCTGCTTTTCGTGAACATCGAGAGGATTTATCTCATCATTGTTGATTATGGGACGAAGTCTCGGGCAGGACAATGATATCTCAGCCTGAGGATACTTTCTCTGTAAGTAGTAAACGTGAAGCGCACTTGCAAGAGCGTCCTTTCTGAAATCAGAAAGTCCCAGAAGAGCTGAACAGGCAATTCCTCTCATGCCGCCCATAAGCACTCTCTCCTGAGCTTCAAATCTGTACGGCCAAACACGCTTGTGCCCCATAAGGTGGAGCTGCTCATATCTGTCGCTGTCGTAGGTTTCCTGGAATACAGTAACATAATCAACTCCGCATTCATGAAGATACTTGTATTCATCGGTATTCAGCGGATATACCTCAATGCCTACCATTCGGAAATACTTTCGTGCCAGCTTGCAGGCTTCGCCGATATACTCAACGCTGCTCTGTGCACGGCTCTCTCCTGTAAGGATAAGAATCTCCTCCATGCCGCTGTCAGCAATGACCTTCATCTCATGCTCTATCTGCTCCATATTGAGTTTCATTCGCTTTATATCATTATAACAGTTGAAGCCGCAGTAAACGCAGTAGTTCTCGCAGTAGTTGGCGATATACAGAGGAGTGAACAGATATACGGTATTGCCGAAATGCTTCTGAGTCTCAAGCTTCGCACGCTGAGCCATCTTCTCGAGGAAAGGCTCTGCCGCAGGAGAAAGCAACGCTTTAAAGTCCTCGACTGTGCAGGTCTCACGGTTGAGAGCTGCATTCACATCACGGGCGGTGTACTGAGAGTAATCATAGTTCTTCATCTCAGTCATGACCTTGTCCATAATATCAGACTTTATGCGCTCCATGCCCTCCATGTATTCCATATGATTTGTACGGGAGGACGGATCAGTCTCAAGCAGATGTTTTTTCTTCAGTGCAGCCTCGGAAAGCTTATCCGAGTCTACAAAATAGTGATTTTCCATTAAATTACCTTCTTTTATAATTCCAGTACGGCTATAATTTCATCGCCGTCTTTTTCGCCGTTTGGTTCAAAGCCAAAGGAGCTGTACAGCTTTTCAGCTGCATGATTTTCGTGATCATAGGACAGCCAGCACTTTTCAGCCTTTCCGCAGGGATATGTCCGTATAAATTCCAGCGCCAGCTTCATTGCGGCTTTTCCGTATCCCCTGCCCTGATAGCGGCGGTCTATCATAAGCCGCCAGATATTGTAGCTTCCCGCTACAATTTCAGGATAATCCTCCCAGTATTCATCCACATCAAAGCCTATCATCAGAAATCCAACAGGTGAATCGTCATCATAGATACCGAAAGGAAAGGCGTTACCGCCTCCCGTCATTGCGCCATAGGCATCAACAATACTCATTTTATTGTCTGAGACAAACTTTCTCTGGCTCTCATGGACTTCAAGCTCGATAATATCATAGATATTACCGCCGTTTACCCTTTCAAGACGTACCATCAGTCACGAAGGAAGCCTGTCAGAGTATCTGAGGGAGAAGCTCCTCTTGTGAGAACTCGTCCCAGTCCTGACAGATATGCCTTTCTGCCCGCCTCAATTGCCTGCTTGAAGGCTTCTGCCATTACAGGAAGATCTCCCGCAGTAGCAAGCGCAGTATTTGACATAACAGCAGCTGCGCCCATTTCCATAGCCTCGCAAGCCTGTGAGGGTCTGCCTATTCCTGCGTCCACGATTATGGGCAGGTCTATCTCGTCAATGAGGATCTGTATGAAATCCTTTGTAGCAAGTCCCTTGTTTGAGCCTATCGGCGAAGCAAGAGGCATTACAGAAGCCGCACCTGCGTTCACAAGGTCACG
>Ga0116174_10000450_pt1 | contig 41135 bp, 35 predicted proteins | sample AD_UKC087_MetaG_FD_89801 | JGI IMG/M metagenome (GOLD analysis project Ga0116174, IMG submission 89801) | Active sludge microbial communities of municipal wastewater-treating anaerobic digesters from USA - AD_UKC087_MetaG | ecosystem: Engineered > Bioreactor > Anaerobic > Digestate | place: USA...
CCCTTCATTAACAAATTTCTTAGGGTCTTTTACAAATTCATCTGCCATTTCAGAAACATGAAGAAGACCTGAGATACTTGGAGTTAAATCAACAAATGCTCCATATGGCATAATTGAAGCAACTTTACCTTCATAGACTTCTCCAACTTTAGGAACAAAGTTATACACACTAATTGCTTTAGATGCAGCATCAATCGATTCTTCAGATGCACTATATATATTAACTGTACCATCCTCATCTATCTCAATCTCTGCTCCTGTCTTTTCAGAAAGCTCTCTAATATTCTTTCCTCCTGGCCCAATGATCTCACCAATCTTGTCTGTTGGAACCTTTATCTGTACAACCCTAGGAGCATATTGAGACATCTCCTCTCTAGGTTCTGCAATTGCTTCTTTCATCTTTGCAATTATTATCTTTCGAGCTTCTTTAGACTGTGTGAATGTCTGTCTTACAACATCCATACTTAAACCTTTTGTTTTTGTATCCATCTGTACTGCAGTTACACCCGACTCGGTTCCAGTAATCTTGAAATCCATATCACCGTAAAAGTCTTCTACACCCTGCATATCTGTAAGAACCTTAAACTCTCCATTCTCACCTGTAACTAAACCACAAGCAATACCTCCAACAACATCCTTAATTGGAACACCTGCTGCCATCAGAGCCATAGAAGAACCACATGCTGAAGCCATCGAGCTTGAACCATTCTCACCTTGAATCTCACTCATGACTAACATTGTATATGGGAAATCCTCTTCTGATGGAATTACTGGCCACAAACCTTTCTCTGCAAGCATACCGTGACCTATTGCTCTCCTACTCGGAGCTAACCTAACTCTATCCGCATCTCCATATGCAAATGGTAAATCATTGTAGAAGTGCATATATCTCTGTTCTCTTTCCCCTTCCATATCATCAACAAGTTTTACATCTCTAAGACTACCCAAAGTAGCAATTGTTAATGTCTGAGTTACACCTCTAGTGAAAAGTGCAGAACCATGGACTCTAGGAAGAAGATCTACCTCTGTAGCCATCTCTCTAATTTCATCAATTGCTCTTCCATCAACTCTCTTATCTTCCTCTAAAACAATCTTTCTAAGCATATCTCTCTGAAGTATCTCATATGCCTCATCAATTGTTGCTTTTGAGAACTTTCCTTCTAAGGCACTATATACTTCTTCTTTTGCTTCTGTATGCTTATCAGATTCTCCTAACTCTAAAACTTCTCTAATCTTCTCATCACCTAATATTTCATGAACAGCATCAACTGCTTCTTGTGGTGTTTCAAATTTAGTATATGTTTTGTCTTTAGCTCCTACCTTTTTAATGAATTCCTCTTGTGGCTTCATCCAATCTTTCATCATTTCTAAAGACTTCTCCATACCCTCCAGAATCTTCTCTTCTGAAACAATATATGTACCTGCATCAATCATAGTAAATGTCTCACCATCACCTGCTACAACATAGTTCATTTTCTCTTCCTCAGAGGTTAAATCCATAGCTTTGTACAAACTTACAATTTCTTCTCCTTCCAAACCTAATCTAACTGCACCGATCGGACCCTCAAATGGAGCTGTGGAATTTAACAAAGCTACTGATACTGCATTTATTGCTAAAATTGCTGGATCATTCTCTTCATCATATGACATAACTGTAACAATTACACTTACCTCATCCTTGTAATCATGTGGAAATCTAGGTCTAATTGCCCTGTCAATCATTCTTGCTTTAAGAATTGCATCATCACTTGGAAATCTCTCCCTTTTTACAAATCTTGACCCACTTATCTTTCCTGATGCATAAAATTTTTCAATATATTCTACTGAAAGAGGGAAATAGTCGAATTCTCCTGTTGATGGTTTAGTATTTACATTAACTGTAATTACTGTATCTCCCATTCTTGCAAGAATGGAGGACTGAGATTTTAATGCTAGTTTTCCTGTTTCAAAGGAACACTTTCTACCACCTATCTCAAACTCATGTTTAATTTCGTTAAACAACATTATTTTAATTATTTAATTTATATACAAAAAATATTTAGCCTTAAAAAGACTACTGTATTTTAATGGGAAAGTTTTTACAAAGGAAGAGGGAAAGAACAGACTATATCTTTAGCTTTTTTGCTAAAGCATTGTACCTTTCCTCTTCGCTATCTTTAAGATATTGAAGCAATCTTCTCCTTTTACCTACAATCTGAAGTAAACCTCTTCTGGAGTGATTGTCTTTTTTATGAATCTTCAAATGCTCACTTAGTTCATCTATCTGTTTGGTTAACAAAGCAATCTGAACCTCTGGTGAACCAGTATCACCTTCATGAAGTGCAAATTCTTTTACTACTTGTGCTTTTTCTTCTGTATTTAATGCCATATATATTAACAGGTTATCATTATATATTAATAATTACAAGAGATTAATCCTGCCATACACCTGATATTGTACTACACCTATAGGCTATATGTCAAGAATATTCCCTATATAATAGGTTTATCCTCATCTGCTTCAGTTGTACTCTCTACTTTTTTCTTTCCGTAAAACTCAATAGCAGCTCTCAATTCTTCTTTGTCTAGAGCATATTCTTCTAAAGGAATTTTCTGTTTCCAAGCCTCATACGCTTGTAAAACTGCCGTTGCACCAGCTTTTGTACCCATCGGGTGAGAGTGTACTCCACCACCCATTGTTGTGATAAAGTCTTGTGTACCGATAACATCTAAGAATTTACCAATAAGGGTTGGATTTAGACCTCCAGAAACAATTGGAGCTGTCTTTTTTGTGATTCTCCAATATCCTAAGTCTGCATAATCTTCACCTTCCTGTTCTTTCTTAATTGCATTAACTAAATCCATATCCTTTCCTGGTATTTCAGACCAAACCTGATTGAAGAAATCACCTTTTGAGAATAGTCTGAGAGCATGATTTGCAGCCATTACATCTTCTTTTGGAGATCCTGCCATCTTACCTACTGCAGCTGTACCTGTATGAATACCTGAAGCTCCAGCCAATCTTGCAAATTTAGTTAACACAGGGACTGTAAAACCAAAAGGAGCTTCTTCACGAGTAAATGCACCGTGTCCAGCTCTATGGAAATGTAAGAATACATCTGGATATCGTCTTCTAACTGTTTGCACTGCCATCCAACCAGCTGTAATACCATCTACTAGAAATGCATAGCTACCAGGTTTCATTATTGATTGAATTAAATCAGCTCTTTTTATCATTGTGTCAAAGTCAGCAGAAGAAATATTAAAGGAATGTACCTTTGTTTTGCCTGTTTCTTCCTCTACTCTATCCATTGCTAATCTAACATCTCTGACCATGAACTCAAATGGGGCAAAATCTTGATCTGCTTGAGGTTCATCATTTTTTACAAAATCACCACCACCAGACCAGAAGTCATAACAAACCTCTGCATATTCTGAAGATGTTAATCCTATCTTTGGTTTCACAATTGTTCCAAAGACAGGTCTTTTCTCAACGCCTAAGTACTTTCGCATATCATCTATCGTATAGCTTGGGCCTTCATACTGAACAAGCATCTGTGGCGGGAAGTATACATCTAGTAATTTGCAAACCTTCACACTACTCATTCCAAAGACATTGCCAGCAAGAAAAGTTATGATATTTTGGACATTTCCACCCCTATCAAAGATTCTCCATGGATATGCTATCCATGCAAGGTTTTGTTCTTCATCAACCCTATATACGATAGCATTTAAACTTTCTGAGAAAGGAGTTGATATTTTGATTTTCACATTTGAACCAGTAGAAGACTCTGCTGCTACTTCACTAGCTATATCTTCAACTGTAACACCTTCTTTTCCTTTTACTTTAAAAACTGCAAGAAGATATTGTCCGTTGAAAACATCTTGATTACCTATTTGAATATATTGTTGTTGCATACGTGGGCAGATTAAATTTTATCTTTTTTAGAATACAACATTCTTGAGGTCAGGTCTAGGTCTGCCCCGCGTTAATAGAAATTTAATCACAAAGTTTCTCTTTTCTAGAAAGGTCTCCTGACCCTTTGCTCCATATCATTGTATAAATTTTGGCTTAGGAGTCGGTTTGGATGGTGAAATTACTTAGTAGTAGGGAGAGTTTAGGATATTGTTAAAAACTTATGAACAAGGGGCAGGCCTAGGCCAAGCCTCTAGATTTTCTTGTAGCAGTAGACTGAATCGCCTTCTTTTGCTTCAATGTGGTCTGTTAGTTGTATACCACATTCAAAGCCATTTTTAACTTCATTTACCTGATCTTTGTTAATCCTTAGACTCTTTATCTTACTTTCCCCTATAATCTCATCATTCCTTACAACATATACCTTACAATCTCTTTTTAACATCCCTTTATCTACCTTACTTCCTAAAACCTTCGATCCGTCTGAAAGGATAAAAATGGTTTTGACTGTTGCATTACCAATCTCCTCCTCTGTCTCTTGTGGTAAAGACATTGCTACAAGAGCTTCTTTAATCTCTTCAAAGATTCTGTAAATTATGTCATAGGTTTTTACCAAAACTTTGTTCTTCTTGGCATAATCAGCAACACCAGCTTCAATCTGTACTTCAAAACCAAGAATAATAGCTTTAGAAAGCATAGCAAACTCAACATCTTTCAATGTAATATTTCCAACACCAGAATCCAAGATTTTTACTGAGAAATCATCTTCAACAATCTTCTCTAGTGTATTCTTTATCGCCTCCAAAGAGCCTTCTGAAGAACTCTTTACAATCACATTCAATGTTCCACCCTCTTCTTCCTCCTCTTCCCTAGTAGCAAAAAAATCTTCAAAACTAAACTCTTCTTTTTCTTCTTCCTCCTCTTCTTCCACTTTCAACACTGATTCTAAAAGTTTCTTGTCATTCCTTTCTAAAACATACCCCTCAGTACCAAGATCGAGGAGATTAGAAAGACCGATAATTTTACCTCCACAACCGCATGCAAGAGAACAGAGATTGCCTCCGTCCTCAGTAATTAAACCTTTAATCTTTTCAATGTAAAGTTTTTCATTAAACTTGTAACCAAACCAATTACCTTGACAGAGGTTACCTTGAATCAGAACAACTGAAGAAACATTCCCTTTAAACTCATCTTTCACAGATTCTAAGACGAATGTTTTACCTAAAATCCCTTCTGGCAATTTAATATCTTCTCTTAAACCTTCAACTTCTGAGACTAAAAGAATTAAATCTAAAAGCTCCTTAATACCTGCACCAGTTCTTCCAGAAACTTCAACAACTGGTACTGTTCCACCAAAACCTTCAATCTGTAAACCATTATTTACAATATCTCTCTTTACTTTCTCTATGTTAATATTTGGCAAATCAACTTTGTTAATTACAACTATTGGTTTAACATTTGATGCGTTAATGATTTCAATTGACTCTTTTGTCTGAGGTTGTACTCCGTCATTTGCTGCAACAATTAACAAGACAATATCTGCAATTGCACCTCCTCTTGTTCTCATTAAATCAAAAGCCTCATGACCAGGAGTATCTACAAATGTTATCTCTTGATCCCTTCCTGGGATTTGAACTGTAAATACGGATACTTTTTGAGTAATACCACCTGCTTCAGAGCTTTGAACATCAGCTTCTCTTATCCTATCAAGAATAGTTGTTTTACCATGATCAACATGACCAAGAATAGTGACAACTGGTGTCCTTGACTTTCCCTTTTTAATTGTACTTTTAGTACTCTTAGCCATTTAACTATGTTGTTATATAAATTACTCTTCCTTTGGACTTTCATCTTCTTCTGGTTTTACTTCTTCTACTTTCTCCTCAACAACCTCTTCTTTAACTTCAACTTCTTCCTCTTTTTTCTCTTCTACCTGCTCTTCAACTTTTTCTACTTCCTCTTCTTCAATTGCATCAGGATCTGCAGGTAAGATATCAATCTTGTATCCTGTTAATTTCCATGCAAGTCTTACATTCTGACCTTCTCTACCTATTGCTAATGAAAGCTGATCATTTGGTACTGTAACTGTTGCTGTATCTCCTTCTACTTTAACATCATCTATCTTGGCTGGACTTAATGAATTTGCAATGAACTTTTCAATATCCTCATCCCATTCAATAATATCTATTTTCTCTTCTCCTAACTCGTTCATTACATTTGCAATTCTTACCCCTCTTTGACCAACACATGATCCAATTGCATCAACACCATCCTGATGGGAAACTACAGCCATCTTACTCCTAGAACCAGCCTCTCTTGCTACTCCTTTAACTTCAAGTACTCCTGATTCTATCTCTGGTACTTCCAATTTAAACAGACCAATTAAGAAATTAGGATCTGATCTAGAAACAACCATCTGTGAATCTACAATATCCTTAAGCAATACTTTATACCTATCACCTAATCTGTAGAATTCATTAGAAATCTGTTCCTCTTGTGGCATATATGCTGTAGCCTTACCCACTTCAAAAACAACTTGTCCTTTCTGCATTCTCTGCATTAAAGCTGTAAATATCTCACCAACCTTATCACTATACTCACTAATGACAGCTTCTTTCTCAGATTCTCTAATTTTCTGTAAAATTACTTGTTTTGCTGTCTGAGCTGCAATTCTTCCAAAATCTTCAGATGGCATCTCTATCTGTATAGAGTCACCAACCTCAATATTAGGAGAGATCATCTCTGCTTCAGAAAGAGAGATTTCCTTCTCTGCATCCTTAACTTTCTCTACAACCTCTTTGGAAGCAATTAACTTAAACTCTCCACTCTCTCGATTTAACTCAACAGACCAGTTTGAAAGTTCATCTTCCTCTGGAACTTCAAGTCCATACCTTTCTTTTTTGTATGCAACTAGTATTGCTTCTTCCAAAGCAACAAAAATCTCTTCTTTATCTATACCTCTTTCAGCTGCAATTTGATTAATAGCTGCTATAAACTCTGATGTCATTGACATGATTAATAATGATTACAAATATTATGTATACATTTTACCGTTTTAACGGGGAAAATACAACTTTAGAATATTTTTCTAAAACGTTATTTCTAAAAAAAAGGTGAGTCTTATCCTCACCCTTTCCTTTGTATAACTTTCCAAGGGAAGTATAACATATTAAGAAAGAAAAACCAAATACAGATTATTCTCCATCCTTTAACTCCTCCCAAAGCTCTTTCTCTTCCCTACTTAACCTTGTAGGAATCTCAATATTAATTCTTACATAATGATCACCTCTATCTTTTTCTGAATTCAGAACATGTGCACCCTTACCTCTTAATCTAAATATTGTACCTGGTTGTGTACCTTTTGGAATCTTTAATTTAACATCTTCAAAAATTGTTTTAACAGGAACAGTATCTCCTAAAACAGCAGTATATACGGATATAGACATCTCAGAATAGATATCATTACCTCTTCTCTCAAATTCATTTGAAGCTTCTACCTCAATTTCAATATACAAATCACCAACTGCACCACCATTTCTTCCAGCATTACCACCTCCTCTAAACCTCAAAACCATACCATCATATGCACCTGCGGGAACTTTAATATTAAAACTCTCTTCAACATTCTCAACACCACTTCCCTTACATTTGTCACATGGATCATCTACAACCTCTCCAGAACCACCACAATTCTGACATGTACTCATCATTGCCATCTGACCAAATATTGTATTTCTTACCTGTTGCTGTTGACCACTTCCTTTACATACAGGACATTCTTTCTTCTTACCTGATTTACTTCCTGTACCATTACACTTACTACATCTCTCTTCTCTTTTAATTTTAATCTTGTACTCACCACCTTTCATTGCCTCCAAAAAACTTAGTCTAATCCTATACCTAATATCTGAACCAATATCCTGTCTAGGACCTCCCTGTCCACCAAAGTCAAATCCAAAACCACTACCACCTCCAAAGAATGTACTAAAAATATCTCCCATATCAAAAGGAGCTCCGCCAAAATCAGTATATCCACCACCTCCACCAGGATTAAAACCAGCAGTACCAGCATGACCATACTGATCATATGCAGACCTCTTAGATTCGTCTGAGAGAGTCTCGTATGCCTCTTGTATCTCCTTAAACTTATCCTCAGCACCTGCCTCCTTATTTACATCAGGATGATATTTTTTCACCAACTTCCTGTAAGCCTTTTTTATCTCTGCAGCAGAAGCTTTTTTATCTACACCTAAAATTTCATAGTAATCTCTTTTGTCCATAACAGAACATTTTAGCAGACCAAGAAGACAATTGCTAGTCCTTTTTAAAAACAGGTGTTTCTCATTTCCCTTAAATCTGTTAATATGTTTCTATGCAGAATAGTTGGAATATTGACACTGAAAATACAAAAAAGATAAAGACAACAAGAACAGTTATTTCTGTTGTTCTTGCTTTTATAGGAGTTGGTATCATTGCAAGTCAGGTAATACCTCTTACAACTTCATACATAGATGGAGTTATTGCACAAAAAAGAGCAGAGATAAAAGTTGAACCAGTTCCCGAATCTTACAAAAAATATATTGAAGATGAATTTGCTTACTATGACCCTGGAGTAAGTTACTTTGCAAATCTCTCTGAACAATTAGGAGTTTTAGGAGCTTCTACTACATATACGACACAAACCAAAACACAGAAACCTATTAAAATAGATACTTCATATGACAAGAACATGTATATCACCATTAATAGTATAGGTATAAAAAGGATAAAGATATCACCAAATGTTGAGAGTGTGGATGAAAATGTGTATAACAAATTTCTCAAAGGAGGTGTTGCACATTTTAAAGGTACTCCTGTTCCTGGTGACGGAGGGAATTCTTTCATATATGGACATAGTGCTGTTGAAGCTTTCTTTAGAAGACACCAGGACTATCCGGAAACAATATTTTCTAGGTTAGATGGTGTAGATATTGGACAAGAAATAGAAATAGAGAGAGATGGGTCAATATTAAAGTATATAGTTAGAAGTAAGAAAATTGTTGACCCTGACGACTTTACAGTCTTACAACCAATACGAGACAAAGAAAACGTAACACTAATGACATGTTGGCCTTTGGGCATTGGTACAAAGAGATTAATTGTAACAGCAGAAAGAAAGATATAAATTTAAAGCAAATATTATGGGCATCCAAGATTCTTTAAAAGACAAGAAGAAACTACCTCTACTCATCGCAGGAGGAATTCTTTTAATTGTTCTTCTCCTCGTCATATTTCTTTTACTCTCTAAAAAAAATAAACCTAGTACTACTACACAACCTACTGTAAGTAACGGTACAGAGGTTGAACAGACACCTGTTTCAGGAGAGATTAGTTACTGGGGTTTATGGGAATCAGAAGCAGTGATGGAATCTTTAATAAAGGAATTTGAGACACAAAACCCTGGAACAAAGATAAACTATTCTCAACAAACTTTTTCTAACTATGAAAACACTCTTCATACTAGACTAACACAAGCAGCAACTACTTCTGAACCAGCACCTGATGTTTTTAGGATACATAATACTTGGTTACCAAAATATGCTTCATTGCTCTCTCCAATGCCAGCAAGTGTAATGACTCGAGAAGAGTATGCAAAAAGATTCTATCCAACATGTCTTGAAGACTTCACAGGTAAAGATGGTTCTACAATATATGCTGTGCCGTATGGTATTGATGGACTAATGGTGTTTTACAACAAGCAAATACTGTCTCAAGAAGGAGTAAGTGAACCACCAAAAGATTGGGACTCATTTTTCTCCCTCGCTAGAAAACTTACTAAGAAAGATGCTAGTGGGAGAATATTACAGTCTGGAGTGGCACTTGGTACTGCAAAAAACATTAAGCACTCTTCTGAAATAATTCTCTTCTTCCTCCTGCAAGAAGGAATAGAGTTAATGGACAGTACTAGAACTCAAATATCACTCAACAACAACAGGAGTATAGGTGTATTCCAGACATATATTGATTTTGCAACAGGCAACAATGCCGTTTGGTCTTCCTCATTAAACGATGATTTGAATATGTTTTTTTCTGGGAAGTTAGCGATGATGATAGCTCCTAGTTGGAGAGTCTTTGACATAATTAAAGCAGCTCCTAGTATTGAGTTTGGAACTGCCCCACTACCTCAATTAGAAGCGAATGAGAATGAGATTTACTACTCTACGTATTGGGCAGAAGCTGTAAACAAAAAATCTCCTAATCCAGAACTTGCTTGGAGATTTGTAAAATTCCTTACAGAAAAAGAACAACAATTAGAATTATATTCTAACGCTTCTACTATCGGAGCAAGAGCTTTTGGGGAGCCATATTCACTAGTAGAATTAAATGCAGAGATGAAAGGAAAAGCATATGTTGATGCAATTGCTACAATGGCTCCAAATATGAAATCTTGTCAGTTAGGGGATGAATTTTTTATCAGGGCAGCAATAGAAGAAGCTATAACTCAGGTAATTGAAAACAATAAGAGTATTGATGCTGTTCTAAGAGAAGCTGAAAATAGAATTAATTCAAGACTTGTACAAACAAATAAATAAACAGTATTATATAGATAATGCCTAAGAAATATAGTACAAAAAAAACAAATAGAAGTTTCTTTTTAATAGTAAGTTTACTTCTATTTTTATCATTGCCTATTATTGCATACACATTTATAGAAAGAACTTTTGACATTAGAGGTAAAGCTTTTGAGGAAATAGAACTAAGTGAAGAGAATCCTTGCATTATCTCATTACCAAATGTAAACCCCTACTCTCTAGAAGTAGGAAAAAGTGTGAGAATACAGGTAGATGCAAGATTCGAAAGAACAGGAATTAAAAGACTTAATATTATAGATCCTTCGGGGAAAGAAGTTTACTCGGAAGAGTTTCCTGACACACCTTTAGAAATTGGTACAAGTTTTATCTTTACTCCTGAAAAATCGGGAACTATAGAACTACTAGGCACAGTCGAAAGAACAGGAGGTGCTAGTGCTGCATGTAAAATTAGCAGTCCATATGATATACGAGGTATCAGAGCTGTTGCAAACAACTCTTCCCCCGAATTCACATCACAACCAGAAGCTTCAAAACCAGGTCAGGATATTAAAACTGGGACTCAATATGAATATATTTTAACAGCTAAGGACAAGGATAAGGATAGAATAAACTACTTTTACTCATTTACACCTAGAGCTGATTGGCTTAAGGCTGTAGTCGTTGAAGATGGATCTAATGGAAACTTAACAATCACCTTTAGAGGGAAAACTGATAAACCTGCAAGTTATCTTGCGCATGTTGTTATACATGATGGTTACAGTATGCATGTAAGAACACAAAGCTGGGTCATAAATGTAAGTCCTGCAGAAAATGATATTCCCATTGTTAAAATCTTAGATCCACTATCTGCTATTAGAGTTGATGCAGGTGAAAGTTTCGACGCTTCTTGGGAAGTTATAGATTTAAATCATATATCTAAATTCCAACTATACATGGCTAAAAACCCAGCAAAAGAAGATACTTGGAAGAAGATAGGTTCCGAATTAGATTACAATGTTAACAGAACAACGGTATCAACAGAAGGATTGGCTGCGGGGAACTATAAACTTGTAGTTAAAGCAACAGATAATCAAACACCACCTAAATCAGGTCTGGGTATTTCTCCTGAAATTATAGTGTCAAGACCATCTATACAAGACAAAGATGATGATAAAGATAAGAAGCCAATTACTGATGATGAGACAATACTTTCAGAAGCACAAGTCATTAATATGTCTCCTACTGCAACAGACACAATTTTCAATCGTAGAGTAACAATTAAAGGCACTATAATTGCAAGTGAAGAAGCAAAAGTAAATGAAAAATCCATTATATTTAAGTTAGACGAAGAAGATGTAACGAATAATATAAAGATAAATAAGATATCAGAGAGAGAGTACACACTAATATACCAACCTACCAAAGATTTGGAAGGTGGAACACATAAAGCTGAAATCTTCTTTACAGACACCAAAGAAAAAGAAGGAGGAAAATCATGGGAGTTTACTATCACCTCAGCAAGTAAAGAAGACTCAGAAGTATACAAAATATTTGGGAAAGAGATTAGTAAAAGAACAATATTCATTGTAGGCATAGGTTTAGTACTCATAGTCCTTGCAATAACAATTCCTTTCATCATTGCTTTAATATGGGGAAGAGATAAAAAGGAGGACAAAACAACCACATATAGTAGTAGAAACATACCAAATTCAAAGGAATATGAGAGTCAGATACATATTCCTCCAAGTACAAATATTGATATCAAGGAGAGTGTTGAGACAATTCCTGTAAAAGAAACTGTAGAAGAAAAGAAAGATGAGTTCGATATGTTTTCTGCTCCTAGTTTTGACGATATAGAGAAACAGACAGAGGCAAAAGAAGAAAAACAAACTGAGGAACAACCATTAATTAAGGATGAAGAACCGGTCGTAGAAACAAAAGAAGAAGAGATAAAGTTTGAACCAAAGGTGTTTAAACCAGAAGAACCATTAATCAAGGTTGAAGAACCGATTGTAGAAACAAAAGAAGAGGAATTTAAGTTTGAACCACAAGTATTTAAACCAGAAGAAACAGTAACAACAGAAGAACCATTAATCAAGGTTGGAGAACCAGTTGTAGAACAAAGAGATGAAGATATTAAGTTTGAACCACAAGTATTTAAACCTGAAGAGAATGTAACCACTGACACAACAACTCCACAACAACCTACCACTACCGAAGTCATAGACATTGAAGAACCAGAAGCACCAGATCCTTCCATTTTCCAGACAATTGCGAAACAAATAGAAGAGCAACAAAAAGAAGAAGCTTCCAATAGTGAAACAAACTAGAACTTGGTATAATATCTCATTATGAAAAAACTCTCATACAATCAAATATGGCAAAAATACTTAGAATTTTTTCAAAGACATGGACATGAAATAATTCCCAGCGCTCCCCTTGTACCAGAAGAAGACCCTTCTGTACTTTTTGTAAATGCTGGAATGTTCCCTTTAGTGCCATTTCTTAAAGGTGAAGAACATCCTAAAGGAAAAAGACTAGTAAATATACAAAGATGTATAAGAACTGGAGATATAGATGAAGTCGGAAACAGGTATCATTGTACAGCATTCATAATGCTTGGTAACTGGTCACTAAATGACTACTTCAAGGAAGAAGCTATTAATATGACTGTAGAATTCTTTACTGAAGAATTAGGTTTAGATATTAACAATATATATGCATCTGTGTTTGAAGGAGATCAAGATGCCCCTCAAGACACAGAGTCAATAGAGGTGTGGAAAGAGATATTTTCTAAACATGGTATTGATGCAAAAATTGGAAAAGGAGAAAGAATTCAACCACTTAGCAAAAAAGAAAATTGGTGGGGATTAGAATCAGGAGGACCATGTGGTCCAGATTCTGAAATCTTCTATGACACTGGAAGAGAAAAATGTGGAGATAAATGCGATGTCAGTTGCAATTGTGGAAAATATGTTGAAATAGGAAACAATGTTTTCATGGAATACCTAAAGAGTGGAAATACAATCTTACCACTAGGAAGACACAATGTAGACTTTGGCGGAGGATTAGAAAGATTAACTACCCTACTCCAAAATACTGAGAGTGTATACGATACAGATATATACAAACCAATAATGAATAAAGTTAGAGAGCTCTCACAAATAGAAGATATTAAGTCTCAAAGAATAATAGTTGATCATATGAAAGCAGCCACATGGATTATCATGGACGGAGTAACCCCTTCAAGAACACAACAGGGATACATACTACGCAGGCTAATCAGAAGAGCCGTAAGACATGCAAAGAAGTTAGGTATAGAAGATTCTTTTTGTAAAGAAGTTGCAGACATTGCAATAAAACAATTTAAAGACACATGGGAAGAATTAGAAACAAAAAGAGAAAATATTCTTACAGTAATTGAAGCAGAAGAAGAAAAGTTTAATAGAACACTAGAAAAGGGATTAAGAGAACTAGATAAAATGGTTCAAAGAAAAAATATCATAGATGGTAAAGATGCATTCTTGCTCTACGAAACATATGGACTACCTTTGGAAGTAACAGAAGAGATATTACAAGAAAAAAATATTAAGCTTGAAAACAGAGAACTTTTCCAAGAGGCGGAAAAAACACATCAAGAAAAATCTAGAACAGCAGCAAAAGGATTCTTCAAAGGAGGACTAGCTGATACTTCTGAGATGTCAACAAAATATCACACAGCAAGTCATTTACTTCTTGAAGCATTAAGGAGAGTGTTAGGTGAACATGTATATCAGAAAGGAAGCAATATCACTCCTGAAAGGTTACGTATGGACTTCCCAAACGAAACTAAGTTAACACCTGAACAAGTTAAAGAGGTTGAAGATATAGTGAATGAACAGATTCAAAAAGGTTTAGATGTAACATTTGTTGAGAAAAATAAGGAAGAAGCATTAAAACTAGTTCCTTTTGCAGCATTTTCTGAGAAATATGCAGACAAAGTTAAAGTCTACTACATCGGTCCAATTGACAATCCTTTCTCAGTTGAGATTTGTAATGGTCCTCATGTAGAGAACATTGGAGAACTCGGAAAGTTCAAGATAACAAAACAAGAGAACGTTGGGGCAGGAGTTAAAAGAATTAAAGCTATTTTAGAATAATTATGGAAGTAACCTACCCTATACTAGCAATAGATTATGGAGATAAACACTTTGGTTTAGCTATCTCTGATACAAAAGGAATACTAGCCCAACCACTTAATACAATCTCAATCTCACAAAACAGAGATATTAATAATGTTATCAAAGATATCCTTGATATAGCTCAAGAACAAAAGGTAAAAACAATACTAGTTGGAATGCCTCAAGAATTCAGAGAACAACACAAAAAAACTACTGAGAAGATTAACAAATTCGTTACTAAACTAAAAGATAACACAGAAATCCCCATAATTACTTACGATGAAAGTTTCTCTACAACTCAGGCACAGAATATGCTAATATCTTCAGGACAAACTACCAAGAAAAGTAAAGGAAAGATAGATAGTATAGCAGCAACAATCTTTCTACAAGAATTTTTAAATTCAAATAACAAATAACATGAAAAAAGAAAAAGTATACATTCTGATCTTTGTAATTCTGATCTTCGTAACTGCTTTATCAATATTTCTAGGATATAAAAAAGCATTAGAAACTCAAAATTCAGATAACACAGAAACAATTACCTTTGAAATAAAAGAAGGAACATCTGTAGATACAATACTTGAGAATTTAATTAATGCAAATTTATTAAAAAAGAATTATCTTTTCTATACAAAAGCATATCTTAAACTCAATAATCTTGGAGATAAAATACAAGCAGGAACATACTACATTCCACAAAATCTTAATATGACAGAATTAATAAATACTTTACAAAGTGGGAAAGAGCAAGATATCTGGGTAACAATCCCTGAAGGGCTTAGAAAGGATGAAATAGCAGAAATTTTATCCACAGAACTATCTAAGTATCCAGATACAGAATTCTCTAAAGATGTTTTTTTGAACTTAACTGAAGACAAAGAATTTATAACAGGATTAGAACTCCCAATTAAGGATGTTACAAACTTAGAAGGTTTTCTTTTCCCTGATAAATACGCATTTTCACCAAACAGCACTACTGAATCTATTGCAACAAAATTAGTAGAAACATTTAAAACAAAAGTTACTAATGAAATTACATATGAAGATTTGATAATGGCAAGTATTGTAGAGAGAGAAGGTTACAACTCTACAGATAGACCAATAATTGCAGGCATTCTACTAAAAAGAATTAAAGAAGGTTGGTTAATGCAAGCTGATGCGACCCTTCTCTATCCAAAGAAAAACTGGAAACATGTAATAACACAATTAGATTTAAAAGAAGACAATCCATACAACACATATGTTAGAGCAGGACTTCCACCAACACCTATTTGTAATCCAGGTGTCCAAGCTATAAATGCAACACTCTCTCCAGAAGAATCCTCATATTATTTCTATATTCATGGGAAAGATGGAGTTGCAAGATATGCCACAACAAATGGAGAACATGAAGAAAACAAAGCTTTATATTTAAAATAAACATGCCCTAAAAATGGTTTTAGATTTAGACCTTAATGATGGAGACCTACAAAATAGTCATATAAAAGCACCTAACCTTACCAATACAAAGGTTCAAAAGCCAGGGACACCTAAGAAAAAAAGAAGTGGATTTGTAAAATTCTTGGTTGTTTCATTAATTATTATGACTATTGGTGGTATTGGTTTTCTCCTATGGAAGACAGGAAAGATTTCTAGAAACATTGGTTTCAAATTTAATCCAGCAGAAATAATTGGTGTTAAAAATCCAGAACTTAAGAAGGATAAAGAAGAGGTGCGAACAAACATTTTACTGATAGGAGTTGATAGTAGGGATGGGAATTTTATATCAAATACAGATACTATAATAGTTGCATCATACAATTACAAAACTAATGAAATCTCTATGATTTCAATACCTAGAGATTTTTATGTAGAAGTAGACACACAAACTAAATGGTTTGGAAGAATTAACTCTGTGTACGCTAGCGCAGAATCAAAGCACAAAGGTGATGGTTTTGTGAAATTAACAGAAACTGTTGAAGATATTACAGGGCTAGAAATACAGTACCATGCAATGGTCGATTTCAAAGCTTTTGTTGAGATAGTTGACGTCTTAGGAGGAATTAGTGTAAATGTTGAAAATAGCTTTGTAGATTATAGATACCCAAGTGGTCTTGATTACAAAACAGTTAAATTTACAGCAGGACCTCAAATAATGGATGGAAAGACTGCCTTAGAATACTCCAGATCCAGACACTCAATGCAAAACAATGAAGGTAGTGACTATGCAAGAGCAAGAAGACAACAAAAAGTTATAGCTGCAATACAAGAGAAAATTGCACAAAGTGAGACACTAAAACATCCAAAAGCACTCATGGAGATTTTTTCTTCTTTAGTCAACAATATTCAAGTATCAGAATTTACAATTACAGATATCCAAGCTGCATTAAATTTACTCGATAAATATAAAGATGCAGATGGGCATACGTACTCATTTGTTCTAGACCCCTACTCTGGAAATAGAACATTAATAGAAACTAAAAGTATGCCAAGTGGAGCATTTGCATTAGGACCTGTTGAGGGATTGGGTAAATATACAAAAATTCGCAAATATGTGAGTACAATACTCAAGGAACCTAAGCTTTACTCTGAGAATCCAACAATATATGTATACGATATAGGCTTAGGTACAACTGAGGTTAAAACAACTATCTCTGAAATGAAGGAAAAACATCCATATATTAATATCATACAATCACAAACCCTATTCAAAGATAAAGCTGGTATGTATGTATACTCGAATGAAGAGAAATATCCTGAAACAATTACCGTATTCTCAAAATATTTAAAAACTGAAAACAATGAAAAACCTGAGTTCTTAAAATCTAATCTCGCTCCTTCTGGAGTAATCATTTTAATGGGTAGTAAATCTACGCAAATAGAAGAAAATTAAAAGCATGAAGTATAAGCTCTACCATGGACAATCTGCATATCTATCACTACAATCTGCTCATAGAGATATAGAAAAAGAGAAAGATGAAAATCAACTCAAAGTCCTAACAATCAATGCTGACACTCTCTCTGCTCAACAAATCATAGATACGCTCTCTTCACAAGATCTTTTTTCTTCCCAAAGAATTGTTTTCCTAAAAAGAGTATACAGCAATAAAAACAAAGATGATTTCTTAACTGAGATAATCACACTTCTAGAAACAGGTACATCCCCAGACTATTACTTCTTCTGGGAGGATCAAAAGATAAGGACAAATACCAAATATTATAAATTCTTCAAAGAAAAAGATGCTATTGTAGAAAAGAACAATCTAGATAAAAGAACCTTTTTTACATGGCTAAAAGATGAATTGAAAGAGCTAGGTTTAGAAATAGAAAGTAATGCAACAAGACTACTTGCAGAAAGAACAAACTACAATCCTGAAAGATGTTCAAATGAATTAAAAAAACTAAAGTTAATATCAAAAGATAATAAAATTACTAGATCTGAGGTTGAAAATCTAACTTCTGATACACTCGAAAAAGATATATGGAATCTAATAGATGCAATTAACATAGAAAACACAGAAGAAAGTACAAAGATTTTAGAAAAACTAATATCACAAAATGTAGATGCGAACTATATTATCTCCATGTTAACAAGAAATTTAAGATTAATAACTCTAACTAAATATCTACTAGAAGAAAGTAGCTCTGCAGGCAGTATTTCCAAGACACTAAAAGTCCCTCCTTTCACAGTCCCTTCTCTTATTAATTCCTCGAAAAAATATTCTGATAAAAAAATAAAGATGTTGTATACCAAGATGTCTAACTTAGATTACCAAATAAAGAAGGGATTAATAGAACCAAACTTAGGTGTTACCCTACTCTCCACAATACTGTAAAAATTATTGACACAAGACTGTTATTAACATAAACTTTAAACAAGGTGAAGTATATATTGAGGCCTGTCTCTAAATATGGAAGAAGTAAAAAGAGTTACCACAACAAAGAAATCAAATAAATTACTCGGAACACTACTAATTATAGCTGCAGTTTTAGGTTTAGCGTTAATCGCCGCGGCTATATACTTCTACATGATTAAACCTCGAACAACACCCAAAGATGAAAAAACTGAGAAAATATGTGCTTGTTACTTCATCGATCCAGACTATACAAAAGAATGTGGAGATCCGAGAAAAGGCTTTCTGTTTAAACAGGTCAAAACAGAAGGAAACACTCCTTGTCAAAGCTCATGTTTAACAAGTGAGTTACCAATGAGTGAATTAAACAGTGATACAGAACAAGATGCCTTTATATCCTGTTCCCTACAAAATATTCAAGATACCAGATGTTCTGAAATGACTATCAAAAATATAGATAAGAAAATTATAACTACAAGTATTTCTGATCAAGAAGAAATTGTAATAGAAGCAAAGTTTGACAAACAATATCCCAATCCAAAATTTAAGATAAATAATAAAATAGAAGAGCCTGACAGCATCTCTGACGATGGTTTAACAATAAAGAAAACCTTATCCTCCTTCTCTACAACATCTGTAGATATAGTAGCCACAGCAGATGGAGGAACAGGAGAAGAGATAAACTCACCACTTTGCAAACGTTTACTAGAAATTAAGCAGAAAGGAGATCTTGGCATCACTGGTTTGTTAATGCTTACCAGAAAAGCAGAAACAACTACAAAAATATCTCAAGCGATAGTAAAAGTTGCGAATATAGAAAACACTGATGGTGTAAAAATAAAATTCTCATTTAATAAGGAAAATTTTGCACAAACGGAAATGATAAAGGGTTTCTCTCTTAATACCGACAAAGGTGAAATTTCTATAATAGAACAAGATTTATATAACGAAGAAAACTTCTCAGAGAATGTCAGCTTCTCACAATTAGATGGATATGTAGGACCTTTGAGTATCGCTGCTGAAATCACAAAAAATGAAATAGTTCTCGGTAATGCATCGAGTGATATTAATTTTGAAGATGTCACAAAAGAACAAGAAGGTACTACAACGGAAGAGCCTGCAAAAGAACCAACAGAACCACTACAATCTAACTTCTCAATTGCTGCAACTGCAAATACAGAATGTTTAGAAAGAGTAACCCCAAATAATTCCGTCATATTCACTGCAAATATCACAAACAATGCTGCAAACCAACAACAAATACTATCTATTAAAAACAAACTACCTTTAGGATTTAGATATACCCCTGAGTCTTCTAAAATCAATAGTATTTCTGTCTCTGATAGTAGTTATTTAAAAATAAACAATATAGGAGAAACAGCAGAACTTATCTGGTCAATACCAAGTGGTTGGTCAGTAGGAGCTGGAGAATCATTAAATCTTGTATTTCAAGCAACAGCTGGAGAAAATGCTCTAACAGGTAGAAATCAAAATGAACTTGTTATAGAACCAGCACAAGTTCCTACGGATCCAGCAACACTCAGAGCACAATCTGTTGTAGAAGTAAAACAAAGTTGCAGTCCAGTTACTGAAACGAAGAAAACGCCAGAGACAGGCATATTTGACAACATAGCAGTCCAGATTACCACAGGTATGATAATCCTAATAATTGGCTGGTACATATACAACAAACCTTTTGGACAAATACTAGTAGAAAAACTAGTAGAATCAGGTATTTACAAAGAAGCTGAACTAGCTTCATGGAGAATCTTCAAACCTAAAAAGTATTTTGAAGAGAAAACTATCAAGAGGATTAAGAAAAAAGATTAAAGATCTTCTAAGATAAATTCTAAAGGTTTACCATTACTTCCAAAACCAATATTATCGGAGTTAATAAGGAAATAATACTTATCTTTTGTTAGTAATTTTTCCAAAACTACTTCATGTTTTTGACTCCTATACTCGTAAACAGTATCTATCCCTACTTTTTCTAAACTGTTTCTATCTAATCCATATTGAACAAATCCCATACATTTTCCTTTAGTCTCCCATACTATCTTTGCACTAAACTCCTCTTCTCCCTTAGATACAAATAAATTAAACGGAGTACAATCATTAGGAACAACAAAAACAGAATCAAAACCTCTTACATTTTTCTTTAACAACAAAACGATAGAAATAGATACAACCACAATCACCATTCCTACTATTACACCGAATAATTTCTTACTCATTTCTATTCTCTACTAAAATATAATTCTTAGATTCAGATGTATTATAACCATCAGACACCTTTAAAACAAAGGAGAAAGTACCTGGAGTATCAGGAACAACACCGAAAACAATACCATCTATAACATGTAACCACGCAGGTGCATCTAATAACTCTAAGGTTAATTCAGAGACATCATTATCTAAGTCTGCTAATCTGGGCACATACTCATAAAATTCTCCTGTGTAAGCTACTAGAGGTGCTTCAGAAAGAATATAAGGTATACCTGTATTAACCACTTTCCTCTCCTCTCCTAAATCATTCTGAACTCCTAGTACTTCTTCTTTCGTATCTCTGTTCAAAAAAAGATATACAGAAGAAAAACTTAACAGAAATAAAACAAATAACACACTTAATAAAATCTTAAATTTCCTACTCTTTTCCATATTAAGAGAATACCACAAAAATAAATGTTTACAAAACAGGAGAATACAGCTATAATACCCTGAATAACAATAATTCTATAACATAACAGAAATGCCAAACTTAAAAACATCTATTAAAGAGCTAAGAAAAAATAAAAGAAAAGAAGAAATAAACGATAGACTCAGAAATAGAATAAAGAGAGTCACAAAAAAACAGGCTAAACTACTCAAAGATGAAAATCTTGAGGAAAGTAAGAAAAATATAAAAAACGTTTATAAAATCTTAGACAAAGCAGCTAAAAAGAATGTTATCAAAAAAGGTAAGGCTGATAGATTAAAATCAAGGCTTACCAAAAATTTAAACAAACTTGCCCAAGATAATGTCAAAACTGCTAAGAAGAATTCTTAAAATTTCAGCATGGCCTGCAGTCTTGATGATTGCAGGAAAACTTTTTGGAATAATTATTGCAAATATTGTATATAAGCTGGATTTTTTCATTGATAATGAAATTGAAGGAATTTTCTCCATTCAACTTTACTATACAGATAGCAATACAACTATCTTGGTAAACTCTATGTCCAACCTATTTATGATTATCATTCTCGCTGTACCTACTATCTATTCCATAATAAAAACATCCATATATCAATCAACATTTCAAAATCCAAGAACTATTGTAAAGATTACGAAATTAAATATTATGAATTGGATAACAAAAGATGATACATCCTTTTTACTTATATTTATCTGGTGTTCATTCTTGCTAGTTGCTTCATTAATCGTTATCGCACAAACAATTCAGGGTATAAATTATCCATGGATAGGAATTATTGCAGGAGTATTGGCAATCTTTTCAATTTGGGGTACGATAAAGACATATGAGATAGAAATTGATAAGATATATCCAAGAGAGAAAGAACTCTACTAAATATGGCAAAACAAAATTTATTACCAAAAATATTTGAACCTTTAGCAATTGCTGTATTACTAGCACTTTTTATTATTCCTACCCTTACTGTTATTAATCTATCTCCAATTACCAGAGAATTAAAAAAGACAAATGTATTGGGAGTAGCTGATTCAAAACAAAATATCATAGTAAGTAAAGTTGGGGGTATACATGATATTTTCCAAAATGAGGTATTAGAAAAACAGGATGATACAGAATACGTATATTCTACCGATATTATGAAGAGAGAAGGTAAAAAAGCATATTCTAAGCCGATCATTACCATTAAAAACACAGGAACCACTGAAGCCACCCTATCCTTCTATGGTTACACTGATAGTACAACAAAGTCATCATACACTCTCAAAATTGATAAGGATAGCTATAATCTAACAGATACCAGTAATATACAACTTAAACCAGGAGAGGAAAAAGTAATCTATCTCTATACAGAGAGTCAAAGTAGCATTCTTTTTAATGAGGAATTAAACATAGTGTTATACCTATAAACAATCTTTGGCATTCACAAAACTTTTTACATGATTCTAAGTTTGTAGAATCTTTGGTTTCACTTACAGATATTAATAAAGATGATACTGTTTTAGAGATAGGTCCTGGTAAAGGAATTATAACCGAGATACTGCTAAAGAAAGCAAAGAATGTAATTGCAATAGAATTAGATCATAACCTTGCACAAAATTTAAAAAACAAATTTTCTACCTCTTCAAATGTTGAAATAGTAGAGGCTGATTTTCTTAAGTTTGAAACCCCTAAACATCCATACAAAGTTTTCTCCAATATACCCTTTGAATTCACAAGTAGAATAGTTGATAAATTACTCCTGTCCACTAATCCTCCACAAAACACGTATCTAATCATGCAGGATTTAGCTGCTAAAAGATATATTGGTTCTTCTACAGGTGAGAACACTCAAGTTTCAATACTTCTTCAACCTTTTTACAAGATGAATATACTGAAACATATAGATAGAAGAGAATATGAACCTATACCTAATGTTGATACTGTGTTAGTAGAATTCAAAAAAAGAGAAAAGCCTTTAATAGAACAGAAATTAGCACAAGAATACAGAGATTTTGTAATATACGGGTATAACCAATGGAAAGCAACAGTATTACAATCATTTGACAAAGTTTTTTCATATAAACAACAGAAGATTATTGAGAAGAATTTACATATTAGGAATAAAAAACCTTCTGAATTAAATATTGATGAATGGATTTTTTTGTTTAAAACATATATGCAATATGTTTCTGATGAGAAAAAAAATTTAGTAAGAGGAAGTGAGAGATTATTACAACAAAAACAGAAGAATATAGAGACAAGATATAAAACAAGAAAAAAGCCATCTTAGATCTGTCCCAGATCTGTCCCCTGTTTTCCATACACTTTTACCGGTATACCAAGATTTGTTGCTTTGGGTACTTCTAAATTTGGCTTACAAAACTCATCCAAAATACAATGTCGCAAATTAGAAAATGGCGGTATAACAAGAAAACCACAAGAAAAAGAGGGTCTGATCTGGGACAGACCCTTGTACCTTCTACTACAAAAAAACCTTTTCTTTAGATATAATCCATTGTATGTCTAATTCAAAACCATTAGAAAAAATTAGAAACTTCTCAATCATAGCTCATATAGATCATGGGAAGTCTACTCTAGCTGATAGGATGTTAGAAGCAACACAGAATAGTAGTATTGCTAGAAAGAAGAGTAACAGAGTTTTAGACAAGTTAGATCTAGAACAAGAGAAGGGTATTACAATCAAGCTACAAGCTTGTAAAATGACGTGGAAAGGGCATGAATTGAATCTGATTGATACTCCAGGACATGTAGATTTCTCCTACGAGGTTTCTAGATCACTAGCTGCTTGTGAGTCTGCCCTACTCCTAGTAGATGCTAGTCAAGGAATACAAGCACAAACCATATCAAATACTAGAAAAGCTTTAGATTTAGGACTTACCTTAATTCCAGTATTAAACAAAATTGATTTACCAGATGTAAATATTGAAGAGAGAGAAAAAGAGATTGAAGCATTGTTAGGTTTTAAGAAAGAGGATATAGTTAAAGTATCAGGGAAGACCGGACAGGGTGTAGAAGAGCTGTTAGATAGAATAATTGAGAAGTCCCCTGCTCCAACTGGTGATATTAATGCACCTCTTAAAGCATTAGTTTTTGATTCCTTCTATGATGAACATAGAGGTGTTGTAATTGCAATTAGAATATTTGATGGCTCTTACAAATACGAACCAGGTAAAGCAAAGACTTTACATATGATTCAGAGAAAACAGTCATTCAAACCCACAGAGATTGGTATTTTTAATCCTGATTTAGAGGAGATTGATAAATTAGAGGCAGGAGAAGTTGGATATATTGCTACAGGTATGAAAGATATTAGTTTCTTTACAGTTGGAGATACTATCTCAGACAAAGAAGACACAACTCCACTCTCCGGATACCAAATACCTAAACCAAACATGTTTGCTACATTCTTCCCTACAGATACAGAAGACTATGAAGATCTTAAGACTGCACTGATTAAACTTTCATTAAATGATGCATCATTAGTATTTACAGATCAAAGATCAAATTTACTTGGTTCTGGATTTAGATGTGGTTTCTTAGGACTACTACATATGGAAATTATTCAAGAGAGATTAGAGAGAGAATATGATATTGATTTGATTGTTACTGCTCCTACCGTTGAATATCGAGTTACAAAGTTGGATGGTGAGGAATTAGTAATACAGGCACCTCATGAGCTTCCAGATCCTGCTACTATTAAAGAGATTAGAGAACCTTGGGTAAGAGCAGAAATTATGACTCCTGAGAAATATTTAGGAGATATGATGAGTTTGTGTCAGTTCAAGAGAGGACAGTATGTTAATACAAAATACCTACACTCAAGTAGTAGTGATATTCAACTTAAAGACCAATATATTATTTTAGAATATGATATGCCTCTTGTTTCTCTCATTTCTAACTTCTTTGACCAAATGAAGAATATTTCTAGTGGATATGCATCTATGGAATATGAATTCATTGATTACTTCCCTGCTGACATTGTAAAGGTATCAATACTAGTAAACCATGAGGAGGTTTCTGTATTAGATTTCCTTGAGGTTAGAGATGATGCTAGAGCAAAGGCTGTAAAGCTCCTAGAGGTTATGAAAACCGTTATTCCTAGACAACAGTTTGCTATTCCTCTTCAAGCAGCTATTGGTTCAACTATTATCGCAAGAGAGGATGTCAAAGCTTTTAGAAAAGATGTTACTGCTAAGTTATATGGTGGTGATTATTCTAGAAAGAAGAAATTATTAGAAAAGCAAAAGAAAGGAAAGAAGAGATTGAAACAGATTGGACAGGTACATATTCCACAGGATGCATTTCTTGCTATATTGAAAACATAATATTCGGACTGGGCCAGAGTTGCACTGGCACGAATTCGGGGGGACATAACCACACCCTATCAGTCTGCTACTTTTAACATACCGAGTCCTATAAAGATTGTATAAAAAGAAATAATAAATAGCAATAAAACAACTCAACAAAAAGCACCTATTAAGATATAATCAATACTAATGATTCGTCATATCAAGCTAACAAACTTCAGAAAGTTCAAAAACTTAGAATTAGATATTGATAAAGATATTGTAGTATTACACGGAGATAATGCTGTTGGTAAAAGTACAATACTAGAGGCAATATCTCTAATTACAAATGGTAAATCCCCTTGGGCTAGTACAGATGAATATATCTCTACTGATCAAGAAGATGAAACACCTTTTTGTAGAATTGAAATAACAACAAAGGAAGATAGAGAAGAGAAAACATATTCATACTACAAAACAAATTCAAGAAGAATATTGAAAATCAATGACAAAAACACACCGATAAGGAAATTTTTTGAAGAGACAGCTTCTACAATATTTAACCCAGAGAAGATTGAAATATTAATGATCTCACCAAGTAAAAGAAGAGAGTTTCTAGATGAAATAATATCTACCTTAGATTATGAATATGTTGAAACATTAAAACAATTTAGAAAAGTTCTTAAACAAAGAAATGCATACCTTAAGAAACTATCTAAACAATTCTATGATAAAGGCATTATTGCAAGAAACGACCCTCAACTTAATTTCTGGACAAATGAGTTTCTTAAGTCTGCAGAAAAGATACAAGAGATGAGAGAAAGATTATCGAAGAGAATAGCAACAAAGAAGTTGAAAGTTGAATATATTAAATCAAATGGTGATATTGCTCTGGAAGATGCTTTGGAGAATTCAAAGAAAAGAGATATTGCTACTGGTTATACTAATATTGGACCACATAGAGATGATTGGGAGTTAATTAACGGAATGAATATTAAGAAGTATGGATCTAGAGGTGAAAAAAGGTTATCTATTGGTAAGTTAATATTTGAGGTTCAGAAGATTATGAAGAAAGAACTTGGATATTACCCTATTCTACTTCTTGATGATATTGCTTCTGAATTAGATAAAAAGAATACAGCAGAGATATTTAAACCTGAGATATTAGATAAACAACAAACATTCATTACAATTATTGATTATAAAAATCTTCCTAAAGAGGTTGTGAAGAATGCTCAGTTGATTGATTTGAACTAATTGGGACATCAGTTCCCTTCATGATATTTAAGATGTCATCTGCACTAACAACCATATTTCTTTCTTCCTCAGCTTTCTTAAAATTATCAGATATTGTCTTGAAGTCATTATACAAACCTGGAAGATATTCCCTTAAATCTGGACAAGCAAGACCTTCTGGGAAATAAAAGGCTCTTCCCCCTCCGTTCTCAATAGGATGTTGGAGCATACTTATTTTAAAAGTTGGATCTTTGCTAGTTTGGTAAGATATATCTTCATTAGATCTTTTCAATACATTTCTATATATATCTTTATAATCTTCGAATTGTAGAAGAGAATAAGGATTACCTGAAGCAATCACAACCAAACCCTCCTTAGAAAGAATCATCAACGTATGCTTTTCTTCCATCACAGTACTTAACGGAATCTCACTAGGACGATTATAAATATCATTAAAATTCTCCCCTGGTTCACCCAATTCAAACCTTTTAACTATAGACACCTCTTCCCCATCTATAAAATCCTTTCCCAAAGCATATCTTACGTCTTCATCTGTTCCTAGTTTTGTCATAATATCAACATTCATTTGCTCCCTTGGAGAAATGTTTTCCAAACCCCCTAATTCTGCATCTTTCTGCATTTGTTCCATTCCTGCAGAAACATGAGTATCAACACCTGCTGGTGGATTTCCTTTGTGGAAAAAAGTGTATGGTTCATTTCCCCCATCTTCCATAGTAATAGGCATCTGACTTGGGTCTGATGGATTTGAATCCGGTAAATCTCCTACACCCTGCATATTCTGTGGTACTCCATCCATATTTGTACATTCACTAAGATTAACTATTCTATAATACACATAGATATTTCTGAGGTCAAGGAAATTTTTCCAGATATTGACTAACCTTCCTTTCTCTAAACTTCTTAGGAAAAAACTCAATTCTACCTTTTTTTGAATTTTCTCTAATCCTTTCTAAATCAGGTCTATGTCTAGCTAATTGCATATATATCAATTGAAGATTGTATAAAAACTTGTTCAATATTTTTATAAGTATATTCGCATCTCTTTGGGGTTCAACTTCTGTTATCATATTCTCCCTCTTTACATTGTATTCTGTCCCTAACCACCTGTTTTGAGAATATATATAGTAAATATATTTTTCATTATATATCGGTATTAAATACATTAACTCATTAAAGTTGAATATATCTGAATCAAACGCAAGACCTCTCTCTTCTGCAATTAGATTAAGACAAAGTTTATCTTTTACATCTTTCTCTCCCTTTATTCTTATTTTCCTATGAAAAATATTCCTTATCTGTACCAATGCTCTATATAACCACATTGTTCCGTTTCTTGTTACAACAAAAATATCAATATCATCATCCTCTGTAGCAAAACCACTACCAACTGATCCAGATATACCTATAAACTTAACTAGATTTCCTATTAACAAAACAGAGATATTCTTTTTAGCAATTTTTACTTTCTTTTCAACAAAGATATTCTTCTTACCTTTAGAAGCACCTTTATATTCTTTTCCCCATATTCTAATAGATTCCTCCTTGGTAATACCTTTATGAAAAAGAGAACGAAATTGTAGTAGTGCTGTAAAATTATCCATACTCCCATTATATTAACTTAACAACTCTAATACTAGATACTTTTGACAAAGTAAACTACCACTAATATTTTCTTTCATATTCTGGTAATATGTAGGTATAATAGATACTGCCAATGAAACAACATGCAATACCTCAAAATGTATTAGATGTAGAGTTTAAACTTTTTACTAAGTTTACTCTAAAAGAATTTGCCTATCTCGCAATAGGAGTTGGTTTTGGTGGATTAATGCTTTATCTCACAGTCGGAGGTGAAATACCTAAAATAATTGGTATTCCTGTTTTTCTCCTCTCTTCTATAGCTGGAATATTCTTAGCCCTAGTTCCAATCAATGATCAACCTGCAGATAAATTTATACAAAGTTATATAAAAGCAATCACCAACCCTACTCAGAGAGTGTGGATAAGTAAAGATAGCAAAAACAAGAAAGCCAAGCCAAGTGTAAAACCATCTGAAGATGGAAAACTAATCCCCAAAAGTAGTAAAGAAAAGAAAAAGAAGATTGTTGGTGCACAACAATTACCTTTAAGAAAAGATGAACCTGTTTCAGAAGCACAGAAAGAGATAGACGAGCAACTTGAAAAGCTAGAGAAAGTATCACCTGCACCTAAAAGTATGAATCCTAATCACATATTGATTAGCCAAGAGAATATTGCCGAGTATCAATTTAATGCTAAAGGCTTTGACAAACTACCTGGAAATATTAACATTTGGATCTCCACAAAAGATTTTAAACCCATTCCTAATGTAGTAGCCACTCTAAAAGACGAACATGGTAATATACTCTATGCAAACAAAACAGGAAATAATGGATATTTCTTAACTAATCAACAATGGAAACCAGGAAAATACTCTGTTGAATTTGACACCAATCAGTATATACTTCCAAAGGTAGAGATATTACTGAGTGGAAAAGAAAACAATTTACCTATTAAGATAACAACTTTGTAATATGGATAAGAGAGCGAGAGCAAGAGCCACAGCATCAACACAAGATCATCTAGCCATACGAGATATTCGTGATGATTTAATTATCAACAAAAATGGTAGTGTATCAATGGTAATTCAAACTTCAGCTATTAACTTTGACCTACTCGCAGAATACGAACAAGATAACAAGATACTTGCTTTTGCAGGATTGTTAAATTCCTTAAACTTCCGTATACAGATAATGATAAGAACAAAGAGAATTGATATTTCCAACTACATCTCCTACTTACAATCACAAGAGAAACAAGCGATGAGTGAAGGATTAAAGAGGCAGTTGAATATATATACTGTATTTGTAAAAAACTTAATAGTACAGAATGACGTTTTAGATAAGAGCTTCTTTATCATAGTTCCATATCACACCGGTTCCATTATTCCAGAGACTGGGTTATTAAAATCTAAAAAAAGTAAAGAAGAGGAAGAACAAAATAGAAATGTACAAATGAGCCAACTAATAGAGAAAGCTAAAATATTCCTCTATCCCAAAAGAGACCATATTATTAAACAGCTAGGAAGAATGGGATTATTTGGACACCAACTAACAACAAAAGAACTGATTACAGAATTGTATACTACATATAACCCAGAAGAAGAATGATAGACAATAAAGAAATAACAAGTAAAACAACACAAATGATTCAAGACCAACAAACTAAGCTTCAAACTGGTCAAGAGAAATATGCTACTTTTCAAGAAGCAATAAAAGTTACACCAACTGAGAAAAATGAGAAGAATATTCCATTAACAGAAAAATTTGTGGATCCAAATGAAGAAGAGATGAAAAAGAAAGAGAAGAAAAATCCTTTCTTCAAAATGTTAGATAGTATAGCTGCAATAATAAATCCTAAACAGAAAGAAGAAAAGAAGAAAGAAGAGAAAGAGGTTGTTGAGGAACCTGTTAGTAGTATGGAAGAAGTTATAGGAATAGATACTAATATGTCTATGGTTGATCTTTTAGCACCAATAGATATGGAGATAGATTTCTCTCATCTGCAAATGGGAGGATATTATTTCCGCACTTTGTTTGTAAGTGGATATCCTAGATTTGTAGGACCAAACTGGCTCTCCCCTATTATTAACTTTGAACATTCTTTAAGAATTAGCACTTTTTATTATCCTGTTGAGTCAAAAAGTATTCTTGAAAAGTTAAAAAAGAAAATTGGAGAGATGGAGGCAACCCTTTATACTCAAATGGAAGAAAGAAAAGTAATTGATCCTTCACTTAAAGTAGCTCTATCAGACGCACAGATGTTACAAGATTCCATAGCAGAAGGCACAGAAAAATTCTTCCACTTTTCTATGTATGTAACTCTCTATGCAAAAGACAAAGAACAGTTAGAGAAAATATCTAGGAATGTAATATCAACATTTGCTGCAATGAATGTAACAGCAAAACCAGCTACCTTACAACAAGAGCAAGCATTCATTGGGACACAACCACTGGGTATTGACAACTTGTACATAACAAGAAATATGGATACTACTTCTCTTGCAACTACTTTTCCTTTTGTCACTTCAGAACTAACCATGGATCATGGGATTATGTATGGACTAAATATGCATAACAAGAGTTTGGTTGTTTTTGATAGGTTTGAATTAGAGAATGCAAATGCTGTGGTATTTGCAAAGTCTGGTGCAGGAAAAAGCTACTTTGTAAAGCTTGAAGCTATCCGAAGTCTCATGCTAGGAACAGAGATTATCATTATTGACCCTGAAAGAGAGTATGAAAACCTAGCAAAAGCTGTAAATGGATCATACATATCTTTCTCACAAGATAAAGGTCACAAGATGAATCCATTTGAATTATCAGGTATTACAGAAGAAGGAGATGATGAGCTTAGAATGAAGTTACTCTCACTACAAGGTTTTTTTAAGGTTCTTTTTGATGGAATAACAAACGTAGAAGAGTCTATTTTAGACAGAGCATTGATATTAGCATATAGAGAAAAAGGAATTACCTTTGATCCAAAAACTCAAATAAATACTCCTCCCCTACTAGAAGATCTCTACAAAGTGTTAAAAGGTATGGCGGAAACAGAGGCTCATGGATTAGCAAGAAGACTTGAAAAATATATTATTGGAAGTGGTGCTGGAGTATTCAATGAAGCTAGTAACTTTGAAATTAATAATCCTTTCACAGTGTTTAGTGTAAGAGATCTACAAGAAGAACTAAAACCACTAGCTATGTACTTAATGTTAGATTTCATATGGACAAGAATCCGAAAAGATCGAAAACGAAGATTATTAATAGTCGATGAGGCTTGGTATATGATGCAATCTGAAGATTCTGCTAAGTTTATGTATTCTATCGCAAAGAGAGCAAGAAAATACTACTTAGGACTTTCTACTATCACACAGGATGTTGCAGACTTCTTAGGTAACGAAATGGGACGAGCTATTATCTCAAACTCTTCAATACAGATGTTAATGAAACAAAGTCCTTCTGCTGTAGAACTTTTGCAAAAAGTTTTCAACCTTTCAGATGGAGAAAGAAATTACCTACTCAACTGCGATAAAGGACAAGGATTATTCTTCGCAGGACAAAACCATGTTGGCATTCAGGTACTTTCAAGTCTAGCTGAACACGAAATTATCACTTCAGACCCTAGAGATTTAGAAAAACTGAAGGAGATGGAAGGTATGACAGATACACGAAGTATTGAAGAACTAGCACAAGTCTTTGATCCACCAGCAGTGCAACAACCTATGAGAGATGGAAGTACTGGACGAGAAAGTGAAATCATTATGGGTGCTATCAAGACAAAGGAAAAGCAAAGAAAAATTCTTAAAGATGAAAGGAAGAAATATCAAGAAGAGTTAGAAAGGAAACTAGAAGAACAAGACCGAATGATGAATCCTGATAAATATAAAGATCAAGACACCTTCATTGAAGAGTTGAATCAACAAACCCTTACAGGACAGGTTTTAAGTTCTAGAAAAGACATTCAAAAAGGTAAAAAACATTTAACACCTCAGGGCTTTGTTGAGAGTTACCCAGAGGAGGAGGAAAATACCAATGTTTAGTTTTTTTAATAAGAAAAAAACAAAAGAAGAGGAAGAACAACTACCAGAAGAGGTTTACTTAGTAACACAAGCTGTAGATACGAAGTCATTAAGTGAAGATTTTAAAAATTCAGATCTAGATTTATTACTAAAAGCAGAAGAGAAAAGTACACACCGTACTAGTATTGCAAAATCGATAAAAAACCCTCAAGTTTCAAGAGCTGTTTCAGCTCTCCAATTAAAGAATCCTTTCAAAGGAGTTTAACTAAGTGGCCCTTGGTCTACATTTAAAAATTCAGAAAGGTTTTCTTGGTTAATAACAATTGGTGTAGGTTGACCTTCAACTATTCTCCTAGTTACACCCCTTATCATTGTTGCGATATTCCTTTCAAGTTGTCGAATACCTGCATCAAAACCAACCGGTCTAATAACTGATAACCAGATATCATCTGAAATTTGAACTTGATCTGGAGTTAAATTATGCTCCTCTAAAATACCTGGAAGGATATATTGTTTTGCAATAACTTCTTTTTCTTCATCTGTATAACTAGTAAACCTAATTACTTCTACCCTATCAAGTAGTGCAGCTGAGAGTCCTCCTAAGTTGTTTGCAGTACATATAAACATTACATTTGAGAGATCTATTGGATAGTCGATATAGTGGTCAATAAAAGTACTATTTTGTTCAGGATCCAAGATTTCCAACAGAGTAGCCATTACATCACTTAAAAGTCCTGCATTTCCACTAGATTTCTCTATTTCATCTAAAAGGATAACAGGATTCATAGTACCACATCTTATCAATGATTTAACGATTTGCCCTGGTTCTCCATCTGGAGAATACCTTGGTGTTCCTCTTATAGTCCTAATATCACCAATTGCTCCAAGAGATATTCTTGCAAACTTCCTGTTCATAGACTTTGCAATAGACCGTGCTACAGAAGTTTTCCCCACACCCTGTAAACCAACAAAAAGAAAAACAGGTGTATGTATTTTATAACTACCCACTTTTAAAACAGGTCTTTCTTGTATCCCTTCTCCATTTGGGGTCCGGATTTGTGTCGGCATATTTTCTCGTTTAAGACTTTGCCTTTGTTTAAGTTGCATGGAAGCTAAGTAATCTAAAATCAAATTCTTTACTGAATCCATACCATAATGCGTACTATCCATAGTCCGTCTCGCTTCATGAATATCCAAACTATCCTCAGAAAATGTAGCCCAAGGAATTCTAACAATCCAATCTATATATTTACTAACTGTTTCAAACTCCATACTATATCCGCCCATTCGAACCATTCTCTTCAATCTATTTATCGATTGCATACTTTCCTCTTTGAGTTCATTAGGAGCAGAAGAAGAAAGTAACTTGTTCTCCAAACTGAGTATCTCTGCTGTGCTATCATCAACAGCAGAAGTTGATATGTTGTTTCTAATTGGATAGTCCATAGCTATGTTAAGTGTATAGATTCGCTTTAATTAAGTCAAACTTTTTGACATCATTTCCCTCTCATGATAGTCTTAAATAGATAATTTAAACTGCCTTTTAAATGAAAAAGTTAACTATTTTCTTCGTTTCTTTCTTTCTATTCTCCTTTACTGGAGTAACCCTTGCTGCTAACATAAAAGTAGAAGATGCTTCAACAACAGATATAAAATCTGTCGTTGTTTCTGTAGATACAGGAACAGAAACAACTGGGAATATTAAAGCTGTTATAGAACATTCAGAAGATGTTACTATTACAGAAGTTACAGAATCAGATGTTTCTTGTTCAACATTTTCACATGTTTCCAGTGACAATAGAACAGAAATCATCTGTACTCTTTCAACAAACAAGGTTGTAAAAGGAATTATTGCAGAGATAAGGTTTACTTCTGACTCAGAGGACTACCAATTTAAGATAATAAGAGAGGAAACAATTATAGGAGATTTGAAAATTGAAAAAATATCGAATATGGGAAGTGAGGATGTTCTTGATGCTAGTACAGGATTAGACATGTTGGATGAAGAAACAGAACCATCTCAGATAACCACTGACCAAGCTGTACCAACTACAACAACAAAGAATCCTGTTACAACTCCTACAAAGGAGACTAATATTATGAAAACATACCTTCCATATATATTGATAGGAATTGCAGGAATTGCTTTTGTTACTTTAGTCATTTTGTGGTTAACAAGAAAGAAGGATGATGTGGTATTAACTGATTTACCAGCTTCTGCTGTTGCATCTACGACACCAACAGAACCACAACCAACAACGCAACCACAACAACCTGTAAACTTCGACAATATTCCTGAAAACTTACAAAACGAAACCATGCACGATAATATTCCAACTCAGAAACCAACATTGGAAGAAATCGTTAATCAATCTGCTACTGATACTGGTGAGATACCAACAACTGAACTTGCAGAACCAACAACTCCTACAACAGTTGGTACAAGTGAACAAGCAGATCTGGAAGCACTTTTACAAAGCGAAGGTTTAGAAAACTCCTCACTACCATCATCAGGAGTTACTGTACAAACTGAAGAATTGATACAACCTGAACCTGTTGTACCAGTGGACAATCCAATCACAAATGATATTTCACAAGCAGAACCTACAGTAACAGGAGACACTCCTCAGATAGGAGAGACGAACATATCACAAACCACAATACAACCCTTAGACACAACACAACCTGAGTCATCGATAACTGAAATCAATACCCCTGTATCTACAGAACCAACCACTACACCAATAGACAACACTGCTTTAGATAGTAATAATTCCTTGGATAACTATACTGCAAACATCTCTGAGGGTGGACTACCTACAATTGGGTCTGAGCCATCAATTGCTGATACAAGTACAAATCTAATTTCTCCAAACTTAGGTCCGATAGAACAAGAGCCACAAGTAAATCCTACAGTAACAACACAACCTGTTGAAACTAGTATAGATAATGATCTACAAAATATGATAAACGAAGAGATAAATGGAATGGCCAATAGTATAGGTGATTCTACTAGTGAGAACACACCAACAACTCAAATGTAAGAGGACTAGGAATTATAAACTTCTGTTACCTTATTTGATTCCAGGGATTTGAAATGGAGAAGTGAAAGCTTTGATCTCCTCTTTCACCTTTTTAAAGTCGTATTCTTTTTTACACTCTCTAAGTACCCTATCTATATACCCTGCTACTTGCTCCATCTCTTTCTCTTTCATTCCTCTTGTAGTTAGTGCTGGAGTACCAATTCTAATACCCGATGGATCCCAAGGTTTCCTAGTATCATTTGGAATAGCATTCTTGTTTACAGTTATACCTGCTTTATCTAACATATCACCTGCTTCTTTACCTGATAAGTTTACAGAAGAGAAAACATCAACAAGGAATAGATGATTATCTGTTCCTCCTGACACTATCTTGTAACCCAGTTTACTCAAAGAGTCAGCTAGAACCTTTGCATTAGTTACTATTTGTTTAGTATATTCTTTGAATTCTTCTGTACTAGCTTCTTTAAGTGCCACCGCTATGGCAGCTGTTGTATGATTGTGTGGTCCTCCTTGCAACCCTGGAAATACAGCTTTATCTATTCTCTCTGCAAACTCCTCTTTACACATAATCATTGCTCCTCTAGGACCTCTAAGAGTCTTGTGTGTTGTTGTAGTTATCACATCTGCATATGGTACTGGAGATGGATAAACACCTGCTGCAACTAAACCGGCTACATGAGCAATATCCACTACAAAATATGCTCCTACCTCATCTGCTATCTTCCTAAACCTCTCCCAATCTATCACTCTAGAATATGCAGAGAACCCTGCCCATATCAACTTAGGTTTGTGTTCTTTTGCAATTCTTAAGACTTCTTCATAATCAATATATCCTTCATCATTAACTCCATAACTAGATGAATTGTAGAATTTTCCAGAAAAGGAAACTTTAAAACCGTGTGTGAGATGACCACCTGCATCTAAAGACATTCCCAATGTCCTATCTCCAGCCTCCAAAAGTGCAAAATGAACTGCAAGATTTGCAGGTGAACCAGAGTAAGGTTGAACATTAACATGATCAACACCAAAAAGTTCCTTTGCTCTTTCTATAGCAATATTTTCTATCTCATCAACATACTCATTTCCATTGTAATACCTCTTTCCAGAATATCCTTCAGAATACTTGTTGGTAAGAATTGAACCCATACACTCAAGTACTTCTTCAGAAACATAGTTTTCAGAAGCAATTAATTCTAAACCCTCTACTTGTCTCTGTTTTTCTTTAAGAAGTAGCTCTTTGACGACATTATCTTGTACCATTTCTGTAACACCTCATTAAATTTAACATTAAACATGCTATTGTCATTGGTCCTACACCACCAGGAACAGGAGTTATATATGATGGAATTCCCTGCACACTATTCCAATCAACATCCCCAACAAGCTTACCTGTCTCTGGATGTTTGTTAGAACCAACATCAACAAGAACACAATCATTTTTAAGAAACTCAGCTTTTACCAATTCTGGTTTACCTATTGCAGATACTAAAATATCCGCACTCCTAGCTATATCTTCGATATTTACAGTATGCGAATTACAAAGAGTAACTGTTGCATTTTTTTCAAGCATAACTGCAGCTAAAGGTTTACCTACAATTGTACTAGATCCTAGAATTACAACCCTTCTACCAAATATTTTAATATTATATGCTTCAAGCAATTTCATAATACCTAAAGGAGTTGCTGGAGCAATACCAGAAGTATCTTTTTGAAAAAGCTTACCCAAATTTGTAGGAGTCAAACCATCAACATCTTTACTTGGTTTAATACTTCCCAAAACCAAATGTCTGTCGACATGAGAAGGAAGTGGAAGTTGAATCATCAAACCATCAACATTCTCATCCTTATTCAAAGAATCTATCAAGTTTACAATATCTAAAGTATTTACCTTCTCATCTAAATGATGCACTTGAACAAGCATACCAACTTCCTTACCCACCTTCTCCTTCATTCCAACATACTTAACACTGCCATAATCATCACCCACTAAAATCACATCCAACCTTGGAGTTCTTTTCCCTTCTTCTTTTAGTCTAGCAATTTCAAAAGAAATCTTGTTAAGAATCTCTTTTGAAACTTCTTTTCCATTTAAAATCTCCATTAGTTATTAGTAAAAATTAATAATTAGACTCTCTCTGTTCCATATACTCTTCATACAACCTACCTTTCTCTTTCATCAACTCATTCCAGCTACCTGATTCTACAATTTTACCATTCTTAAAGTAAAATATCTTATCAAAGTTCTTAAGAAGCCCTACACTTCTTGTTATATATATCATTGATTTTTCCTTACCTAAGAATTTAAAAATTCTTTCTAGTATTCTCGTTGCTGAAATATCATCAATATATGTAAAGGGTTCGTCCATTATAAAGATGTTTTTGTTTCTGTAAAGCATTCTAGCAATTGCCAATCTCTGCCAATATCCCGGAGAGAGATCTCTACCAGACGGAAATGTCTTACCTAAAATAGCAGAATCCTCTATATGTATACTCTTCTTAAATTTATTCACTCCTGCAATATCTGAAACCTCATCATAAAGAGGAATATTTACATCCTTTCTCTGTCCTGAAATTACAATATTCTCTCTTAAACTAAAATGATAGTTTATGAAATCTTGGAAGATAACTGCTAGCTTCTTTTTTAGTTGCCCCCTATCTAATTCCTTGGTTGATATTCCATCTAAAAGATATTGCCCACTTTCAACACCATACAAACCTGTTAATATTTTAACTGTTGTACTCTTACCTGAACCATCACCTCCAAAGAAAGCAACTTTCTCTCCTGGGTTTACAGTAACATTTAAGTTATCTAACACAACCGTCTGAGGATCATCTGGATATGCGAATGTAAGATTTTTGAATTCAAGAAGTGGAGTACCTTTGGAAAGTTTTCTATTGCCATGGTAAGTATCGCCAAATCCTTCGAATTCAACTAAATCAAAGAATTTATCAATATATCCCAAATTTGTAGATACTAAAGACACAGAATTAAAAACTTCAAAGATACTTGTATGTGCTATCTCTACATAATCAAAGAGAGCTTTAAATGTACCAAAAGAAAACTTCTTTGCAATTGAAACTGCAAGTACATATACAATGTATATATATTTCAAGAGATTACTAAAGATTCCTAGCAGTGAACGACTTCTGTAAAATCTATACTGGCTAGTAAAATACCCACCAAGATACTCATCATACTCCTCTGAATATCTTCTTCTAAGAAATCTATAAATATTGTTCGCTCTTAATTCAAGGAAGTTACTAATTGTTAAAGAAAGATCATGTATATACGTCAGAAATTTAAGTTTTCCTACTGATTCATCCAGATAGTTTCTAATACCTTTCCTTCGGGAATGAATAACAAGAGATTCTGGAATAACAAAAAAGAGAAGAAGAAGAGAAGAAGCACCCATACTTCCCCATATAATTATCATAGCACTAACGAGCCTTACAGTATTACTTAGAATTGTTGAGAAGTTATCATATACACTAACTATCCTTTCAATCGAAAATGTTGGAACAAAAGCAATTTTATCCTGAAACTCTTTTTGTTCGACATCTTGAAGATTAGAAGATGCAACTTTTTCAATCATCATTAATTGACCTTCACACCACACCTTTTCATATATTACAGTGTAAAGATATGTTCTAATCTGTGTACATACATGTTTAACTCCCCAAAGAAGAAAAATTATTACTAAAAACTTAAAAGAATCAGTTGTAAGAAACTTACTAAGATTGAATGTATCCCAACTGAGTAGAATTTGAGTTGTTGCATCTATGAATTTCCCAAGAATTCTAATTCCATATATCTCAGCAGCTGTCGAGAGAATGAAAAGTAAATCTCTTGATACAGCAACTACTGTATATTTACCATATACAAAAGAAAGTACTTTTTTAAGAGTTGAGAGTTTTTTAGATAACTTTTCTGGAATCATATAGGATATAATAGCATGATAGAAAGGATTTATGAATGAGAGACAATAAATATTTAGAAAACCTTTTGTATGACTTATGGGACAACCATTTTTGTGATGTTCCAAGAAAAAACTTAGTTATCATTAAATTTGGTAAGTATTCTAAAAGACAGTTAGGAAGTATTAAATTAGCAAATAGATATACAAAGATAAAAGGATTGATGAAAAAAAGGAAAGAAGAACTAGAAGTTCAGGATGAGAAGAGTGTTACAGTGATTACAATTACTAGATATTTTCAAAATGAAATTGTTCCAGAGTATGTAATTAGAGCAACTATTGCACATGAATTATGCCACTATACTCATGGTTTTCAATCTCCACTAGAGAAAGTATTTGATCATCCACATCGAGGTAATGTTATTAAAAAAGAATTAGCTAAGAGAGATCTATTAGATCAAGAGAAAGAAACAGAAAAATGGTTAAAGGAGAATTGGTTAAAGATTGTCACTAACTGACTTTTTAACCCTCTTACATTTTCGTAACAACCTTTCCAAATCCCTTCTATTTACCTTCTTTTTTCCATATATTCTATCTATTTCTTCTACTAATTCTTTTAGTTCTTTCATACACAGATTATCAATCCTGTTTCTTACAAAATACTTACAATTACGAAATCATATTTCATATCTACGACCTCTTTTTCTATTCTAACTACATTAATATGTAATTAGAATCTATATATATGAACAATAAATATATTGGAGAGAATATTAAGATATACAGAGAAAGAAAAAAGTTAACACAGAGAGAATTAGGAGACAAGATAGGTAAGACATGGGAGATGATTTCTAGATATGAAAGAGGAGAGAGTTCCCCACTTAAGCAATTGAATAATCTAGCAGATGCTCTTAACATAGACCCCAGAGATTTACTTAGAGATTCTTCATCACAAGTAGATAACTATTCCACTAACAAAATACCTTACTTTACATCAATACCTGATAATAATGATTTTCTTAAAACAAAATCATATCTATTCTATCCTGCTCCTGATTGGGCATTGCAGATAGATATTAATACATTTGCTGTAGATATGAATATTGTTGATGGAAGTAATGGAGTTGTATATATTTCTCCAAATAGTAGGTATGAGATAGGAGATACTGTTTTAATTAATGATAATGATAACTTAGAGATTGTTAAGTACAGAAGAAACAGTAGGGATATTATTGGAAAGGTACTAGCACAAGAGGTAAGGTTCGTTTAGAACCCTACCCCTTTTTATTCAAATTACATCATTCCTTGCATACCACTCATGTCTGGCATAGCAGCTTGTGGTTTCTCTTCAGGAATCTCTGCAACAACTGCCTCTGTAGTAATTAACATAGAAGCAACAGATACTGCATTTGTTAGTACATATCTTGTTACTTTAACTGGGTCAATAATACCATCTTCAATCATATCTACAAACTTTCCTGTCTTTGCATTGTAACCTGTATTACCTTTACACTCTGCAGCGATTACTGCACCATCTTCACCTGCATTCTCTACAATCCGCTTTAGAGGTTCACTCAATACAGATTTAAGAATTTCAATACCAAGTTGCTCATCTTGATCTGTTAATTTAACCTTATCTAAAACCTTCTTTGCATTATGTAGTGCTAAACCACCACCTGCTACAACACCTTCTTCAATTGCTGCTCTAGTTGCATTAATTGCATCCTCTATTCTCATCTTCTTCTCCTTTGCTTCTACTTCAGATGCAGCACCTACTTTGATAACTGCAACACCACCTGCAAGTTTTGCTAATCTCTCTTGTAGTTTCTCCTTATCATATTCAGAAGTAGTATTTTCAATCTGAGCCTTAATCTCCTTTACTCTATCTTCAATACTATTCTTTGTACCTTTA
>Ga0116174_10000451_pt1 | contig 41104 bp, 44 predicted proteins | sample AD_UKC087_MetaG_FD_89801 | JGI IMG/M metagenome (GOLD analysis project Ga0116174, IMG submission 89801) | Active sludge microbial communities of municipal wastewater-treating anaerobic digesters from USA - AD_UKC087_MetaG | ecosystem: Engineered > Bioreactor > Anaerobic > Digestate | place: USA...
TGCAGCTCATCTTACCGTATCGACTCGACCATGAATAATGATTAGTGGCTCATTATTTTTTTATCAAAACTGGCTCACTTTTTTATTAGCGCTGTGGCTCAGTTTTTTATTGACAAAGGCAGATTTATCAGAGTAACCATAACAAACACAATGCCCCTGAGCGTTTATTGAAACGTTCAGGGGCAAAACTGTATGTACGTTTTACTCGCTCACAACAGGAATCCATATCTGGCTCTTGTAGTCGGGAGACAGCATATCTCCGTCGGGGTAAGCCTCGATGTCCATTTCGTAGGTGGGAGTGTAGTCCGATGTGGGGAAGAACTCCGCACAAAGCTCGTGCCAGAGCTGCTGTATAGCCTCGGGCATGGGACCTGTACACTCTGCCACTACCCACGTTCTTGCAGGGATAGTGTTCACACGGAAGCCCTCGGGAGCGACTGTATCGGGAGCACACTCCACAGCGATACCGTAGTCGAAGGTCTCGGCATTGGAGTGACCGTTGCCGTAGCAGGTACCGTAGATAAAAGTGCTGTCCGATGCGTGTTCAAACAGAGTTATGATAGTGCCGTCGGACTTGGCTCTGCTCCAGAATTCGGGGATAGTGTTCTTGTTCTGCTCGCCCACAACGGTGTGCCGCTCAACCTTTTCAAGCACTGTGAATGCGTCCTTTTTAACGATGTTATAATTCATTGAATTACCGCCTTTCAAAATGATCTGCACCTTGAAACGGGAAAATGAACGGAGCCTGCCGCCCTCGCGCTTTGCTTCAGTAGGCGTTACGCCGTGGAAGCGTGTGAACGCTCTTGTGAAGCTCTCAGGCGACTCATAGCCGTATTTCAGCGCCGTGTCGATGACCTTTGCGTCCGTTTTCATAAGCTCACTGCCGGCAAGTGTGAGCCGCCTGTTACGGATGTATTCGCCTACGGTGATACCGCACAGTATACCGAATATCTTCTGGAAATAGTAGGGCGAGCAAGCCGCCTGTTTTGCGACCTCCGCCATATCAAGCTCGTCGGTGATGTGCGCTTCGATGTAGTCGATAGCTTTCTGAATACCTGTGGCTAAGTTCATTGTTTTCCCTCCTTTAGTGTGATTTCATTATAACATCGTGAGAGTTTTCTGTCCTGATATTTTGTGGCTTGTTGTGTCAGGTCAATACAATTACTTTTCTTCAAAAAGAACACTGTTTTTTCTCACTTAGTTATTACTTTGTTCTTCATAATCATATCCAGCTTTTCTTATCTTACTAATCAGTTGTGATATTTCTTTCAAATGTTCATCTTTGGTTTTTTGAAATATTATTTCGTAATTATTCCAGAAATCTTCCTCCTTTAAATTTGAACGTAAGGTACTTACATGAATCATCATTTTATTCTTGTCCACCTTTAAAGATGTACCAAGATTAAAACCACCATAACGTCCTTCGTCAATAAAAGAAAAGCTTTCAAATAATCGTTCATATTTTTCTAAGTTTGCTTCTGAATAATCAACAGAAAATTCAATATTATACATGCCAAAAAACCGTTGCAAGAATGATTCAAGCCATTCCAGATTTTTTATTTTTCTTTTTAAAACTTCAATGTCATTAACTCGATTTTCATACCATTTTATACCAGGTTTTTTCACTTGTTTTACGGTTTCCTCTACTTCTTTAAGCTCAGATAATAAATGCCATTCTGGTTCAGGAATATCAAAATCTAAATCTTCTTCATACTTTAAAGAATTGTTTAAAATTGGTTTATATTTATTAATAAGAAATGTTTCGAGAATATGAGTATGGGCTCGGTTTTTACATTCCGTGTAATAAATAACAGCCTTTTCAAGATAAGGCTTGAATTTTGCTTCTTTTACATGAGCATTTACTCTATTGAGAATTGAGTTATCTGATTTGCCTATGTAAATAATTTCATCGTTATACACATATTTATATATTCCAAACATATATTTATCCTCCTAAAAAATCCAACCTCACCAGTGCCTTGCCGTTTGGCAGTGGATATGACTCCTGCAATATCAGCGAGTAGCCTATCTTGTTCATGGCAGCCGTGAGTACCTTTTCCTCCATTTGGTGATGTACATCGTCCAGCCTGTCGAAAGCTCGCAGGTACGGCGACTCCGACACCCATTGCTCCGCGTCCGTGTTTATCTGTATCACGCAGGAAACGTACTCAGGAGCGATTTGCAAAACGGCTCGCTGGAACGCTCCGTAGCCGATGTACTCGATAAGCAGGTTCGCTATCAGAAGCTGTGCCTGCGGGAGCTTCTCTGCTTCGTTTATAAGGTCAATGTGCAGGCATTTCAGAACTTCCGAAAGCTGAGTATATCGCTGAGATACCGCACAGAGGTAGTCCGCATTGATGTCCACACCGTAGACCCTGCGGAACTTGTCGGTGCCGATGTGTTCAAGTCCGTTTCCGCCTGCAACTCCCAGAACTGCGGCAGTCTCCACAGGGTAGGCGGCGAACTGCTCCTGCATTATGGAATCGAGGGCCTGAAGCTGCCGAACAGATTCAAGGCTCATGTGCTTTTCGTAGTCGTCAAGACTTATTTCTTCCCATGGGTTTATATTGTTTTTCATTTTTGATTCTACTTTCTTCTCGCACATTTTGCCCAATAGTTCATGAAGCTATCTTTGGTTTTGAATTTATTCATAAAATATGAGTATCTGTAACTGGTTATGTTGTTTTTCTTCATAAACTGCATATATTCCCATTCTCTTTCAGCTTTGGAGCGTGTCCATCTGCTTACATAGTCGTGAATGTTCCAGCTTTCTGTAAATTTGCGATGAACAGCTGATTTGCCTGTCTTTAGCTCATCGTTTGAATTGCATCGGCGGAAGATCCTGTTAGCGTGAGCCTTTGCAGTCTTCGAGCCTCTTTTGTTATCTTTGATTATCGGATTTTTTCTGTAGCTTCTGCTCACGTTGGACCACTCCTTCAATCGATAGTTTCAATAATTATATCATATTCGGGGGAGTTTTTCAATAAAAAACAGCTCCTGCCTCTATCTGGACGGGAGCTGTTGTCAGTTATCGTAAAATATGCGACAACTCATTTTAGCTGGAACTGTTGCGTTTTTTGCAACTGTTCATTTTTCAGTTGTTGTAAATAATACAACAACTCATAGTAAGGCAGCCTGTCGCACAACAACAGAGAGTTCACTGCCAAGAACATCGACCCGTCAAGAACTGCGGATAACATCGTGTTCGTTCAGCAGGATCTGGGTGATGCTTACCACCAGCTTTTCGATGAAGCGGTAGAGAGATACAACGCTCATCAGAAAAGAAAGGATCGCATGATCGACGACTACTTCCTGCACCTGTTCAACCGTGAGCCGAGCAAGAGCGTTATCACCGGAGCGAACAAGCAGAATAGCTTCTATGAAGACTTGGTGCAGATCGGCACGAAGGACGATACGGGAGTCGGCACTCCCGATGCGGAAGATGCCGTCGCTTGCTTGAAAGAATACATGGAGGGTTTCCAGAAAAGAAATCCAAATCTCTATGTGTTCAATGCGGTTATGCACCTCGATGAAGCAACGCCGCACCTGCACATCAACTACATTCCTGTCGGTCACTATGATAGAGGTCTTGATACCAGGAATGCTATGGCGAAAGCCCTTGAAGAAATGAACTTCGGTCATGATGCAAGAGCGATCAACCGTTGGAGGCTAAAGGAGTGGGCTGTACTCAGTAATATTTGTGCTGAACATGGTATTGAGATCAGTGAACCGCAGAAGTCAAGAGGTTACAGCTACACAGTCGAGGAGTACGGCAAGCATCAGGATGAGATAAAAGCTCTCAATGCTGAAATGACTCAGGTCGAAAGTGAGCTTGCTGAGAAGCAGGCAAAGCGTGAAGATCTCAATCAGCAGATCGAGCAGAAGACAGCTCAGGTCAAGGCGATACTCAACTACATTCCCGACTATGAAAAGGAGTTCAAGATCGAAGATGAGTGCGATCAGCTCCGTAGAGAGCTTATCGGTCTGCTTGACGGTAAGCTGTCTATCATGAAGCACAAGGATGCTATCATCGCCAAGGTGCAGAGGCTCTGCAAGCTTGTAAAGAAGGTCAATGATAACGCTCACAAGTCCGGCAATACGATCTACTCTCTCCATGAAAAGCTCGATGCTGCGATGAAAGAGTATGATGATGTGTGTCAGCGCTGGAAATGTGCAGCAGAAGAACGCACGGAGCTTCGCCGTGATAATGCAGCGTTGTCAGCTGAGGTCGATGACCTGACAGAGTTTGTGAGCTTGCTGAAACGCTTAGAGCCGCAGAAGTACGCTGAGGTCAAGCAGGCGCAGGAGTATGTTCACAGTCAGTGTGAACAGGAAGTACAGCAGCAGTCCACCACCAGAAAAAAGAAATCGTGGGGACTGGAATAATATACAACAGAACAAAAGATGAAACTTTATGACATACCCTGAAAAGATACGTCAAATCTCTTGACAAGCCCGAAATATTGCGCTAAGATTATAGATGTACAAGGGTATGTCATAGATCTTAGGAGGTAATCTATGGCAACAATAAAGAAGCGTGGCAACAGCTATCTTATCAGAGTGAGCTGCGGCTACGATATAAACGGTAATCACAAGGAACAGTCCATGACATGGAAGCCCGACGAGGGTATGACCAAGAAGCAGATCGAAAAGGAGCTGAACCGTCAGGCGGTCATGTTTGAGGAATCGGTCAACCACGGCTTCAAGACTTCTGCTATGAAGTTTCAGGAGCTTGCGGAGGAGTGGTTCGAGAACTACGCTAAGAACGCCCTCAGAAGCACTACATACGAGCGTATGCTCCAGCTCACACACCGTGTCTACCCTGCGATAGGACATCTGCGTATCGACAAGATCACCGCAAGGCATTTGCAGGGATTCGTGAACTCTCTCGCAAAAGAGGGAGCGAACGAAAAGACAGGCAAGCCACTCGCACCGAAAACGATACGTCATAACCTGAGTTTTATCTCGGACGTATTCAGCTATGCGGTGAGAATGGACTTGGTATCGGACAACCCGTGCAGGAAAGTGACTATCCCGAAAGGCGAGGTCAAGGAGAAGCCTATCTACTCCCAGGAGGAGATCGCACAGCTCCTGACAGCTATCAACGGTGAGGACACAAAGTACCGTGCTTTCTTTTATCTGATAGCGTACAGCGGTTTCCGCAGGAGCGAGATGCTCGGTCTTGAATGGAAGGACATCGACTTCGAGAACAACATCATCAGCATCAAGAGAACGAGCAACTACACGTCAGAGCGTGGCATATACACGGACACTACAAAGACTAAACGTTCAAAGCGTGTGCTGAAGATCAGTCCGTACATCATGGGTATCCTCAAAGAACTGAAAGACGAGCAGGACGAGGAAGCACTCCGCTTAGGAGACAAGTGGGTGGAGAGTGACAGACTGTTTGTCAAGTGGAACGGCGAACCCATGAACAACCAGACACCTTACGGCTGGCTCAAAGAGTTCTGTGAAAAGAACGATATGCCTTTCTATGGTATTCACAGTTTCAGACACTTCGCAGCTTCTGCCCTGATCTCATCGGGGCTTGATGTGGTCACGGTATCGGGAGCTTTAGGGCATTGCAATTCAGGAACGACTTTGAACGTCTATGCTCATATGTTCCAGACCGCACAGGCGAGAGTGGCTCAGGCGATGGACGGAGCGTTCAGTTTTCTTCCGCAGGATACAACAACTTAAAACAAATAGTCCGCTACCAAAATGAGCAGTAGCGGACAAATAGCGGACAAACCCTATTTTCAGTATAAAAGAAAAACTCGGAAACAACGTATTTACGCTGTTTCCGAGAACGTTGAATAGTGACCCGTACGGGAATTGAACCCATGATTCCGCCGTGAAAGGGCGATGTCTTAACCTCTTGACCAACGGGCCATTTGGTAGCGGCAGTAGGATTCGAACCAACGACCAATCGGGTATGAACCGAGTACTCTAGCCAACTGAGCTATGCCGCCACAAATAAGCAGGCGTCACCTGCGACTAAATTATTATAGTACAAAAAGGCAAAAAAGTCAAGCAAAGGGAGAAATAAACTTTGAAATTTGGCAACCCACACAAAATGGTGCTGCTTGTAAAAGAAGTTGTTGTTGAAAATAGGGAGAGCTTCGGGCAGGGGAGTAACAGGCAGCCCGAAGCTATATCGTGAAATCAGGAGCGGTCCTTCTGTCTGAACAGCAGGGAGGCTCCAAGCCCGAAGAGCAGAGCCGCTGTAACTCCCCCTGCTGCGGCGGTTAGACCGCCTGTGAATATGCCGAGGAGACCATCGCTGCTGATGGTTTTTCTTATGCCTTCGGCAAGGAGGTGTCCGAAGCCCGTCAGGGGCACGGAGGCACCAGCCCCTGCGAAGTCCACAAGGGGGCTTATAAATGCCCAGTGCTGAAAGAATTACTCCTGCTACCACAAACCCCGTCAGTATCCTTGCGGGAGTCAGCTTTGTAAAGTCGATGAGGAGCTGTCCCACGGTGCATATAACACCGCCGACCACGAATGCTTTCAGTATATCTAATATCACATTATCAGTCCTTTCTGAGGTGAACGAGGTGGGAGATAGCAGGAATGGTCTCGCCCTGCTGGAGGGACATGGGAGACATAAGGGCTCCCGTAGCCGCAAAGAGGATATTTCTTGCGTCGCCTTTTTCCAGCATGGGGAGGAAGTGTCCACAGAGGACGCTTGCTCCGCAGCCGCAGCCCGAGCCGCCGCAGTGGGTATCCTGGGTGTCGGGGTCAAATATCATAGCCCCGCAGTCACTGTGCTGAGCTGAGATGTCGATGCCCTGCTTCAGCAGTATATCCACGAGCAGGGGACTTCCCACAAGTCCCAGGTCTCCTGTTACGATGAAGTCATAGTCTGCGGGAGAGGTGCCTGTTGCGGCGAGATAGCGCTGAATGGTATCGGCGGCGGCAGGAGCCATGGCGCTTCCCATATTGTTTATGTCGCTGACGCTGAGGTCCGCTATCCTGCCTATACAGCCTCCTGCTACGCCTACAGTGCCGCCCTCACGGGAGAGTATCACTGCTCCCGAGGCGGTGCAGGTCCACTGTGCGGTGGGAGTCCGCTGACCGCCGTAGGACAGGGGAAAGCGGAACTGCCTTTCGGCGGTGGAGAAGTGAGATGATGTGACGGCGGCGGTATTCTCCGCAATGCCGCAGTCCGTCATGACCGAGGCTATGAGCAGCCCCTCCGCCATAGTGGAGCAGGCACCGTAAAGCCCGAGAAATGGCACAGCCAGCTCTCTCATGCTGTAGGCGGAGCCGATACACTGGTTTATCAGGTCACCTGCGCAGATAACGCCGATGTCCTCATTGGTGAGCACGGCTTTGTCAAGGGCGAGACCGACGGCTTCCAGCTGGAAGCGGCTCTCTGCCTGTTCCCAGGTGTCCATGCCGAAGTGGCTGTCCTCCACCACCCTGTCGAAGCATTGTCCCAGGGGACCCTGTCCCTCTTTTTCGCCCACAACGGCGGCGTAGCCTTTTATTTTTACGGGAGTTTCCATGCGGAAGGCTCCCCTTGCCAGAAATTCTGCCATGATACTGCCTCCTTACGGAGCTATTATGCACTAAAACAGCGGGAATATTCGCCGAATAGTCTGACATATTCCATATTGATCATTTTATGATATATGTTATCAGCGCAGAGACCGCGCCGCCTTTTTCACGGTGAAATTTTGCTGATAGGCAGCTTTTATGCTGCGCCCCCTTGCTATTATAATGCTTTTATGTTATAATTTGGTTGCAGCAATGCAAATAAAATATAAAAGGAGAAGGATATGAGAAAGATCGCTGTTATAGCAGCAGTTTTCGCACTTACTGCCGCCATTGCAGGGGGGCTGCGGCAGTTCAGGAAAGGAAAGCTCAAAGAAGGAAAAGTCTGAGAAGACCACCAGCGCAGCAGCTGAGGAAGCAACTACCAAAGCTGAGGCTGAGCAGGAGACCACAGAGGCGGCTACAGAGGCAGTCTCGGAGACTGTGGACGAAGCACTCCAGAGAAAGATGGTGGAGGAGCTCAGCCCCATTGAATGGGCAGATGATGATTCCGAGCTGAAGACACAGACCGTGGGCGACGACAAGTTCGGTCACATTGATATTCCCGAGGACTGGTTCCTTGACGAGGCAATGTCTGCCCTTACAGATGACATACTCGCCTATGAGAACGAGCCCTATGAGGTAAACGGAAGGACCGCCATGGATACCGTTATTCTTGAGGTCATGCAGCCCTTTACTCTCAAGGACAGATTCGGCGATATACTTACCTCCGCAGCCAAGGACAGCAGCGTTACCGAGATAGCCACCGTTGCCGAGGAGCTGGACGGAAAAATGTCATCGGGAGTTATCGTAAAGTACGATGACCTTCACAAGCTGATACTGAACCTGTTCGTCACCGATGACGCTGAGACTGAGGTCTACTTCATCAATATCGAGACCAGTGACCCCAGAGTCATCGACCTTTACAAGACCTTCAAGAGACCTGCAAAGGAGTCGTAATACTCTCCTGCGGCGTCACAAAACTCTGTAAATACAAATATCCCCGAAGCGGTGAGTTTATCGCTTCGGGGACTTTTTATGCTTATGTGCGGACATTTAACCGAATATCTCGTCGTATGCCTTCCAGTAAAGAGTGTCCAGATTAGTCTTTTTGTCGCTGAATTCCGAATGACCGTTCTTTGAGTATTCTCTGGGCTTGTCATCGGTGCCCACGGGCCAGGTGCCTATCTTTTCCGTCTTTTTCGTCCAGCTTTCGGACAGAGCGGCATACTCCACATAGCCGTTATTGACTACGATGAAATACTTATACTTTTCGGTGTCCTCGAAGTAGCGGTCCAGACGGGTATTGAAGTCGTCAATATCAAAGGGTACGGCAACATTGTCCTTTTCGTCGGAGCTGATTATGTATCTTCCCTTTACGTTGGAGCCTTCCTCGTCAATTTCGATCATAGAAGTTTCTGCTGCCTTCCGAAGCACATTCGCCTGGCTTCTTATGCTTGACAGCTTTGATTTGCGGACGTATCCCAGCATTGCGGGAACGAGTATAGCTGCGGCTATGAGTGCCAGCAGAAGAACTATTCCTATCACCAGAGCTATTACCCAGCCGTCGCTTTTTTTCTGCTGAGCGTAGGGCGGTTGAACGTACTGAGGATAGGGCGGCTGTCCGTAGGGAGCCTGTGGGTAGCCCTGAGGGTAGGGCTGACCGCCGCAGCCGTTGTACTGTGGCTGCTGCGGATAATTATTCTGCGGGGGATTTGTAAAAGCGGTGCTGCATGAGCAGGTCTCGCCCTCAGAGAGAGGTCTTCCGCATCTGGTACAGAATGGCATGAACATTTCTCCTTTGAAGCTTATTTTTTAATACTGATATACACCTTTTCTGCGCTGATGGCAAGTGCCTGCGTCAGATGTATCCCAGAGTTTTCAGCACGAACAGCCAGCCCGTCAGGGTAAAGGCGCTGAGCAGGGGGGTGAGCATGACCGCAAAGGCGGTTATTGTGCCCTTGTGTCCCAGGTTTTTCGCCATGACGAAGCAGCTTCCCGTGGTGGCACTTCCCAGCATTACCAGTATGGCGATGAGCTTTTCGCCGCGGAAGCCCAGCTTCACGGCTATGGGCAGGAATACGGCGCAGAACAGCACCAGCTTCAGAGCGGCGATCCCCAGCGTAACAGGCAGCTTTCCCTTTGCCTCCTCGAATTTGAAGGAGGCTCCCAGAGCGATAAGGGACAGGGGAGTCGCCATGTTGCCCAGATAGGTCACGGACTTTGAGAGTATGACGGGCTGGGGTATCTTCAGCAGGGACCATGCCATGCCAACTGCAATGCCAAGGATAATGGGATTGGTGACTATGCTTTTCAGCGTAGTCAGCGCCACAGCGGACTTTCCGCGGCTCTTGTCCTTGTCGGGAGAGGTCACGGTCAGGGCGGTTACGGCGATGATATTGTAAAGGGGCACCGTTCCAACTATCATCAGCGCCGCCATAGTTGAGTGGCCGTAGATGTTGTTTACAAAGGCTATCCCCAGAACAGCGGCGCTGCTGCGGTAGCTTGCCTGTATTATCTCGCCCCTTTCGCAGCCCTTCCCCACAATGAGGGAATAGACCACTGCCGCGCCCACACTGAGGAGGGTGGCGCACATACAGAAAAGGACGAATTTACCGTCCCAGACCCTGCGGAAGTCCGCGGTGGACAGGTCCATGAAAAGCAGGGCGGGGAGCAGTGTGCGGAACACGAATTTATTTATCTGCGATGTTGCGTTGTCGTCCAGAAGCTTTATTCTGTGGACGAACCAGCCGAACACCATCATCAGGAATACGGGGACGGTGGCGTTCAGGCTGAACATCAGGTTTTTAAGAAACAATGGTTATCACTACCTTGACGGGGAGAGACCGCTCTCCCTCAGAATATGTCCTTTTTGCTCTTTATATAGCGCCTTACAAGGACGAATACCATGAGCAGGACGCAGAATATGAGGAACACGGGAACTATCCAGCGGTTGGAGTTCTCGTCCTCGGCGGACTTCATATCGGTCCACAGGGTCTGCATTTTCAGGTTAGCCTCGTCGGAAAGGTTTACGAATACCGTTGTCTTGTCGGCGATGAACTGACTGTCGGGATAGGAAACGGGACTGTTCTTCACATCGTCGTCCAGCATATCGTAAGCCGCCTGATGGGGAGTTGAATAGCAGATATAGTCGATATTTGCAAAGGCTATATCCGGCTCGCACATGAAGTTTATGTACATTTCAGCCGCTTCCTTCTGTCTTGCGGCAGTGGGTATGCACATGGCGTCCACAAAGAGGTTGGTACCGCTTTTGGGCACCACGAAGTCCAGGGAGTCATTGCCCTCAAGTATAGTCAGGGCGTCGCCTGCGTAGTAGGGGGCGATAAGAGCGTCGCCTGCCTCCATTTTGTCGAAGACCTCGTCCATGACGTAGCCCTGGACTATGCGCTTCTGCTTTTTCAGCTTGTTGGCGGCGTCCTCAAGCTCGTCAGGGTCCTCCGTGTTGAGGGAGTAGCCCTGCATTATCTCCGCGATTGCGAAGGCGTCACGGGGATTGTCGAACATGAGTATCTGGTCGGCGTAGTCCTCGTTCCAGAGCAGATCCCAGTCGATGTCCTCCTTGGGTGTATCTATCATGGTGGTATCGTAGATGATACCTACGGTTCCCCAGGTATAGGGAACGGAATATTCATTTGTGGGGTCATATGCCTGATTGCGGAAATTGTCCATGATGTAGCTGAAGTTGGGGATATTGTCCATGTCCAGCTTCTGCACCATGCCCTCCTTTATCATCTTGCTTATCATGTAATCGGAGGGGATAATGACGTCGTAGGAAGCCGCTCCGCCCTTTAGCTTGGCGTAGAGCTCCTCATTGGTGGCATAGTTGGTGTAGTTGACCTTAATGCCCGTCAGCTTCTCGAATTCGCCGTTTACGTCGAGAGTTCCCTCGTCGGCGCCTGTGGAGATGTATTCTCCCCAGTTATAGACGTTTATGGAGATATTCTGTCCCTTGAAACGGGTGTAGTAATCAGGGTCGGAGACAGTGAGGGTCTGAGCGGAGCTCTCCTCCTCGGTGTCCTCCTCGGCGGTGTCAGAGGCGCAGCTCCACAGAGCCGAAACGCCCACAAGGGAAGCCAGAAGCAGTGAAAATACCTTCTTTTTCATGTTCAGTCCTCCTTTGCGCCGCTCTTCTTAGCCGCTCTGTTCTCGATAGCGTTCTTCACTATGAGAACTATGATAACGGCGATGAAGATAAGTGTGGAAAGTGCGTTTATCTCGGGAGAGACCTTTCTTCGTGTCATGGAGTAGATGGTTATGGGCAGGGTCTGTGAGGTGGAGCCTGTGGTGAAGTAGCTGACCACGAAGTCGTCCAGCGAGTAGGTGAAGGACATGAGGAAGCCGCTTACCACGCCGGGCATTATCTCGGGGAGAACTACCTTGCGGAATGCCTTGAAGGGACTGCAGCCCAGGTCCTGTGCGGCTTCATAGAGGTGGGGGTCCATCTGATTGAATTTCGGCATTACATTGAGTATGACGTAGGGCACATCAAAGGTTATATGTGCGATGAGCAGCGTAACGAAGCCGAATTCAAGGTTCATTCTTGCGGCGAAGAATACGAACAGGAGCATGAGGGAAACACCCGTTACGATCTCGGGGTTGATGATAGGCATATTGGTGATGTTCATTACCACAGCTTTGGGCACCTTTCTCATGCTGTTTATGCCGATAGCCGCCAGAGTTCCCAGAACTGTTGAGACCACGCTGGCGACAGAGGCGATTATGATAGTGTTTATCAGTGAGGAAATGATTATCCTGTTGTGGAACAGGCGCTTGTACCAGTCCAGCGTAAAGCCGCTGAAAACGCTTCTGCTCTTGGTCTCGTTGAAGGAGAACACGATGAGCACGAATATGGGCACATACAGGAACAGCAGCACCAGTACCAGATAGAGTTTTCCCAGTTTTTTCATAGTGCCGCCTCCTTACATAAGTACCTGATCGTCGGGATCGAACTGATTCATGACGGTCATGATAACGAGGATTATCACCATGAGCACCAGCGAGATAGCTGCGCCAAGGTGTGGGTTGTAGGCGTTGCCCAGGAACTGCATCTCGATGAGGTCACCTATGAGTAGGTTCGAGCCGCCGCCCAGCATACGGGAAATAATGAACGTGGAAATGGCAGGCACGAATACCATGGTGACGCCGGAGGTGATGCCGGGAACGCTCAGGGGGATTATCACGCGGAAAAGGGTCTGTCCTGAGCTGCACCCAAGGTCGGAGGCAGCCTCAAACAGAGACTGGTCTATCTTCACCATTACCGAGTACAGCGGCAGTATCATAAAGGGCAGGTAGTTGTAGACCATGCCCAGGACTACCGCTCCCGAGGTGTTTATGAGCTTGTAGGGACCAAGTCCCGCAAGTCCGAGCAGGTGGTTGATTATGCCGTTGTTGCCCAGAAGGGTCATCCATGCGTAGGTACGCAGGAGGAAGTTCATCCACATGGGCAGCATTACTATCATGAGCATGGTGCCCTGCTTGTGCTTCTCCATACGGGAGAGTATGAATGAAACGGGATATGCCACCACAAGGCAGATAGCCGTGGCAATAAGCGAAAGCCATATTGAGCGGACGAAGATGTTTGCGTACTGTCCAACGTCGGAGATGTATTTCAGCGTAAATCCGTTGTCGTCGGTGAGGGCGAAAAATCCTATCATCAGCAGGGGGACAAGTATGAATATGACCATCCACACCAGATAGGGGGCGGAGAAATATTTCAGCTTCATTCTGCACTGTCCTCCGTTTTCTTCATGATATGTATATCAAAGGGGTCGAAGGTCATGCCTATCATCTGTCCTACGGGCTCAGCCTTTGTGGAGTGTATGACCCACTTGTGGTCAACGCCGTCAACTATCATCTCGTAGTGAACGCCCTTGAACACTACGGACTCAACTATGCCCGTCAGCTTGGCTTTTTCCGCAGGGATCACCTTAACGTCCTCGGGACGGATAACGACGTCAACGGTCTCGTTGGGGTCAAAGCCCTTGTCCACGCACTCAAAGCGGCGTCCCGTGAACTCTACCACGCAATCCTCGGGCATACATCCGTTGACGATGTTGCTCTCGCCGATGAAGTCGGCAACGAATGCGTTGACAGGCTCGTTGTAAATGTCCGTCGGGGAGCCTATCTGCTGGATATAACCGTTGTTCATGACAACTATGCTGTCGCTCATGGTGAGGGCTTCCTCCTGGTCGTGGGTAACGTAGACGAAGGTCAGCTCCAGCTCCTGCTGAATGCAGCGGAGCTCTATCTGCATCTCCTTTCTCAGCTTCAGGTCAAGAGCGCCCAGAGGCTCGTCAAGGAGGAGAACCTTGGGGTGGTTCACCAGAGCGCGGGCAATGGCGACACGCTGCTGCTGACCGCCGGAAAGACGGTTTATGGAGCGCTTCTCAAAGCCCATAAGGTTCACCAGCTCAAGCATTTCGCCAACGCGCTTGACTATCTCCTTTTCGGGAGTATTCTTCACGCGGAGACCGAAGGCGATGTTCTCATAGACGTTGAGGTGGGGGAAAAGGGCATAGCGCTGGAACACGGTATTGACATTGCGCTTGTGGGGCGGAACTCCGTTTATGCGCTTGCCGTCGAAGAACACGTCTCCGCTGGTGGGCTCAAGAAAGCCTGCGATTATGCGGAGAGTGGTGGTCTTTCCGCAGCCCGAGGGCCCGAGAAAGGTAACGAACTCCTTATCCTTGATGTCGAGACTGATGTTTTTGAGGATACGCTCGCCCTCCTCGAACTCCACGATAATATCCTTTAAGCTGACGATGTTTTCCATTTTTCCTGATCCCTTCCTTTTCTGATAAAGTACGGTGCAGCTGCATAGCCGTTAAAATATGATTAATTATAGCACATCAGACATGAAATAGCAAGAAACGCGGCGAAAAAACTGCCGTGTGTAAGAACTCTGCCGCGAAAAGGGCAGCGGGGGCTCCCCGCTTATATCACATTAGTGAAGAAATAGCAAGAAACGCGGCGAAAAAACTGCCCTGCGTAAGAACTTTGGCGCGAAAAAGCCAGCGGGGGCTCCCCGCTTATATCACATTAGTGAAGAAATAGCAAGATACGCGGCGAAAAAGCTGCCCTTCCACTAAAACTAAGCACTAACCACTATGCACTAACAACTCATAGAATAATTCCGCAGGGGCAGGCATATCCTTTAAGGACAAAGCTTGCGAAAGGGTGAAAATATGGGTCTTACAGAAAAGGAAGCTGCCGAAAGACTGAAAGCACAGGGCGAGAATACTCTCGGGGAGAGCAGGAGAACGGGCCCCATGAGGATATTCCTGGGGCAGTTCAGGGACGTTATGGTGATGATACTTCTGGGAGCTACGGTGGTGTCGGTGCTCCTCGGGGAGATATCCGACGCGGTGACTATAATCCTCATCGTGCTCCTCAACGCCATACTTGGCTTCGTGCAGGAGTACCGCACGGAGCATACTCTGGAAGCCCTGCGCTCCATGACCTCGCCCACCGCAAAGTGCTGGAGGGACGGGAAGCTGAAAGAGATAGACGCCTCGCAGCTTGTGACAGGGGACGTTATCGAGCTCGAAGCAGGTGACCGTATCCCTGCGGACTGCGCTGTACTGAAGGCGGCAGGCTTCTTCTCAGACGAGGCTCTCCTCACGGGTGAGTCCGTGGCGGTGGGAAAGTCCGCGGGAGATGAGAATGACACCGACAACTCCCTCAACAAGAGCAATATCGTCTACTGCGGAGCCTCCGCCACCAAGGGCACCTGCCGCGCAAGGGTCATAGCTACGGGCATGGCTACCCAGATGGGCAGGATATCGGAAATGCTCCGCGACATCGACAAGGAGCCCACCCCCTTACAGAAGCGCCTCGGGGAGCTGGGAAAGGTGGTCGCCATTATCTGCCTTGTGGTCTGTGTTGCTGTCTTCGGAGCAGGTGTGCTTCGGGGCGAGAATGTCTTTGATATGCTCATGACAGGCATAACCATAGCCATTGCCGCTATCCCCGAGGGACTTCCTGCCACGGTGACTATCGCCCTTGCGCTTGCGGTAAGCCGTATGCTGAAGCAGAAGGCGCTGGTGAACAAGCTCCACAGCGTTGAGACTCTGGGCTGCACCTCGGTGATATGCTCCGACAAGACAGGCACCATAACCGAAAACCGCATGACCGTCACGGAGCTTTCCACGGCGGAGGATACGTACCTTTTCAGCGGCATGGGCTATCGTGTCAGCGGAGCTGTCACCAAGGGCGATATTGCAGTAAATCCCGTGACGGAGAAGGCTCTGTCGGCGGCTCTGCGCTGCGGAGTCCTGTGCTCTACCGCGGAGATAAGCGCTCAGGAGGTCCCAAAAAGCCGCAACAGAGGTACTCTTGCAGGCAATGGAGAGTGGAGCGTAACGGGAGACCCCACAGAGGCGGCTCTCCTCATTGCGGCGGCAAAGGCAGGCATCACAAGGCAGTCCCTTTACGCAGGATACCGCGGTATAGGGGAGTTTCCCTTTGACAGCGAGACCCGCTTCATGGCGGTACACGTTGTCTGCGGCAGCGAGAAGTGTATCTATTTCAAGGGCGCGGAGGAGGTTATCCTGCCGAGGTGCTCCATGTATCTGGACGGCAGCGGTAAAGCTGTGCCCATGACTGCCGCCGTGAGAAGGAGCCTTGCGGAGAGGGCTGAGGATATGTCTCAGCGTGCCCTGAGAGTCCTTGCCCTGGCGGTCTGCGCCTCCGAGGAGCTCGACCCTCAGCGCCGTGACTTTGTTTTCCTCGGCTTTGCAGGCATGACCGACCCGCCACGTGAGGAGGCAAAGACCGCTATCCGCAAGTGCAGCGCGGCTTCCGTAAAGACGGTGATGATAACGGGAGACCATAAAAATACCGCCGTGGCAGTTGCTAAAAAGGCAGGACTGCTCAAAGGCGGCAAGGCTATGACCGGGGCGGAGCTTGACGGTCTCTCCGACGAGGAGCTTGACCGCTGTATCGGCGAATATACGGTGTTCGCCAGGGTTGAGCCCGTGCATAAGCTCCGCATTGTCCGCAGCTTCCGCCGCCGCGGCGAGATAGTCACCATGACCGGGGACGGCGTGAATGACGCTCCTGCGGTCGAGGAAGCCGATGTGGGCGTGGCTATGGGCGTTACGGGCACCGACGTCACCAAGCAGGCGGCTGACGTTATACTCATGGACGACAACCTTGCCACACTGGTGAACGCCGTTGAGCAGGGGCGCTGCGTTTATGCCAATATACGGAAGTTCGTGAGGTATCTGCTGTCCTGCAATATCGGTGAGGTGCTGACCATGTTCCTGGGACTTCTCATGGGAATGCCCGTGGTGCTGCTGCCCGTGCAGATACTGCTGGTGAATCTTGTCACCGACGGGCTCCCTGCGGTGGCATTGGGCATGGAGCCTCCCGAGAAGGACATCATGTCCCGACCACCGAGGCGCTCCGACGAGGGCTTTTTCTCGGGGGGACTCATGGGGCGGATAGTGTTCCGCGGTATTCTCATCGGACTTTCCACCCTGGGAAGCTTCGGCACGGTCATGCACATGGGCGGCTCTGTTGAAGCCTGCCGCACCGCCGCGCTCATCACCCTTGTGGTGTCCCAGCTGATACACGTTTTCGAGTGCCGCTCCGAGAAGCGCTCGCTGTTCAGGCTCAATCCCTTCGGCAATATGAAGCTTGTGGGAGCAGCGGCACTGTCCGCGGCAGTCCTTGCGGCAGCGGTAATGGTGCCTCAGCTTCAGGTGGTGTTCAGCACAGTGGCTCCCGATATGATGCAGCTCCTGACCGCACTGGGCTTCAGCGTTGCCGTGCCTGTTATCTGCGGTATCATCTGAATTGATTCAGTTGAGAGTTGAAAGCTGAGAGTGGAGAGTCAATGTGTTCGCTTTGCTCACAATATTTAAATATTGCCGCCGCAGGCGGCTCCACAGCTTTCAACTCTGAACTCTCTGCTATAAACTAAATCGGGACCTTGCAAAGCAGGATCCCGATTTTTCATTATATTTCAAGCCCGAAGCTTATGGACAGGGCGGTGTTCACCTTGTTCATGGAGTTAAGGTCCAGCTCGCCCATTTTGTCCTTGAGCCGCTTCTTGTCGATGGTGCGTATCTGCTCCAGCAGCACTATGCTGTCCTTGGCGAGACCGCATTTATCCGCCTGCACCTCTATATGTGTGGGCAGCCTGTTCTTGTCCCGCTGACTGGTTATTGCAGCCGCGATGACCGTGGGACTGTGCCTGTTGCCCACATCGTTCTGGACTATAAGTACAGGTCTTATACCGCCCTGTTCCGAGCCTACTACGGGGCTCAGGTCGGCGTAATATATTTCTCCTCTTCTGACTGGCATATCAATTCTCCCGATATATTATGAATTTCAGCTGATGTTCTTATTATTGCCTTTGAGGCTGAGTTTATACAGCTTCTTTTCATTATATGCTTCGGGGAGGGCTTTTGCTTATGCCGTCTTTTTGCTGTCTGCGGTCTTCTTTGCGAAGAAGCCGCATATGAGCTTTTCTGCAGGTGAGGAGATCAGGTATCTGTAAACTATGGCTGCAATGAGAACTGTCACGGCGTAGCTGAACCATACTGCCTTGGTTGAGAAGTCAAGCTCCAGGGACATATACTCGTCCAGCACCGCTATGGCGCACTGTACGGGGAAGTGCACAAGGTATATCACGATGGAGAGCTCTCCCAGTATTGCAAGTGGACGGAAGCCCAGTACGGCGCGGAGCCACGGTATGAGCAGCACCGCAAGTATCAGCGAGGGTGCTGTGCCTATGATGAAGGCAGTGGTGACATCGCCTGTGAATTCGGGTCTCAGCCTTGCCGCAAGATAGGACAGCACAGCTATGCCGAGGCAGATATAGCCAAGCCGCTGTGACCTGAACTTCTCACGGTATTTATAGACTTCAAAGAGTATGGCTCCAACGGAGAAGCAGGCGATACCTCTGCCCACAAGGCTGTTCCACAGGGGAAGCTCCTTCTTTGAGAGTATCATCGCCATGCCTATGAGAAAGGTCCCGAAGAAGACATAGCAGGCGCGGCGCTCATTTTTAGCGTGATAAAGTATCAGGTAGAACAGCAGATAGCACAGCATACATATGCTTATGCACCATGACGGCGCGTCAAAGGACCAGTCTGTGCCGAAAAAGCCGTCCTGCATGAGCAGCAGGTTCTGGAACAGATGCTGGAGGTCGAAGTTCCCGTATACAAAGGTCTCGCCGCAGCGATGACGGTATATGAGCTCCAGAACTATGGTCACCGCCGTGAAGAAAAGAAAGGGCGGATATACCTTTTTCAGCCGCTTTACTATGAATTCACGGAAGCCTATAAGACGTCCCGTGACTCTTTCCGAGTAGCCCATCATCATTCCGAAGCCCGAAAGCATGAAGAACAGTTCCACCATGAGGTAGCCGTTCTTATAAGAAACGGGGAACACGGAGAAAAAGGGCGAGCCGTTCTGCGGCTTGAAGTGCTGATAGTGCCAGAAAAATGCTATGATACAGGCGCCTATGCCCTTCATGCCATCGATGGCAGTGAGTCGGCGGTCTGTTTTGTCAGTCTTTTTGGATGCCATGTCTGTTCCTTTCCGTGAGCCGTCTGTATATAAATATCTCTATGATGGTCACAAGTGTTCCTGCGGCGTAGCTCCACAGGTCGGCAACAGCGAAGTCGGTGCCTATGATTATGCGGAGAAGCTGATTTTCTATGCCCAGTATATCGGCGATATGCGCCTTCTGGAGGAACTCCACCATAAAGGAGAATGCCAGTATCCCCATGGCAACTGCATAAGAATTGAACCGTTTCGGTACGAAGCTCCGCAGCAGGCAGTATATCACCCATACAACTATGACATCGCCGATATAGGCGCGTATGAATTTGCTGAAATAGAACACGCCTATGCATATCTCAACTCCCAAAAGCAGGAGAAAGCCCGCGATGTAGGGCAGCCGCGCTTTCATTCTATCTCCTTTGCAAGGTCGGGGAACACGCCCAGACTGCGCCTGAGTATGCCGTTCATCATTGCTATGGCAATGCCGTAGTTGGTGAAGGGGACCTTCTGGTCCTCGGCGGTCTTGCGCCTGTATGTCATCTCACGCTCGTTCAGCATACAGCCGCCGCAGTGTATCACAAGGCTGTAGGGAGAAAGGTCCTCGGGGAACTCACGTCCCGAGCTGAGGGCTATCTCTATGTCCTTTCCCGTGTACTTTTTCAGCAGGGCAGGCAGCTTCACGCTTCCGATGTCGCCGCACTGGCGGTGGTGGGTGCAGCCCTCGGATATGAGGACTTTCGCTCCGTCCTCCAGGGACTTTATGGCAGCTGCGCCCTTTACGGCGGTCTCAAGGAAGCCCTTGTAACGCGCCATGAGTATGGAGAACGAGGTCAGGGGGACGTCCACGGGGACTATCCTGCTGACCATGGCGAATGCCTGACTGTCGGTTATGACCATTTTCGGCGGCGCAGACAGCTTTTCCAGCGTCTCCGCCAGCTGGTGCTCCTTGGTGAATACCGCCATTGCATCGGCGTCCAGAACGTCGCGGAGGGTCTGCACCTGGGGGAGTATCATTCTTCCCTTGGGAGCGGCAGCGTCTATGGGAGTTACCAGCACCACCATGTCACAGGGACTGAGCAGGTCGCCCACTATGCGCCTCTCAGCAGAGGGCAGCTTTGCAAGGGCGGCAATACGCTCCTTGAGCTCATATATGTTCTCGCCTGTAAGGGCGCTGACTTCAAATTCGTTGTCCTGACAGACACGCTTCTGTGCAATGTCGGACTTGTTGTACACCGTCAGCCAGGGTATATCCTTCTCTTTGAATATGCCGATGAGCTGACGCTCAGTGTCGGTGAGACCAACGGTGCCGTCAACTATTAGCACCGCAAGGTCTGTGCGGTTGAGTATCTGCTTTGTTCTGCGGACTCTCAGCTCGCCCAGGTCTCCCTCGTCGTCAAATCCGGGAGTATCTATTATGACTACGGGACCTATTGGGAGCAGCTCCATCGCCTTGGTGACGGGGTCTGTGGTGGTGCCCTTCACATCGGACACCACGGACAGCTCCTGACCCGTAACAGCGTTTACTACGCTGGATTTTCCTGCATTTCTCCTTCCGAAGAAGCCTATGTGGACTCTCTCGGAGGAGGGTGTATCGTTCAGACTCATTTTATTCACCAGCTTTTAGTTTATGCGTACAAAATTTGGAGAGAAGGTATGGGGGAGGAATTGGGGCATTCCCGAGAAAATGTGCATAAGCTTGGGTGCGGGGCACTGCTTTATGAGCTCCTCGATACCGTGCTGGCGGAGGAAACTCAGCTCTGCTTCATTTATGGGCACCATCCAGAGGGTGTTTACTCTGCCCCCTGCGAAGCTGCGCCACTTAGGCTCCTCCAGTCCCTCGACGTATATGGGATTTATGAACAGAATTGCGGCAAATCCGCGTATATTGGGGAAGTCGAAGGTGTGACCGTGCCAGAGGAAGCTGCGCTCGTCCCAGGGCATATCTCCCACGTCCTTCATCACCATGCCCATGAGCTCAAGGATCGCTGCGTGCTTGTCAATAGTTGCGAATGCCAGCTCTATGCGGCTCTGGTCGGCGCAGTTGTTGCCGAAAGCCTGTGCCACTCCGGGCATTGCGAACTGGCTGACGCCGATGGTGATATTGAACACCATGTTTGCCTTTCTGCCCTGCACCAGGGTCCTGTGGGGAAATCTCTCCGTGCCTATGGGCTTTGCGGAGGTGTGGGGAGAGCCGAAGAAGCTGTCTGTTATAGCCAGATAGTCCTGTTCAAGCTTCTGCCAGGTCTCCTCCCTGGGGATTATCTCCCAGAAGGACTTGCAGGTCTTTATGCGGTTTTCAAGGTCGGGACCTTCGGGCATACCCCAGGCGTAGCGGGTCTGACCCTTTGCGAATACAGAGAAGCCGGGGAAGTCGTAAAGTCCTGCTATAGGCGGTATTACACATATAAGCTTGTTGTCGTGATAGATGGCGCAGGCGTCTCCCGTGTCGAACCATACACAGCTGAGCTTGTCGGGGTCAAGGGTCATGCCCTCTTTGGGCTGGAGCTCCGAGACGTTTTCCCTGCCCAGCACGGGACCCTCGCCCCTGTCAAGGCATCTCAGGTCCATTTCCGGGGGAGTGCCGTGTCTGTTGCATATCCAGAGCATATTCAGCACTCTTGCACCGTGCTCGGGTGAGCAGAAAAAGTAGAGATAGTATGCGTTCCTCTCCTGTGCTATCAGAGCGTCGATGTGGCAGATAGGGGAGCTTGATTCAAATATATATTCGCGGTCTTCCATGTTATTCTCCTTGAAAAGTATTGTATCTCATGTGATTGCGGACGGTCAGAGGCTGAATTTCGGTCTGCCGTCAAAGATGTGGAGGTGCTGAGGGTCGGGGCACTTCTTCAGAAGCTCTGCAATGCCCAGCTCGCCGAGAGCTGCGAACTCCTGAGAGGTTATGGGCACCAGCCACAGCAGGTTCACGCGGTTTCCGATGAATTTTCTCCACTTCGGGCACTCCATGCCCTCTATGTAAACGGGATTTATCAGGACTATCTGTGAAAAGCCCTTTATATTTGGAAAATCAAATGTATGACCGTGCCAGAGGAAGTTCAGCTCGTTCCAGGGCATATTGGCAACATCAGACATTACCGAGAACATCATCTGTGTCAGGGGTTCATGGCGCTCCTGCGCCGCAAATCCAAGCTCTATGCGGTTGCAGTCGTTGTAGTGGCTGCCGAAAACCATTTCCGAACGGGGCATAGCGAACTGGCTTACACCTAAGGTGATACCGTAGACAACGCCGTCCCTTCTGCCCTGTGCAAGAGCCTTGGGTGGAAAATCGCCGCCGTCTATAGCGTAATACTTCTCATGCTGACTGCCGTAGAACTCCTCGATGACTCTCAGGCACTCGTCCTGTATCTCGGGCCATGAATCGTCGGCTTCGATGTTATCCCAGAAGGTCCTGAGGCCCTTTGCGCGCTCTGCAAAGTCAGGCTTTTCGGGCATTCCCCAGGCATAACGGGTCTGACCCCTGGCAAATACGGAAAATCCGGGGAAGTCATGGAGACCTGCATAGGGAGGGATAGCGCAGAGCAGCTTGTCACCATAGAAAATGGCTGCACTGTCGCCGCTCTCGTACCAGTAACAGGAGAGCTTGTCGGGGTTGAGGGTTATGCCGGCCGCAGGGTGTATGGGAGCCAGGTTCTCCTTTGCCAGCATGGGAGCCTTTCCGTCCTTCATGCACTGAGGGTCGAATACCTCGGGAGCGGGGCGGCGGTTGCACACCCACAGCGCCCTCAGCAGCTTTACTCCCGTCTCGGGAGCTGTCATAAGGTACATATAGTATGTGTTGTCGTCTGCTTCGATAACTGCGTCGATATCGCAGATAGGGGAGCGCGATTCAAAGATTATCTCACTCATTGTTTTTCTCCTTTTACCTATATCATTAAACAAAAGCCGCGGAGCAAGGTGCTCCACGGCTCAATTATAACATAAAAGCACTATAATAGCAAGGGACGCGGCGAAAAAGTTCCCGTGCGACGTATTATAACGCGAAAAAGCCCGCGGGGCTCACCATGACTATGACCTGTGTCCTGTGATAGCTGTGGCGCGTGGAAAGAGCTGCGCTTCGCCGGAACTTTGACGCGAAAAAGCCCGCGGGGGCTCCCCCGCCTTATATTCTTGCTACGCCTGTGTCCTTTGCAGCCTGTGCAACAGCCTTTGCAACTGCCTGTGCTACGGACTTGTCCAGTGCGCTGGGGATAATATAATCTGCGCTGAGCTTGTCATCTGTTACGAATGAAGCGATAGCCTTTGCAGCAGCTATCTTCATAGCGTCGTTTATATCGCTTGCGCGGACGTCAAGAGCTCCGCGGAAAATTCCGGGGAATGCCAGAACGTTGTTTATCTGGTTGGGGAAGTCGCTTCTTCCTGTGCCAACTACTGCTGCACCTGCTGCCTTTGCCTCCTCGGGTATTATCTCGGGAGTGGGGTTAGCCATGGGGAAGAGTATGGGGTTGGGAGCCATGCTCTTTACCATTTCGGGAGTCACACAGCCGGGGGCTGATACGCCGATGAATACATCTGCGCCCTTGATGACCTCTTCAAGGCTGCCCTTTCTCATCTGCTGGTTGGTTATCTCAGCCATTTCGTCCTTCATGGGGTTCATGCCCTGGGGTCTGCCCTTGTAGATAGCGCCGTTTCTGTCGCAGAGAACAACGTCCTTGAGACCCATGGAGATGAGGAGCTTAATGATGGCGATACCTGCTGCACCTGCGCCGCTGGCAACTACTCTTATCTCGTCCAGCTTCTTGCCTACTACCTTGAGGGCGTTGAGCATAGCTGCGAGAGTAACAACTGCTGTACCGTGCTGGTCATCGTGGAATATCGGGATATCACAGCACTCCTTCAGCTTCTTCTCTATCTCGAAGCAGCGGGGAGCGGAGATGTCCTCCAGGTTCACGCCGCCGAATGAGCCTGCAAGGAGACGGACAGTATTAACGATGTCGTCAACTTCCTTTGAGCGTACACACAGAGGAACTGCGTCAACGTCGCCGAATGCCTTGAACAGAGCGCACTTGCCCTCCATAACGGGCATACCTGCTTCGGGACCGATGTCGCCGAGACCGAGAACAGCTGTACCGTCGGTAACAACTGCTACAAGGTTTGAACGGCGTGTGAGCTCATAGCTCTTGTCAACGTCCTTCTGTATCTCAAGACAGGGCTGTGCTACACCGGGGGTGTAAGCCAGTGAGAGGTCGTCTCTTGTCTCAAGGGGAGCGCGGCAGATAACTTCGATCTTGCCCTGCCATTCATAGTGCTTTTTAAGTGATTCTTCTGCGTAATTCATATGTTTATTCCTTTCGTTATTACAGTTTTAAGGCGGAGAACATAAGCCCTCCGCCGATGATTTACATATTGGGGACGGCGATCAGAACTCGATCTGGTCGATAACGCTTCTCAGTGCCTTTGCGCTTGCCTGAAGCTTCTCTATCTCTGCGTCGTTGAGCTTGGGAGATACCTCTCTCTCGATACCGTTGCTTCCGATAACGCAGGGAAGGCTGAGACATACATCGCTGATGCCGCATCTGTCATTTATCATAGTCGAAACTGTGATGATGTTCTTTGAGTCACGGAGAACAGTGTCACAGATCTTGTTTACGCTCATTGCGATAGCGTAGAAGGTAGCGCCCTTTCTCTTGATGACCTCAGCGCCTGCCTTGCGGACCTCCTCGATGATCTCGTCCTCATCAAGGTCTGCGTGATCCTGGTCAGCGCAGTACTCATCAACAGGAACACCTGCGATGTTCATTATGGACCAGGGAATGAAGGAGGAGTCACCGTGCTCGCCGAAAACGTAAGCGTGTATGCTGTTGGGAGAGAGTCCCACATGGTCGGCGATGATGGAGCGGAGACGTGAAGTGTCGAGAGCTGTACCCGAACCGATGACCTGATTGGGCTTTAAGTCCGTGCACTTGAGTATGGTGTATGTAAGGATATCAACAGGGTTGCTGACAACTACATAGATAGCGTCGGGAGCGTACTTAGCCACCTGGGGCATAACTTCCTTGATGATATTGACATTGGTCTGAGCAAGATCAAGACGTGTCTGACCGGGCTTTCTTGCAAGACCGAGGGTAACAACTACGATGTCGGAGTCCTTGGCGTCCTCATAGCCGCCGTCAAAGACCTCGACGTTCTCGCCGAAGGATACGCCCTGACGGATATCCATAGCCTCGCCCTTTGCCTTTGCCTTGTTTATGTCAACGAGTACGATGTCGGAGCAGGTACCTGCAACAGCGAATGTGTAAGCCACAGATGCGCCTACATTGCCTGCGCCGAGTATAGTTATCTTCGTTCCGTTCTTTTCAGCCATAATATAGACCTCCATACTTAAAAATAGGGAATACTCTGCCTTTTATCTCTATAGTCTTTAGCACTTTGCAGAGCTATATACAACATAATTATAATCGTAAAGCCTGAAAATATCAAGTTAAATCATTGCTTCCGGTGAAAAATCGGAATTTCGTACAAAACACTACAGGATTTAACAAAGCTTTTTCACTCGGAGATTAATGAGAGCAAAAATTGGCACTACCTGATTAGCTGCGGCTTACAAATGAATAATATTCACTTAAATATGAATATTTACTGTAAAAATGAATATTTATGCAAATACTCTTGACATTATCTTCACAAGTAGTATAATAGAGTTATATCGCAAATACGCGCTGTGGATACGGCGCTCAATATCCAGGAGGTAATCACAATGGCTAATAAGAAGGATATCAAAAAGGTAGTTCTCGCATATTCGGGCGGTCTTGATACATCTATCATCATTCCGTGGCTCAAGGAAAACTACAACAACTGTGAAGTTATCGCTGTTTCAGGTGACGTAGGACAGGGTACAGAGCTTGACGGACTTGAGGAAAAGGCTATCAAGACAGGCGCTTCCAAGCTCATCATCGCAGACCTCAAGGAGGAGTTCATCCAGGACTATGTTTACCCCACAGTTCAGGCAGGTGCTATCTATGAGAACAGATATATGCTGGGTACTTCATTCACTCGTCCCATCATCGCAAAGCGTATCGCTGAGATTGCTCTGGCTGAGGGCGCTGACGCTATCTGCCACGGCTGCACAGGAAAGGGCAACGATCAGGTAAGATTTGAGCTTGCTATCAAGGCTTTCGCTCCCGAAATGGCTATCATCGCTCCCTGGAGAGAATGGGACATCAAGAGCCGTGACGAGGAGATCGACTACGCAGAGGCTCACAACATTCCTCTGAAGATAAACAGAGAGACAAACTACTCCAAGGACAAGAACATCTGGCACCTCTCACACGAGGGTCTCGACCTTGAGGATCCTGCAAACGAGCCTCAGTACGAGAAGAAGGGCTTCCTTGAAATGGGCGTTTCACCTATCGACGCTCCCGACAAGCCCACATACATCACTCTCCACTTCGAGAAGGGCGTTCCCACAATGCTGGACGGCAAGACACTCAACGGCGTTGAGATGGTATCAGCTCTCAACAAGCTTGGCGGCGAAAACGGTATCGGTCTTGCTGATCTCGTTGAGAACCGTCTCGTTGGTATGAAGTCAAGAGGCGTTTACGAGACTCCCGGCGGTGCTATCCTTTACCACGCTCACGAGGTTCTCGAGACCATCACTCTCGACAAGGAGACTGCAAGAATAAAGCAGTACCTCGGAATCAAGTTCGCTGATATCGTTTACAACGGTCAGTGGTACACACCTCTCCGTGAAGCTCTCACAGCTTTCGTTGACAAGACTCAGGAGAGAGTTACAGGCGACGTCAAGCTCAAGCTCTATAAGGGCAACATCATCAATGCAGGCGTTACTTCACCCTATACTCTCTACGATGAGGAAGTTGCCACATTCGATGAGGACGAGGTTTACAATCAGGCTGATGCAGCAGGCTTCATCAACCTCTTCGGCCTCCCGATCAAGGTAAAGGCTCAGCTGGACAAGAAGAGAAACAACAAGTAATTTGCTGAACAAATTCTTATGCAGGCAGGGGAGCCTTCTCCTGCCTGTTGTGATTTAAACCGTGATAAAGGGAAATAGGAGGGGAATTATGGAATTCATTAACAGCAAGGATATCGTTGAGCTTTCAAATCCGGGAGTAGTTTCAAGACAGCTCCTTAATCCTGAAAACTCGGGCGGCGAAAGAGTTACGATAACAGAGGTTCATCTTGAAGTTGGTGCGAGCCAGCCAAGACATACACACGATGCTTCCGAGCAGATATGGTATGCCACAAAGGGCACAGGAAAGCTTCTTTTAGCTGATGACCAGACAAAGGAGTTCAAAGCCGGGGGTGTTGTCAGATTTGCTGATAAGGACGTTCACGGTCTGCTCAATGACGGTGATACAGAATTTGTCTATGTTTCAGTAACAGCACCTCCGATAAACTTCGGATACGCTTACAAGGATAAGAAATAATATCAGTTTCTGTACAGCTTTGCAGCAAGGAGGATGTATGGCAGAGATAAGGCTCATGACTATCGATGACTACGATAAGGTCTACGCACTGTGGCTTTCCTGTGCCGGAATGGGACTGAACAATCTTGACGATTCAAGAGAAGGTATAGAGAAGTACCTCGCAAGAAATCCTGAGACCTGTTTCGTTGCAGAGGAAGACGGCAGCATAGCCGGAGTTATCATTGCCGGCAATGACGGAAGAAGAGGCTATATTTATCATACGGCTGTAAACCCTGACTACAGACGCCGTGGGATAGGCTCCGAGCTTGTTGACAAGGCATTGAATGCGCTGAAGTCGCTTGGTATAAACAAGGTTGCACTGGTGGTATTTTCAAGAAATGAGAACGGCAACGCATTCTGGGAAAAGGTCGGATTCGCTGTAAGAGATGACCTTACATACAGAAACATTTCTCTCGCAGATATCGTGAGAATAGATACATAAAGGAGTAAAAGCAATGGCAGATATGATGTGGGCAGGAAGATTTTCAAAGCAGGTAGACGCAGGTGTCAATGCTTTCAATTCTTCAATAGCCTTTGACGGACGTATGTACCGTCACGATATACAGGGCAGTATAGCCCACGCAACAATGCTGGGAGACTGCGGTATCATAACCAAGGAAGACAGCCTCACTATCATCGAGGGGCTCAAGGGCATTCTCGCCGACATCGACAGCGGCAAGCTGGAGCTTGACCCCAACGCTGAGGATATCCATATGTTCGTTGAGGCAGAGCTTACAAAGCGCCTCGGCGACGTTGGAAAGAGGCTCCACACCTCACGTTCAAGAAACGATCAGGTGGCAGTTGACCTGAGGCTCTACCTCCGCGACGAGATAGACGAGATATACGCTCTGGTGAAGGAGCTTGCTGTTACTCTGGTGAATATGGCTAAGGATCACACCGAGACCATAATGCCCGGATATACCCACCTCCAGCGTGCTCAGTCAATAACTCTCGCACATCACCTCATGGCGTATGTGTGGATGCTCCTCCGCGATATGGAAAGACTTCAGGATACCGCAAAGAGAATGAACTACTGCCCTCTCGGCAGCGGCGCTCTTGCAGGTACTACACATAAGACCAACAGAAAGCAGACCTCGGAGCTTCTCGGCTTTACGGCTCCCATGCCCAACAGCCTTGACGGTGTTTCCGACAGGGACTACTGTGTGGAGTTGGGCTGCGCTCTGTCACTGCTGATGACACATCTCTCACGTTTTTCCGAGGAAATAATCCTCTGGTGCTCATGGGAGTTCAAGTTCGTGGAGCTTGACGACGCTTTTGCAACAGGCTCCTCCATCATGCCCCAGAAGAAGAACCCTGATGTTACGGAGCTTATCCGCGGCAAGACAGGCAGAGTGAACGGCGACCTCATGACCCTCCTCACCATGATGAAGGGACTTCCCCTTGCATATAACAAGGATATGCAGGAGGACAAGGAGGCTATATTCGATGCCGTTGACAACGTAAAGCTCTGCGTTAAGACATTCACTCCCATGCTGGCAACTATGCGCGTACTCAAGGACAACATGAGACACGCTGCCGCAAAGGGCTTCATAAACGCTACGGACTGCGCAGACTACCTGGTAAAGAAGGGTATGCCCTTCCGCGACGCTTACAAGATAACAGGAACCCTCGTTGCTCAGTGTATCGAGAAGGGACTTACTCTCGAGACCCTTCCCCTTGAGGACTATCAGGTTATGACAGACCTCTTTACCGAGGACGTTTACGAGGCTATCAGCCTTGATACCTGCGTCCGCGAGCGCAAGTCAGAGGGCGGTCCCTCTCCCGACGCTGTAAAGGAGCAGATAGCTCTGGCGGAGAAGGCACTGGGTCTCTGATATGAAGAAAAAGGACGTCACCTTTACTATCGGTCTCGCTATCCTCATGGGCGTTATATGGGGGCTGGGCGAGCTGGTAATGGGACTCTGGGTGGCAGTGATACCCAGCGCTCACTTGTTCTGGTTCGGCCTCATAGTAATAATAACGCTGAGCATAAGCGTATGGCACTCAATGATAGAGGACAAGTCCGACGCCAAGGACCCCAAGCGTGCAAAGTATGAGAGAAAAGTCCGCAAGCGCAGAAAGTGAGCCTTTAGCCATTAGGCTTTAGCCCTTAGAAGACGGTTGAGCATATGAAAAGGATTCCAAAGGGGGGGCACTACCCCTTTGGTCAGGTCAAGGGCTGACAGCCCTTGCAGGGTTCGGGGCAGAGCCCCGGATACAACAGGCACTTCGCAGGTGAAGATGCCCACTATGAAAGACATGAAAACGGAGGAAAATACAATGTCAGTTAAAGTATATATAGACGGTCAGGAAGGTACCACAGGTCTCAAGATACAGGAGCGTTTCAAGGGAAGAAACGACGTTGAGATAATGAAGATCAGCGAGGAGCTGAGAAAGGACCCTGCCGAGCGCGCAAGACTTATAAACAGCGCAGACTATGTTTTCCTCTGTCTGCCCGATGCCGCTTCCATAGAGGCTGTTTCCTTCATCGACAAGGATAACGATCACGTTCGTATCATCGATGCCTCTACGGCTCACCGCACCAATCCCGACTGGGCTTACGGCTTCCCGGAGCTCTCTCCCGCACACAGGGCAAAGATAGAGACCTCCAACAGAGTAGCTGTTCCCGGCTGCTATGCAAGCGGCTTTGCTTCGATAGTATATCCGCTGGTAAACAACGGTATCATTCCTGCGGACTTCCCCGTATTCGCCTATGCCACATCGGGCTACAGCGGAGCAGGCAAGAAGGCTATCGCAGTATATGAGGGCGAGGATAAGCCCTTTGAGTTCAACAGCCCCCGTCAGTACGCACTCTCTCAGCAGCACAAGCACCTGCCGGAGATGAAGGCTGTTTCGGGACTCACCTACACTCCCATGTTCAATCCCATGGTCTGCGACTATTACAGCGGTATGGTGGTAAGCGTTCCCCTCCAGACGAGAATGCTTGACAAAAAGGTCACCGCAGAGCAGATCCATGAGATGTATAAAAAGCATTACTCAGGCGCAAACATGATAGAGGTCATGCCTCTTATGTCCGCAGAGGAGCAGAAGAGCTTCTTCCTTGCTTCAAATACTCTCAGCGGACAGAACAAAATGCAGGTATTCGTTTTCGGCAATGACGAGCAGATACTCCTCTGCTCACGTCTCGACAACCTGGGAAAGGGCGCAAGCGGCGCAGCCGTTCAGTGCCTCAACATCATGATGGGTATCGACGAGACAACAGGTTTAATATGATATGATTTCATATCGGGGGGAATAACAATGAGTAAAAAGCTTAGAGAGATCTATGAATACGATCTCATCGAGGACGACGGTATTGACTATACCGTTGACGAGTGGTTCAACACTATCATGGAAAAGACAAAGGATCAGCTCAATGTCTCTGACGTGAGCCGTATGCTCCGCCAGAAGATATGCTCGAAGGTGGCTATCAAGAGAGCTATCGAGATGCTCAGCGATGACCCTTTCATCGGCGAGATGTTCGAGGGACAGCTGATGTACAATCTCTTTATGGGCAAGGAGAAATACCTCAGACTCTACTATCATCAGGTAGAGCCCGTTCTGGAGAACGCTGCCCTCATGGCAAAGTCCCACAATTGGGAATGCGAGCAGGCAAAAGAGGAATATATGGATATAGTTGCGAAATTCGCAAAGAAGATCAAGGAGGAAACAGAGCATGAAGCTTGTTGAAGTTAAGGGTATCACCTTTGTTGAAGGAGGAGTTTGTGCAGCCAAAGGCTTTAAAGCCAACGGTGTGCAGTGCGGTCTTGCTCACAAGCCCCTGAATGATATGGAGGGTGCAAATGCGGCAGCAAACAATGCTCTCCCCACAGCCAAGAAGAAAAACGATCTTGCGCTCATAGTTGCAGACAAGATGTGCAGCACAGCTGCTGTATATACCACAAACAAGGTCAAGGGCGCCCCCATACTCGTTACCAAGGAGCATATCAAGGACGGCAAGGCAAAGGCTGTTATCGTTAACTCGGTAAATGCCAATACCTGCAACCCCGACGGCGTTGAGAAGGCTACAAAGATGTGTCAGCTGGCAGCAAAGGCTCTGGGCATTGACGAGAATGATGTTATCGTGGCTTCCACAGGCGTTATCGGCCAGGTGCTCCCCATCGAGCCCATCGCAAACGCTATGGACGACCTGGCAGGCGGTCTTACCTACGACGGCAACAAGAGAGCTCTTGAGGCTATCATGACCACCGATACCCGCGAGAAGGAGATAGCTGTTCAGTTCGAGCTGGGCGGAAAGATCTGCACCATGGGCGGTATGCTCAAGGGAAGCGGAATGATCCACCCCAATATGGCTACTACACTTACCTTCCTCACCACCGATGCCGATATCTCTCCCGAGATGATACAGCTGGCTCTCAGCGACATCGTCAAGGTGACTCTCAACCGCGCAAGCGTTGACGGAGACACCTCCACAAACGATATGGTCTGCATCATGGCTTCCGGCGAGGCAGGCAACAAACCTGTAACCGCCGAGGACGGCGAGTATGAGAAGTTCAGACACGCTCTCTATGCTATAATGATGAACCTTGCAAGAATGATGGCAAGGGACGGCGAGGGCGCTACAAAGCTCATCGAGTGCGCTGTAAGAGGTGCAGAGACAGACGAGATCGCAGAGACCGTAGCTAAATCAGTCATCACCTCAAGCCTCATCAAGGCTATGATCTTCGGCGAGGACGCCAACGCAGGACGTATTTTCTGCGCACTGGGTTATGCCGACGCTGATTTCGATATAAGCAAGGTCGACGTGGAAATGGCTTCTGAAGGCGGAGTTATCCCTCTCGGTCGCAAGGGCTGTGTTATAGAGTTCTCTGAGGAGATCGCCAAGAGGATACTCAAGGAGGAGGAGATCAAGATCCTCATCTCTCTGGGCGACGGCAAGGGCAAAGCCATCACATGGGGCTGTGACCTTACCTATGATTACGTAAAGATAAACGGTGATTACAGAAGCTGAGTCACCACCTTTGGGATAAGTGGGGGATATGTATGGCGAACAGCATTGACGAAGTATATGAGAGGTTCCTTGACGATGATGAGCATATCCTCTGGAGCAAGGAGCCCGACAGGAGAAGGCTGCATCTGGACGGCGGCTGTATTTCCGCGGTAATGATCATCGCATTCAGCGGCTACGGTATTTTTTCCCTTATCACAGCACACAATACAGCGGTCGACTGGGTAATGGGCGGACTGTTCGTTCTGATCGGTCTGATGTTCCTGCTGGTTAGTGTAAAGCGCACGGCTGCTTATTATGTGACGGATAAAAGAGTGCTCATACTGGGCAGTCTGAGCGTAAAGGAACTGAAATATTACGATATGGCTTATGTTAACGTGGAAAAGCAGAAAAAAGGCAGTCTCGGCAATGTGGTTATGCTGAAGTCAAATCTGGTGCGGGAGGGCCATTCGCGCACAGGAAAGAGCACCGTGTATACAGGGTATACGCTTTTTGATCTTGAGGACGCTGAAAGGGTAAAGGAGCTCATTCTCCAGCAGAAGGATATGCCCCGGGCATATGCAAAGGCGGAGGAGATAGAGCAATATCAGCGATAGTGATATTATGTCGGATATTAAACATGAGTACGAAAGCCGTGAGCTTGAAATGACCTTCCGCGGGCTGCTTTTTCCCGATGAGGAGCTCATCTGGTGCGCAAGCTCAAAAAAGGGCGCTACCTGTAAGGAACAGAAAAAACAGCGAGGACTGAGATAAGGTGGAGTGTGTATGGCAGCTAACATTGACATCATTGATACCGAGTATGAACAATACCTTGACGATGATGAAAGAGTTCTATGGAGCAATACCAAGGGCAGCAAAAGACCCCATCTGAGGCTGGAATTACTGCTTCCCTTTGCTGTGGCCTTTCCTCTGCTGGGGATAGGCGCGCTGAATTTTGTGGAATTCAATATCAATGAAGGCATTATTATTGCCCTGACCATACTGGGCTCATGGCTTCTTGCGGCAGTTGTTTCTCTGGAACGTCCGCGCACGTATATACTCACCGATAAGAGGCTCCTTATATTCCATCGCTCCACATACAAGATCATAGATTTCGGCCTCATAACAAGCGTTTATGTCAGGAAGAAAAGAAGCGGGAAGGCAGATGTGATCCTGAGTATAAGAAAGGGCAGTACGCCTTCCATGGGGTCCCAGACCATGTACGACGTTGAGGACCCTGAAACGGTCAGGGAAATATTGAAAGAGAAGACGGACGTCGTGGCAAAGACCCGTAAAAAGCAGGAAGAGATCGAACGCTGGCAGCAGTGGTGATATCATGGCGGTTATCAGATATGAGTATGAGAGCTATGAGCTTTCGGAGGAATTCCGCAAGAAGAGAAAGCGGACTTGGCGAGATCAACCTCCCGCCGAGTGATCGTATAGAAGAATTCAGACATTGGGGCAGGTGAGGAGATGTTCGGAAGAAAAAAGACGAGGACTACGATGACTATAACGAGAAATACGCCGCGAAATATGACGATGATTATATAGCTCCCTCAAAGGAGTACAGGAGCGAATGCGACCACAGTCATGAGCAGTCCTACAGCAATATCAATGATGTGAGAGAATGCGATCACAGTCATGAGCAGACCTATGAGGACGCGGACTCAGAGCAGAAGCCCTACGATGACCGCGTCAGCCTTGAGAGCAGCATGGAAAGGCTGCTGGCTCCCAACGAGCACCTGCTCTGGACAGGCGGCAGCATAAGGGCTGCCTCAAGTAAAAATAACAACGGATCCGGTGTTTTGGCCGCAGGTATCGTCATGTTCTTCATAGGCGGAATGCTTGTGTGGTGGATCTCGCTGCTTGGCATGGCAGTGCTTTGTCTGGGCGTATGCCTTATGGTAAGGAACTCCGTCAGTGCCTATGCGGTCACGGATATAAGAGTCATAGTAGTGAGAAACGGCAGAAATATGTCGGTGCCTCTTGCATGGATAAACAGAGTGAGCGGCGGAGATTCTGCCAACAGCGTCCTCGCGCTTTCTCTCGACCACCCCGTAAACGCCTACCCGGGAAGCAGTAACAAGACCAGGTCCCTTATGATGTACAGGATAAGCGATGCCCCCAGAGTGAAGCGCATAATAAATGATGCTGTTATGGGAGCCCGTATGAGAAGAGAGTAGCGGAAGGCGGCGCTGATATGTTCGGAAGAAAAAGCGAAGATCTTGACGAATACAATGAGAGAGCTTCGGCGGCTTACGATGACGAGTATATCGCCCCTGTCGAGGAATACCGGTCTGACACTGTCTCATACGACGGCACAGAAGACAAGAAGCCCGTGGTCAGCGATGAATTCCTGAAAGACGAGTTCAGAAAGCACCTTGAAAGAGGCGAACAGATACTGTACGTTTACGGCGACGGCAAAGGAAGGTCCGTAAATCCTATGGGACTCTTCCAGAGCGAAGAAAGCGGTAAAAAAGTCGGGATCGCTGCAGGGATCATAGTTTTCGTTTTCGTATTGCTTGCTGCACTTATGATATTCGGTGTCATATCCTTCATAGCAGTTGTGTTCATAATGCCGTTTATCGCAATAATCGGAGCGGTAGTTGTGGCAGTGGTGATGGAGAAGAAGTATGTTGGTACAGATTATGTCATCACCAACAGAAGGATACTCAGTCTTTCCTCAGGCAGGCTGAAACGGATAGAGTACAGCAACGTCACCAAGGTGAGCTGCACTGAGAAAAGCGGGAACACAGGCACTGTTATCATGACAGCAACGGAACATTTCCCCGAACTGAGAAATGAAGTTCTGGAGCTCAGAAAGGTCAGCGACCCACAGGGGGTCAAGCAGCTGATCGAAAGGGCTGTGGACATATATCAGTCCGGACAGTGCTGAAAAGCATGGACATATTACAGTAAGTTAAACCTGAACGTGCGGCGAAAGGAAGGTGAGAGTATGTTCGGAGGCAAAGATGACTACGACGAATACAATGAAAGAGCTTCGGCGGCTTACGATGACGATTATATAGCTCCCACCGAGGAATACCGGTCTGACACCGTCAGTTCTGACTCTGTTTCGCATGAGAAAAAGGAGAATACACTGAGAGAGGTTACATCCGAATACCGGAGAGATGCCTTCGAGCCCTATCTCAAGAAAGGCGAGCGCCTGCTGTACGTTTTCAGCAGAGCGGATGTTGATCTTAATAAAAAAAGAAAGAGCATGAAGAATGTTTTGGGGTTCATTATTCTTGGCTTGTTTATTGGCTGCTTCTCAGCGTTTATCATCAACTTCATCATTGCCCGGGAGGCTTCATATACACTTTTGTTCCTTCCGTTTCTGCTATTGCCCTTTTTGGTTTTTTTCGGAGTGATAGTACTGATAGTGTGGACGTCGGCGCTTAACAATAAAACTGATTATGCCGTTACCGACAGAAGGATACTGATGCTTCTGGACAAATTTAGTAACGAAATGTCATACGACGACGTTACTTCTGTAACCTGTTCTGTCAAGCGTGACGGTACAGGCAAGGTCAGGATAATTTCAAAAAGCCGCAATGTAACAAGTGTCCTTACGATACCCTGTGTAAAGGAGCCCGAGCATTTAAGGACGGTAATTGCCGAGGCTGTAAGAAAATATCAGTCCTCTATACATTAAAACATAAAGAAAAGGAAGTAAAGGAAAATGGAAAAGATCTCAAACAACGAAAAATCGCAGGTGCTTATCGACGCCCTGCCATATATCCAGAAGTACAATAACAAGATACTTGTTATCAAGTACGGCGGAAACGCCATGACCAACAAGGAGCTCAAGGACGCTGTTATGACGGATATAGTCCTCCTCTCACTGGTAGGTGTAAAGGTAGTCCTTGTACACGGCGGCGGCCCCGAGATAAGCGATATGCTCAAGAAGCTCAACATCGAGAGCAGATTTGTAAACGGTCTCAGATACACCGATGATGCAACTGTTGACGTGGTAAAGATGGTGCTCTCGGGCAAGGTCAATAAGGAGCTGGTACAGCTTCTGGCACAGCACAAGGGCAGCGCTGTCGGTCTCTGCGGCATTGACGGCGAGATGCTCATGGCTGAAAAGAAAAAGACCGATGACGGTCAGAACCTGGGCTGGGTAGGCGAGATAACAAAGGTGAACACCAAGCCTATCACAGACGCCCTTGCAAACGGAAATATCCCCGTTATCGCCACAGTCGCCACCGATGAGGAGGGCAATACATATAACATCAACGCCGATACAGCCGCTGCAAGAATTGCTGCTGAGCTTGGCGCTGAGAACCTTATCCTCATGACCGATATAGCAGGACTTCTCCGCGATAAGGACGACCCGTCCACACTTATCCCCGAGGTAAATGTCAGCGAGGTGCCCTTCCTTAAGAGACAGGGCATAATCTCAGGCGGCATGATACCCAAGATAGATTGCTGTGTTGAGGCTGTCAGACGCGGTGTCAGCAAGACCGTTATCATCGACGGAAGAGTTCCCCACTCTATCCTTATCGAGATACTTTCCAACGAGGGCATCGGCACACAGTTCGTGTGAGGATTGCTTCTCATAAAATAATTTACTTGTATACAAAAAATTTACTTATAATAAAACATCAAACATTGATTTTGACTGCCTTTCAGCGTTATAATAATAGTGTGTCTGAAAAAGTCCGATAGGCAGTCTGCCATAAGGAGGACTTTATGAATACAATAGATAAGTTCAATTCGCACGTTATGCAGTCCTACGGACGCTATCCGCTGGTAATGGAAAAAGGAAGCGGCAGGCACTGTAAGGACGAAAACGGCAGGGAATACATCGACTTCGGAAGCGGCATCGGTACAAATTCCCTCGGCTACTGCGACGAAAAATGGGCTGACGCGGTATGCGCTCAGGTGCGTACCCTCCAGCACAGTTCAAACTACTACTATACGGCGGTTCAGGCGGATTTCGCCGACAGGCTCTGCAATATCTCGGGCTATAAGTCGGTATTCTTCTGTAACAGCGGTGCCGAGGCAAATGAGTGCGCTATCAAGGTGGCAAGGAAGTACAGCTTCGATAAATACGGCAAGGGCAGACATACTATAATAACCCTTGTGAATTCCTTCCACGGCAGGACTATCGCTACCCTTTCCGCAACAGGACAGGATGTGTTCCACAATTACTTCTTTCCGTTCGTAGAAGGCTTCGTGAATGTTACCGCAAATGACATCGATGACCTTGAGGCTAAGCTTGAGGACAAGTCGGTATGTGCGGTGATGCTGGAGTACATTCAGGGCGAGGGCGGCGTCAATAAGCTGGATCAGGCTTTCGTTGACGCGGTCTATGACCTCTGCGCTCCCAGGGACATACTGGTCATCGCCGATGAGGTGCAGACAGGTGTGGGACGTACAGGCAAATTCCTCGCAGGAGACCACTTCGGCAAGAAAGCCGACATAACCACACTTGCAAAGGGTATCGCAGGCGGCGTCCCCATGGGTGCCTGCCTTGTGAATGAGAAGTGCAGCGGAGTTCTGACAGCAGGTACTCACGGCTCTACCTTCGGAGGCAACCCCATTGCCTGTGCAGGCGGTCTGGCTGTCCTTGACAGGATCGAGAGCAAGGGCTTCCTGGAGGAGGTCGGCAAGAAGGCTGAGCTCATCAGGAGCGAGCTTGAAAAGTGCAGCGAGGTGACGGGTATCAGCGGTATAGGACTTATGATCGGCATTACCCTGAAGTCAAAGGACGCCCACGATGTAGCCGCAAAGGCTCTGGAGAAGGGGCTCCTCATACTCACCGCAAAGGAGAAGGTAAGACTCCTCCTGCCGCTGACTATTTCCTACGACGAGCTTAAGGACGGACTGAAAATTCTGATAGAGATACTGGAGGAATGATTATGGAGCTGCAGGTAACAGGCAAGGGCAACAAATACGTAGCCACTGACAGAAACGGCAAAGTCTTGTACAGTGTCAGAAAAAAAGGCTTCAGTTCAAGATATAATCTCATGGACGCAAGCAACTATTATAACCTTTATACTCTCGTTCAGACAGGCGATGACAAAAAGCCTGCATTTACCATAATACTTAACGATAACGTTTTCCTTTCCATGGAGTGCAAGTCGCTTTTTCTCGACCCTACTATCGTGGCAAGAGGCAAGGAGTTTACCTTTGAACTCAGAAGCAAGGACAGAAAGGAATTTGAAATATTCAGAAACGGAAACAGCGTCGGTCATATCCATACGCTCTCGGCTGTAAACGGAGAATTCCAATATGGCATCGAGATCGAAAACACCGCCTTTGACGATTATATTCCGCTTTTCGCCGTGGCTATCGACAAGGCCTTCGGCGAGATGAACAAGTGAGACGACCTAATTTTGAAAGGATAAATATCATGAAACACTTACTTAAAATGCTCGATCTCAGCACAGAGGAGATCATCGACATACTCAACCTTGCAGACCAGCTCAAGTATGAGCTCAAGCACGGTATCCCCCATCCCCACCTGAAGGGAAAGACTCTGGGAATGATCTTCCAGAAGGCTTCCACACGTACCCGTGTTTCCTTTGAGACAGGTATGTATCAGCTGGGCGGATACCCGCTGTTCCTCTCCTCAAACGATCTCCAGATCGGACGCGGAGAGCCTGTTCAGGATACAGCGCGAGTTCTCTCACGCTACCTTGACGGTATCATGATCCGTACCTTTGAGCAGAAGGAGGTCGAGGACCTGGCTCAGTACGGCTCTATCCCGATAATCAACGGACTTACCGATTTCTGCCACCCCTGTCAGGTACTGGCTGACCTTATGACTATCCGCGAGTTCAAGGGCAGCTTTGACGGACTGAAGATGTGCTTCATCGGTGACGGAAACAATATGGCAAATTCTCTCATCGTAGGCTGCCTGAAGGTGGGTATGAGCGTTTCCATCGCCTGCCCCGACGACTATCAGCCTCCTGTTGAGATACTTGAGTTTGCTGCTAAGTACGGCGATAAGTTCGAACTCACAGATTCTCCTATGGTGGCAGCGAAGGACGCAGACGTTCTCGTCACTGACGTATGGGCTTCCATGGGTCAGGAGGGCGAAGCCGAGAAGCGTAAGAAGGCTTTCGCAGGCTACCAGATAAACGATGAGCTCATGGCTCAGGCTCATGCAGACGCTATGGTGCTTCACTGCCTCCCCGCTCACCGTGAGGAGGAGATCACAGAGAAGGTATTCGAGTCTCACGCAAACGAGATCTTCGAGGAGGCTGAGAACCGTCTCCACGCTCAGAAGGCTGTAATGGTAAAGCTCATGGCAGACTGAGCCGTTAAAGACGTATATACGCAGGGTACATCCTGCACAAAGGGGTAAATTCAAGCGGACAGTTTATGGGCTGTCCGCTTTTTGCGAGTGATATGGGGGTATCATTTATGAAAACATTAAGGATAAAATACGTACCGCCAATGATAATGACGATAACGGTGGTGCTGTCTTTCGGACTGTGGCTGCTGCCGATGTGTCTTTCTTACAATGAAAAGATGACGGACTATGCGCTGGTGGGCAGTTTAGTGGGAATGCCAGTCGGTGTAGTGCTGCTGGTGGGAGTGTGCTCAACAAAGGCCCTGGTAAAGCTTGGTGATGACGGCGTTATCAGGTGTATCTGGCTGTTTTACAGCTGGGAGATAGACCTTGCAAAGACGGAGAGCTTTTCCTGCTGCGTACAGCCTCACCGTGCAAGGGGCGGAACGGTGTATTCCCTTGATCTGGTGTTTATAAGCAATAAGGACGGCTATGAAGACGAGAGCAGTCTGAAGGTGAACGTCGGTGCGGAAGAGCTCGGAAAACTGCTGAAGGGCGAAGCCGATGACATTGATATTATGAAGATATACAAGTACGCCGAAGCTCTGTACCCGGATAAGGCGAAGGGGCTGGACGTCGGCGAAGAAAGCATATTCTGATAAATGAGGTGAAACATGAGAGACATCATACTTGCCTGCGTGGGCGGCATTATCGCTCTTGCAGGGGGAGTTTACCTTGCGCGGCTCCTTTACTATAAGAAGTTTGGCGTGATAGCAAAGGCAGAGGTGACGGATGTAGCTGCGGTGGAGAAAAGAGCAGGCGTTTTCAGTTATATAATAGTGACTGCCAAGCGTATCAGCCACTATACCCACACACTAAGTTATGAAGTGAACGGAAAAGTCTATCAGGAGAAGGACGGCGCAGCATACACCCAGCCGCTGAAAATAGGTTCCACCCACCTGATACTCTGCGATCCCAGGGACCCGAAAAAGTTCAAGTTCGAGGCAGATGTCAGCAGGCATATTACCATTGCGGCAGTTCTGGTGGTCATGGCGCTGATATTCATGGCAAGATTTCTGCTGCTGAAGTGATCGCGGCATATGAAACAGCATATGGAGTAATAATAGATAAAAAGCTCACGATTCAACCGCTGCTTTTTTAGTTGACAAAACCTTCCTGCCGTGCTATAATAAATAAGTCGCCTCGAGGGGACGCGAAGAGTAAGCCTGCTGGCGCAGCATGGGAGCGAAACCGAGAAGATGGAGACGAAAAAATCACAGAAAAAATTTTCAAAAAGGTATTGACAAAGAAAAGGAACTGTGATATAATAGTTAAGCTGTCTCGAAGAGAGATAGCGAAGACAGCATCTTGAAAATTGAACAATGCGAATAAAAA
>Ga0116174_10000452_pt1 | contig 41066 bp, 24 predicted proteins | sample AD_UKC087_MetaG_FD_89801 | JGI IMG/M metagenome (GOLD analysis project Ga0116174, IMG submission 89801) | Active sludge microbial communities of municipal wastewater-treating anaerobic digesters from USA - AD_UKC087_MetaG | ecosystem: Engineered > Bioreactor > Anaerobic > Digestate | place: USA...
AATGGAACCACAATCCCGACAACAATCTCTGGTCGCTAAGTGAACGCCCCGGCTATTTACGCTTGAAAACGGGACGCATAGACAAGAGTTTTTTACTGGCACGAAACACGCTGACTCAGCGCAGTTTTGGTCCCCAAAGTTCGGGCAGCACCCTGCTCGATGTTTCAGGAATGAAAGACGGCGACGTAGCTGGATTGGTTGCCCTGCAGTGCAAATTCGGACAAGTGGGAGTCAAAATGGAAGGCAGCAACAAATATATTTTTATGACCAGCAACAAAACAGACACACCCACCGAAATCGAAAGGCTGCCGCTGAAAAAGAAAAAGGTCTACCTCAGAATCGACTGCGATTACAGGGAAATGACCGATCTGGCTCGCTTCTATTACAGCCTGAACGGCAAGACCTGGAAAGAAATCGGTCGGCCCCTCAAAATGGAATACACCCTGGTAGAGCATTTTATGGGTTATCGCTTCGGACTCTTTAATTACGCCACCAAACAAAGCGGTGGCTGGGCCGACTTCGATTATTTCCACATCGATGATCAAATTATTGAAAACAATGAACAATAAAGAGCATAAACAATGATTTCAAACTCCAAATTGCTTTTTGTCTGCCTGAACCTTTTGGCTTCCATTTCGGGCGGACTGTTTATCCCGCTTGCGGCGCAAAACCCGATTATCCGGGATCAGTTTACGGCCGACCCTTCGGCCCGGGTTTTCGACGGAAAGATCTATGTTTTCCCTTCGCACGACATCAGAGCACCGGAAGGCAAGAACCTGCGCAAAGACTGGTTTTGTATGGAAGATTACCACGTTTTTTCGTCCGAAAATCTCATCGATTGGACCGACCATGGTGTGATCCTCAGCCAGTACGATCCGCCCTGGGTCGATTCTGCTTCGTACAGCATGTGGGCCCCCGATTGCATAGAGCGAAACGGGAAATACTACTTTTATTTTCCGGCCCACACCAAAGCAGATGAAAACGGCCGCAGAAGTCTTGGCATCGGAGTGGCTGTAGCCGACAAGCCCGAAGGCCCTTACCTGCCCCAGACCGAACCCATCAAAGGAGCACGCGGAATAGATCCGAACGTTTTCATCGACAAAGACGGCCAAGCCTACCTATATTGGTCACAACAACATATTTATGTGGCCAAATTGAAGGAGAATATGCTTGAACTGGATTCGGAACCTTATATTATCCCAAATTTGCCGGAAAAAGGACTTAAAGAAGGGTCTTGGTTATTTGAAAGAGAGGGAATTTACTACCTGACTTTCCCCCATGTTGAAAACAAGACGGAACGCCTCGAATACGCTGTTGGTAAGCATCCTATGGGTCCCTTTACCATGACGGGGGTTATTATGGACGAATCGCCCACGGCTTGCTGGACCAACCATCATTCCATTTTGGAATACTGGGGCCAGTGGTATTTGTTTTATCACCACAACGATTATTCGCCGGATTTTGATAAAAACCGCTCCATCCGTATCGACAGTCTTTTTTTTAATGAGGACGGGACTATTCAAAAAGTACAGCCCAGTTTGCGGGGAGTAGGATTAACCCCGGCCAATACCGAAATTCAGCTTGACCGGTATTCTGCCCTCAGTCCCGATGGTGCCGAAATCGCTTATATCGACAAAAACAGGCCTTTCGAAGGCTGGAAAACGATATTAAACAAGCCGGGAGCCTGGGTGCAGTACAACGCCGTCGATTTTGGCAATAAAAAGAAGAAAAGAGTACAAATCAGAGCTCTGGCACCACAAGGCGGCATCCTCGAGCTAAGGCTCAACCACCCCGGCGGGCCTCTTTTGGCAGGTCTCACACTCCCGGCCGGCTCTGACTGGGAAAACTACCACTTTAAAATTAAAAATACCGGGCGAGGTATAGACAACCTGATCGTTTTGCTTCGTTCGGAATCTGAGCTGGAAATTGACTGGCTCCAATTTCAACCCTAAACCATACATTTGACTATCTACCTAATTGAACACCAACTTTAATAGTTTAAATCATGAAAAAAACTTCTTTTACTCTAGTCTTTCTGCTGATAAGCTATTTCAGCTTTGCCCAGTTTGCCGGCATGATGCGCGGGCAACAGGCAGAAGCCCTGCCCGAAGGCTTCAAACCTTCTTCGACCAATACCTTCCTGGCTTTGTACCCGGCCGTCAATGCTCAAACCCGCCAGGCGCTCTTTAAAGTGGTGGCTCCCACCGCCAACAATGTTCAGTTGGATTTGTGCAATAAGAAATACGACATGACCAAAGACGACAGAGGGGTATGGACTTGTATGTCCGATCCTCAGGTGGTCGGTTTTCACTATTACGCTATTCTCATCGACGGCGTAGCGGTGATGGATCGCAACACCAAAGCTTTCTTCGGTAGCAACTGGATGTCGTCGGGCATCGAAATCCCCGAGGGGCCCGAGGGCGACTACTACCGTTTCGACAAAAACATTCCCCACGGTCAGGTTCGTTCCATCTATTACTGGTCCGAGATCAACGGAATGGAACGCCACGTTAACGTTTATGTTCCGGCCGAATACGAACAAAAAACCGATAAGTCGTATCCCGTACTCTATCTGGTACATGGTTGGGGCGAAGACGAAAACGGCTGGTCCAACCAAGGCCGCATGGCCAACATTATGGACGGACTTATTGCCTCGGGAAAGGCGGTGCCCATGATCGTGGTTATGCCCAGCGGTGACATTCAAACCAATCCCGACGTTCGCCGGGCCAGTGGAGACATCAGTCAGATATTTGTTCAGGATTTACTGCCTTTTATCGACCGGAACTTCAGAACCAAAACAGATAAACAAAACCGCGCCATGGCCGGCCTTTCGAGAGGTGGCTTTCAAACCTGCCAGACGGTCTCCACCAACCTCGATAAATTTGGCTGGATGGGAACCTTCAGCGGATTTTTTATAAGGGGCGACAACAGTCTGGAGACGGCTTTCAACGGTTTGTTTAAAGATCCTTCGGAATTCAAACGGCAAATCAAGCTGCTCTACATCAGCACAGGCACCGAAGAAAACACACCCAAAGCTCAGGTTGAAGCCCTCAAAGCCAAGGGCATCGATAATATTGTTTATTCGGAATCTCAGGGAACGGCTCACGAATGGCTAAGCTGGCGCAGAGCGTTGAATGAATTTGCCCAATTGATCTTTAAGTAATCCGACCCGGTTCAAATCCTGTTAATAAAAAAACAACAACCATTATTTCAACGTATGAAACCTACTCCATTCTTCTCCGGTGTTTTTAAACTACCGGCCCTGCTCTTATTATTCGCTGTAATCACTCCCCCGCTCTATGCTCAAAAAGCAGTCAAAGCTTCCGGGACTCCCCTGTTTACCGATTTTGAGTACCGGGGCAACGACAAGATTTACCAGAACCATCCTCTGAAGCCGGACGAGTTTTACAATCCCATTCTTCAGGGTTGTTACCCCGACCCGAGCATCACTCGCAAAGGAGACGATTATTATTTGGTTTGCTCCTCTTTTGCCATGTTTCCCGGAGTACCCATTTTCCATTCCCGCGACCTGGTCAACTGGACGCAAATAGGCCATGTGCTCGACAGGAAATCACAACTGATAATCCACAGTTGCGGTATCAGCGCCGGCATCTATGCCCCTCAGATAATCTACAATCCTTACAACGATTATTTTTATATGATCACCACCCAAATTTCCGGGGGCATTGGCAATATGGTCGTCAAGACCAAGGATCCCCACCAAGGATGGAGCGAAGTGATTAAACTGGATTTCAACGGCATCGACCCCTCTCTGTTTTTCGACGACGACGGCAAAGCTTATGTGGTCCACAACGACGGCCCCGACCGTGGTAAAGAACTCTACAACGGACACAGGGTAATTAAAATCTGGGAATACGATACCGAGCACGACAAAATCATTCCCGGCAGCGACAAAATCATCGTGGACGGAGGCGTGGATATATCCAAAAAGCCCATTTGGATTGAAGCCCCTCATATTTACAAAAAAAACAACAAGTACTACCTAATGTGTGCCGAAGGCGGAACAGGAGGCTGGCATAGCGAAGTAATTTTTGTGAGTGACAGCCCCAAAGGCCCTTATATTCCGGCGCCCGGCAATCCCATCCTGACTCAGCGCCATTTTGCAAGGGATAGGGCTAACAAAGTAGATTGGGCAGGTCATGCCGATTTGGTGCTCGGGCCCGACAATAAAACCTATTACGGGGTCTTTTTGGCTGTCCGTCCCAACGAAAAGAACCGCGTGAACACGGGGCGCGAAACCTTCATCCTTCCCGTCGACTGGTCGGGTGAATTCCCCGTCTTTGTAAACGGGCTGCTTCCGATGGAACCTAAACTAAAGATGCCTCAGGGTGTTACCGAAAACAACACCGGCAAAGAGAACTTCCTCCCCAACGGCAACTTCAGCTTTAGCGACAACTTCAGCGCCGGCAAGCCGGATTATCGCTGGATAAGCCTGAGAGGACCCCGCGAAGAATTTATAGAGACTTCAAAACAAGGGCTTAAAATCAAACCTTATCCCGTTAATATCAAAGAAGTCAAACCGACCTCCACCCTCTTTCTCCGGCAAATGCATAACAGTTTCTCCTTTACGGTCGGCATGAACTACCGGCCTTCGTCCGAAAAAGAGCTGGCCGGCCTGGTAGCCCTGCAAAGCGAAAGCTTCAACTACGTCTTTGGTCTCACCAAAAAAGGAAACGACTATTATCTCTTGCTGGAACGCAACGAGCGCAAAGCGAGAAGCCGCGAAACAAACTCGACCATTCTGGCAAGCAACATGATTGAACTCAAAGCCCCTATCCGTCTAAGGATAAGGGCTGAGGGTGATAATTACGAATTTAGCTACTCACTTGATGGTGCCGATTTTGTGAACTTGGCCGAAAACGTTTCCGGAGATATCCTCTCGACCGATGTGGCGGGAGGTTTTACCGGTTGTTTGCTCGGCCTCTATGCCACCACGGCCAACGATGCCGTGCCGGAATAGGGTTGGGGATCACCGGCTCAAGGTTCGAGTATAGCCGCCCAGCCGCCGTTCGAAACCATCTTGATTTTAAGAACTTCGGTCTTATTAATGCTGCGCTTCTCGAGTTTGTAATCCTGGGCGTAGCGGTCGGCGTTGATTCCGTCTTTCATCAGGGTCAGCTTGTAATCGCCTTCATCGAGGAAAGAAAGCGAAATTTCCAGTTCCCGGGGGCTGGCATCCGTCATGGCTCCCACATACCAGGCCTTGCCTTTGCGACGTGCCACCACAATGTAATCGGATACTTTAGCCTCAAGGACACGGGTTTCGTCCCAAACAACGGGGATGCGGGTGATAAAATCAACGCTTTCCTGCTCCTTCTTGTAAATAGAGGGCGATTCGCACATCATTTGCAGAGGCGACTCGTATACAATGTACTTGGCCAGCTCATGGCAACGGGTGCCCAGACCCATGGGGCGGTCGTAGCTTACGTTGTGATTAACGGGGTGGGCGTTGAGCATCGCTCCGGGGGTATAATCCATAGGCCCGGCCACCATGCGGGTAAAAGGCAAAATAAGATTGTGTTCAGGCGTAACGTCGGCGCACCATTTGTTGTTTTCGTTGCCCTTGACTCCCTCCTGGCTGAGCACGTTGGGGTATTTACGACTGAGGCCCGAAGGTTTGAATGATCCGTGGTAATCAACCAATAAGTTCAAACGGGCACATTCGGCGGCAATTTGCTCGTACGACTCCACCATATACTGGTCGTTGCGCTGCATAAAATCCACCTTGACACCCTTGGCTCCCCAGCCGCTGTAGGTCTCCAGAATTTGTTTCATATTGGCATTGAGGGGCTTCCACAATACCCAGAGGATAATTCCGACACTCTTTTGCCTGCCGTATTCGATCAATTCTTTTACGTCGATGTTAGGGTTGTTCTCCAGAATTTCGGTAGTCGACTTTGTCCAGCCTTCGTCGAGAATCACGTATTCGATCTTATTGTCCGAGGCAAAATCGATGTAGTACTTGTAAGTGGCGGTATTGAGGCCCGATTTAAAATCCACTCCAAAAATATTGTTGGCATTGTACCAATCCCAGGCCACTTTGCCCGGCTTGATCCATTCCGTATCTTTGAGTACACAAGGTTCGGCCAATTGGTAAGTAAGGTTGCTTTCCACCAGATCGGCGTCCTTGCCGCTGATGATAAACACCCGCCAGGGAAAATCTCTGCCGGTGGCTACTTTAGCAATATAATCCGCCTCTTTACTGATGATTTCGTTTCGGTCTGCTCCGCGAGCCGGATCACGGGTTTCGAGTACATAAGGCGGAAATTTGCTTACAAACCCATTCCGGCCGTTGCTTTCGAGGAACATACCGGGGTAACGATGCAGCGCAGTTTCTGTCACGAGGACTTTAGCCTGTCCCGGCAAATCGATCAGCAGGGGCATACTGCAGAAACGTCCGGCAGCGATATCGCTCAGCTGAATATAGGGATACCAGCTTTCGTTGTGCGAATAGGTTGTGTGTTCTTCCGAAAAATAACAGGCTGCTCCATCGGGAAAGAACAGGTCCAATTTCTCGTTCAGCACCTCGTAGGGTTTACGCGAAGTTTCCGAGAAACGGTAAGCCACACCATCGTTGTGGGCCCTGAAGGTCAGACTGAATCTTTCCCTGAACTGAAAGCTCAGTTCATTGCAATGATCTTCTATAATCGCATCCTTATACGGAACGGCTGCTTGAATTTCCTGCTTAACTTCTTTAACGGACTGTTTTGCCAGCCTGGCCTCCAGACCCAAAACCCGGTCTGAAAGTTCCATGGCAACGACGGCCTTTTCCAGCACGGGCTTGCCCTTAAGTTGCGCCGACCAGGAAATTTCTTTGTCAACAGTTACCACAACCTGCAAGTTCCCGTCGGGCGATTGTAGTTGAATTTCTTTGGCATTGAGGGCAATAAGCCCGGTAAACATGCTTAAAACTAAAAGAAGAGGTTTTTTCATATCGATTTGTTTTATTAAGTGACTTTTTTCACGGTTTTACGCTTATTCTGCTGCGCAATTTAATGATTTTCTACGTCATTTTAGTCCTTTTTTTTATGGATACCCTGCTATTAATAGTGAAGATTTGACTTCCTTTGAAGCTCTCTGCCATATAAAACATCCATTGACGCCATCCCCGCATGGAGGCTTATCCCGGAATCAAGTAAAACCTCTTCATCCCTTTTCAAAAAATAAGGTCTTTGATAAACGAGAAAGCGCTAATCGAGAGCCGACAATAATTCTTGTACACTTCTTTCCAGAACGGGATGTTGTAATTCCGGAGCTATTTGGCTGAGCGGTAGTAAAACAAACTTACGTTTATGCATGAGAGGATGAGGCAACACAAGATCGGGCTCATTCAAAACGAGCCGATCGTACAGCAAGAGGTCGATGTCTATTTCCCGGTCCTGATAGGCTGCTCTTTTGTCTTTGTCTTTGTCTTTGTCTTTGTCTTCGGCTTTGTCTTCGGCTTGTCCCTTAACTTCGGTCTGCTCTTTGTCTTCGGTCTGCTCTTTGTCTTCGGTCTGCCCTACGAGTTTTGTCTTGCCGCTTACTCTCTTGCTTATCGTTCTGCCCAGCATTAACTCTATCTCCTGTGTCAATTCCAGGCATTTTCGCCAATGAAGGGTGGTTTCTACACAGATACAGGCATTCAAAAAAGTATTGGAAGATTTGTAACCCCAAGGCTCACTCGGGTAATACTCCGAGCGCTTCATCACCGGCCCGATGCGCAATTGAATTTCGGCAATAGCCTTGTCCAGATAATGCGCACGATCGCCAAGGTTAGATCCCAGGCCTAAATAGAGCTTGGCCATGTCCGTTTTAAAGAATCAGCAAGGCATCTCCGTAGCATCCAAAACGGTATTTTTCCTTGACAGCCAACTCGTAGGCTCCCTTGATGAGTTCATAACCGCCAAAAGCGGAAGCCATCATCAGCAGGGTTGAATAAGGCATATGAAAATTGGCCAGCATACAATTGGCCACACTGAATTCGTAGGGAGGAAAAATAAAGCGATTGGTCCAGCCGTCGTAGGGTTTAAGGTGGCCGGCAGCTCCGACGGAGCTCTCGATAGTCCGCATAACGGAAGTCCCGACGGCACAAACCTTTTTGCCCTTGTCTTTGGCTTCGTTCACAATGTTGGCGGCTTCTTCTTCGACCATTATTCGTTCCGAGTCCATTTTATGCTTGGTCAGGTCTTCGACATCGATTTCTCTGAAGCCTCCCAGTCCGACGTAAAGCGTGATAAATGCAAAATTCACTCCTTTGATTTCCATCCGCTTCATCAGCTCGCGACTGAAATGCAAATTGGCTGCCGGAGCAACTACCGCACCCTCGTTTTTGGCAAAAATGGCTTGAAAACGTTCGGCATCATCGGGTTCTACCGGACGTTGTATGTATTTAGGCAGTGGCGTTTCGCCCAGAGAGTAAAGTGTCTGTTTAAAAACTTCATGATCGCCGTCGAACAAAAAACGCAAGGTGCGTCCTCTGGATGTGGTATTGTCTATAACTTCGGCCACCATGGATTCGTCTTCGCCGAAATACAGCTTGTTGCCGATGCGAATTTTGCGGGCCGGATCCACCAGCACGTCCCAAAGACGTAATTCGGGATTCAACTCCCTTAATAAAAACACCTCGATCTGTGCCCCCGTTTTTTCCTTATTCCCGTATAAACGGGCAGGGAACACCTTGGCATCGTTGAAAATGAACACATCTTCTTCATCAAAATATTCCAGGATTTCTTTAAAAATCTTGTGTTCAATTTTACCGCTTTCGCGATCCAATACCATCAGGCGAGACTCGTCCCTGTGGGGAGCCGGATATTGAGCGATCAGACTCTCCGGCAGGTTAAATTTGAATTTTGACAGTTTCATATGTTTTGTATTAATTGTTCTTCCAGTTCTTTTTTAAACTCTTCGATCGTACGGCAGTCGTCGAGACCAATCTCTCCGATCCTCGAACGTACCAGGGCAGTCAGATGGGCCCCACTACCCAAAGCCCGGCCAATATCTCTGGCTAAAGCCCTGATGTAAGTACCTTTGCTGCATACTACCCTAATCTTAATAAAAGGCTCTTCCTGCGTTTCTGCCCTTTTATTCAGATTATGCTCCAACAATTCCAATTCGTCGATGACCAACAGCTTGGACTCCAATTCAATATGTTCCCCTTTGCGCGCCATCTCGTAAGCTCTTTTTCCCTGAACCTTACAGGCCGAAAACATAGGTGGCACCTGACGGATTTCTCCTATGAATTGCTTCAAGGTTTCCTGCACCTGCGCTTCGTCGATATGAGCATACGCAAAACGCTCATCAATCTCTGTTTCCAAGTCGAACGATGGTGTTGTGGCTCCCAGTTGCAAAGTGGCAATATATTCCTTGCTCAGGTGTTGAAATTCTTCTATACGTTTGGTGGCTTTACCGGTACAAATAATCATTACGCCGGTGGCCAAGGGATCGAGGGTTCCGGCGTGGCCCACTTTAAGCTTTTTAATTTTCAAGGCTTTACATAAGACATAGCGAACTTCGTTTACTAATTTAAACGATGTCCAGTACAACGGCTTATTAAAATACAGAATTTCTCCCTCCTGAAAATTCATAATTATACCAATGGTAAAATAAGGGCCAATAAACCCACAACGGCGCAGTATATCGCAAACCAGATGAGTTTGCCTTTCTTAACCAGATTGAGCATCCATTTGCAGGCAATGCAACCCGAAACAAAGGCGGTCACAACGCCTATCAAAAGAGAGCTCAAAGGCAAACTACTGCCCGTGGCGGCAATTAGATCGCCCGATATCAACTGTAAAAACGATTCTCCCAATATGGGAATAATCACCATAATAAAAGAAAACTGAGCAACACTCTCCTTTTTGTTACCCAGTAAAAGTCCCGTTGCTATAGTCGATCCCGAACGCGACAAACCCGGCAATACCGCACATGCCTGAGCAATACCTATTATAAAAGCATCTCTCCAGGAAATGCTTTCTTTTATTCTGGGTTTAGCAAAATACGAAAAGGCCAGCAGAGCGGCTGTAAGCAACAACATAATACCAACGATGAGCAGACCGTTGCCAAACAGAGCTTCTACCTGATCTTTTAAAAAGAAACCGACCAACATGACCGGTATCATCGATACCAGTATTTTTAGAACATAGCGGGTTTCTTCGTTGTCTTTGAACTTAAAAAAGCCCTTGGTCAAAGACCAGATTTCGGGCCAAAGCACCACCAACGTACTCATGACCGTAGCAAAATGTACTGCTACGGTAAAAGTGAGATTTTCTTCTCCTGCGGTACCCAGTAAATAATTGCCTATTTCGAGATGACCGCTGCTACTGACCGGCAAATATTCGGTCAGCCCTTGAACCAGGCCCAAAAGAAAGGCCTCCCATCCGTTCATGCCTTCAAATTGTCCTGTTCTGTTTTTGCCTTTGTGGGCTTTCTTATTAAAATACCGACCATCACCACAACAAAGCCGATGAAAGAAATTGTCGGAGCTATCACTATGCGACGCGTACTGAATATATCGGGATTGTAGGCTTCTTCAGTCGAAGGAGCGCCCATCATCAGCACAAAGCCCAAAACGACAATCAGAAAGCCAATGCCTATCCACAAAAGGTTCCTTCCACTTAATGCAAAATCTTTACTCATGTTTTTAATTAAATATAATACAAATCATCGGAACGCATCCTCAGGTAACGATTTACAGAAAAAACGGTTGCCAAAGAGGTAATTACCATGCCCAGAATGGCCATAACAACAAAGATCAACACATAATCGGTCACGGTAATCATTTTCATAATACCGGGGAAAATACTGTCGAGATACGACAAGGCCATATACAGCAAACCCAAGGCAATAAGGGCTCCCCATATGCCTCCCCGGGTGTTTTCCCAGACAAAAGGCCTGCGTATAAAGCTTTGCCTGGCTCCTACGAGGCACATGGTATGAATCAAAAAACGCTTGGAGTAAATCATCAGACGAACGGTGTTGCGTATCAACATATAAGAAACCAGCGTAAGAATCAGGGCTATTCCCAATAAAAGCCGGCCAATGGAAAGTATATTGCTGTTCACCAAATTAATCAGCTCCTCGCGATAAACGATCTCCTGAATATAGCTTTTATTTTTTAATGTCTTTTCTATGCCCTTTATACTGTCCGTACAGGCATATTCAGGCTTCAGATAGATTTCATAGCTTGCCGGCAGAGGATTGTAACCGAGCAAATCGAGGGGATTCTCTCCCAACTCCTCTGCCAATTCGGCCAGGGCATCTTCTTTGCTCACATAATCTAATCTATTCGTCCAGGGGGCTTTGTTCAGGTTTTGTTCCAACGAGATGCGTTCGACATCCTTGATATTATCGTCCAGCACCAAGGTGAGGCGAATATGTTCTTTGGCCGTATCCGACAAATCTTTGGCAAATAGGCCAATAATGATCATTATACCGAAAAGCAGCAATACCAAACTGATGCTCAATATGGCAGTCAATTTGGAACCGAAGACCCGGCTCCCTATCTTTTTTTTCTGTTTACTCATTCTGTAAAAACTGCCCGCGAAAGGCAAAAAGCAAACTTCCCCCCAAATTGCCGCAAAAGTACATAATATTCCTGAGGAAAAGAACAGCCATTCGGTGTTTTTATTCTACAAGTTCTCCCAATAAGGTGGCAGAAGTACTGTTCACTATTCTAACCTGCACAAAATCCCCAATTTTGGCAGTCCCCTTATCGAAAACCACCGTTTTGTTTTGTTCCGTACGCCCGGAAAGACGCTCTCGTGAACGTTTGGACCAGGAATCTACCAGCACTGTATGTGTTTTCCCGATTTCATGTTGATTGCTCTGCGCCGAGAGTTCATTTTGCAAGCCGATCATTTCAGCTAAACGGGCCAGTTTAACTTTTTCGGGAACATCGTCGGGCAAGTGTTTGGCCGCATACGTACCCGGGCGTTCGGAATATCTAAACATAAACGCCGAATCAAAACCCACTTCACGCATCAACGACAAGGTCATTTGATGGTCTTCGGCGCTCTCGGAGTGAAAACCGCAAAACAAGTCGGTACTGATGGAAGCTGCAGGGAGTATCGAACGAATAGAAGCCACCCTTGCCAGGTAATCCTCGCGGGTGTAACGGCGGTTCATGAGTTTCAGAATACGCGAACTGCCCGATTGCACAGGTAAATGAATGTGCTTGCAAGTGTTGGGACGCGAAGCCATCGTTTCCAGTAGTTTATCGCTCATATCCTTGGGATGTGAGGTGGTAAAACGGATCCACATATCGGGAGCCGCATCGGCTACCATCGACAGCAATGCGGCAAAATCAAGTCCCTCATAAACATAAGAATTCACATTTTGTCCCAGCAGTGTAACTTCCCTGTAGCCTTTGGAGCGCAAGTCGGCAAGCTCATTCAGAATACTTTGCGGATCGCGGCTGCGTTCTCGCCCACGGGTATACGGCACCACGCAATAGCTGCAAAAATTATCGCAGCCCCGCATGATGGAAATAAAACCCGAAACCCGGTAATTCCCCAACCTGAGGGGTAATACTTCCCGATACGTTTCTGTAGTCGAAAGTTCCACATTAACCGCTTTTTCCCCCAACCCGGCCGCTCTAATTAAATTGGGAAGGTCGAGGTAAGCGTCGGGACCGGCCACCAGATCAGCTCCGTGTTCCAAAATCAGTTGCTCCTTGACTCGCTCGGCCATACAACCCAGCACCCCTATGATGAGACGGGGATTTTTACGCTTGTACGCTTGCAATGCCTTCAGGCGGGCTATTATTTTTTGCTCCGCATTATCGCGGACGGAACAAGTGTTGAGCAAAATCAGATCGGCCTCTTCGGGTTTTGTCGAACTCTCATAGGCCTCCATCCCCAGAATAGAAGCCACCACCTCGCTGTCTGCCACATTCATTTGGCAACCATAGGTTTCGATATAAAATTTTTTCAAGGTTAATTCTGTCATTGAAAAGCCTGAAAGGTTCCGTAAAATTCATCTTAAAATTTCGGCTCCAACAGGGCATGGTAAATAACTGCCTTTTTCCAGGCATCCTCTTCATCAAGGCCTAAATCAATTCCAGGAATACTTTCGGCTTCGTCATCGAGATGAACTACTCTGAGTTCATGAACGCTATGCTTGTATTTCAAGGCGGATTGCTCGTATTTTTTTTCTCGCTCCATGGCCTTGGCTTTGGCCATTTCTTCTATATAATTACGGGGCTCATGTTCGATATCGCGACTGATTAAGGGTTGCCTTTCTTTTTGGGGAGGTTCGGGGATTGGAGCAGGCGGGGCAGTTTCGGGATTTTTAGCTATAAAGTCGTCTTCCTCTTCCGGAAGATTTAATAATTCCTGCCAGGGGTCGGGGATGGGGATTCCTCCAGTGTGGGGCCCGTCTTGAGTTTCTGCTACATCGGCTCCGGTTTGAGCTTCTGTACCGGCTCGGTTTGCAGCTTCTTTTTCTGAAGTCTTTTTGCGGGCTTTAGATAAGGCACCGATTACCGAAATCAGTACTGCTCCGACAATCACCAACACATCTAATAAGGAATTGTCCATAGTGTCCGAAATTTGTTGTCCAAAAGTAGTGTTTTCCCGGGGAATTACAAAAAGATGTAAACCTGTTTTGGTCGATTTTGTTAATTTATGTACCTTTGCGCCGTTTTTCCAATATAGTATCATGTCTCTTAATTTCATTACTGCTCAGGAAGCAGCTTCTTTCATCAATCACAACGACAATATAGGATTTAGTGGTTTTACTCCTGCCGGAGCACCTAAAGTCATTGCACAAGCCATAGCCGAAAAATCGCAAGCCGAACGGCAAGCCGGACGGGAATTTAAAGTCGGTGTGTTTACAGGAGCTTCAACCGGTGATTCGCTCGACGGTGTGCTCGCCCGCGCAGAGGCTGTGAAATTTCGCACACCTTATCAATCCAATCCGGATTTACGGAGTGGTATCAACAAGGGGAACATTCCCTATTTTGATCTTCACCTCTCGCAATTGGCTCAGGAACTACGCTACGGATATTACGGAAAAATAAACACAGTCATAATCGAAGCTGCCGGCGTTAACGAAAAAGGCGAAATTCTACTTACCACCGGAGTGGGTATCACTCCCACGGCAGCCCGCATGGCCGACAAGATCATTGTTGAGCTCAACAGCCGGCACCCTTCGTTTATCAACGGTTTGCACGATCTCTATGAACCGGCTGATCCCCCTCATCGTCGCGAAATTCCCATTTACAAACCCAGCGACCGCATTGGACAAACTCTCTTGAAAGTAGATCCCTCCAAAATCGTTGGTGTGGTCAAAACCCAATTACCCGACGAAGTTAAGGCATTCTCCGAACCGGACGAAACCACCAAACGCATCGGAGATCGCGTAGCCGGTTTTCTGATCAGCGAAATGAGAGCAGGGCGTATTCCTGCTTCCTTTCTTCCTTTGCAATCGGGCGTAGGCAATATTGCCAATGCGGTATTAGGTTCGTTGGGCGCCAGCCCCGAAATTCCCGCTTTCGAAATGTTTACCGAAGTTATACAGGATTCCGTGATCGAAATGATGCAAAGCGGCGATGTAAAATTTGCCAGTGGCTGTTCACTTACCATCACAAGTTCGGCCCTTGATTCCATTTACGAGAACTGGGACTTTTTCAAGCATAGACTGGTCCTCCGGCCTCAGGAAATTTCCAATTCTCCCGAACTGGCTCGTCGCATGGGGCTGATTACCATCAACACGGCTCTGGAGGCCGACATTTTCGGCAACGTAAACAGCACCCACGTACTGGGCACTAAGATGATGAACGGTATTGGAGGCTCGGGCGATTTTACCCGCAATTCCTACCTTTCCATCTTCACTTGTCCCTCGACTGCCAAAGACGGCAAAATCAGCGCCCTTGTTCCTATGGTTTCGCATACCGACCACAACGAACATTCGGTGAAAATTTTAATAACCGAGCAGGGAGTTGCCGACTTAAGAGGCAAATCTCCCATGCAGAAAGCGCAAACCATTATCGAGAATTGTGCTCATCCCGATTACAAACAATTGCTGACGGATTACCTTAAACAGACCAATGGCGGAAATACTCCCCATAATCTGAGCAATTGCTTTAATATGCACCGGGAATTTCTCGACTCGGGCGACATGCGCAACACCAAGTGGTAAAATGATCCGGTTATTCCTGGTTGGTTACATGGGTGCCGGCAAAACCAAGTTGGGACAAGCCATTGCGAAAGAACTGCAGCTTTCTTTTATCGATTTGGATCAATACATCGAAGAACGGCGCTTTAAACCCATCCCGGCACTTTTTGCCGAATTCGGCGAAGAAGGTTTTCGCAAAATCGAACAAGGCTATCTGCGAGAAGTGGCCCAATTCGAAAATGTATTGATTGCCACCGGGGGAGGTACCGCTTGTTTCGAAAACAACATGGATTTTATGAACTCTGCCGGCGACACCGTCTATCTTCAGCTCAATGCCGAAGAATTGTTCAAAAGGCTGCATCGGAAAAAACAAAACAGACCCCTGCTCAACACTGTCAACGACGACGATTTGCTCACTAAAATCAGAGAAATGCTCTCTCAAAGGGAAAGTTTTTACAATAAGGCCAAATACATTCTGCCTACCGGAGGTCTCAACAAAGAAGAATCCCTGGCGCTTTTCAAAGAAATTTATTCAAAACCCCCAAGTTCCACGATCTAGGCTGCGGTATTGTATAGCTTCGGCAATGTCGCGTGTACGCAAGCGTTCCGAAGCGTCCAGATCTGCAATGGTGCGGGCTACTTTAAGGATACGGCTGTAAGCTCTGGCAGAAAGATCCAGTTTTTCCATGGCATTTCTCAGCAAAACATAAGCATCGGGCTCCGCCTGAGCATAGCGTTGCACCTGCTTTAAACTCATTTGGGCGTTACAAAATAATCCCTTATCCGGTTTAAAGCGATCGTTTTGCAAGCGCCTGGCTTTTATCACTCTTTCTCTGATACTTTGGCTGCTTTCCTGCTCCCTGACGCTACTCAGTTGCTCGTATTCCAAGGGGACAATTTCCATCTGAATGTCGATGCGATCCATCAAGGGCCCCGAAATGCGATGTATGTATTTATGCACTTGGGAGGCGGTGCAAACACATTCCTTTGTGGGATGATTGAAATATCCGCAGGGACAGGGATTCATCGATGCCACCAGCATAAATCCCGCCGGATAACGGACAGCGTAGCGGGAACGGGCAATGCTGATGCTGCGGTCTTCCAGCGGTTGCCGCAACACTTCGAGTACAGAGCGCTGAAATTCGGGCAATTCATCTAAAAACAAGACCCCGTTGTGGGCCAACGAAATCTCGCCGGGTTGAGGATTGCTTCCCCCTCCTATCATTGCCACCGAACTTATGCTGTGATGCGGCGAACGAAAAGGACGACTCGTCAATAACGAGCAACGGGTATCTATCTTTCCGGCCACCGAATGAATTTTGGTGGTTTCCAATGCCTCGTCCAGGCTCATGGGCGGCAGGATACCAGGTATAGCCTTGGCCATCATGGTCTTACCGGAACCCGGAGGCCCTATCATCACCAAATTATGACCTCCGGCACAAGCCACTTCAATGGCTCTTTTCGCCCGTTCCTGCCCCTTTATTTCGGCAAAATCCACTTCGGGAACCACCTGGGCCTCGTCAAATAAATCCAAACGACTACCATAAGGCTCGGGCCGGCTCTCTCCTTTCAAAAAAGCGACCACTTCACTCAGGTGCTTCATGCCGTATACCTCCAATCCTTCCACCACGGAAGCTTCAGCAGCATTTTTATGCGGTAGTATCAGACGTTTAAGCCCCATCTCTCTGGCAGTCAAAGCAATGGGCAAAACGCCTCTTACCTCTTGCAGACAAGCATCCAACGAGAGCTCTCCAATAAAAAGACTGTCTTTGAGCGACTCTGCCGGCACATATTCTCCGGCAGCCATCAGGCCCACGCTCAAAGGAAGGTCATAACCGGAACCTTCTTTGCGCAAATCGCCGGGAGCCATGTTAATAACTACTTGCTTGCGGGGAATATCCATCCCACAGTATTGCAAAGCGGAGCTTATACGTTCGTGGCTTTCGCGCACGGCGTTGTCGGGCAAACCCACCAGACTGAAACGTATTCCCCGCGAGACATGCACCTCTACATAAACCGGAATGGCCCCAATTCCCTGTATAGCAGCAGAAATCAATTTCACATACATAATTATTAATTTTCTGCAAATATATATAGATTTAATATTTTATTTATATAACGAGAAGAAATATTATCCGAAAAGGTCTCACCTACGGCAGGTCAATTACTGTCTTCTTGCCGGACTAAACAGCGGTAACAAAGAGATGACTCCCATAGAAGCAGACCCTAATAGCATTTTACCGAGCATGAAAAACTCAGCCGTTATTTTATGAAAGAAAATGAATATAATGCTTATTTTTGTGCAAGTTTGTTTAATATACACCATAAATTAACATACGCCATGAAAAAATTACCTCTGTTTGTTTTTATTCTCTTTACTTGCCCTGTTTTCAATTTATTAGCTCAACTCCCGTACACCAATCCTGCCTTGTCGCACGAGGCTCGCGCCCAAGACCTTCTCGGCCGGCTCACTCTGGAAGAAAAAGTAGCCCTCATGCAGGATCAATCGCCGGCGGTGCCCAGATTGGGTGTGCCCGAGTTTGGTTGGTGGAACGAAGCATTGCATGGGGTGGCTCGAAGCGGTTATGCCACCGTTTTCCCCCAAGCCATAGGCATGGCCGCCACTTTTGACGAAGACGCCGTCTTTAGGACCTTTACCGCCGTCAGCGATGAGGCCAGGGCTAAAGCCACCCACAGCAAGCAGGTGGAAGGCCGGCGGGGGAAGTACAAAAACCTGACCTTTTGGACACCCAACATCAATATTTTCAGAGATCCTCGCTGGGGACGGGGCCAGGAAACCTATGGCGAAGATCCCTATCTGACCACCCGACTCGGCGTAGCCGTGGTCAAAGGTCTGCAGGGTCCTGACGACAGTCATTACGCCAAGGCTATGGCCTGCGCCAAACACTACGCCGTGCACAGCGGTCCCGAATGGAACCGGCACAGTTTCGATGCCAAAAACATTCGCTCCGAAGACTTATGGGAAACCTATCTGCCTGCTTTCAAAGCCTTGGTGCAAGAGGCCAACGTCAAACAAATAATGTGCGCATACAACCGCTACGAGGGGGATCCTTGTTGCGCAAGCAACAGCTTGTTGGTGGACATCCTCAGAGAGGGCTGGAACTACCGGCACGTGGTGGTAAGCGATTGTGGTGCCATCAATGATTTCTACAATAGGGGCAGGCACGAAACCCATCCCGATTCGGCAACAGCCTCCAGCGCTGCCGTCCGGGCAGGCACAGACCTGGAATGCGGACGCAGCTACAGGTCTTTGGTTGGAGCCGTTAACAAAGGGCTGATTGCCGAGTCTGAACTTAATGTCAGCCTGAAACGTCTGCTCAAGGCTAGGTTTGAACTAGGCGATTTCGATCCGGATAGCATAGTACCCTGGACGCGCATCCCCATGAGCGTCGTCAACTGCGAAGCCCATCAACAACTGGCTTTGGAAATGGCCAGAAAATCCCTGGTGCTGCTTAAAAACGACAAGAACACTCTTCCTTTGTCCAAAAAAGCCGGCGGGATTCTGGTGATGGGGCCCAACGCCGATAACGAAAGCATGCAATGGGGCAATTACAACGGCACGCCCTACCATACCATCACTATATTGCAAGGTTTGGAAGTCGCACTTGGTGCATCCCTGCCCTGTGTGCGGACACCCCACGTCGTAACCGAAGACAAAGTGCAGTTCACCGTCGATTCCCTGATGAAAGACCTGCCTGCTTGTGATAAGGTGCTCTTTGTAGGAGGCATCTCACCGGCACTCGAAGGGGAACAAATGCGGGTTAGTCTGCCCGGATTCAGGGGTGGTGATCGAACTACCATCGAACTGCCGGCCGTTCAACGAGCTCTGGTCAAGGCACTGGCAGAGGCAGGCAAACAAATCGTATTCATAAATTGCTCGGGGTCAGCTGTGGGGCTCTCGGAAGAAGCCAAGATTTGCGACGCCATCCTGCAAGCCTGGTATCCGGGTGAAAAAGGGGGACAGGCCGTCGCTGAGGTGTTGTTTGGAGACTACAACCCCTCGGGGCGTTTGCCTGTTACGTTCTATGCCGGCGACCATCAGTTGCCCGATTTCGAGGATTACAGCATGGAAAGAAGAACGTATCGCTTTTTGGAAGAAAAACCCCTTTACCCCTTCGGTCACGGATTGAGTTACACCAGCTTCGCCTACAGCAAGCCCAAAATCAAAAAGGGGACAAAAACCTTGTCCGTTACAGTGACCAATACAGGAAAACGCAGTGGTGAAGAAGTAATACAACTTTACGTGCAACGCACCGCTCCCCAAGCGAGAGCTAAGGCCCTCAGAGGCTTCCGGCGCATCAATCTTCGACCGGGCGAAAGCAAGGAAGTTAGCTTCTCTTTAAGTGGAGGCATCCTGGACTTTTACGACTCTAACCAAGCCATAGTGACCACCTTGCCCGGCACCTATCTGTTGGAAGTGGGAGGCAGTTCGGATCCTGCAGCATGCGTGCGGACCAGTTATACACTTTGAGTCTAAAGTTGAGAGCTTGATGAAACTATACCTGAACATCCTGTTTTTCTTGTTTTCGGCCGCAGTTTTGTTTGCCGGGCCCTCCTGCGATCTTAAATATTACACAGGGGCCGACGGCTTCAGGAACAGTTCTGCCATTGACATTCTACAGGCCAAAAACGGTTTAATTTGGATCAGCACCCGGAACGGGCTCACCTTGTTCGACGGCTATAGTTTCCGAAATTACAAGTCTTATCCCGGCGACGGCTGTGCCATGGACAACAGCCGGATTAACCTGATCAGGGAAAACACCTCGGGGGACATCTGGTGCCTGAGCCAGGACGGAAGACCCTATTTATTCGATGTTTCCAGCCGGACATTTATGGATGTTTTCAAAAATACCCGGCCCGAAATAAGCCATCCATACATTGTTTCCAAATTTTATGTGCTGGAAAAGGGCATTACCTGGGTTGTTTGCCGCGATCGTTATGCTTTCAGGGTAGAAGACGGCAACTGTAAAGATGGAAAAGGGATAGTCTTTTACGGACCGGATAAAGACATCAGGGGAGAAAACATTCATTGGATTGCCCAGGACAGAGAGGGAGACGAATGGATTCTTACCAACCGGGGTGTGAGCGTTATAGGTAAAAAAACACTGACCAGCCCTGCGGAATTTCACTATTTCCTCGAAAAGGGCGAATACATCTGGCTGGCATCCAACGACGGGAAGCTGGCGAGATATTCTTTCGAACAGGACAATCTGGAATTCATCAATCTTCGGGGTTCGACCACAGCCTTTCATTTTATGGAAGCGATGAAGGGAGATACCATTGCGCTGGGTACAGACAAGGGACTGGTCTTAATCAACTCATGCGACAAAACACGTAAACACATACCGGTTGATTTAATTCCGGCCGGAAATGCCGGTATTTTATCTGTTTATCAGGATGCTTATAACGATTATTGGCTGTTTGCCGAAAACGGTGTTTACCGTTACGAACAGGCCACATCGGAAATCCGTTTTTTTCAATCGCCCTATGTGTATCTTCAACACGAACATCCGAACAGGAGCTTTGCTTACGAAGATCCTTACGGGCATTTGTGGCTGATTCCGGGGAATGGCAATTTTTGCTATTTCGACCGTGAGCAGCAAGAGTTACGCTACCATTACTCCGAACCGGAGAACTCTTCTAGTCTGATTTCTCCTTCCGTCAGGCATTTTTTGTTCGACCGGCAAGGAAATATCTGGATTGGGACCAACAACACTTTTGGCAAGCTTTCCTTTTATGAAAGCACCTACCGGGTAATCCCGGCTGAAAGCGATGAATTTGAAGTTCGCGCTTTATTCAAAGACAGTCGAGAAGTCCTGTGGGTAGCCTCTAAACATCATAAATTAAAGCTATTGGACGAGAATTATGCCAAAATTGACTATCGCCTTTACGATGCCAACACCCATAGAGAAGTCCGGATTGACTTTAATATCTATTCCATATACGAAGATAAGGCGGGTAACATCTGGCTGGGGTCCAGATCAAGAGGTTTGTACCTCCTGAAAAGGGATGAGCAAAACCCGTATACTTTTGCCGTGCAACATTTTATCCATGATCCCGCAGACAGTATGAGCTTAAGCAACAACAGCATCTACTCGATATTTCAGGACAGTCGTAAACGAATATGGCTGGGCACCTACGGAGGCGGTCTTAATTTGATCCGGGAAGACGCATCGGGAAAAATCAATTTCATCCACAGCGGGAACCGTTTAAAAAACTATCCCGATGTATACGCTCAGATAGTACGTTATGTTACCGAAGTAGACAACACCCTGCTTATAGGCAGTATGCACGGTTTATTCAGTTTCTCCTCAGCATTTGAATCGCCCGAAGAGATTCGCTTTTCCCGAAACGCACGCAATGAATATATAGCCGGCTCCCTGAGCAATAACGACGTAATGTACATTTATTCCGATTCCGGAAATCAAGTTTATATACTGACACAAAACGGCGGAGTGAATAAATTGATCTCCGGCAATCTGCTCTCCGACAACATGGTATTCGAAGTAATCGGCGAACGGGAAGGATTGGCCTCCGATTTGACCCTCTCCATGACCGAAGACCCATCGGGCAAGCTTTGGATTGCCTCCAAACAGGATTTATCGAGATACAATCCTTCCGGCGGCTTGATCAACAATTTCGGTAGCTATTATTTTAAACAGGATTTTATTTTTTCCGAATCCCAGGTCATCAACACCTCCAAAGGCAGTATTCTTTTCGGAACCAACAAAGGGATATTGGAAATTAATCCCTCCACTATGTCCGGAAGCAATTATGTACCTCCTTTGGTTTTTACCGAAATAAAACTCAACAATCAAGCCGTCTCTGTTCCAATTGATCAACTGAAAGACATTGATCTGAAGTCTGATCAACGAAATTTTTCCATACAATTTTCCGCTTTGGATTTCAACAATTCAAAAGAGATCAGGTATGCCTATATACTCGAAGGCCTCGAAAAAGAATGGCATTATGTGAACGACAACCGGTCGGCCGAATACATCAAGATTCCCAAAGGACGCTATCAATTCGTGGTGAAATCGACCAACAGCGACGGGGTGTGGGTAAACAATGAACGAAAGCTGGATATTACCGTTTTGCCCACTTTTTGGGAAACTCCCTGGGCCTGGCTGCTCTATATTATTTTTTTCGTGTTGTTGGTGAGCAGCATTGTGTATGTATTGTTTATTATTTACCGCTTGCGACACGAAGTTACCGCCGAACAGCAATTGTCCGAAATAAAATTGCGCTTCTTCACGGATATTTCTCATGAACTCAGAACTCCGCTCACCCTGATTTCCAGCCCTGTAACGGATGTTCTTGAACACGAAAAATTATCGGAGACTGCCAGAGAAAATTTAACTATAGCCCAGCACAACAGCAAACGTCTTTTACATTTGGTAAATCAAATCCTCGATTTCAGAAAGATTCAGGCCAATAAGATGAAACTGATGGTAGAGGAAGCCGAAATCTGTGGTTTTATTTCTCTGATAATGGAGAACTTCCAATTCAAGGCCAAAGAAAAAGAAATCAATTATTTGTTCGACTCCAACGAGGATAGAATCTATTTATGGATAGATAAAGACAAATTTGAAAAAATAATCTTCAATCTGCTCTCCAATGCCTTTAAATATACTCCTCCCGGAAAGTCAATACGCGTAGAACTGAACAAAACAGAAAAAAACGTAGAAATCGCTATCCACGACGAAGGTATAGGAATTCCTGCCGCTAAAATTTCTTCGCTTTTTCAGCGATTCGAAACCCTGTTCAGCCAAAATACACTATCGCCCTCATCGGGCATAGGTTTGTCTTTGGTAAAGGAACTGGTCGAATTGCATCACGCAAAAATCGAAGTTCTCAGCGAAGTAGGGAAAGGCAGCAGCTTCAGGTTGTTATTCCCCTTGGGAAGCGAACATTTTGCAAATAATCCTCAGGTGGAATTTCTTTTATCCGATCGACAATCGGATGTAAACTTGCCGTCCGAAGAACAAAGCCAAACAGGGCAAGAGGACGATGTGCAAGACAGGCAATCCATATTGATTGTTGAAGACAATCCCGAATTAATCAGCTTTTTGCATAATATTCTATCGAGAGATTATGTGGTACTGCAAGCCACCAACGGAGAGGAAGGGTGGAATAAAACGCAGGAAATGCTCCCGGACATCATTATCAGTGATGTAGTAATGCCTGTAATGGATGGGCTGGATATGGTAAAGAAAATAAAAGAGAACAACAATACCTGCCACATTCCCATCATACTATTATCCTCAAAAGCCTCCCTGGACGACAGAATCAAAGCCCTCGAGAGAGGCATCGACGATTATATCACTAAGCCATTCAGCGCCAGCCACCTTATAACTCGCGTACAGACTTTGCTTGAACAACGTAAATTTTTACAAGACTATTACCTGAACAAATTCAGCAAAAATCAAACAAGCGATGCGGATTTAAGTTCTGAGTCTCCCGCTATTGCCTCCTACGATGAACAATTTATGAAACAGGTCATCGATTATATTGAGCAAAACATCGACAATGTTTTGTTGGTGGTGGAAGATCTTGCTAAGGAATTTCCCATGAGCCGCTCTGTCTTCTATAAAAAAATCAAAAGCTTGTTTGGCCTTTCACCCGTGGACTTGATTCGTACTATCCGAATTAAAAGGGCTGTGCAGTTAATTGACTCTTCCGCCTATTCATTTACTGAAATAGCCTATATGTGCGGCTTCAACGATCTCAGCTATTTTGGAAAATGCTTCAAAAAACAATTGGGGCTTTCACCTTCGGAGTATAGGTTAAAAAACAAATAGTTCCAATCTGGAAACAATTTTTCCTAATTCGGCCAATAACTATTGGCTAAACTTGCAAGTTGAATATTTTTCCGTTTTTTATCGAATTTTGCTATGAAATTTTATCGTACCCTTACACTTATCAGCGGTTTATTTTTTATTACAACCGGCCTTTTCGCCAACAACGGTTTGATTGGCTGGGCCACCTGCAACACCTTAGGCCAAAACGGCACCACCGGCGGCGGCAGAGGGCAGATTGTGCGGGTAAACACCAAAGCAGCCCTTGAGCAATACGCAAAAGCCTCGGGCGATTATATTATTTTGGTCGAAGGCTCCTTTACCGGTACCGGCGTACTCCAGGTGAGCAGCAATAAAACCATCGTCGGTACAGGCAATGGGGCCACCTTCGATGGATTCGGCATTGATGTGAAAGACAAACAAAACATCATTCTCCGCAATCTTACAATCAAAAATGCAAAACCCGACGCCATTGCCATGCGCAATACTCACCACGTCTGGGTGGATCACTGCGATTTATCCAACTCCGACGATGGCTTGTTTGATTTCACCATTGGCTCAGATTACCTGACCGTTTCCTGGACTTTGTTTCACGACCACGACAAAGTGGCCCTGGCAAATTCCGGCACCCAGCATTTCGAAGACGTCGGCAAGAATAAAGTATGTTATCACCACAACTGGTTCAACAACACTGTTCAAAGAAATCCCCGCATAGGCTACGGCATGGGGCATGTGTTCAACAATTATTATTCCAACGTAAGTTCTTATTGCGTGGGTTATCATACCGGTGCCAGCGTGTTGATCGAAAACAACTATTTTTATAAAAGTAAATCGCCCCTGAATCAAATGTATACGAACGTCTCTACGGCTGCCAACTATGCCGATGCCGAAGAGAGAGGCAATATCTTCGATTCTACTTCGGGCAACAAAAAAGGCACAGGAAAATCCTTTGATCCCGCACAATACTACAACTATGCCTTTATGCTGGACGATGCCGCCGACGTGCCTGCTATTGTACAAAGTAAAGCCGGGAACGTCTATGGCATCGAGTATGAATACCTTCCCTCCCCGGCAAACGGAGCCATAGATGTAAGAAACATAGGTGAATTATGGTGGTCCGGTATTGAAAATGTTCAATCCTGGGAAGTTTACTTTGGAACGGATCCGGACTCGATGGTTAAGACCTCGACGACCGGACGTTCTTTACGTCCGGAGGAGTTGCTGCCCGATACGGAATATTTCTGGAAAGTGAACGCCATCAAGGCCGATACCACAATCGAAGGAAGTTTATGGAGATTCCATACAGCGCCCGCCAAAGCATCCAAACCCTATCCGGCCGACGGAGAACTTCATGCCAAACTTCGCCAGGCCAATACGGAAACAACCACCATTCCGACGGTTTTGAGCTGGATTCCCGCCTTTGAGGCAATATCGTACAAAGTTTATCTTGATACTACTCCCGACTTTTCCGACTCATCCTATCAGGCAAGTCCGGCCACCGCTTCCATTGCTCCCGGACAACTCAGGTTTGGCGTCAAATATTATTGGCGTGTGGATGCGGTAATCAACAACAACACTATTATCGAAGGCGACACCTGGGACTTTATTTCCGATGTATATTATTCTCAGGAAGGCATCACCGAGTGTGAGCATATGGTATTGAACGGCAGGGCTTTCAAAGAAGAACAATCGGGGGTTTGGTTCAAAGCCTCCAACAATTGGGTAGTGAGTGGAGAAGCCGGGCCGGGCACTATGAGCAGTGTTTGGGGTGGACCGGACGCTATCTGTAAGGTTTCCATCGATTATTTCGACGAGAGTGACGGCAACGGCTGGTATGGTTTTTACGTGAACGACACATATGTAAGGGGATGGGCCGCCTCAAGAAACAACGACCAAATGGTAACAGTTAACATAGAAAACGTACGCATTCTCAGAGAGAATGAATTGAGAATTGCCTTTTATACCCATGCCGGAGAACTCTGCCGTACCGACAAGATGAATATCCTAATCACCGAAAACCTGGAAGAGCCACAGCAGTTGCAGCCCGTCGTGAGCACGCCATACCCTCCGAATCAGGAAATGAGTATGAACATTTATACGGTTTCGGGCTTGTTGCTTAAAACCATTACCGTGCGGTCCGACGCCGATGGCAGGCTCTCCGATCAACATTGGATGGAATTGCCCTTGCCTTCGGGTCTCTATTTCTATACGGTACAGGGGGAAAATATCCCCGCGAGAGGAGCACAACGATTTTTTAAACCTTAACGGGTATCCGCATCAATCCCGGCCTTAAATCTATATCATGCCCCTTTAATCCGGTCAAAATGAAAAAGATCTGCCTGTTATTCAGCTTTTGCGCCCTGTTTATTTATGCCGGCGCACAAAGCCCCGTCCTTAAAATCGATGTCAACGTGGACGAAGCCCGCAAAGAATCCGAAGTGAACGAACCGGGCTATACCCCCTGGAAAATAGGCAAAGGTATTATGAGCACATCAGCTACCTTCGAAGGGGTACAATTTACTCTTTCCTGTGTGGAAACGACCGGGGGACAATTGAGAGGCAGTTGGGCCAAAGTCATGGTACAAAATCCTTATTACGCCCGACTTACCTGCGACGGAGCCAATATCGACTACGGCTCGCAAACCATAGAGGCCGGAGGCAAACTCTTGCTCGAAATTGCCGGACTGCCTGTGGGAACACATACCATTCAGACCATGCACAATTCATGGGAAGATCCGGCAAGAAAAGCCCCTTCACCCATGAACGTTTACCTGGACAGCGTGCTGATACACGATTCGGTCAGCGTTACCAGCCGGGCGCTGGTCGCTTCGGAAGCCACCATCTTACTGACAGTGCTTCAAGTGACTGCCGAAGATCAAGTGGTACGTATGTTGTTCGAAGCCGTGACATCCTTTACCCCTCCAGAAGGGGTAAATCCCCAATACAATGTATGGCTCAACGCCATCGAACTCAATACGGTAGAGGTGAGCAAACTGGCTAAAAACCCCTGCCCCGGCGATGCCGACATGCATGTGGATGCCGACAGCGGATCTCTGATATTAAGCTGGTCGCCGGCCTCGGCCAAGGTGGAGAAACATTACCTCTTTTTAGGTACCGACAAAGAACTGATCGAAAACGCCGACACCACCGATGCCGCCCTGTTGGCAGGCATCAAAGCCTGTGACGACACCACCTTTTTGCTGGCCGACCCCTACAGCATGAACACCTATTACTGGAGGGTGGACGAACTGGATCAGGACGGCATCCTGTCCAAAGGTAACGTCTGGAGCTTCCGCCCCAGGCAACTGGCCTTCCGCGGAGCCGAAGGCTATGGGCGTTTTGCCACCGGAGGACGAGGCGGTAAAGTGGTGTATGTGACCAATCTAAACGCCAGCGGACCGGGCAGCTTCCACGAGGCGGTAACCGACAAGAGTGGCCCCAAAACAGTGCTGTTCGCCGTTTCAGGCAGAATAGAGCTGGGCGGCCGCATCTTTATGAACGACTATCTTACCCTGGCCGGACAAACCGCTCCGGGCAAAGGCATTTGCCTGAGCCGGGCTCCTGTCGGCTCCGGTCACGAAGCTATTACCCGTTTTATTCGTGTCCGACTGGGAGGAGGTGAAACGGCCGACGGCATGGGTATGGCCGGGAGCAACTTCAGCATTATAGATCATTGCTCCATAAGCTGGGCCATAGACGAAGTGTTCAGCTCTCGCAATGCCAAGAATATCACCCTGCAACGCAGCATGGTAACCGAAGCCCTGAACGTGGCAGGCCATAAAAATTACCCCGAAGGCAAAGCCCACGGTTTTGCCGGCACCGTCAGCGGCGACATCGGCACTATTCACCACAACCTGCTGGCCCACAACAACGGCCGCAACTGGAGTTTGGGCGGAGGCCTGGACGGCGCGGGCTATTATGCCGGGCGCATGGATATTTTCAATAACGTAGTGTACAACTGGGACGGTCGTACTACCGACGGTGGAGTACACGAGGCCAATTTTGTCAATAATTACTACAAGAGAGGTCCCGCCGGGGGTACAACCACCATCTTTACCGCACAATTGGAAGGTTTGGGTAAAGGATCTCAAAGTTATTATTATGCAGGGAATGTTCTTGAAAACAACAACGGCAGCTTTTTGTGCGACGGTACGGACAATAATTGCGGCCGGGCCCTGCAAGTTGCCAGCACCCAGGTGGTAGATTGGACCGTATTTGTAGACGAGCCCTTCTTCCCCTCTTTTGCCACCGTCGAAACAGCCAAAGACGCCTACAAAAGCACTCTTAGCGATGTAGGTTGCACTATGCCTGTTTTTGACGCCCAGGATCAGCGAGTAGTTCGCGAAACCCTGAACGGCACCTATACCTATGTGGGCAGCAAGACCGGCAAAAAAGGCCTGATCGACAACGAAGCCGATGCCGGCGGTTTCGAAGATTACGGCAACGAAGTCATCGATCTTGATGTCTTCGATACCGACCGCGACGGACTGCCCAACTGGTGGGAAGAACTACACGGCAGCAACCCGTATTCTGCCCAAGGCGATTTCTCCGATGCCAATGCCGACCCCGACATGGACGGCTACACCGCTCTGGAAGATTACCTGGAATGGATGTCGGTGCCCCGTTATTATCTGCCTAAGAACAAATCCATCGAGATTGATCTGGCACCCTTTGCCATCGCTTATACCAAGAATCCCCAATTCAGTTTGGCTACGGCTACCGATCTGAGTCTTAACTTTTCGGGATCCACCGTTAACGTGGCACCTCAGGGCGATTATACCGGCATCCGCTATTTCGACTTTACTGTTACCGACGCCGACAACAGCAGTATGACACGCCGCATCGGTGTTTACGTGCATGAAGACACGGCCTCGGCCCTCTCTGCAACTCAACACAAAGAGATGGAATTCAAAGTCTATCCCAGCACTTTCAGCTCTGAACTCAACATCGAAACTCAGGCCGGCGAAAGCAAGGAAATCAACCTGATTTTACGCAATCTGAACGGACAGGAAATGCTCAGAGAACACTATTCCATCCATGCAGGTGCAGTCCGCCTCCAAATCAAGTGCCCGGCCGAATTGCCGGCACAAATGTATCTGTTGGAACTAAACGACGCACAAACAGGAATGAAGTACGATGTGAAAAGAGTATTTAAAAAATAGAACCGCTGCGCTTGCCAACTTAGCCCGGACTAAAGTTCCATTAGAATCACCGATATAGAAACTATCTCATTTATAAAATTCAAGCATGAAAAAAATCTTTTTATCCCTCAGTTTGCTTTTTTCGACTTTTGTGTTGTTTGCTCAGACACCGGCTTTTCCCACTGCCGAAGGTTATGGAATGTGGGCGACCGGAGGTCGGGGAGGCCAAGTGGTAGAAGTAACCACACTCGAAGACAATCCTTCCAATCCTGTGGTGGGCAGCCTGCGCTGGGCAATGAAACAACACTCGGGTCAGCCGATAACCATCGTTTTCAGGGTCTCGGGTATTATAGACCTTAAGGGCAACGATTTGAGAATGAAGAGAAACAATGTAACCATCGCGGGCCAAACCGCTCCGGGAGACGGCATTTGCATCAAAGGAGGTTGTGTCAACCTGGGAGGCAGCCGGAATTTAATTATACGCCATATCCGTTCCCGGGTGGGGGTACTCAACGATACCGTTTACAACCCGGAAGTCGCTCCCACCTCTGCCGATTTTATACCGGGAGCCAGCCTGAACATCGAGAACGGCGGTAATTTTATTGTAGACCACTGCTCCTTTGCCTGGTCTGCCGAAGAAAACGTCGGCTTTTACGATAACGACAACACCACGGTGCAATGGTGTATTTTTGCCGAAGGGCTTTACGATGCCGGTCACGGCAAGGGAGCCCGCAGTTATGGTGCCGTGTTGGGAGGCAAAACAGCCAGCTACCACCACAATCTACTGGCACATAATTACAACCGTTCTCCGCGTTTCGGCGCCACCACCAAAAACGATGTGGTCATGTTGTTGGATTTTGTGAATAACGTAAATTACAACTTCGGCAAAAAGAACGCCTGCTACGGCGGCGACAACCGCCAGGGAAGTGCAGGACTGTTTCAATTGAATTTTGTAAATAATTACTACAAACAAGGGCCGGCCTATCCCAACAACAGAACGGCTGTTTTCATCGGTGCCTCTTACAGTACCGAAACGGGCAGAAGTTACGGGAAATGGCATCTTTCGGGCAATTACATCGAGGGTTCGACCAATGCGGCACTGAATGCAGACAACTATAGAGGATTGGATATCAGCGCTTATACAGAGGCCGTTCCAAGTATCACTATGGCCACTATGAAGTCGGATCATATCCCCGTGCCCTATCCTATCGAAACGGAATCGGCTCAAGAGGCTTATAGCAGCGTTTTGAGAGGCGTTGGGGCTTTCCCCCGCGATACCGTGGACAGACGTATTATTCACGAAGTCACCACCTGCACGGCTTCTGCTCACGGTACCTTCAACAATCACCGGGTTTGCGGTATTATAAATAAACCATCCGATGCCGGGGGTTATCCGGTTTACAACACCTACAATCAGGTACAAGACGAGGACCACGACGGTATGGCCGACGACTGGGAACTCGCCAATGGCCTGGATCCTTCGAATCCCGACGACCGCAACCTGATTCTGAAAAGCGGATATACGGCTTTGGATGCCTACTTGTGCAGCCTGGTCGGCGAAGACATTCCCGTGGAAACAGCCAAGCCCTATGATATTGTTGTAGCCAAAGACGGCAGCGGTGATTTTACCAGCATCAATGCGGCTATCGAAACCGTTCCCGAAAACGCCGGCCGCAAAACCATTTTTGTTAAAAAGGGAGTTTACGAAGAGAAAGTATTTATCGGTAATCGCTGGCAGGACTCAAGAAAAGTAATCAGCTTGATTGGCGAAAATGTTGACAGCGTGGTGATTGTGTGGGAAGATTACCACGGTAAAACCATCACCTACCCGGGTAGAGAGGGTACGATTGTAGCCGACGGCATGACGGCTGCCACCTTTACGGTGACCGCCCCCGATTTCTACATGGAAAACATTACCGTCAAAAATCCCAGCAAGGCAGCACAGGCCGAAGCCATTTATCAAAGCGGAGACAGACAGGTATTGAAGAATTGTAAGATTCTCGGTAATCAGGATACACACCGCACCAAAAAAGGAAGGCGGTATTTTTACTATCAATGTACCATTGAGGGAGGAGTCGATTTTATTTACGCCGGCGGCACCTGTTATTTTTATCAATGCAAGATCGTGAGCAACCGGAATGGCTACATTACGGCACCCGAAGATATTGTATATACTGCAAGACTGAGCAACGGTAAAATCCTGTACTACAGATTTATATTTAACGACTGCGACCTCTTGGCCAAAGACGGAGCAAACGACGTTTATCTAGGACGTCCCTGGTCTTCAGAATCGGGCAGTATTTTTATGAATTGCCGCCTGGGCAGCCATATCAATCGGGCCGGCTGGAATGCCTGGGGCGGGAACGAACAAAATTGCTCGTTTGCCGAATACAAAAGCCTTAATGCCGACGGATCGGCCCTTGCCGACGTTTCCGGAAGAGTGTCGTGGAGTATGCAGCTGAGCGACAAAGACCGTTATAATTTACTGGGAATGAACACCATCTACCGGGCTGTTTCATCGAGCGCTTTTGATCCGGTCTCGCAATTCCTCCCTTTCTCCGGCCCCAAATCTCTGACAGTCAGCAACAGAAAACTAAGTTGGACGGCCGTCGAAAACGCGGTGGGTTATGTGGTCTACGCCAACGATGCCGCCATAGACTTTGCCGAAACAAACAGTTATTATGATCTTGTTGACCGGGGAACGGTCAATTACAAAGTGAAAGCCATCGCCGGAAATGGTCGATTGAGCACCTTCAACGGACTGGACGGCGGAGTTACCGCTACTGAACTGGATTTGCTGCTGAATCCTAAACACTGGGTAAATATAGCCACCTCGGTAGCTCCCGATTCTGCAGGAGTGATTCTGCAGGAGCCATCTGCGAAACAGCATCTTGCGGGCACACAGATAACACTTACCGCTCAACGCAGATACGGCTATACGTTTATAAAGTGGATCAACGCAAACAACGAAGTTCTTTCGGAAGAAGAAAGCTTTGTACTTACGCTGGACAAAGACGAACAAGTGACGGCTGTTTTCGAAAAGCTTCCCTTGTATTCCCTGAATTGCTCGGTAATTGGCGGGCCACAGGAACTGATTCAACTCTGTGGTTCCGATACGGTAATCGACGGCGTCACTTATTATGAAGCCGGCACAGAAGTCACTTTGAGCGTTGTTGATCACCCGCTCTTCCGTCTCGACTCTTGGGAAAATGCCTCCACCGACTCGGTTCGCATCATCACCATGAACGAAAATAAAAACCTCACGGCACGTTTTCGTTTACACCCTTTTATCGTAGCCTGGACGTTCAGAATGCCCGGAAATTCCTCTTATAGCTCCGATTATTGCAGCGACGAAAACAATATAGGAGAATTTAACCTCCGTGATCAACAGGGGAATACGGCCGATTGGTTAAATTATTCCCTTTTGGAGGGTGGTTACCTGGGCCGTTCGGCTGTGCTGAACGGAAACGACTTGAACGATCGCTATTATTACGAAGCGAGCTTTTCGACCAAAGGCCACTCGGATATCGTATTACGATCGTCCATGGCCGTAGATTCCAACGGCTACTCTGTCCAAAAAGCAGAATATTCCACAGACAACGGAGCAAGCTTTGAAACGCTGGGAGTTATCGATATTGATTCAACAAAAAGCTGGAATAACAGCGTCCTGCCCTTACCCGAAAATGCCTGGGATCAAGATCTGGTACATATCCGCTGGATACCCGATTATATCTCCGAAATACATGGAGACCCCCAAGGAACGGACGGCACAGCTATTGGGGATATTTATGTCTTGCTACAAAAATCAGATGCTCTGCCCCGGGTGAACAAAGAAATTTCCCTGAATATCTGGACAGACGGGAATAAACAGGTCTATCTACAAAGCAACCGGCCTGTACACGCCGTCCAGGTGTTTGACATGACCGGTCGCTGTGTTGTCCGGCTTTCCGGCGAGGAAATCCGATCGGTAAATTTATCCGCTCTCTCCAGGGGCATGTATGTATTGGCAGCTTACAACGAAATCAACGAGATGGCTGTTGCCAAGATCATTTTGAGGTAAATTTCAGTACTAGTCGCTAACATTAAGCCGGACTTATTTTGTTAAGGTAATTTTCAAGTTACTTATTATGAGATCTTTTTTATTTACCATAGTCGTTTCTTTTATCCTATCCTTGCCCGTTTGCTCTCAACCATTGGCATTTCCGGGTGCGGAAGGATATGGTGCTAAAGCCCTGGGCGGACGCGGAGGCATGGTTCTTTTTGTAAGCAATCTGAACGACAGCGGCCCCGGCAGCCTCCGTCAGGCTGTTGAACAGGAAGGGCCGCGTACGGTTATTTTCAATGTTTCAGGCACTATCGAACTTGAAAGCGATCTGACTATCGGCAATCCTTACCTGACTATTGCCGGACAAACAGCTCCCGGCGACGGCATCACTCTGAAAAATTATAAAATCAAGCTGGCTGCCGATCACGTAATTCTTCGCTATTTGCGAGTGAGGCGCGGCAACCTGTCCGAAAAACAAGACGACGCCATCACCATTCAGAACGCCGAAAACGTTATAGTTGACCATTGTTCGTTTAGCTGGGGCACCGACGAAGTGGTCAACACATGGTATGGTTCCAAAAACTTAAGCCTTCAGTGGTGCATCATAGCCGAAGGTCTGCACCACAAAGAACACGGATTTGCAGCAACACTGGGTGGCATAAATACTTCCTATCACCATAATCTTATCGCCAATTGTCCGGGACGGAATCCCAGCGTAGGGGGTAACCACAACTATCAAACCCATCGTATGGATTTCCGCAACAACGTTATCTTCAATTTCGGCCACCGCACCTTCGACGGTAAACCGAGCAGCATCAACATTGTCAACAATTACTTCAAACCCGGACCCAACAGCAGCATCGATGTGTTCGCCCGGATAGACGAAGCCGGTGTTTACAAAGAAATACCGGAAAGTTCCTGGTATATCGAAGGTAATGTGTGGGAGGGCAACGAAAGCATTTCACGCGACAACAGCCTTGGAGTGAAAGGCGCTACTCAATGGATGGTAGACCAACCAAATGAATTCTCGGCTATAACTACGGAACAGGCCGAAGCAGCCTATTTATCTGTTTTAGCGGGAGCCGGAGCTTGTTTCCCCAAAAGAGATGGCGTCGATTTGAGAATTCTTGAGGAAGCCCGCACCGGCAACACCACCTATGATAAGGGCGTGGTGATGTCCACTTCGGAAGTGGGCGGATGGCCTGTGTTGAATAGCCTTCCTGCTCCCGTGGACAGCGATCGCGACGGTATGCCCGACGAATGGGAAACCAAACACGGGCTTGACCCCTCGAACCCCGAAGACCGGAACACAACAAACGCAGAAGGCTACACCATGCTGGAGCATTATTTGAACGGTTTGGTTCAAAACTGATTTGAGTTTTTCGACTCACTTTATACTTTTGTTACATTTACAGTTTCCAACAAAACTGACACAATCAATTTATTTAGGCGATGAAAAAAATCATAATCCTCGTTTGTTTATGTATGGCTTTTTTAAGTGCCAATGCGCAACAGAAAAAAATCTGGAACGAAAGCCCGGAAGAAAAAAAAGAACGTCTTGCCTGGTGGACCAACGACCGCTTTGGCTTGTTTATCCATTGGGGGCCCTACTCTCTGGCCGCTCGTCATGAATGGGTAAAAAAACGGGAACAAATGGACGACAAAAGCTATCAAAAATACGTCGACCATTTCAATCCCGATCTGTACCAGCCCCGGGAATGGGCCAAATTGGCCAAGACGGCAGGCATGAAATACGCAGTACTCACCTCGAAACACCACGACGGTTTTGCCATGTTCGACACTAAATTCAGCGATTATAAAATCACCAACACTCCTTACGGCAAAGATGCTCTAAAAGAATGGGTTGAGGCCTTCCGCGAAGAAGGGCTGAAAATCGGGTTTTATTATTCCCTGCTCGATTGGCATCATCCCGAGTACACCATAGATGTCAAACATCCTCAAAGCCCTGAAAACAAGGAAGATTACGAACGACTCAACCGCTGCCGCGACATGTCTGTTTACCGCGAGTTCCTCAAAAACCAGGTCACGGAGTTGTTGACAAATTACGGTAAAATTGACCTCTTGTTTCTGGATTTTTCTTTCCCCGAAGAAGAATTCGGTAAGGGATGTGAGGATTGGGGTTCAGTTGAGCTCATACAACTGGTTCGCAAACTTCAACCGGGGATAATAGTAAACGACCGTATGGATTTGAGCGATTATTGGGGAGGATGGGACTTTGCCACTCCCGAGCAACATAAGGTAGATAAATGGCCTACCTACAAGGGAGAAAAGATTCCCTGGGAAACCTGCCAAACTTTCAGCGGATCCTGGGGCTACTACCGGGATGAATTAACCTGGAAAGACAACAAACAATTGCTGGTGCTCCTGATAGAATCGGTAAGCAAAGGAGGCAATCTTTTGTTGAACGTAGGGCCTACCGGCAGGGGCACCATCGACTATCGGGCAGAAAACGCCCTGCTAAAAATCGGAGACTGGATGAAATACAACGCCCGCTCCATTTACGGCTGCACCCAGGCTCCCGATTCTTTTGAGACTCCGGAGAACACCTTATTGACCTACAATCCCACGACCAACAGGCTCTACGTTCATTTACTCGATTATCCCCTGCGCAATATTACCCTGAAGGGAATGAAAGGGAAAGTCAACTACCTGCAATTCCTGCACGATGCCTCCGAAATTAAAATATCCACTTCAAAAGGATTCATAGCCATCGATCAGGGAAGCACGGAAGACAACGACTTGAGGTTGAGCCTGCCTGTTAATAAACCACCCCTCGAAATTCCTGTAATCGAGCTCTTTCTGAACTAAGCCATTTCTTACGGAGTATGTTAGACAACTCCGGTAACATCGATTCCGGCAAAACTTTTTTTGGCTTATTCTTGTAAGAGGCCTTTGCTGAATTGGTACACTTTTACGAGGTTTCCATCGGAATCCCAATGAGTGGACGGCCCTTCGGCGACGTATCCAAAGAAGGCACGGTTCAAGTCTCTGGCTTGAGGCCGGATATTCCAGACGGATTCTACCTTCTTGTTGCCGTTTGGCCAGTACTGAGTCCAGACTCCTGTATTAGTATGCAAATCGCGTTGCCATTTCCATTCAAGCTTCCCCTCTTTATCGTAATAAAGCTCTTCGCCCGATTTGCGGCCGTTTTCATAGACTGCCACGTGCTGAATCGCACCGTTTTCGTAATAATCGGTCGTCTCACCGTGCAATAAATACCGGCCATTGGGGCAAATGCGTGCACTCCAGGCCGACTTTAACCGGCCGTCTTTATAAGTTTCGGTAAAGCTCTTTACTTCGCCACCATCCGATTCCGGGGTAATATCAGCCAGATCGGACCATATCCAGGCTTCGTTCAATTCGTAGTGAATGGGAGGAAAGTTGGCCGTGGTCAGAATATGAATAACACCATTGGGTGCCTGACGTGCGGTTGAATAGCCCAACGATCCGTGCGGAGGACGATGGCGTTGCGGCAATTGAACCGGAAGCGGTTTAATATGCCAGGTTTCTCCATTGTCTTTGGAAATGGCAACTACGGCATTGTTCCCGAATTCCCAGCCGGCCGGCGGAGCGATATTTTTTTTGTGCATGTAGGAGTCTGTCACATAAAACAAACAACCCGAAGCCAGACGTATCATAGAAGGACGCTGGGCAGTGCCTAAGGGCGGGAAGGGTGAAGACGTTCCTTCTTCCCAGCTTGCGCCCCAGTCGTGCGAAATGTTCCGAACATTCCAACCCTCGATATCGGCGTTTTTTCCACCCTGTGCAAGTAGGGTGCCTTTATCGTCAAGGGGTAGTATGGTCGAATGGCGACTACCGGTTCTTCCACCTTTATCTTTCCAGCTTTTCCCCTCGTCGGCGCTGTACCACAAAAAACTTTCACTCCCGTCTCCGTCGCAAACCATATATATTCCACCCTGGGGATCACGGAAAGCGTTTACTACCGGCTGAGCCGTGTAGTCCGTTGCTGCCGTATCGAGCTGAGGAACAGAAAAAGTCCACGAGGCACCGTTGTCCGTCGAAACAGCTATTCTGAAGGGAACATAATCAGAGATATATCTGCCTCCTCCGAAAAACCAAATTTTGCCCTTGTCGTTCCATAGCAAACCGGATTGGTCGTTACCAAACTGTGTATCAAAAAAGACTTCGGGCATATCCCAGTCTTCCGAGCCGTGACGAAGCCTGGCCTGAACAAAGGTGGCAGCCGTATCGCTTTCGCTCTTCCCGGCCGGCGAACTGAAAAACACAGCCAGGGCATCGCCGTTGGGCATAATCTCAAACCCCGGCGAATGGTTGTGGTGATACACTCCGTGTTCTAATCCCGCAAGTGTGCCCACCTCGAAAGGGGTGTATGCAGGAGGAATCGGAACAGCAAAACGCACGGTAAAATAAGGCAGTTTTGCATCCGGTCCATAAGCCGCCTGCTCGTTGGTTTGTTTTACAACAGACTGATTAAAAGGCACTCTGTCTTTTTCGGCAATAACAAAATGAATCAGGTTTGCCGAATCGCCCAAAGCAATGGTATTTTCACCGGCCCTAAACTGAGAAGCCTTAATATACAGCGTGTCTTGCCGTAAATGCGCCCACTGCTTGCTTTTAGTCGGGGAACATCCTGTCGTACAGATTATTAAGACGGATAGAATTCCCATGGATTGAAAGAGAAGTTTCATAGGAAATGTTTTTTGTTTTTAACCACACAAAAGCGCCTGTCACGCCCGTTCCTTAGCAATCTGCTCCAGGGATTTTCCCGAAGTATCCGGCATAAAGAAGAAGCCGACAGAGCCGCTGATCAAAAGGAAGACCGACAGTAGGGCTGCCACCGGGCCGATACCGGTTTTGGCCAAAATCGGCACAAAGAAGCTCCAGACCCCGAGTATCGTCCGGCTGATACCAAAGGTTATACCCTGTGCCGTACCTCTAAGCATAGTCGGGAAAAGTTCCTGGCTGAACACCTTGTAGAAGGCTTCGCCGGCTAGTGCACCACCGGAAGAAAACATCAGAATATTGGCGATTATAACCGGAATGGTAAAGGGCAAAAAGAGGAACAAACTATAAGCTACCACCTGCATCACGGCTCCGATGCCCCAAAGCAATTTTCTGGTTTTAAAATTCCGGTCGGAATAACGCATAAAAACCAAAGAGGTTACTATTATGGAAATAATAAAACCCGCGCTCGAAAGGCCAACGCTGAGAGCCTGCGAAGAACCTGCATTAAGTGTCTTAATAATGTAAGGGTTAAAAATACCTGCCGTACCTGCCGCCAGGTTCCAGAAAAGATAAATAGTGGCCGTATAAGCCATTCCTCTTAAATTGGAGCCTTTCAAAAGTAAGCGAAGCTGGCTGCCTTTGGTTTTAGCCGCTTTAGTCCAGCGGGCCGATTCAGACAGGCTGCGCCTCAAATACCAGGTAACCAGGGCCACCACAAATAAATGCAAAAAAACAATGCGAATACCCGTAACTCCCAGGTCTGCCAAAAACATAGCCAACCAGAGCACCACCACAGGGCCGAAAGACCAGGCCACCTGTGTAAAGCCGAGCAGTTTGCCGCGAGCCTTATCGGGAGCCACCTCGCCCACAAAAGCCAGTGAGGTGGGTACGTCGGCACCGACGGCTACTCCTACTATGAAGGTGCCGACAAACAACATGGTGGCATTGAAGCAGAAAGTAATCAATAAAACTCCAAAAGCATAAACCAATAAGTCTATTTGATAAATGCGTTTACGGCCCCATTTGTCGCCCAGCCTTCCGCCAATGATAGAGCCGATGGCGCAGCCTATGGCGTTGGGTCCGATGGCTGCCAACAAACCCACAGCGCTGTTTGATAAATTAAGGTATTCTTGAAACAAGGCCAGTCCTGCCCCCAGTACCACGATTGAACCGGCATCCAGGTAAGAAGCCATTCCCGCCAACGCAGAGGCTTTCCATTGTTCTTTAGTAATTTTTTCCGGATGGGAGTGATTTTCTTTCAACTCAACAAGATCCTTGCTACTTGCTTCTGACATACTCTTCTTAATTAAAGTTATTGGATTAATTGTTTATTACTGCTTTATGAGCTACAAATTCCCAGCTGCCGGAACCCGCTTCTATGACGAACTGCTTATCCCCCATTTTTTTAATGCCGGATAAATCTTGTGCTTTCTGGGAATAATTTATTTTTTCCGCTTCCAAATAAATGGTAGCTGTAGTATTGGGCGGTATTCTGAACTTATATATTATATCATCCCCTTTTATCTCCCAGGACGAGAGCAAAAGTCCATACATAGTCTGAAGACTTGCTCTGGCATAATTCAATCGCCTGGTAGGACAGGGCCTGATGATACTGTGTTTGTAACCCGGTTTCGAAGGATCGATGTTCAGGCCGGCCACAGTACTGTAAAGCCATTGGCCCACCGCACCGTAAGCGTAGTGATTGAAGGAATTCATTCCCACAGTTTGAAAAGAACCGTCGGGTTTGATGCCGTCCCAGCGTTCCCAGATGGTGGTTGCTCCCATGGTAACGGGGTAAAGCCAGGAAGGATAACGTTTATTGAACAACAATTGATAGGCCAGGTCGGGATAGCCGTTGTCGCTCAGCACACGGCAAAGTAAGGGAGTACCCAAAAAGCCGGTGGTCAGGTGACCAAAATAACGGACGTCGTCCGCCAGACGTTTTGCCATTGCCTCACGCTCCTCTTCGGGTATCAGGTCAAAACCTAAGGCCAATACATAGGCTGTTTGAGTCCCCGAAACCAATCTTCCGTTTGGAGTAATAAACTCTCGGTGAAAAGCCTCTTTTATCCTGGGCAAAAGGCCGGCATAACGCTCGGAATCTTCGTTCCGGCCCAGAAGCGAAGCTATCTTACTCATCAAGGAGGTGGAATAATAAAAATAAGCGGTGGCGATCAGGTCTTTTTCGGTGTGGGCGCCGGCATAACCGTAATCGGGAGCGTTGTAATTATAGGTGTAATACTCGGCAAAAGACAACCAGTCCCCGAAATGGAAACCATAATCAAAAATATAGCGGGAACCCGAATGCCTGATCATATATTCCACCCAGGCTTTCATCGATTCGTATTGGTTCTCGAGTATTTGAACGTCTCCGTAGGATTGGTAAACAGTCCATGGAACGATTACGGCAGCATCTGCCCAGCCGGTACCTCCATATCCGTCGGACCAGCCGGTGCCTCCTCCGCCTTCGAGCACGTTGGGAACCACCCAGGGTACATTGCCGTCCGCTTTTTGGTCGAGCTGCAAGTCTTTCATCCATTTGGTAAAGAAAGCTCCCGTGTTCATGTTGAAACAGGCAGTAGGAGCGAATGCCTGCGCATCGCCCGTCCAGCCCATGCGCTCATCGCGCTGGGGACAATCGGTGGGAACATCCAGAAAATTGCCCCGCAAGCCCCATTGAATATTTTGTTGTAAGCGATTGATTAAAGGATCGGAACATTCAAATTCCCCAATTTTTTCCATATCGCTGTGCACCACACGGCCCTCTACATCGTCAAGGCCGATTTCGCCCGGATATTCGCTGACACGCAGGTATCTGAAACCGTGAAAAGTGAAACGAGGTTCGTATTCTTCTACACCTTCTCCTTTGAAAATATAGACGTCTTCGGCTTTGGCCACTCTAAGATTGTCGGTATAGAAGTTGCCTTCCTGATCCAGCACTTCGGCATGGTGCAATACGATACTCTGTCCCCGTTCTCCCTTCAGGCGAAAACGCACCCAACCCACCAGGTTCTGTCCGAAATCGAATACCAACTCCCCGCGGGGCGTCACAAATTTCTTGATGGGTTTAAGGGTTTCGGTAATTCGGACGGGCTCTCCTTCGGTTGGAACCAACACTTCGTTCGACTGATTCAGTGTGGTGACTTTTTCCCACTTGGAATCATCAAATCCCGGCTCTGCCCAACCGAGGATTTCAAGCCTCGCGTCGTAAAATTC
>Ga0116174_10000470_pt1 | contig 40430 bp, 32 predicted proteins | sample AD_UKC087_MetaG_FD_89801 | JGI IMG/M metagenome (GOLD analysis project Ga0116174, IMG submission 89801) | Active sludge microbial communities of municipal wastewater-treating anaerobic digesters from USA - AD_UKC087_MetaG | ecosystem: Engineered > Bioreactor > Anaerobic > Digestate | place: USA...
AGGGGCACCGGTACCTGGTCGAGGCCTTCGCCCGGCTTGTGAAGACCATTCCGGATGCGCGGCTCCTGATCATCGGGGAAGGCCCTGAGCGGGGAGCCCTGGAAAGAGCCATACGTGAACAGGGCCTTTCCGAAAAGGTCATGCTGCCAGGGTATCGGGATCTGGCCTGGCGGTATCTGGTCAGGTGCCATGCATTTGTTCTTTCGTCCCTGACGGAAGGTCTGCCCATAACCTTGCTCGAGGCCATGCAGGCAGGCGTTCCCGTAATAGCGACCGAAGTCGGTGGAATACCCCGGGTGGTACGACCATCGATGACCGGCAGACTGGTAGCTCCAGGGGATTCGGAAAAGCTCTCAGAATCGATGCGCGATCTGTTCCTGGCTTATGGAGAAGCATTGCAGATGGCTGAGAAGGCCAAGAGCTGCATCCTGGACGAATATTCGAGCAATCGGATGGCCCGGAGATATGTCGATCTCTATCAGGGCCTCCTCAATTGACGTGCTCCCATGCACAAGAAGATCAGCGTTGTAATCCCAGCGTATAACGCCGAGAGGTTCATTGCCCAGGCAGTGGAGTCCGCTCTGTCGCAATCGGTGCCCCCCCTTGAGGTCGTTGTTGTCGATGACGGATCCCGCGACGGGACAGGGTCCGTTGTCGGTAACTATGACGGCCGCGTCTCGTATATTCGCCAGGCCAACGCTGGCCCTGCTGCCGCACGGAACAGGGGCATCAGGGAGGCGAAAGGCGAGTGGATAGCGTTTCTGGACAGTGATGACTTCTGGGACAGGAACCATCTGGAGCTGCTCGTTAATGAAGCAGGCACCCGCAAAGACATCGCCCTGGTTTATTCCGGGAAGAAATACGTTGACATCGACGGGAAACACATCCCCAATGCCCATAAACAAACCCAATTCCCTTCAGGATGGATCTTCTCCGAGATGTTCGATGCCAACTACATCAGCAGCACTTCCGTAGTGCTGGCAAAAAGAGAGACGCTCTCGAGGCTGGGCGGATTCAATGAAGGCATGAGGAACTCGGAGGATTACGACCTGTGGCTGCGCATCGCGGCCGAGGCCCCGATGTGCGGGGTGCCGGCGTACACGGTGAACTACCGGAGACATGAGAGCAATCTGACCCTGAACAGCATGGCTCAGATCAGGGGCCACCTGGCAGCGCTTGATCATGCCCTTGCCCTGATCAGTGCACAGAGGATTGACAGCCGGAACAACCCTGAACGCATGAACACGAGAAAAAGCATGCAAAAGTACTATTCGGAATTCGCGATCAGCATGTTCCATCTGAGAGAATACAAGGAGCTGCGTCTGCTGGGACTGAAGGCGCTCAGGAAAGGTTACCTGAGCGAAGCTCTGGTCCTGAGGTGTCTTCTGAGCCTGGCGCCGCCTGCGATCCTGGAAAGGCTCAGGAAACTGCGCACATGAACGTTCGCTGCAGAAAAGCCCTGCCGCACGAGCACGAGAGGGTGCTCGCGTTTCTTCAGGAGATATCCCCGGGATACGGCTTCAATGGGGAGTGGTTCCGGTGGAAGTATCTCGACAACCCGATGGGGCCTGCCCATGTGTATTTCGCGGAAGATCCCGACAGGGGTGTCCTCGCAGGAATATACTGCATGATCTCATGGAATCTCATGGCCGGCGGAAGGGTGATCAGCTCCGCTCAATCCGTCGATACAATGATACATCCGGACTACCGGGGGCAGGGGCTCGTAAAGAGATTGAGCGAGCTGATGCTCGACGATCTCAGGAGCATCAATGTGGAACTGATCTTCGGTTTCCCCAACCAGAATTTTTTCAAGACCACGGTGAAGATAGGCTGGAGACATCTCGGGTGCATGAAGACCTATGTCAGCGTCTTGTCGATCGGGAAGATCTGCGGAGAGGTCCCCCGATGGGCTCCCAGGAGTGTGGTGGCGTTTCTCGACGGCCTCCTGAATCTGAGGAACACCGTGCAAAGAAGATTCTATAGGGATTATGAGCTTTATGAAACCGATGGTCTGCAGGTCCAAGGGGATGGCATGAGCCATACGGATATGAAAATAAGAACTGTGAAAACGAATAGTTACTTCTTGTGGCGGTACCATGACAATCCGATGAGAACGTACCGTTTCTTCTGCCTGTCAAAGTTCGGGAAAGGCGTCTGCTGGATCGTAGCAAGAAGCATGAATAACGAGACATCGATAATCGACATCGTTCCGGCCGACGGTAACGACGCGTTCATTCTGCCGGCACTGGTCCTGTTCACGGGGCATATGCGGAAGGAGGGGTGCGTCGCTCTCTGGTTTTCCGGCATGGGCACCATCCTCAAACAGCTCAGGGCATCGGGGTTCATCTACCGGGAAAAGGGATTGCCCATCAACGTGTACGCCCTGTCTCGGACTCTGCCCCCGTCGTGGGGCACCATCGAAGGGTGGGATCTCGTTCCGGGCGATATCGACGCGATGTGAAGACTGGATAAAACGATACGCGGATGAGCGGACCAGGAAGAAACGCGCTGATCGTTGCCTATGCCTTCCCTCCCCACAGTGTTGTCGGGAGCATGCGTCCCCTGAGAATGGCGAAGTATCTCCGGAAGGTATCCGGGTGGAACCCGACGGTGCTGACGGTCGACCGGGTATTCTCACGCAGAGACCCGGCGCTCCTCGAAGAGATCCCATCAGGCACGGGCATTCACAGAACGTGGACGATCGAGCCTGCAGAGATGTTCCAGAGGCTTCATCGGGAGATGCTGCGTTCGGTCGGGACAGGAACGCCGGGGCCATCGGGCATCCGCGATCTCCTCGACAGGGCGCGGAGGAAGGCCTACTCCTGGCTTATGGAGATATTCTCCATTCCGGACGAGCAGGTGTTCTGGAACCTGTCGGTTATCTGGCATGGCCTGAAGATTATCAGGAGGGAGTCCATCCGTGCTGTGCTGGTGACCTCGCCGCCGTGGTCTCTCCAGATCTCGGGATATGCCCTCAAGAAGATTACCGGGGTGCGTTGGATTGCTGACTTCCGCGATCCGTGGACGGACATCAGGCGCAAAAATCGACCGGCAGCGATCGACGCCATGGAACGGTGGCTGGAGAAAAAGCTTCTGTCGTACGCTGACCTGGTGCTCTCGACGTCGGACACATACACCGAAGATCTGAGAAGGAAGTATCCCGAAATGAAAGGAGAAAAGTTCCAGACCCTGCACAACGGTTATGACGAAGACAAGTTCAGGTGTCTGGCGCAGGTCGGCAGCAGCACGTTCACCATAGCGCATCTCGGCTCGCTGTACTCCCAGTTCAATCCCGATGCCCTGTTCGAAGCCCTTGCCGAATGGCTGAGCAACAGGGACGAGGCACTCGGGAACATCGAGCTCCTGTTCATTGGAGAGATCACGGAAGATACCAGGGAGTCTCTCGAGAAGCGGGGTCTTCTGGGCATAACACGGATCACCGGGTACATCCCGCACGAAGAGGCGATACAACGCTGCCATCAGGCAGACGTGCTCCTCCTTGCCCTGGGAACGAACCCTGCGATGCCGAAGGGATGGCTTCCTTCAAAGCTCTTTGAATACCTCGCCGTGAACAGGCCTATACTTGCGTACGTTGCCGAGGGAGAAGCGGCTTCCATGGTAAGGCGCATCAACAAGGGCTTTGTCGTCACCAGGGAGGACAAGGCAGCCGTGGGAAAGATCCTGAGCGATCTGTACGAAAGCAAACAGAAGCACCCGGACCATGCCATTCCCTGGGCAAACGACGAGGAAGCTCTGGAGAAACTCCAGCAGCATTTTCTCATGGGTCGGCTGGGAGCACTGCTCGATTCGCTGGACACGTGACCGGACCATTGCACAACGACCTGCTGTTTGCAACCATGAGCAAGGTGATGGATCTTGTTGCGCCATATACAAGCAGCCGGCTCCTGATCCTCATGTACCACCGCTTCATGCATGACAACGACGAGGGTTACGTGACCACGCAAAGCGTTTTCCGTGACCAGGTCGAATTCATCAAGAGATACTTCACCGTTGTCGCTCTCGAAGAGTATCTCCAGCTCGGGGAGTCGGAGAAGAGGAAAATCCGGAATCCCATCGCGCTGACCGTCGACGACGGATACCGGAACTTCTACCGTCACGCGTTTCCCGTTCTGAAGGACAGCTCTGTTCCCGCCACGGTGTATGTGCCGGTCAACTTCATCGAGCACGGGCAATGGATGTGGCAGGACAAGAACAAGTACATCCTCAGGAACTCCTCGAGGCCGCGGATAACCCTTGAATGGAACGGGCTCAGCCATGTTTTTCCTGTCGACACGTTCGAGCACCTGATGGACAGCCTGGACAAGGCTTACGAGCTGTGCATGGAAATCCCGCTCGAGGAGCGTTCCATCTTCTCCCAGGCCCTTGCGGAGGCGGCCGGCGTTACGCTGCCGGAGAAGCCCGTGCCCGAATTCGAGCCTCTTTCGTGGGAGGAGGTACGGGAAATGGAAGGGTCGGGCATCCACTTCGGGTCGCACACCATGAACCACGAGATACTGACGCAGGTGGACTGTTCAGTCGCCCGCATCGAGCTGTCCGACTCGAAGAGATGCCTTGAAGAGCGTCTGGGGCATGAGATCTACGGCTTCTGCTATCCGAACGGAAGTTACAGCGCCGAGATCGTTGCTGCGGTGGAGGAGTGCGGATACCGGTACGCGGTGACGACCGAGGGGGGATTCAATATCGATCCGCTGTCGCTGGCAGGGCTCTCGCGTGAAACCCCTCCACTGACCGGGCGATACAGGTCGATGCTGATGCACTGCTGTCTGAAGCCGCTGGGGCATCACCTCATGAGCAGAATGAGAAAGGTCTTCAATAACTGAAAGGGTGAGAAATGGACTGGTACGCGCCTGTTGTTAAACATCTGATCCATCCGTTGTGGGCGTTTAAGGACGGAGAGAAGCATCTTGCCGTCCTTCGTGACCTGGAGCGGTGGCAGTATCTCGATCCAGAAGCGCTTCGCGAGCATCAGCTGAAGAGAATCAGGGAGATTACGGTTCATGCCGGCAACACGAGCCCCTACTACCGGGAGCTCTTCCGGACCCATGGGATAGAGCCCATGGAGATAAGATCCTTCGAGGATTTCAGGAAGATCCCCCTGCTGGCAAAAGAAGACATCCAGAGGCACGAAAAGAGTATGGCATCGACGGCCTTCAGCCTCGAGCAGCTCTTCCCGGACAAGACCGGAGGGTCAACGGGCAAGCCCATCAGCTATTACCGCGACTACCCGAGGAGAGACATGCAGAAGGCGGCCGCCATCAGGCATGACAGGTGGGCGCACCAGGATATCGGGGACAAGATCGCCGTCATCTGGGGGCACCGGGAGGACGTCGCTCTCATGAGCAGGCTCAAGGCCCGTCTCACCAACGCCGTGCTCGACCGCAGGTGCTATCTCGACGCCTCCTCCATGACCGAACACGACCTGAGCGCGTTTCTCAGAAAGATGAAGACCTTCAGGCCAGATGGATTCCTCGGCTATGCCAATGCGCTGTACCAGGCGGCCCTGTTCATGGAAGAAAAGGGGCTGTCGCTGCCGAACGACATCAAGTCTGTCATCTCGTCAGCCGAGATGCTTCATCCTCACGAGCGGGAGCTGATCGAGCAGGCTTTCGGCGCCAGGGTCTTCGACCGCTACGGGTGCCGTGAGTTCGGACCCATCGCCAGCGAGTGCGAAACACACGAGGGGCTCCACATGGCTGCCGACTATCTCTACATAGAATTCCTCGACGAGCGCGGTGAGCCCGTTCCAGATGGGGAGGCGGGCAACATCGTCATCACGGATCTCTTCAACCGCGGTATGCCCTTCATCCGGTACCGGATCGAAGACGTGGGCATGCCGCTGAACGGGAGATGCGAGTGCGGCAGGACCCTGCCCCGCATGGACAAGCTGGCCGGAAGGGTCACTGACTTTCTCATCACCCCGGAAGGGGTGCGGGTGTCCGGTGCTTCCGTCACGATCGGGCTCATAGCGAACATACCCGGCCTCGCCCAGGCGCAGTTCATCCAGGAGACGGCAGGCGCCCTGAGGATGAAGGTCGTGAGGCGAGAGAGCTTCAACGAGGACAGCGCCGCTTTCCTGCGGAGGGAGCTGTCCAGGTATTTCGGCAGCTCGATGCAGATCGATATTGAATATGTCGACTCGATCCCGAAGGAGCCGTCCGGAAAATTCAGGTTCAGCATCTGCAGGATCAACAACGGTGCGCATCCGTCGGAAGGCCACCGGACGCGCGCGGCAGGAGCCCGCGGGGAATGAAAGAGGTGCCGATGGCGTTATACAAGGCGTTCGTCAAGTTCGTCACATACCCTCTCATCAGCAGATACGAAGGGCTGGGCGGCGTCTATCGGCATCTCCGGGAGCTCGAGGAGCAGCAGTACCTGCCCGAGCATACCCTTCAGGAGCTCCAGTGGCTGAAGCTGCAGGGTATGCTCCGCTATGCCTACGACAATACCGCTTATTACCGGATGAAGTTCGACGAGTACGGCATCCGTCCCGAAGACGTCAAAGACCCGTCTGACATGGTCAGGGTTCCGATCCTCACGAAGGAAGACATGATCACGCATAAAGATCTCATGATATCGAGGGAATACTCGCCGAGCTCGCTGGTGCCTTCATATTCGGGAGGCACGTCGGGGATAAAGGTGAACTTCTTCTACGCCAGGGACTGTCTTGCATATAAAAGGGCTGCAACTTTGAGGTGCGAGAGGTGGACGGGCTGGGACATCGGGGACAGGACAGTTCTCGTCTGGCCGGCAAACCAGGACCACAACAGTGGTCTGTCGCTGAAGGAAAAGATCAAGGAGCAGCTGTTCACGCGCTGGACAATGTGCCCTGCGGCGAAGATGGACGAGCCTGTCATCCGCGACCACATCCGGACGATCATCACGACCAGGCCGGGCCTCATCAGAGGCTTCCCGACGCCCCTGGGCATCCTGGCCGAGTATATTCTGCAGAACAGTATTGTCATCCCGTCCCCCTGCAGCATCATCTCCACGGGAGAGCCCCTCTTCCGGCCACAGAGGGAGAGGATAGAAAAGGCGTTCGGGGGAAGGGTCTTCGATTCGTACGGGGCCAGGGAGGTATCGCTGATCGGCCAGGAATGCGAACACCACAACGGGTACCACATCAACATGGAGTGCAATTTCCTCGAGTTCATAAAGGATGGAAGGCAGGCCGAGCCCGGCGAGGTTTCGGACATGGTCATCACCGACCTCGTGAATCACGGTATGCCCCTCATCCGGTACAGCATCAGCGATCAGGGGGCTCCAAGCGACAGGACATGCGGATGCGGAAGGGGCCTGAGGCTCTTCGAAAGCATTGTGGGCCGGGACAACGACGTTCTGAAGTCCACGCGGGGGAGCAGCGTGTTCCCCAGCGCCCTCATCATGTTCATGATCGAGGAAGGCCCGGAAATCGGAAAGATGAGGATCGTACAGGACAGGCCTGACCATCTGAAGGTCCAGATTGCGGGGAGCCCCAGGCCGGGGCAGGATCATTTCGCGTTCTACCGCGGCACGATAAGGGAGCTCTTCGGGGGCGACATGAACGTGGACTTCGAGCTGCTCGAGGACCTCCCCAATGAGAAGTCAGGCAAGTTCAGATTTACGGTCTACGATGTGAAGTAACAGGCGGTGAGGCACATCCAGACCAGGCATTCATTTCCGGTGCGGGAACGGCAGAGAATACGGCACAAGACAGCATGACAGGCAAGCTGAAGATCCTTTTCGTCATGGATCATTTCCACTTCTCGTCAGGGGGGACCGAAGGCCAGATGTTCAGCCTGATCAAAGGACTGGACAGGGACCTTTTCGACCCCAGGGCCTGCGTGTTTCGCCGCGAGACCGATTACCTCGAGAGGGAAGGCTTCCCCTGCCCGGTGTTCTGTCCCGAGATCATGAGCTTCTTCTCCCCCTCGACCTATGCCAGATTCCTCAAGCTCAGGGACTATATCCGGAAGGAACGCATCGATGTCGTCCAGACGGTCTTCAACGACTCCGCGCTGGCGCTGCCGTTCTATACTCTGGGCTCCGGCGCGAAGGTGGTTTCCACACGGAGAGACACGGGGTTCTGGTATACGCCCGCAAAGCTTCGCATCCTGCGGATGAACTCCCTGCTCACCGACAGGTACCTGGTGAACAGCCGTGCCGTCAGGGAGAGCGTGAGGAAAAGCGAATGGGTCCCCGACAGGAAAATCGTCGTCATCCCGAACGGGTATGACCTTTCCCGGTTCGACGCCCCTCCCCTCGAGGCGTTCCATGAAACCTATGGGATACCGGCTGGATCGCCCGTTGTCGGCATCGTGGCTAACCTGCGTCCCGTAAAGCGCGTTGGGGACCTCATCACAGCGTTCTCCCTCGTGGTGAAGGAGGTTCCCGACAGCTACCTGATGGTTGTCGGCCACACCGGGGAACAGCCCGGCACGTACTTGGACCTGGCCCGGTCCCTGGGCATAGGCGGCCGGGTGAGGTTCGCGGGGCTGATACCCGACCCGATTCCGATCATCAGGCATTTTTCAGTGGGCGTGAACTGTTCCGAATCCGAAGGCCTGTCCAATGCGGTTATCGAGTACATGGGGTGCGGGGTTCCGGTCGTGGCAACCGGCACGGAAGGAAACAGGGAGCTCGTTGACCACGGTGAGACCGGGCTGCTGGTGCCGGTCGGGGATACCCGGGCGCTTGCCGAGTCGATCGTGAGGCTTCTCAGGGAAGGGCCCCTGAGAGAGATGGTGTCGGTACGGGCCCGTGAAACCGTGCTGAAAAGACATGACGCGAATGAAGTCATGAAGCGGTACGAGCGATTCTATTTCGGAATCGCCCGGGACGGGCGGAACGGACGTGATTTCGGAAACGGGGGACCGAAGGGACAGGAGGGGTGCATCCCGGCAGCATGAACGAACTCGGATACAAACTCTATCTCCTGTTCACTGTAAGCTGGTTCCTGCATCTGGCTGCACGCATCCCCGTGCTGGGTGCGATCAGGTTCGATCTGCTTCTCGCCGCCCTGCTCATCGTGCTCGCCTATGTGAGCCGGTCCACGGCGGGACAGGACAGACGTAACGAGATCGAAAGACTCCTGCTTATCCTGATCGTGTATGCATTCATGACCTTCCCCATATCGAGGTGGCCCGGGACAGTCATTAAAAGCGGCTTCCCCATGCTCATCAAGGCAGTGGTCTTCTATTATTTCACCGTTGCCTTCATAACGAGCGAGAAGCGGCTCAAGGCCTTCCTGTTCGTGTACATCGCATGCCAGACGATCCGGGTCCTGGAGCCCCTCTATCTGCACGTTACCCAGGGATACTGGGGATCCGTCGCCTCCATGATGGGAGGGACGGAATTCATGATGCGGCTCTCGGGCGCACCGTCGGATACCGTAAACCCGAACGGACTTGCAGCGGTCATCTTTTCGGTCATCCCCTTTCTCTATTTCTACTCGTCCCTGTCGTGGAAGCACAAGCTGGCAGCCTTTGTGCTCATTCCCCCCCTGATATATGCCATGGTCCTCACGGGTTCACGGTCAGGGTTGATCGGTCTGATCATCATCCTTGCTGGCATCGTGTACAAGAGCAGCAGAAAGGCTCTCCTCGTCCCATTGATGGTGGTTGCCGCGGTGGTTGTATTTCTGGGCCTGTCTCCGGATCAGCAGGACAGGTACCTGTCCATCGTGAAATCGGACACGAAGCACGGAGAAACGGCCCATGAGCGCGTTACAGGCATCGAGGACAACCTCAAGCTGTTCATGAAAAGGCCGATCTTCGGGTTCGGGCTGGGCACCGGGCAGGAGGCGAACTACAACTACGGTTTTGCTGATCTGCCCCCACATAACCTCTTCATGGACGTGGGCATACAGTTGGGAATCTTTGGGATCATTATCTTCTTTCTATTTGTGAAGGCCATCGTCACGAATTTCTTTTCAAGTTACAGGATCATCAAACAACGATTAAAGGAGAAAACCTTCCTTTTGAAAACAACAGAAGCACTGCAGATCCTTATCGTTGTGGAGATCATTTTCAGCTTTGGCAGCTATGGTCTGTTGATACCCTCATGGTATTTTCTGGCCGGGCTGTCGATCGTTCTGATAAGCCTGTCTAATATAGTACCCGGAGAGTCCGAAGCAATAAAAGCCATGCCCGCTACAGTAATTGGTTCTGGGGCGCGATAAATAGAATCCAGCATAAGGGTAAAAGGCGAACGAGTTATGAAAGACAGGTATGCGGCAGAGGAGCATTTCCACGATAGCAAGTATGATAACCAGACTGCTTACCCCTATCATTATCGTATCAACCCAACCTACGTTATCTTCAGGGAAATGAAGGAAATGGTCGGTGATCTCAGGGAGAAGAAAGTCATCGAATATGGTTGCGGGGAGGGGTGGACAACAGCCGAACTTGCCGCTCTCGGGGGAGAGATCCATGCCTTCGATATCTCTTCCGTTGCTGTAAGCCATGCTCAAACATTTCTAGAAAAAAGGCATTTGAAGGATAAGTGCTTGATATCCAAGATGGCTGCTGAAAATCTGCTTTATCCTGATGAGCACTTTGATGTCGCTTTTGGTTTTGCAATACTTCACCATCTTGACTTGGGTAAAGCAATGCCCGAGTTGTATCGAGTGATGAAGGCAGGCGCGTCAGCATATTTCGCTGAGCCGCTTGGAACCAATCCAGTGATTAATCTCTACAGAAAGTTTACCCCGCAGTACAGAACAGAGGATGAGTCGCCCTTGGTCTTAGAAAGATTTTCGAAATATTGTGAACAGTTCGAATCATTCGAGCATAGTGAATATTACCTCACAGCACTGTTCAGTGTTGGCTTGTCCTACTTCCGGTTGCCTGAATCAGCAGTTAAATATTTTAACCGCGTGCTTTTGAACATCGACAGGAAGATTCTCACGAGGTATCCAGGTCTTGGTAGATACGCCTGGTACACAATAATAAAGCTTGTCAAATAAGGTAGGGTGGAATCATGAAGGTGCTCGTGTTGGATGAATGGCTTCCGTGGCCGTTGGAAAGTGGCAAAAAAATCAGGACATACAATCTTATCAGCCGCCTTGCTGTGGAGCACGAGATACTCTACATGGCCTACATGTCCTTGCCGGAGGATGCCCCCAAAAAACTGGTGATGGAAAGGCATGGTATCTCGGTTGTTCCTGTGCAGGATAGGAGAGTTCCGAAATGGACAGCGGCATTCTATTTCATGGTGTTGATGAATTTTATCTCAAGAGACCCATTCTCGACCGTATATCACATCAGGAAGGAATTCATCAGTGAGCTCGATCGCGTAATAAAACGGGAGAAACCTGATCTGATTCACTGCGAGTGGACGAACCTGGCACCATTTCTCAGACATGTTCGCGGGATCCCGAGTGTTATATCAGCTCATAACGTCGAATCAGATATTTGGAAAAGGTTTGGAGATCACGGTTCGAACATTTTTAAGCGCATTCTTGGAGAAAGCCAAGCGAGGAAGATAGAGCGCCTGGAAAGATACTGGTATCCGAGAGCCAGTATATGTACAGCCGTGAGCCCCGAAGATCTGGAAGTTATCAGAGGATATGGTGCCAGGGTTGAGCTTGTGGAAAATGGCGTCGATATCGCATATTATGACTCATATACAAGAAAGGATGACGTAGATAACGACTCCATCGTATTCACCGCCTCATTCGATACGTTCAGCAATCAGGATGGGGCTGAGTATTTTGTCCGCGACATTTATCCGATTATCAAGAAAAAAAACCCCAGGATTCATTTATGGCTTGTCGGCAGGGAGCCAACTTCAGCTATCAAGTCCCTTTCAATGCAAGACCCCTCTATCCATGTGACTGGCACCGTGGATGATGTCAGGCAATACATTGCCAGGGCTGCTTTATGCGTTGTCCCACTGCGCATCGGCGGCGGCTCAAGGCTGAAGATACTAGAGGCACTGGCAATGAAGAAGGCTGTTGTATCTACAACTGTTGGCGCGGAAGGGTTGAACGTTTCTCACGGAGAAAATATCCTTCTTGCGGATACGGAAGATTATTTTTCCAACTGTGTTGTTGAATGCATCAATAACCCAGAAAAAAGGGAATCACTGGGGTCAGCAGGGTATTCGCTTGTAAAAAAACAATATGACTGGGCACCCTTGGCCCAAAAACTAGATGAGGTATGGCTGGAGGCCAAGTCTGGATTTAACGAGGGGGTTGCTAAATGATCAGGAAACAAATATTGTATTAATGAAATACGCTTTTGTAATCGGCAGCCTCTTTGATCCTGGAAAGCAGACTGATTTTTCAGGGGAATATTATGAAACATCAGGAGGCACACATGTTGCTTATTATTGGTAATCAATACATTTGGAGGCCCACATGGATATGAGCCAGAGTAAAAAATTATCGCTCACCTTACTGATCGTGATCGCCCTGCCAGTCTGCGCCTTTTCAGCACCGAGTATAAGCAGTATATCAGGAAAGATTTCCCACGGAGAAAATCTCGTAATCAAAGGCTCTTCATTCAGCACAAAGCCGGCTGCTGCTCCTGTGGTATGGGATGACTGCTCTGGGACAGATCCTTACGCAAAATGGGATGGTAATTACAATTCAGGATCCGGTGCATCGTATGCGGGCAACTACCGTACGCCAGCTCAGGTCGGAAGAGGTGTTGCAACGGCTCATGCCCGTGCAACGAAGTATTTTTGCGGGGCGCACTACCCAGGTACTACAGCTCAAAATGGTAGGAATGTCGGAGTATGGAAGGTTAGGCAAATAACCAGTATGCCATCTTACACATACCTATCCTATTACCACCGTGCCGATCCAGGTTGGAATTGGAATATCGACAGCACGGATGATAATTACAAAGAATATTGCTGGGGTGAATCTAACTGGCCATATACTGGAAAATATTGGTACAATGAATTGTATTATCGCAGTTCATACCACTTATTAGGAACACCTATTTCTGGCAATTCCTTTTATGGTGATCCTCACTGGAGCGTTACTTCCAAGTGGGCAAAGGTTGAAATGGAAGTCAGATGGGATTCTACATCCTCTGGTTATGTGAAAGTATGGGAAGATGGTGTCCTTCGATTAAACTATTCTGGCCCGACAAATTCTGGAACAGGGATGCGAACTGAGCTTATCGGCGGCTATGTTCGCGATTCAGGAGCCACTTCTCAATGGCGGTATTGGAATGATATCTATCTGGATTATTCGAGGGCGAGAGTGTTGATTGGGAATGCATCAACCTACAATGCATCAAAGATCCGAGAAGTTCAGATTCCAACGACTTGGGCGGATGGTACGATAACGATAAAGGTCAATCAAGGTGCTTTCTCCAATGGGCAGGCTGCATACCTGTATATAGTCGATACGAATGGAAACGTGAACTCCAACGGTTTCCCCCTGACATTCGGTCAGGGACAAATTATTGGATCAGATACGACGCCGCCCGCAACTCCTTCAGGCTTAAACGTGAAAGTCCAGTAGCAGTTTCAGTCAGATAGAAGATCGACAGGGACCTGGAAAGCTCTTTCCAGGTCCCGCCATAACAAGCATACGGCGCAAAAGAACACAACGTAATCCAATTGCATCTGCACAAATACCTTGCCCTTGAAGAAATATCGACCACCTTTTGCATTCTTGAACATTAATCCGGACAACCTTTGACTGATTCAATAAATGTGCGGAATCTGCGGAATCCTGAGAAAAGACGATAAGCCCGTTGAGCCGGTGGACCTAAAACGGATGTGCGACGTGATGATCCACCGAGGTCCCGATGATGATGGGTACTTCGTTTCGGGGGGCGTCGGCCTCGGCATGCGCCGTCTGAAGATTATCGATCTTGAGACAGGACACCAGCCTATTCACAACGAGGATGAGACCGTATGGGTCATCCTGAACGGCGAGATATACAATTTCCAGGAACTCCGACGTGGTCTCGAAAACAAGGGACATCGGTTCTACACCAGGACGGACACCGAGGTCATCGTCCATCTCTATGAAGAGCATGGATTGGATTGCCTGAAGCAGCTCAACGGCATGTTCGGTATCGCGCTGTGGGATTCCCGGAACCAGCGTCTCCTCATCGCCCGGGACAGGCTTGGAATCAAGCAGGTCCACTACTACGAGGACGGAACCCGCATAGCCTTCGGCTCTGAGATCAAAACCCTGCTCGCCCTCCCGGGAGTCAGCAGGGAGATCGACTACCAGGCTCTCAGCGACTACTTCTCGCTCCAATACGTCCCGGCCCCGCGCACCATTTTCCGCAGCATCAGAAAGATCCCTCCCGCATGCTGCATGGAAATCGAAAACGGCAGGATCCGCATATCGAAATACTGGTCTCTCCATTCCTTCGAGGGATCGCTTTCGGGAGAAGAGGCCGTCGAGTCAATTGACCGGGAGCTGCAGCGCGCGACGCAGCTCCAGATGATAAGCGACGTCCCCTTGGGAGCGTATCTGAGCGGAGGCATCGATTCGAGCATCCTGGTTGCGATGATGGCCAAGGTGTCGAGCCGCCCGGTCGAAACCTTCTCGATCGTCTGGGATGCTGACAGCAAAGCCTTTGACGAGCGATCCTATGCCCGTTTTGTTGCCGAGTCCTATCGTACGAATCACCACGAGTTCGTAGTCAAGCCAGAAATTGAAGACGTTATGGAGAATATCATCCGGAGCTTTGACGAGCCGTTTGCCGACGACTCCGCGATACCGAACTACTACATCGCAAGGGAGACGAGAAAGCACGTCACCGTTGCCCTTTCCGGACTGGGAGGCGACGAGATGTCCGCGGGTTACGAGCGTTATCTCGGGATGAGGCTGCTGAACCTCTACCGGGTGCTTCCCAGGCGACTGCGCGCCGGCGTCATCGCGAAGGCCATCCAGGACCTGCCAGACTCGAAGACGGGAAGCCTCTGGAGGGAGAGGATCAAGAGGTTCGTGCGGATCTCCGATCTGCCCTTTGAGGAAAGCTACTTTACCATCTCATCAAAGGTCGAGCCTGCCGAAAAGGCGGGGCTCTTCACCCAGGAGGCGCTCCGCGCCATGGGAGAAGTGGATGATACCCCGGCCCGTTTCCGCGAGCTGGCCAGTGAGTGCGGGGGCGCCGATCAGCTCAGCCGGATGCTCTACATCGACATGAACACGTACATGGTCGACCAGCTCCTGGTCCTTTCCGACCGCATGAGCATGGCCCACTCTCTCGAGCTCAGGGTCCCGTATCTGGACCACCACCTCGTGGAAACCTTCGCGCGGGTGGACTCGTCCATGAAGCTTCGCGGCTTTGTGAAGAAGTATCTGCTGAAGAAGGTAGCCGAGAGATATTTCCCCAAAAGCTTCATCTACAGGAAGAAGATGGGCTTCTCATCGCCCATCGTGCTGTGGCTGAGAAAGGATCTGAGGGGCTACATGCTGCATCTGCTCAACAGAAAGGCCATGGAGAGAACCGGGGTCATCGATCCGGATACCGTGCAGCGGTATGTGGACGAGCACCTGAACTGTCAGCACAACAACGACATGAAACTGTGGTCGATTATGATGTTCATGCTGTGGTATGACTCATATATATTAAGAATATATTGAATAAAATAAGGGAGAAGATTGCAGAGCCCCAGTCCATCCAACAGGGCTTCCATCCCATACGACGCTGAACCGGCCAAGGAACAGGGCTTGGTGAGGAGAGACGACCAGATCGACATTGCAAAGGGCCTGCTCATGCTCCTGCTCGTCGTAGGGCATGCCTCTTCGCACTTGCTGGCACAGAGGGGACTTTTGCCTTCCAACATATTCGGCGCAGGCGGCGTTGACGACTGCACCTGGATCATCCTCAGGAACCTGATCGATTTCATTTTGTCCACGCTTATCATCATATCCGGGTACCTGCTTGCGCAGAATCATGAGAAAAGACCCTCTTCGGGGCTAAGGGAATTTTACACCCGGCGACTGAAAAGGCTCTATCTGCCTTACGTGACATGGTTTCTGGCGTACCTCCTGATCTGGGAGAATCCGGACATCCGCTTCATTACGGTGTCTTTCATCTTCCTGGACGGGTGGTTCCATTTCTGGTACATATGGGTCATCTTCACAGCCTACCTGCTTTTCCCCCTTCTCCACCCAATGGTAAAGGGACACTTCAGGCCCACGATGGCGCTGTTCGTTATCCTTATAGCCCTCTCGGTTTACCTCGAGCAGTTCGTCCTGCCGAGCTACACGCTCAACTACCTGTTTCATGACAAGCTATTGACTCTTCCTCTGTACCTGCTGTACTTCAGTCTCGGGATAAAGGTGTATCTTTCCGGGAAAGACGCCATGGCGGGGCATTTCACGGGCAGGCGCATGCTTGTCCTCCTCGTTTTGGGATTTGCAATAACCTTTTCCATCAAGCTCCTCGTGCCCTATCAGGGCGTCGTCAATGCGGTGAGCTTTGCCAAGAAGTTCAATATCCTGCTCTTTGATGTGATTACCACGGTGCTCTTCTTCAAATTACTTGGCCTGTCAATGATGATGGGAAGTTGCTTGAAGAGGGTGTTTGCAGTCATGGGTATCTCCTCATATGGAATCTACCTGTCGCATATGCTGGTCCTCTATTTCTGGAGATATGTCTTTGGATCTGGATTTGCCACGACGTCGTCCGCTTATGCCCTGCTGACTATCGCCGCTTCCACTGCCTGCCTGAACATGCTGGCAAGGATACAGATGAACAGCCGGATACGTGCGTTAACCGGATTCTGATTCCCAGGAGTCGTTTTCGGATGTACAGGCTTGGATTCCTCGGTCTGATAACCAAAGGATAGGCAGAGGTATTCCAGGACGGGAATCGGCCGGACATCTCCAAGAACCCTGGCAGTAAAAGAAAAATAAGAGACTAGTTGGCTAACTAGAAGCAAGAAACCGACAAGCAGGCATTCGTTTGGATGAAATCATTGTCATGGGCGGGGGAGGGCATACCAAGGTATAGATAAGCATGCTGATAAGTCAGGGTACTGCACCCCTGGATACTCGGACATGAGGGACGGGTAAGGTCATCTAGGGTGTCCGTTCCTCGAAGACGATGGCCTCCTGAAGGGAATCACCCGTGAACACCCTTGGTGCCAGGCAGTCATCCGGCCGGCAGGGTCGATGTGTCAGACGACAGGCTCGCCCTGCGGACAGTAACAAGGCAATGCAGAAAGGAGTACATCGCAGATAATGAAAAACTTCAATATAGCAGTGATTCCTGCAAGGGCAGGATCAAAAAGAGTTCCGAAGAAGAATATCAAAGAAATGTGTGGCAAGCCCCTCATTGAATATACGATCGAAGCCGCTCTTAAAAGCGGCTTGTTCGAGCGGGTAGTGGTGAGCACGGACAGTCCTGAGGTTGCCGAAGTAGCCCGGCGGGGTGGTGCCGAGGCGCCCTTTCTTCGGGACGCGAGCCTGGCGGACGATTTTACCCCCGTATCAGCTGTAACCAATGACGTGCTGGTGCGGCTCGATCCTGAGGGAGAGATTTATGGCGCGGTCTGCCAGCTCATGGCCAACTGCCCTCTCAGGACAGATGCCGACATCCTCGACAGCTACGCCCAGCTCACCGCGACCGGCGCAGGGTCGCAGATATCGGTGGTGCGCTACGGGTGGCAGAACCCATGGTGGGCCATGCAACGGTCGGATGACTTCCTCCTGGACCCCCTGTTCAAGGAGGCCCTCACCAGGCGCAGTCAGGACCTGCCTGAACTGTTCTGCCCCACAGGTGCCGTCTGGTGGGCGCGAACCGATTTCCTGCGAAGAGAGGGCACCTTCCACGCGCACGGCAGGACCGGGTGGGAGATCCCCTGGCAGAGGGGGCTGGATATCGATACCGAAGACGACTGGGCCATGGCCGAGCTGCTCATGGAGCTCAGGCGCAAAGGAAATGGCGGCGGGACACCCTGAGTGTCCTCGTCTTCTCTGAATGTATGGAAAAACTCGCCCTGTACACCACCGTTCACCCTGGTGTGAGACCCTTCCTGAAGGATTGGTACCGTTCCGTGCTGACCCAGACCGACAGGGAGTTCAGCCTCTGGATCGGGATAGACGCCATGACGGTCGAGGACGCCTGCGCCTCCATGGGAGCGGAGCCGGAAGCTGCGTGGGTGCGGGGCGAGCCCGGGGACACGCCGGCGAGGATCAGGCAGCGGGCCTTCGAGCGGATTGTGGAATCCTGCGACGCGTTGGTCCTGGTGGACAGCGACGACGTGCTGCATCCGACCCGCATCGAGGCTGCCCGCGAGGCGCTGAAGACGAGCGACCTCGCGGGGTGCGCGCTCAGGCTCGTCGACGAGGGCGGAGCGGCCCTGGGCCTCACACTCGGCCTTCCCCGCGGAAAGGGTCCGGACGACGTCATGCCCCTGAACAATGTCTACGGCTTGTCCAACACGGCGTATCGCTCGGATCTCCTGAAACGGTGCATGCCCATACCCGACGGGACCGTGCTCGTGGACTGGCTCCTGGCCGCACGCGCCTGGCTCTATGGGGCCAGGCTGGCCTTCGATGGCGAGACCCGCATGGACTACCGCCAGCATGGATCGAACATGGTCAGGGTCAAACCTCCGTTTTCGGGAGACCAGGTGGTGAAGGACACTGAATGCGTGCGCAGGCATTTCCGGGTGTTGCGTGGCGCACCCCTGCCGGGTGCGATCGCAGAACGGCTCGAGGAAACGGACCGGGCGGCGGCCGAGGTCGAGGTGTTTCACGAAAGGGTCGTGCTCAGGCCCGACGTCCTTGAACGCTATGTGCATGCCCTCGACTCCCTGGAGCCCGAGATCGTGTGGTGGTGGAGCGTAGCCAACCCGGCCCTGAAACACCTGTGGACATGAAAGGAGAATCTTGCATGAAAACCGTGAAGTTCGGAGAGATCGAAGTTGGAGACGGCCGGCCCCCCTATATCATCGCCGAGATAGGGTCCAATCACAACGGCGACATGGACCTCTGTAGAAAGCTCATCGACGCAGCGGCGGATGCCGGTGCCCATGCCGTCAAGTTCCAGTCCTGGTCGGAAACCACTCTCATAGCCAGGGAGGAATACGACCGGAACACCGAGTACTCGGACAAGAAGAAGCATTTCGGCTCGCTGCGTGAGATGGTCAAGGCCTACCAGCTCACGCCGGACCAGCACCGCGAAGCGCATGCTCATTGCCAAAAACGAGGCATAGCCTTTTGCTCCACGCCCTTCTCCCCGGAGGAGGCCGATCTGCTCGAGGAGCTCGATGTCCCGTTCTTCAAGGTCGCTTCCATGGACATCGTGTACCCCCGGCTGCTCAGGCATATTGCCCGGAAGGGGCGGCCCATGGTCATATCCACGGGAATGGCCACCATGGCCGAGATCGAGCAGGCCGTGGAGACGGTCAGGGGCGAAGGCAACGACATGATTGTGCTGCTGCACTGCATCTCCATCTACCCTCCAGACTACGAGATGATCCATCTGCGCAACATGGAAACCCTGCGGCGGGCCTTCGAGGTGCCCGTGGGCTTCAGCGACCACAGCCTCGGCACGGCGATCCCGCTCGCGGCCATGGCGCTTGGGGCGTGCGTCATCGAGAAGCACTTCACCCTGGACAAGGACATGGAAGGGTGGGACCATGCCATATCGGCCGACCCCGCCGAGATGCGCACCATCGTCGAGGAGGGGCGGAACATATTCACCGCCCTGGGGAGCACCCGCCGGACCGTCACCGAAGCCGAGCATGAAAAACGGAAGAAGTTCAGACGCAGCCTGGTGATTCGCAGGCCTCTCCCCAAGGGGCACGTGCTCACGGAAGATGACCTCGACGCCAAGCGCCCGGGCACGGGGGTGCCGCCGGCGGACATCTCACGCGTCATCGGCCGAACGCTCGCCCGGGACCTGGGGGAGGACGACGTGCTCTACTGGAGCGACCTGCTGTGAGCCTTCCGGTCATCATCCTCGGCGGCGGCGGACACGCCCTGGTGCTCATCGACGCCCTCATGCAGCTCAAACGCGAGATCATCGGCTACACCGACACCGACAGCGGCAAGGCGCCGGTGCTCGGCGTGCCGCTCCTGGGCAGTGACGAGAAGATCCTGGAGCACGACCCTGCGCAGGTCATGCTCGTCAACGGCATGGGGTCCATCGAATCACGTGCGCTGCGCCGGGAGCTCCACGACCTGTTCAGGGCGCGCGGATACAGGTTCGCACGCGTGATCCATCCCTCGGCCGTCGTGTCGCCGCATGCCAGGCTCGAAGACGGCGTCCAGATCCTGGCCGGAGCCGTGGTGCAGCCCGAATGCCGCCTTGGCGCCGGAACCATCGTGAACACGGGGGCGCGGGTCGACCACGAGTGCCTCGTAGGCGCCCACGTGCACATTGCCCCCGGCTCGATCGTCACGGGAAACGTCCGCATCGGGGACGGGGCGCACATCGGGGCTGGCGCGGTCCTCGTCAAGGAGGTGGCAATTGGGGCGAGAAGCGTTGTGGGAGCCGGCGCGGTGGTGGTTGAGGACGTTCCGGAAGACGTTACCGTGGCCGGCGTTCCGGCACGGGTGATTCGACATCGAACGGTGAAGTGAACGGGGGCTCGTTATGAAAAAGACCGTATACGTGGTCCACTGCATAGACACCGAAGGCCCGCTTCATGAATCGCTTGAGGCGACCTTCGAGCGACTGAAGTCCATTTTCGGCCTCGATCTGGAGCCGGGCGCCGCGCTCCTGGGCAGGCTCCAGGCCGGAGAGGAAGACCTGGGAGGCCTGGAGGAGGCGGTGCGGAAGGTGGTGAACCCCCAACTCCTCGCCTACAACGACACCTGGGACAAGGTTGACGAGATGCTTGCCAGGATCATCTCCCAGCCCTTCAGAAACCGTCTGCTCGACGCGGAAGGAAAGGGATGGGTGTACAACTGGTTCTGCGTCGATCACGTGGGGTACGCGATAAACCCCCGCCGGCGCGACATCGGGTACCACAACGTCTTCGACCACTACCGGGGCATCGTGCGCGACACGTCGTCCCACATGGATGGTATCCACTTCCATTACCACCCGCACAACTTCCGCAGCGAGGCGCACCGCTGCGCCACGCACTGGTGGGCCAATTCCAACACCCTGCACCAGATCCTCTCAAGGCGGGTGATCGACCGGATGTGGTTTCCCGCAGCGCACCGTGCGGGTTTCCACGTCATCAGGCCAGACAGCCACTGGTTCCTGGAGCAGTTCGTGCCCTTCGACCTGTCGAGCCAGGCTACGGTGCCCACGGGAGAAGACCGGGCGCAGTTCGGCATCATGGGAGGGCGTTTCGGCGACTGGCGGCGCGCCCCGGCGAACTGGCAGCCCTACCATCCGGCCCACGACGACTATCAGGTCCCAGGGAACTGCCGCAGGTGGACCGCCCGCTGCCTCAACGTGGGCACGCGCTTCAAGCTCATGACGGAGGCCGACGTCCGGCAGGCCTTCTCGGAGGCCAGGGAGGGAAAACCCGTGGTGATGGCCTTCACAGACCATGACTTCCGCGACATGAAGCCCGATGTCGACGAGGTCTGCGGGCTGCTGTCGAAGGTGGCACCTGAGTTTCCGGATGTGGGATTCGTGTTCTCGGAAGCGGTCGACGCCATGCGCAATGCAATGGGCATCGCTATGCAGCCCCCCTGCGAGCTCGAAATGACGCTCAGGGCCGTCGATTCCAAGTACGTCCTGGAAGTCCGTTCGGAGACGCCGACATTCGGGCCTCAGCCGTGGCTGGCGTTGAAGACAGTCGACGGGACCTATCACAGCGACAATTTCGACATCGATGTGCCGTTCCACCGCTGGCAGTACGTCTTCGACGAGGAGACGCATCCCCTGGCCACCCTGAGCTCCATCGGGGTGGCAGCGAATAATGCCGCAGGCGTCACCACGGTGTCGGTCATGGACGCTGCCACGGGCAGGACGACGACACGCCACTGGAATACAGGGAGCAGGTGAGGGCAGGGAGATGGACATACCGGAAGGCGCAAACCAGCTCGAAGATGTAATCATCTCGCCCGAAGCAACCATCGCGGAAGCCATCACCCGTCTGGATCGGGCAGGGACCGGCGCCCTCGTGCTGTGCACGGGAAACAGGAAGCTCTTCGGCCTCCTGACGGACGGAGATGTCCGCCGCGCAATCATGCGGTCGGCCTCCCTCGACGAGCCATGCGGCACCATCGCCAACCAGAGCCCTGTCGTCCTGTTCGAGCCCTTCATGCCGTCAGAGGCGCTCCACCTGATGAACCGCTACGACATCGACCACCTCCCCGTCCTGAACGCCGAGTGGGAGCTCAAATGTTTTCTTAAGCGCAAGGACCTTCTGGGCGAGGACGGGTTCGAAGCAGGTGTCAGGGAACGGCTCGAGAGCGTCATCATCCCCCCGGAAACCACCGTCAGCGATGCCATCGCCCTCCTGGACAAGGCCGGAACCGGTGCCCTGGTGCTATGCTCTGACGGGCGGAGGCTGGAGGGTCTCCTGACGGACGGGGATATCCGCAGGGCCATCCTCCGGGGTACGCTCATGGAATCTCCCTGTGCGGACATCGCCTGCAGGAACCCCGTCACCGCCCCTTCGTCCATCTCGTCGAGGGATTCGCTGCGCATCATGAACCTTCACGACATCAACCAGCTGCCCCTGATCGATGAGGGAGGCGCTGTGGTGGAGCTGCGCCTGCGCAGGGACCTGGTGGCCGAGGACCTTGCGGACCTCCCGGCGGTGGTCATGGCTGGCGGGTACGGGAAGAGGCTGCTGCCCCTGACCGAGCGCGTGCCCAAGCCCATGCTGCCCGTGGGGGACCGCCCCCTGCTGGAGCTGACCATCGAACAGTTGAGGCGTTGCGGGATAAGGGAGGTGAACCTGACCACCCACTATCTGCCTGAGAGCATCATGGACCACTTCGGGGACGGAGGGCAGTTCGGTGTCAAGCTGAACTACGTGAAAGAGGACAACCCGCTCGGCACGGCGGGCGGCCTGAGACTCATGAATAAGCCCGACCGGCCGTTCCTGGTCATCAACGGCGATATCCTGACAGGGGTGTCCTTTCAGGAAATGCTGAGGTACCACAGGAAGCACTGTGCCGACATCACCGTGGGGGTCCGCAAGTACGAGGTGCATGTCCCCTTCGGCGTCGTGCAGTGCGATGACGTGAAGGTCACTCAGCTCCAGGAGAAGCCTTCGCTGACGTTTTTCATAAACGCCGGGCTGTACCTCCTGGAGCCGTCGGTGTATGAGTTCATTCCTGAAGGGCAGCACTTCGACATGACCGACCTGATACAGAAGCTGCTGGATGCAGGGCGGATGGTGGTGAGCTTCCCCATCGTGGAGTATTGGCTCGATATCGGGAAGCATGCTGATTACGAAAAAGCGCAGGAAGACGTGCGAAACGGCAAGCTCTGAGACGGGCAGCAGCAGGGCGGAAGAAAACAGGCGGCATCGCCACGAAGAAAGGACGGCATGGAATGAGCGATGGTTCGAGACAGGTGGTCTGCGTACAGGGGTTGGGTTTCGTGGGGTCAGCCATGGCCACGGCCGTGGCCATGGCTTCAGACAAACAGGGCCGCCCCCTGTACGACGTCATAGGAGTCGACCTCCCGAACGACCAGGGCACCAGGAGGGTGGACGACATAAACAAAGGCGTCTTCCCTTTCCCCACCAGCGACTCCAGGCTCGTCGACGCGATCTTAAAGGCCGTGAGACGGGGCAACCTGAAGGCGACCACCGATGCATCCTGCTACGCGAACGCGGATGTCGTCATCGTCGACGTCCATCTTGACATACCATATCTCGACAGTGAGCCGGAGCTGGACTTCACCCATTTCAAGAACGCCCTGCGGACCATCGGGGAAAGGATCAAGGAAGGGGCGCTGGTCATCGTAGAAACAACCGTGCCGCCGGGAACCTGCGAGCATGTCGTTGTGCCCACGCTCTCCGAGGAGCTGCGGAAACGCGGGATGCCGCCCGGGAGCATCCTTGTGGCGCACTCGTACGAGCGGGTCATGCCCGGTGAACACTATCTGGAATCCATCACCGACTTCTGGCGCGTATACTCGGGCCACACGGACGAGGCTGCGGACGCCTGCGCGGCGTTCCTGAGCAGCGTGATCAATGTGGAGAAATATCCGTTGACGAGGCTGTCTTCCACAGTCGCCTCCGAGACGGCGAAGGTCATGGAAAACTGCTACCGGGCGATGAACATCGCGTTCCTGGACGAATGGACGAAGTATGCCGAAAGCGTAGGCATCGACATGTTCGAGGTCGTCGATGCCATCAGGGTGCGGCCGACGCATTCGAACATCCGCTTCCCAGGCCTGGGGGTCGGCGGGTACTGCCTGACCAAGGACCCGATGTTCGCCCCTGCCGCGGCAAAGCAGCTCTTCAACAAGGACCTCGAATTCCCGTTCTCCAGGATGGCGGTCAAGATCAACCACCAGATGCCTCTGCATGCCGTGGTCAGGCTCAAGGCGATGCTGTCCGGCTCCCTGGCAGGCAAAAGGATCCTCGTGTGCGGCATCAGCTACCGGCCTGACGTCGGAGACACGAGGAATTCGCCCTCGGAGACGCTGGTCCGGGAGCTGTTGAAAGACCGGGCAGAGGTGGTGGTGCACGACCCGTATGTCGGGTACTGGGACGAGCTCGAAATGGGTGTGCTGGAAGAGCTGCCCGGGGCGCAGGGCTTCGATGCCTGCGTGTTCGCCGTTGCTCACCGCCAGTACAGGGAGCTGGACCTGGCTGCCTGGGTGAGCGGCGCTCATGCGGCCATACTCGACGCAAACTCGGTCTTCACCAGGGCGCAAAGGGACGCTGTACGCAAACAAGGCATATGCATGGAAAGTGTCGGCAGAGGTGCAGGCTTATGAAAAGGAACGTTCTGATTACCGGCGGGGCAGGGTTTATCGGCCTGTCCCTGGCAAGGCGCCTTCTGGACGAGGGCTGCCGCGTGACGATCGTCGACAACTTCTCTCGGGCCGTGAGCGACCCCGAGCTAAGGGAAACGGCTGGCCGGGACGGCTCGACGCTCGTCAATGCCGACCTGCTCGATGAAAACGCTGCCGGGAAGCTGGGCGACGATTTCGACGTGATCTATCATCTGGCCGCGATCATAGGCGTGGCTCACGTGATGGGACGCCCGTACGATGTTCTCTACGACAACGTCCGCATGACTGCCAACATGATCAGGTGCGCCCGGGCCCAGAGAGGGCTCGCGCGGTTCCTTTTCGCCTCGACGAGCGAGGTGTATGCCGGCACGCTGAGCCATTTCGACCTGCCCGTGCCGACCCCGGAGACCACACCCCTGGCCGTAAGCGACCTGGCTCATCCCCGCACCTCGTACATGCTGTCGAAGATATACGGGGAGGCCCTCTGCCATCAGTCGGGGCTGCCCTTTACGATCTTCAGGCCCCACAACGTCTACGGACCACGCATGGGCATGGTCCACGTGATCCCCGAGCAGCTCCGGAAGGCCCACGAGGCAAGGGACGGGGACAGCATCGAGGTGTTCTCGCATGATCACACGAGAAGTTTCTGCTATATAGACGATGCGGTGGAGATGCTGGTCCTCATGGCGAAGCGCGGGGAGTGCGTGGGGAAAACGATGAATCTCGGCAACCAGGGGCCCGAGGTGACGATGGAGGACCTGGCGGGCCTGTGCTGGAAAATCGCTGGCAAGGAGCTGCGGATGGACGCCCGTCCGGCTTCGCCCGGCTCGCCGGTCAGAAGGGCGCCGGACATGACGCAGACGATCCAACTGACCGGACACAGGCCGCGGGTAGGCTTGGAGGAAGGTATCGGTCGGACCTACAGGTGGTATCGTGAAAACGTTTTCGATACCGGCGGACCGAGCGCGAGATAGCCATGAGCGGATTTGCACAGGATCTGGTGGAGTTCATACGCGGTCATTTCGGGACCGACGGCTACATCCCCCTGCACGCCCCCATATTCGCAGGCAGGGAACGGGAGTACGTCGTCGATGCCATCGATTCTACCTTCGTATCGTCCGTGGGGCAGTACGTGAATCTCTTCGAGGAGAAGATCGCCGAATACACCGGAGCGAAGCACGCGATAGCCACGGTCAACGGGACGGCGGCCCTCCACGTCTGTCTGCTGCTGGCAGGCGTGCAGCCCGGCGACGAGGTGCTGACCCAGCCGATCACCTTCGTGGCGACCTGCAACGCCATCCGGTACTGCGGCGCGGACCCGGTGTTCGTCGACGTCGACCGCAGCACCCTCGGCATGTCGCCGGACAGCCTGGAGGAGTTTCTCGGATCATACTGCGAGATCCGGGATGACGGCCTGTGCTGGAACAGGCACACGAACCGCATCGTTCGGGCCTGCGTGCCCATGCACAACTTCGGGCACCCTGTCCGGATAGACGGGATAAAGAACATCGTGGACCGCTACCACATCGCCCTGGTCGAAGATGCCGCCGAATCGCTCGGAAGTCTTTTCCAGGGGAAGCACACCGGCCTGTTCGGGAAGGTCGCCGCCATCAGCTTCAACGGCAACAAGATCATCACCACCGGCGGGGGCGGGATGATCATAACCGACGACGGGGATCTGGCCCGCAGGGCCAAGCACATCACGACCACTGCCAAGCAGCCCCACCCGTGGCTCTTCATTCACGACGAGGTCGGGTTCAACTATCGTATGCCAAATCTGAACGCCGCGCTCGGGTGCGCGCAGATACAGATGCTGCCCTCCTACGTGGAGAAGAAACGGGGACTGGCCCTGCGCTACGCCGGCTGGTTCGGGGAAAAGGGCTATGCCTTCATCTCGGAGCCGCCGGACTCGAGGTCGAATTACTGGTTGAATGCCTTCCTGACTTCCGGCCCGGTCGAAAGGGACGCTGTCCTGGAGTACACGAACAGGAACGGCGTGATGACACGTCCGGTATGGACTTCCATGCACACCCTGGGCATGTACAGAAACTGCTTCAGGGGCAGCCTCTCCAACGCGGAGTGGCTGGAGGAGCGGCTGGTGAATCTTCCCAGCAGCGTCGTATCATGAAGAGGGCACCCACATGCGCATCGTTCTAGAGACGGCCCTGAACCGGGGCGAGGCCGAGTACCAGAACTTCGGCGACGTCTCCATGCTGCAGGCGGCTGTCACACTCCTGCAGGAGATGCTGCCTTCGGCACGGATCGAGGTCCTCACTGAGTCCCCAGAGAACCTGAAGAGATATTGTCCTGGCGCCAGAGCACTGCCGCGCCTCTGCAGAGATCTCTGGTGCGGCGAGAGCTTCCTTTTCGGCCGTTTCCGTCAGCTTTTCCCCAGCCGGCTGGCGGCCTGGCTCGATCTGGTCACGGAGGCGATGGAGCGGAGGCTCCCGGTCCTCCTGAGGCATCTCGTGGGTCTCAGACTGGCCGTCCGTGACGACGAAGGCATCAGGGATGATCTGATGGCCTTCCTGGACGCATTGGAGAATGCCGACCTCCTGCTCATATGCGGCGCAGGGTGCTTCACGGACAGCACGGTGGAATACTGGGACAATTCGATCCTGGACCTCCTGAAGGCAGCGATGCGGAGAGGGATTCCGACCGTTATGGTCGGTCAGGGCATGGGCCCCCTGGACGATTTAAAGGCGCGTTCCAGGATGCGGAGCGTTCTGCCGCTGGTTGACCTTGTCAGTCTGCGGGGCGGACGGGGCGGGATGGAGCTCATCGAATTGGTCGGGGTTCCGCGGGATAAGATAATGACCACGGGTGACGAGTCCATAGAAATGGCGTATGAGGCTCGGGTTGATGAGCTCGGCGAAGGACTGGGAATAAACCTCAGGGTGGCTCCCTATGCAAATACAGAAAAAGATCTCATCGAGAAGCTCCGGCCGGTGCTCCAGGACTTTGCCCGCAGCCGCAATGCCCCCATGGTTCCGCTGCCCATCGCAGTCCACCGGTGGGCCGGCGATCACGAGACGATCATGCAGCTCTCGGCAGGGTATGGAGAGGATTCCGATGGGGGCGCAGGTATTGATTCGCCCATGGAGGTGATCCGCCAGGCCGGACGGTGCCGCATCGTGGTCACCGGCGCCTACCATGCGGCGGTGTTCGCCCTGGCGCAGGGAATCCCGGTCGTATGCCTGGCAAAGTCTCCCTATTATGAAGCCAAGTTCCTGGGCCTGGAAGATCAGTTCGGCATTGGGTGCGAAACGGTCTTCCTAGACGATCCCGACGCTTACTGGAAGCTCACCGCTGCGATGGAGAAGGCGTGGGAGTCTGCGGAAAGGGTGCGGCTGCCTCTGCAGCAGGCCGCGTTGCGGCAGATCGAGGCGCGCCGGTTGGCCTACAGTCGCGCCAGGGAGCTGGCAATAGCCCATGCCTCCCGGAGGAACAGGAGTTGATTCAAAGAACGCAGTGCTGCCTCTGCGGCCAAAAATGGATACAGGGTTGCTCAGAGGAGAGAGCTTGGATGCAATGAACCCGTTCAACCTCATGGAAAACGGAACCTTGAGCCCTGACGATCCCGGCGAATCCATGTACCGACTCGTGGAAGAGCTGTTTCCGATATGCCGGAGCATCACCGGCAATGGGGTGAGAGAAACGCTGAGAATCCTTCAGAGGCACGTCCCCCTGACTGTTCACGAGGTGGAATCGGGTACGAAAGTTCTGGACTGGACCGTACCGAAAGAGTGGAACATCCGGGACGCTTACATATTGGACAGCGATGGCAGGAAAATCGTCGATTTCAAGAAGAACAATCTCCACGTGGTCGGCTACTCGATGCCGATTGACTCGTATATGGATCTCGCCGAGCTGCAGACACATCTCTATTCGCTTGAAGATCAGCCGGATGCGATTCCATATGTGACCGCCTATTACGCCCCACGGTGGGGGTTCTGTCTGACCCACCGCCAGAGGGCCGAGCTGAAGGAAGGGACCTACCGTGTCGTGATCGACAGTGAGTTGAAGGACGGGTCGCTTACACTCGGCGAACTGGTTATCCCTGGAGAATCAAGGGATGAGGTTTTTCTGTCGACCTATGTGTGCCATCCCTCCATGGCGAACAACGAGCTGTCCGGTCCGGTGGTGACCGTTTTCCTGGCAAAATGGATCGCCGGCAGACCCCGCAGATACACCTACCGGATTGTCTTCGTTCCGGAGACGATCGGGGCGATCACATATCTGAGCAGGCATCTCGAACACCTGAAACGGCATGTGGTGGCAGGGTTCAATGTCACGTGCGTAGGTGACGATCGGGCCTATTCCTATCTGCCGTCAAGACATGGCGCAACGCTCGCGGACAGGGCAGCGCTCAATGTCTTGGGGTTCAAGCACCCGGAATTCATACGGTACACATACCTTGACCGCGGCAGCGACGAGCGGCAGTACTGCAGTCCGGGTGCGGATCTCCCGGTTGTTTCAGTAATGCGTTCCAAGTACAGGGAATATCCCGAATACCACACTTCGATGGACGATCTGAGCCTGGTTTCTCCGGCCGGTCTGAGTGGGGCGTACCATGTTTTGCAGGATTGCATTGAATTGATTGAAAGGAACAGGGTGTACCGCTCAACCTGCATCGGGGAACCCCAGCTCGGCAGGCGAGGGCTCTATCCCCCGGTAGGCACCAAATACTCGCACCGCCAGGTCGTCGACATGCTGAACCTCATCGCATACGCCGACGGAACGCACGACCTGATCGATATCAGCAATATCATCCAAGTCCCGGCATGGAAGCTCTACCCCATCATCGAGAAACTGGTGGCAGCGGGAGTTCTTGAAGAACAGTCGGGATGAAGCATGGATGCATATTCATTATAGCCGAGATGGTGAAAACATGCCGATCAACCTCAGCCACGTACTTTGTGCTGGAAAACGCAAGGGTCTAGAATGATTCAGGCGAAAACGACACCCGAAGTAAGCGTCATCATCCCCTCCTATAACAGCTCGAAGACAGTGGTATCTGCTGTTGAATCCGTCCTGGCGCAGGGACTTCCGGGAGTAGAGATCATCATAGTGGATGACGGGTCAACGGATGGGACCGAGCATGTACTGGCGGACTACGTGCGCAGTGGCATCATCAGGTATTTTAAGCAACAGAACAGCGGTCCAGCTGCAGCAAGGAATCTCGGGATCAGGAAAGCAGAGGGTGAGTATGTATGCTTCCTCGATGCAGATGATACCCTTCAGAAGAACAGCATACGAGATCGTTTGTCGGTATTGAGGAAGTACCCGGAACTCGGACTTGTGTTCACCGATTTCAGGAAGGTCGTGCAAAAGAACGGCACCCAAACCGTCTGGCGCGAGAACGACTTGTCATCGGTGGGCTTTCTTGAAAAGATTGCTTTCGATTCGATCAAGGCGAGGGACGGCGACATCTACATTTTTTCGAAAAAAATCTTTTATGAGCTGGTGCTGTTCTGCTTCATCTGGACCGGAACCGTCATGATCCCGAGGAAGGTTTTCAGTGAGATCGGATACTTCGATGAAGAGCTCCGGATAGCCGAGGATCACGACCTGTGGCTTCGGATTGCGGGCAGGTACGAGATCTGTTTCCGCAGCCTCAACACTGCCACGTACATTCTGCACGATGGAGGGATCACAAAGAATATACCTCTTTACTACGATTCTTCCATCAAGGTGCGGAGCCGTTATCTCGATCCTCATTACGAGCTGCCCGTTGAGTATGTGAGAAGACTGAAAAAGCAGCTCTCGGATTTCTTTTTCATCAAAGGATATTATTTCTACAATCTGGGCGAATTCGACAAGGCAGGAAGAGAATTCAGGAAGTCGATCGCCGGCGGCCGATGGGAGCTGAGATGCGTCCTGTATTACCTGCTGACATTTCTGCCCGCCCCGGCGATTCAACTTGTGAGAAGAACCAAGCAATGTATTTCCCCGGGGAAGTCCTGTGAAGAACAGGCATGACGGCCCGGTAAAGCCTCACGATAGAGCCCCGGAAGTCGACATGATCCGAGGGTGTGCGATCTGGACCATGATCATCTGGAATTTCAGCTTTGACTCGCTGGTACACTGTTGCCATACAGGAAAACTCAACGGCTGGCCCATGGGGCTGTTTCTCTCTTGAACTGGGCCCCTTTCAGGCGATTCATCGCACAATCAGTAAAAAGATCTTATAAAGATTGACCTTTAATATAAAAAATTGTGAACGGGGTGGCTTGATGAAGCACGTTCTGGTTTTTTCACCCTATGCCAAGAGAATGCACCTGACAGCGTATGAAGGTACCATTGCGAAGGCATGTGAGTTGCGTGGCGCCAGGGTCGAATACATTATCTGCGATGGCTTGTTGCCCGAATGTGACATGCACTGGGACTCCTTCCCCGGAAATTATCCCAGGCCCCTTGACCTCTGCAAAAAATGTCAAGATGGAGCGAAGGCCCGCATGGATGAGTTCGGCCTTTCCTATAGATGGCTCGGGGAGTTTGTGGGCCGGGGGGAAAGAGACAAAGCATTTGCCTGGGCCCAGGGCGTTCCCGTCTCAGAGATATCCCGAGCATTCTATGATAACTATCCCGTAGGTGAATGGGTGTTGTCCTCCGTGGTTTCGTATTTCCGACAGTACCCGCCCGACATGAATGACTGGCACGTTGTGAACGTGTACCGCGGCTTTCTGCTGAGCGCAGCTCTCGTGTTGACAGGCCTGAAGAATTACCTGGCAGCAAACCACGCAGATTCCGCGCTCCTGTTCAACGGACGGCAATCTGTCACGAGGGTGGCCTTTGAGCTGTTTCGGGAAAGCGGGATCAGAGTGTTGACGCACGAGTATCCTTTCTATCAGGACGGACATCTGATGCTCAAGCCGAATGCCCGATGCTGGAGTCCCCAGCCCTTTGAAGAGTACTGGAGGATGTGGGGCCAAGTACCGCTCGTCCGCCCGGAATTGCAGAAGACATTGGACTGGCTGAAAAGTCGCCGTTACGGAATGGGATTGAGCTGGTATGCCTTCAATAACCCATACATCGGCCAGACGTCGGTCAGAAAAGAGCTGGGGCTGAGCCGCGACGGGAAAGTGCTTGCCCTGTTTACCTCCTCAACGGATGAAACCGCCGGCGACAGTGAGCTGCAGGGACCATTTGAGTCCCAGTCGCTCTGGGTGCAGGATGTATTGGCTTGGGCAGGCGGGAGAAGGGACATCGAGCTCGTGGTCAGGGTTCACCCTCATCTTGCGGGAAGAACAGGTCTGGGGAAAGCCATGGACGAGTATAATTTTTATCAGGGGCTCAAGTCGTGTTCGCCTGGCAATGTCCGGATCGTCATGCCCGATGACCCCCTGAACAGCTACGCCCTCATGGATGGGGCGGATGTGGGACTGACGTACGGGTCCTCGGCAGGTATTGAGATGGCCATGCTGGGGAAGCCCATCGTTCTGGGATCACGGGCTTTCTATGAAAACGGTGCCCATATCCTGACCATACGGTCAAAGACCGACCTGCCCAGGATCCTCGAGAAGAGCCTGCAGCCCTTTTCTGCCAGAGAGCTTCGCCGGGAAGCGTTCAGGCTGGCCTATTATCAGGTTTATAAGTTTGAGCTCCCATTCCCGCTGGTGGAAAAATCAGGCGTCATGGATGTCAGGCTGAGCTACTCCAGTCCCGAGGCCCTTGCCCCTGGAAAGGATGAGACCATCGACCACGCATGCAAGTTCCTTGTAGAAGATGAGCCGCTTTTTGATCCGCCGGACGATGCTGCGCTGAAGAGATCGACATCGGACGAGGACGATTTCTTTGACCAGATTGAAAGGTCACCAGCCTATTTGCGTGATTATGACTATGAAAAAAGGGCGCAGAGGGTAAACCGCCTGCACGTGATGGGCAGGTCGGTACAGGGTATGGTCAAGCGGCTTCCTTTCGGGGCAGGGTTCCTTGTAGACAGGCTTGGCAAGGCGGTCTACCTTCCCTTGCTGGACTGGGTGAAGAGAAGAGGATAAAAATATAACATCTTATACAGGCTGGGATAACCTATGAAGATCGACATGGTTTCAAGGGCCCTTGTGAGGAATGCGGGTGATAAGGGTCTGGTCACACTCATGTACCATTCCGTCAGACCCGGGGCAAGCATCCCTGACTGGCCATGGGCAGTTTCCTTTTCAGCTTTCTGCAGCCAGATGGATTTACTTCAGGATCTCGGCTGGAGAACGATATGTGCTCGAGAGATAGAATCTTGCCCCGTTCCCCCGCCCAGGACGGTATGCCTGACTTTTGATGACGGTTATGCGGACAACTACCGGGCGTTCGAAGAGCTGTGCAGGAGAGGGATGCGGGCGAGCTGGTTCATCGTCAGCCGGGACGTGAACGGGAAATCGAGCTGGCCCGGGGAAAGCATTCCACCGCAGACGATACTGGATGTTGGCCAGCTCCGGGAGATGGCGGATGCCGGCATGGAGATCTGCTCGCACACCGTATCCCACTGCAGGCTTACCTCGGCCGATGACGCTTCCGTTGCGCAAGAGCTCAATGATTCGAGGGCACAACTTTCAGACATGCTGGGAAAGGATGTGACCACCTTCGCTTATCCTTATGGGCTTTATGATAACCGTATCGTTCAAGCCACCCGTCATGCAGGGTATCACGTTGCCTTCACTGCGAATACGGGATTCGGCATGATCGATGACGACCTTATGAAGATAAGACGCATTACCGTGTTCAATAGTGAAAACCTCTCCGCTTTCGCCCGGAAACTGGCTCTCGGCTGGCATGACGTGAGCTGGAAAGCAATAGCGGGAGATACGAGAGAGCGAGTGTCCGCCAAGATTCGCTCTATCTTTCATGCGTGAGAGAGACGCACGTGCATGCCGGCGATAATGTGCGATTCAGCCGAGAGGGCCAGTGTATCGTGGAGCTGACTGTTGCCATATGCACCTTTAATCGTGCTGCTCGCATGCCAGTGCTTATCCGATCCCTTTGTGCGCAGCGGGTTGATGTTCCCTGGGAAATCCTGGTGATCGACAACAACAGCACAGACAATACGCGCGGTACGCTCGAGAGCCTCATGAAGGAGTCGGGCGGCCGGCTGAGGGTGGTGAGCGAGCCGGCGCAGGGTATCGTGCATGCCCGCAACCGTGCCATTGCAGAGTCGCTTGGCAGCACATACCTGCTGTTCATGGACGATGACGAGCTTCCCGCATACGAGGGCATGCTTCAAGCAGCCCTTGATACTTTCCGATACAATGATGCGATGTGTGTAGGCGGAAAGATATCTATCTGCTTCGAGCCCGGAACGAGACCGGCCTGGCTGGGTGATGATCTCATGCTGTTCCTCGGGAAGGTCGATTATGGCTCGTCAGAATTCTGGATACGGGATGAATCGACCCCTGTGTGGAGCGGCAACGTTGCATACAAAACTTCCCTTTTCAGGGATGACCCGACGTTGCGTTTTGATATGCGCTATAATCGGGCCGGTCAGGGCATTGGCGGAGGAGAGGACAAGATGATGTTTCTCGAGCTGCTCAGTCGTGGTGTCGCCATACGTTACCAGCCGGCGATGGAAGTCCTTCACTTCATAGAGCCTTTCAAGCTGAAAAGAAGATATTTCCTTAATCTGCACTTCCTTTCGGGATTCAAGGACGGCCGGTATGATCGGGGAAAGACGCCAAAGGACGTGTTCGGTATTCCACCTTACATGGTGAGGCAGGCTTTTGAAGCCTTTTTCTGCTACTGCGAGAAAATCATGAGACGCGAAAAAACAGCCTTGCGACAGGGCATGGTTTTTACTTATATCTTGGGCGCGATGTATGGGCGGTTCATCAGCTGGAGGGAAACACATGCATCATCACGTGAGGGTTGATATGCAACTGTTTCCTTCTCATGAACCGAAGACCCCAATTTAGAGGAAAAGCCCGTCGGATAATTCAAGAGCGTGCATGGAGGGAATGGTGTTTTCCGATCATCTGAGAGAACTGATCAGGTCAAGAGAGTTGTTCTTGATTATCGTATGGCGTGACATCAAGATAAAATACAAGCAGTCTATCATGGGATTTCTGTGGGCTATATTCATGCCCATAATGATCATCTCTGCAGGCATACTCGTAAAATATGCCATGTCTGTGGTGTCCGGGAAACCCCTGGTCTTATCAGATGTTTCGACCGTTTCAGTGAAATCCCTGCCGTGGGCTTTCTTCGTCGGTTCGATCCGGTTTGCCACAAACAGCTTGCTGGGAAACACCAACCTCGTTTCGAAGATACATTTCCCAAAGGAAATCTTTCCCATTGCATCGGTCTTTTCCAATCTGTTCGATTTCGTCATAGCGGGTGTTACGCTGGCCCTGATCCTCGCCATAGCGGGGATAGGAGTGAGCATTTATCTTCTCTGGGTGCCTGTTCTGCTCATAATCTTGATTGTGCAGATGATCGGTCTTGGTATGCTGCTGTCAGCTGCAAGCCTGTTTTTCAGGGATGTGAAATACATTGTCGAGGTTCTCCTCACCTTCGGTATTTTTTTCACCCCCGTGTTCTACGAGGCAGAGATGCTGGGCAGATGGTCCACGGCAATCATGCTGAACCCGGTGGCCCCCATTCTGGAAGGTCTCAATGCGTGTATCGTGCTTCATCAAGGCCCGGATCCGGTCTGGATCATTTACAGCGCCGTGGTGTCGTGTCTGGTCCTCGGCATCGGGTACCCGGCATTCAAGAAATTAGAACCCCTGTTCGCTGAAAGCATCTAGGAGGCATCATGTCGGATATTGTTCTGGAAGGTGAACATGTCTCGAAAAAATTCAAGAAGGGTGAGCTGTATGACTCCCTCCGGGATCTGATACCCGCATTAACAGGCAAGATATTCAGGAAGGTAAGGGGCCATGAATTGAATGAAAAGGAATTCTGGGCCCTTGACGACGTCTCTTTCCATGTGCGCAGGGGGGAGGCAATGGGTGTGATTGGACCGAACGGTGCAGGGAAAAGCACCCTCTTGAAGATACTAAGCGGCATCATGAAACCCACCGAGGGAAGGTTTGTGGTGAAAGGGAGGCTTTCTGCGCTCATCGAGGTGGGGGCCGGGTTTCATCCGGACCTGACAGGGAGGGAGAATGTTTTCCTCAATGGAGCGATCCTGGGAATGTCCCGCAATGAGATCAAGCAGAAATTTGACGAGATCGTTCATTTCTCCGGACTGGAGGAATTCATCGATACCCCGGTGAAAAGGTACTCGTCCGGGATGTATGCCCGGCTGGGATTTTCTGTTGCCGCCCATATCAATCCGGACATTCTCCTGGTCGATGAGGTGCTCAGCGTCGGTGACTGGGCCTTCCAGCAGAAATGCGCTGAAAAAATGGGGCAGCTCATGTCGAGCGGGGCCACTATCATTTTTATATCACACAACCTGAGGGCTGTTACCAACCTGTGCAACAGATGTCTTCTCCTTGAAAAAGGGAAAGTGGTTGTCACGGGGCCTTCAGAAGAAGTTGTTAAACATTATCTGGATACAGCATCCCAGACCCTTGTCGGGGCATCCAAGAACGAAGTGTCGATTTCCGAGGTAAAGATTCTGCGAGACGGTGTCGAGAACTCGCGGTTCAGCGCGGGGGACAAGATCATTGTCCAGGTGAAGGTGAGCAGCACGATCGACTGCGATGACCTTGCCTTGCATGTGTACCTGAGGGACAATAACGACTATCAGGTTTTTCATGCCTACCTCGAGCTTCTGCAGAACGGAGGCTTCTCATTGAAGAAGGGGGAGACCCGCGAGTTTAATGTGGAACTGAGCCTCCACCTGGCGGTCGGGGTATATTACCTTGGAGTGATGGTGGTGAATCTGCATGATGTTTCCAAGATGCATGATCACAAGTTCCCGCTTGGAAAGATGTACATCGAAGCACATGATGCGGTACGGTGCGTGGCCAACTTATATCCGAGGATCCTCTAAACGACAAAATTAACCACCAAACAATTCCTGTATTCGTTCGGATTTTAGATACCCAGGGACAGCCCATGACTACCGTATCGCCTCAGGACATGACACCTTCGGTTTTTACCGAATCAGCGAAGACAGGCCTGATCTATATCGATGTATTACGAATCATGGCGATAGTGCTTGTCATTACTGGCCATGTATGCATCGATTTAACTGAATATGAAGCAATGCAAACATGGTTGAAAGCGGGTATCGTTGGTGCTTTCTTCGGTTCTTTTTGCATAAACTCATTGCCGATCTTTATTATGCTCAGCGGCATGCTGCTGCTGGACAAAAGCAATCATGAAAGTCTGGCGATCTTTTATAAAAAGAGAGTGAAGAAGGTATTAATACCATTCATAGCCTGGTTATTCTTGTACTATGCATATTATTTGACGATAAGAGGTGATCAATTCTCCGCTCTGGGCTTTGTTCGGGAACTCCTCGTTGGATGGAACACCGATCACATCCCGTGGCATTTATGGTATCTCCTCATGATATTATCATTGTACATATTTACTCCCATCATCAGGGCTATCACCGACAACCTCGATCGTAAAGTGCTCATTGGTTTTCTGGGCATCCTGTTCGTTTACGAATTCATCTTTCCACTTATCGGTGAACTGTTTCAGATCGAACTTGGTTTGTACACGTATAAATCCCTGTCTAGTATATATTTGTTTTATTATTTATTGGGATTCGTTTTAAGCACCCGTGAGCACAAAGATAACAACGGTTCGTTATTTGCGATCTTTGTCGTTGGATATTTAACTACGTTTCTTGGAACTGTTTATGCCTTCTTGAATGGGTATAATGCTTCTCTGTATAATACTAATAGGTTAAATGTCCTAATAATGGTAATATCGATTTTTCTCCTGATAAAAAATCTTTGTGGGGCAACCCTCAAAAGAGCAGTGCTAATCTCCGCAATCAGAAAAATTGGCAGTATGACATTTGGCATCTACCTGGTACACATTATGATCATGAGTTCTCTGGGAAGAGGGGATTTTGGCATTCGAGTTACACGTGATCTCGTCAATCCACTGATAGGAATTCCTGTACTGACAACTGTGGTCTTTTTATTATCCTTGCTCGCGGTATATGTAATGAAAAAAATACCTATAATCAAAGAAATCGTCCCCTGACTTGCTGATACAGGGTACCGGACGATTTGGTGATATTCTTTTGCCAGTTTCAGTGATCACATAGGGTACTGCTGTTTTAGGATATTCTGTAACGGTTGTCTGACCTATCCTGATTCGGCCTGCTGAACAATGAGAGGCCCTCCGTGCGTGGCGCGGAGGGCCTCTCATTTACTGGCTACGAGGGGAAAGGTTATCAGTTCCTGCTGGAATGATATAAATATAAAACAATGTTTTCGAAATTCGTAAAATTTAAATAGAAATAAGCAGATATGATATCATCAGATACTCTTTGATGGGCAAAAGATTATCCCATAAGTGGCAGAAGATTTCCCTTATTAATAAATAATAGCTTATCCAACTTCAAATAATTAATTCCCATAATTATAACTAATGAAAAAATCAATATTTTTCTTCTATTAATGAGCTTCATGATATAATATTGCAAGTGGCATTATGCTTGCTACCAATGATAACGCCGACAAGACTTTGATTTTGAAGGAGGAAGGATACTCATGAAGAAAGCATCAATGTTTCTGGTGATACTATTACATGTGATTTTCTTAACGGCATGCGGCAGCGGGGGTGGAGGTGGAAGTGGTACCTCTGCGGAGCCGGAAAGTACATCAAAGGATATCATATCATTCAAGATAACAAGCACGGATCCTTACTCCATAGGGACACTCGGGGCAAATACGGTCACTGTTATAGTCCCATATGGGACGGACGTGACCTCCCTGGCAACGGAGATTGCCATCTCTGGGGTGAGCGTAAGCCCGGCATCAGGCGCAGCCCAGGATTTCTCATCCACGGTCGTGTACACGGTCACCGCGGAGGACGGTTCCACCAAGGCATACACGGTTACCGTCATCGTGGCGCCCAGTTCTGATAAAAACATCACCTCGTTCACCATACCAGGCACGAACCCGAAATCGTTCGGGCTGGTGGGGACGGATTCCATCGCGATCACGGTTCCTTATGGCACGAACGTAACGTCCCTTGTACCGGAGATCGGCATCACGGGGGCGAGCGTAAGCCCGGCATCAGGCGCAGCCCAGGATTTCTCATCCCCGGTCGTGTACACGGTCACCGCGGCGGACAGTTCCACCAAAAACTACATGGTTACGGTCACGGTAGCGCTGAACTCGGCAAAGGATATTACGAAGTTCACTATAAACGGCAGGGATGGGACAATCAGCGAGCCCCAGGGGACCATCGAACTCGCGCTTCCTCCTGAGACGGCTGTCACGTCACTTGTACCTGAGATCGGCATCACGGGTGCAATTGTCAGCCCGGCATCATGCGCAGCCCAGGATTTCTCATCACCGGTTGTGTATACGGTTAAAGCAGCCGATAACTCCACAAAGAACTATACCGTGTCTGTCACAGTAGAGCCGCTAGTGCTCGTCCTCAACGCCGACGGCATCAGCTTCAATATGGTCCACGTGCGGGGCAGACAAAATTTCCCCATCAACACCGATGATTCAGGTCGCGCATCGGTGGGCTCCTATCGGATCGGGGACACAGAGGTCACCTATGCGCTGTGGAATAAGGTCTGCACCTGGGCGAACGCAAACGGCTACACCTTCGCCAATGCCGGGGCAATGGGCGGCGGAGACGGGCCGTTCACCGATCAGCATCCCGTAACCGATATCTGTTGGCGGGATGTCATGGTCTGGACCAACGCGCTCACCGAGTGGTACAACACGCAAAAAGGCACCAGCTTCGTCCCGGTGTATACCTACGGTGGTGTTACAATCCGGGATGCAACGGACGCCATTGCCTGCGACAGCGCCGTTGCTGGACCCGCAAACGGCTTCCGTCTGCCCACCGGCAATGAATGGGAGCTCGCGGCACGGTTCAGGGATGATGCCGACAATACCGTCGCAGGTTTCAGCAATCCCTGGTTTACAAAGGGTAATTCTGCAAGCGGAGCGGTGGCTGGTTCTGGAAACGCTGTGGCAACCGGTGCTGTAGCGGTATGTGCCCCGTTTGCTTCGACAGCAGCAGTCAAGAGCAAGCTCCCCAATTCCCTCGACCTTTACGACATGAGCGGAAACGTGTGGGAATTGTGCTTCGATCTGATCGGGTCAGAGCGAGCAGCCAGGGGCGGTTCGTATGTCAGCGAAAGTGAATACCTGCAGATCGGCAGGTTTCTCACACTTGCCCCGGACGATCCTGGCGAGTATCAGAAGTTAGGCTTGAGGTTGGTTATGACGGAGTAAACTCCGCCTCGTTCGTACTCTAACCCTGCGATGTGTTTATAAGGCACACGCAGGGTTGTTTTTTCTTCTTTTTCAGGACCGTTGACTGACTGCCAGGGACGAGCGAGCTCGGAGCCCGCTCCGGAACTATGAAGTCTCCTCAACGGCTTCCCTGACGAGCCTTGCTATCAGCCTCGCATGACCATCCGTGACGTATTCATGAAGGGGGAGGGTGATCATTCTCTCCGAGATCGCCTTGGCATGCGGGAAACGCGAATGCCTGTTGGCTATGTGATCCCGTGCG
>Ga0116174_10000481_pt1 | contig 39746 bp, 42 predicted proteins | sample AD_UKC087_MetaG_FD_89801 | JGI IMG/M metagenome (GOLD analysis project Ga0116174, IMG submission 89801) | Active sludge microbial communities of municipal wastewater-treating anaerobic digesters from USA - AD_UKC087_MetaG | ecosystem: Engineered > Bioreactor > Anaerobic > Digestate | place: USA...
ACAAGCTCCTCTAATTCAGATTCCCTTTGGAGTATTTCCATTGCCTTTTTCCTGTTTGCTGACCACTGGGTGTCATACTTACCGTCAGAATGTTCATCAACCATATCCTGGTACAATGAGTAAGATGTGAGCCAGTTGATAGCGGGAAAATGTCTTGAAAATGCAAGTTTGTCGTCGAGTCCCCAGAACACCTTTACTACACGAAGGGTTGCCTGAACAACAGGTTCAGAAAAATCACCTCCAGGCGGTGATACAGCGCCAATTACTGTAACTGCACCTTTTCTATCATCTGAACCGAGGCATATTACACTTCCAGCACGTTCATAAAAACTTGCGATACGAGAGCCGAGATAAGCAGGATACCCCTCCTCTCCGGGCATCTCCTCAAGACGACCTGATATTTCTCTCATAGCTTCTGCCCAACGGCTTGTTGAGTCGGCCATGAGCGCAACAGAATATCCCATATCCCTGAAGTATTCGGCAATTGCTATCCCGGTAAAGACACTTGCCTCCCTTGCTGCTACGGGCATGTTCGATGTATTAGCAACAAGCACTGTCCTTTCCATGAGTGGTTCACCAGAGGCAGGGTCTTTAAGACGGGGGAATTCCATCAGAACATCTGTCATCTCGTTTCCACGTTCACCACAGCCCACATATACAACGATCTGTGCATCAGCCCATTTTGCAAGCTGATGTTGAACAACCGTTTTGCCGCTGCCGAAAGGTCCAGGTACACATGCCGTTCCTCCCTTGGTAATGGGAAATAGCATGTCTATAACGCGTTGTCCTGTCACCATCGGCTCTCTTGGCATGACCTTGCGTTTTACCGTTCGTGGCTCTCGGACAGGCCACCTCTGTACCATAGTGACACCAAATGTCCCTCCATTGTTTGCAATTACCGCTACTTCAGTATCAACATTACCTGATACAGGCTCTATCTTTTTGATGATTCCAGATTTACCCGGCGGTACCATGATTTTATGCACCACAAGTGCACTTTCTTTGACTGTCCCCAGAATATCGCCTTGTTCAACGCGATCTCCAATGTTTACGGAGGGAATAAATTCCCATATCTTTGATCTATCCAGTGCAGGTCGTTCTGCTCCACGAACGATATATTCGCCAAAATCCCTTCTTAATGCGTCAAGGGGTCTTTGTACCCCATCGTAGATTGATTTGATAAGGCCAGGACCCAGTTCTACGCTTAACGGTTCGCCTGTTCTTAAGACTGGCTGCCCTGGGCCGATACCTTCGGTTTCTTCATACACCTGGATGGAGTAGTAATCATTTCTGATCTCGATGATTTCTCCAAATAGGCGTGCCTCACCTACGCGAACCATCTCATACATGCTTGCACCGGTGAGACCCTGGGCAACGACCAGAGGTCCGGATACCTTTACAACTTTCCCTTTTTTGTCATTCATAACCTTTTAGTCCTTAGACGTTTTTTATTTTTTAACCTTTCCAAGAATGTCGACTCCCAATGAGTTTTCAACAGATTGCCTTATTTCCTGAAAACTAATATGTTTACTACCTTCATGGGTGGGTATAACAGTCAGGACAGTATGGCAACGTTGACGGAATTCCTCGATAGCTTTAGGATTCTTGATGGCTAAGCTCTCTGTAACAAAGACCAACCCTATTTCAGCGTTAGTTGAAAGACCGATCAATTCTTGCATCAGTTTCGAGCTGTCTTCAAGTGGGACAATCTCGAACCCTAAAGCCCTAAACCCCAATATGAGATGTTTCTCTCCAACAACGATTGCCCTAAACATAACAATCCCTTAACCGTTCTTTTATGATACCCTGATCTATCCTGTTGAGTCTGCCAGTGAAAACCAGTTTAAGATTTTGCATCTCTGTGAAAAACCCCGAGAGAAATGCAAACACCCTTTCAGGGCCTGCAGTCTGATATCTGCCTTCACGGGCAATTCTGCCTAAGTAATTCGATACCTTGAGGTTGAAAATAGAAATTTGGTCATCTGTCTGAAAACCGAGTGACTCATTAAACAAATCGCCTATTTTATCTCCTATAATTGTTTGCCATGCATCTTGATTGTTGGCACCAATCAGGTCATTCACAACCCCGGTAAAATCTCCGAGAGGCAGAAGGTATTGTTGATACCTTTTCAAAGCAATGCCCTGATTTACAGCCCTCCACAGAATAATGACAATATATGCAAGCACCATTTCTGTTATATATCTGTTGATCATTGACGATTTTAAAGCATTTGCCAGAAGAAGAAGGTGCCTTAAGTATGAACCATCAAGCGCTATATCGATAATGCCTGCATCTATCTGAAAGGCTTCAAATGTCGCAGGTGTCACTGATTCTTTAAGCGGCTGAGGAAGCTCTGAATAATTTCCTTGTGTTATGGAAGAAAGTCTTTCTTGCGGTAAAAGTTCGGTTGTAAACAAAAATGTACTTTTGCCTGTCAAGGCGGCTTTAAGGTTAAGATAATCATACTTCAGCAAAAAAATGTCGGCTGGTATTGATGAGGGGCAGTCATTTCTCAAAGAAAGTGCCATTTCGTAAAAACACCTGTCAAAAACACTATCGAGTTCGTCCGATGTAATACCTGTTGCAAAATAGTCTCCTATAAATGTATCCTGAAAATTTCGGAGAATGTCATCCGTATTCTCTTGACCTGCCATCGTGAGAAAAAACTCCCTCGACAAAAAACCTTCCTCAAGGGCGCTTATTCTGCCTGATACAAAACCCCATTGTGAAATATTTGAAATGGTTGGGTGCATATTACGGTTGTACATAAAACAACTCCTTTGCTATTTCTGGCAGCATCTCCTGTCTTAGGTCTCTGAGCAATAGACCCAATGTTTGCTCCACCTCATAATCTTTGCCTATGAAAACGAAACCCCCTTTTTCTGTCAAAGGGTTCGATTCGTCTATAAAGATATAGGTGTCTGGACCTCTCTTTTTATTTATGTGAAACAGGACCTCCATAAAAATATCCTTTTCTTCCATGTGTATTCGCAATAAACCCCCTGATGTCCCAGCGGCCTTTTCGATGAGTCCGGTTATAAATAATCCATATTTTTCAGGAGATAGGCCCAATATTTGTTCTTTTGCCTTTTCAAACAGGTTATTCAATAGGTTATTACGTCTTTCGAGAATCTGCTTACCTGCTATACCCTTAAAGCGGATCAGTTTACGGTTGAATTCATCGGCAATGGCAGAAGAACGGGTCTTATAGAGCCTATCAAAATCTGATGCAATCTCTTTCTTTTTCTTGCTCATAAGTGAGGCAAAATGGCTTTTTGTTGATTCAACGATATGTTCGGCCTCTTTTCTAGCCTCAGATATGACCGCTTCGCGAATATTTTCTATACCCATAATCTGATCACCCCGTATCTTACTTGGCTACTAATCCAAGGGCGAGGGGTTGGGTGAGAAACACTATAAAAAGGACTGTTGCAAGAAGGGCAACGACAGCATATGTCTCTACAAAAGCTGGAAATAAAATAGCCTTACCGGCAGCCTCTGGCCTTCTCGCAATGAGCGAAATGCCTGCTGCCGATGCCTCGCCCTGTTTTATCGCAGATACAAATTGGGCTAATCCGCATCCAAGCCCAACAAAGAATAGAGCCATACCTGTTCCGAGTGTGATTTTTATGGCTGTACCCCCAATCAAACCTGTCTGTGTCATGATCAGGATTGCCGCTATAAAACCGTAAAACCCTTGTGTTCCAGGGAGTGCGATCATTACAAGCATACGTCCGAAAAGCTCCGGCTTTTCCCGAAGAACACCTGCGCATTGGTGTACAGCGATTGCAATACCCCAGGCAGAACCAGCACCTGCAAGGCCGAAAGCCAAACCTGCGCCACCGTAACAAAGACCGCGTCCCAGTTCAATCCATTCAGACAACATTTTCTCTCCTCCATTTTATATTCCTTAAAAATATCATTAATCATTTTCCTTTTTCACAACACACATGGCCGAATCAAAGCCAAGAGGTTGGAAAGGTCTTGTCCCGCCTTCATAAAATCTGCCGAAAAACTCGACAAAAATAAGCCTCATCGAGTGCACAAACGCCCCTAGTGCACTGATAAGAAAATTAAACATATGACCTATGAAAAGGACAACGATGAACAACACCATACCTACATAAGGCACCTCCCTTACAATGCCAGCCATGAGATTAAAGGCGACCGCAATGATCGATGTGGTTAGGCCAAGGGCGAGCAAGCGACAATATGACAGGGTGTCACCGATAAAAGCTGTTATGCCGTAACTTCCGACTATTCCATAAAGACTTACAACGCCTCCGGCAATCTTCCCTAAAGGATTTTTGATGAACCTTCCCTGTGTAAAAATTAAGCCAATTGCGCCGCCAACAAAAAGCCATAAACCAGTATAAAATATTTTATGAGGGATCTCACCGAATACCTTTCCAGTCATCATCAAAAGACCCGATAATGTTGCAACCCAGCATATCCCATCTGAAAATGCACCTAAGAAGTCTTTTTTACGTAATGCGCCGTACATCTTAAGCGTAATACCGAGAAACTGGTTGAGCACACCGAGTCCCAATGCAATAATGAGGGCGAGTATGGTTTTGTCCATCGGATTAAGCACAATGAATCTCTGTTGTAACAAATGAAGGATGTTTCCATGCCCGAGATACTCTGGTTTATGCAGATCTCCAAACCATGAACCTGTAAGCGCTCCGAAAATGATACTGCTTATTCCGCTGTAAAGAAGTATGCGGACAAGGTTATTTACGCCGCTGTAAGGCTTGGTTTTATAGGCTAAACATGTACCCATCAGCGTAAGCATAGTGCCATACCCTACATCGCTGAAGCATATTCCGAAAAATATATAGAAGTTGAGTTGCATAAAAGGCGTAGGATCGAACTCCCTATAATAAGGCAGACCAAACATCTCTGTAAGCAGCTTGATCGGCCTCAATAGATATGGCAAAGAGATACTTACAGGTACGTCTTCTTCCAGGGAGGGGTCTTCGAGTTTTAATACAGATTCAGGAAATTCTTTTTCTATCATTGCAATGAATGTATCCAGGTCTTTTACCCTTACATATCCGGCTAATATATATAACCATTTCCCGTGTAATGCCTTATTGGCAGCAATCTGTCTATTGCGGATATTTGTCCAGTATGCCTTTAGTATTTGTAAATGTCTACGACCCTCCTCTTCGTGTTGACCATCGATGAGCGGTTTTATTTTCTCTGCAACGTCAGTTATCTGTTTACGTTGTTTTTCAAGGCTCAACCCCAACTCCTGGATTCTATCCACAATATTTTCAACGTTTTTAGGGGGTTGAATCTCCTCGAAACCTATATCAGAAAGGGCTTTACGTACAACTTCGGCATCCCTTTTGAGAAATGCAAATAACATTCTGGTACGCCCATCGTTGTGTTTTTTGTCTTTACTTATGTGATCTTTGTCGTTTCCGACTGTAACTTCTGGTTCGAACTCTTCCCACGCAAATCTTTCCAGTGTGTCTGCGACATGTTTCAGGTCTATGAGGTGTTTTTTTGGCATATACCCCATTATGATGTCTATATGTGTTGTTGAAAAGAGGTCTTTAAGGTCAAAAGAGATGTCTGAAATCGGTTTAAGCTCGTCAATCTCTGCCGCAATCTCATTAATCAACCTCTCTGAGCTTCGGTAAACATCATCCAACTCACTGACAAAAAGGTAATGTTTTTCGAACTCGTATTTGTTTAAAACCTTATCTATTTCTTCTGTTGACGTTACAATGGGAAGAGGGGTAAGACTTTTTAAAAAGCTTTCCTTTCTGGGATAAAAGATATTCATGAAGTTTAGAATAAAATCTATTTTGTGGAGATAGCTGTCAGCCTCTTCTGTGGATGTCTCGTATCTGTCAAACGGTACATCTTCATCGAGAGAATCCCTGGTATCGATAATTTCCATCATACCCAGATTGTTTATGGATTGCAACAAGCGGAAGCTGTTTTCTTTAGGAATTATAACTGTGACCTTTTTTAAAAAGTCTATAGCCATATCTTCTCTATATATTTAACATACGAGAAACTATTGCATTAACCAGACCTGTCAAGACATCCTGAGGGATGTTGTTTATCGCCTCAAGAGATTTATTAAGCCTCATTTCTTCCTCTTGAAGGACATTCTTATTCGTCTCCTCAATATTTTTATGGAATGCAGCGATTTTCTCGTTTAATTCATCAGACATCCTATTTCTGTAGGCCTTGATTTCCTCTTCATATTCATTTTCCAGTTGCTTTGTGTACGCTTTGGCTTGTGAAATTATTGATTCTGCCTCTTTTTCGATGCCAACTACTTCTCTTACTATTGTTGTTGTCATCAATTCCCCTTGATTTAATTACGTTCAAATATACTCTTGTAATGTGTTTTCAAATGATGACCGCTATTAATACCAATATACTGTGTTCTATCGTATCTTAAATTACCATTTCATGTCAATATCAATATCGGTAATATTACCCATATTTCATACTTATCGAAGTCCTATATCAGGGAATCCCTGACCTGCCATATTTTAAAACCCAATACTATTGAAAGATTATCCATTTTTCTGTTAACCTATGGTGCTTCGTTGGTAAAGAAGCATGAAGGTTTTTTGTAATGTACGATTTCTTTGAGCTAACCATTAAAAATCTCGAAACTGCAATTGGCGTCCTGGGAAAGGAAAAATACCGCTCCCGACAGCTATTCAAGTGGGTCTATAATAGGGGTATTTATGATGTTAATGATATGACCGATATCCCTAAAAGTCTGCGTATGGTTTTCAGGGATATGTTTGATATGAGTCTCCCGGAGATAAAGGAGGCGCACTTTTCGCAGGACGGTTCAATAAAATTTGCGCTATTGCTTAAAGATGGCAATATCGTGGAAAGCGTATTCATACCGGAAGAAAAAAGGAACACTTTGTGTGTATCATCGCAGATAGGTTGCAGGATGGGCTGTAAATTCTGTGTGACCGGAAAGATAGGATTTATCAGGAATCTCTCCGCATCAGAAATCGTAGGACAACTTGTAGCGGTGAAAAGATACCTTGACAACTATGTGCCCAGTAGTGATATAGACAGAAAAGTTTTTACAGAAAGACATGCAGAAGAGCCAACCAAAAGACTTATCACCAATATTGTTTTCATGGGTATGGGCGAACCCATCGATAACCTTGACAACATTATACAGGTAATCGATCTATTAAAAGAACCTCTTGGTCTCGATTATTCATATAGGAAAATCACAGTTTCTTCTGTTGGTTTGATTGACGGTTTGAGCCTTATAAAACCCAAGGTGGCTAGTATCGCCATATCTCTAAATGCAGCGGACGACGAAAAAAGGACATATCTGATGCCGATTAACAGACTTTATCCAATAAATGCAATCTTGAACTTTGTAAAAGGATTTAAAGGGACGAACAGGATCAGAATCACCTTTGAGTATATTTTGATTAAGGGCTTCAATGATTCGATCAATGATGCAAAACAACTTTCTGAAATCTTAAAAGGTACAAAATGTAAAATAAATCTAATCCCTTACAACGAATCCCCCTATATCGAATTCAAGACCCCCAACACCGAAACAATAAATGAGTTTCATGCATATCTTTTAAGCAAAAACTTTACTACCATTATAAGAAGTTCGAGAGGCCAAGATATAGGCGGGGCGTGCGGGCAGTTAGGGATGAGGTACTTAGATAAATCAGCTCATAGCTGATGGAGTGAAAGACAAGAAGAACAGAGGATTAGAGGGTTGGAAGTTTAGCTAAGCATCTAATCATCCAAACATCCAGTCTTCTTTTTGAAGTGGAGGAATAATAAATGAAAGGTGTGCTGCCGGTTTATAAAGATTCGTTTTTCTGTGGATCCAACAGGGAGGATGGGTTAAGGCTAACGATGATGTATGAACCTAAACTCGTATACTGCCATGTAAACATCGATAACAGATTCGAGGGATATACCGATGTTTTGCATGGTGGAATGATTTTTGGTATTTTGGATGTTATTGTCTGGTATGCGATTTTTATGGAAACAAAAAAGATCGGCATGACAAGAAAAACAGAGATGGAATTTTTAAAGCCAGTCATGTGCGGAAGTCCTTATATTGCAAAGGGCCGGTTTTTAAGAATCGAAGACAGGGATATATTTGCAACTGCATGGATGGAAGACAACCAGGGTGATGTTTATGCAAAAGTGGATGCGCTTTTTAGAGAAGGGAAAGATTTGTCCTTACACCATTTCATAAATAAATTTGATTTCAGTTGTGCTGACCCAGAGATAAAGGCATACTTTTTGTCACTGTTGAAATAGTTCAGCATTAGTAATCTTTATCGCCGATCTGTTGGCTTAATCGGTCTTTGATTTGTATATGTTTTTCTATCGTCTCCATCAATCTGTCGATGCCAATCTTTTTCAAGCATGATATGGAAATGGCATTGTAGCGCGCTTCAATATTACATAGGGCAGCCTTGCCCATCTTGTCTATCTTATTGAAAACCATGATAACCTTCTTATCTTCAAGTCCGAGCAAACCAATTATATTAGTTACGATATCGATGCGCTCTTCAAAGTCCGGGGAACTGATATCAACGAGATGCAGCAGAATATCTGCATCTTCGAGTTCTTCGAGTGTGGCAACGAACGCCTTAAGAAGCACATTCGGCAACCCCTTTATGAAGCCTACTGTATCGGTTATAATCATGTTTTTTCTCTCAGGGTATTTAACGAGTCTTGTTGTCGGGCTTAATGTGCTAAATGGTCTATTCTCGATCTCCACACGGCTTTTTGTCAAAAGGTTTAATAATGTGGATTTGCCGGAGTTGGTATAACCGACAATTGAAATCACCGGGATATTTGATCCCCTTCTCTTTTCTCTTGTTTTATCCCTGACCTTTCTTATTTCCTTAAGCCTTTTCTCGAGAAAGCTTATCTTGTCTCTTATGCGTCGTTTATCGACTTCGAGTTTTGTCTCGCCTGGTCCTCTTGCGCCAATACCACCAGTTAAACGCGAGAATGCGGTATTTTTTTCTGCAAGTCTCGGCAAGATATAATTAAGCTGAGCCAGTTCAACCTGTATCTTTGCCTCATTCGTCTTTGCCCTCTGGGCAAATATATCGAGTATCACCTGGTTTCTATCTATGACCTTTAAATCGGTGATAGATGATATATTTCTTATCTGACCAGGGGTAAGTTCTTCATCAAAAACAAGAATGTCAGCCCCGAGTTGCTGTGTTTTCATTACTATTTGTTCAAGCTTTCCCTTTCCTATGAGATATTTCGGGTGTAATGTCTTAGGTTTTTGTATGACGACATCGAGAACAGATATGCCCGAAGAATAACAGAGGTCTTTGAGTTCTGATATGTGGTCGTCCAAGTTTTTGTCTGCACCTGGTGGGACAACGCAAACCAGCACACAACCGCCCTGTGTGTTTATCGTATAGTATTTTCCGCGCGTCTTTACGAATTCGTTTTCCAGTGTGGTTATAAATTCAACGAAATCGACGTTCAGTTCGTGTATGTCTATCGGACCTATAAACTCCCATAATCTGCCTTTTTTAACATCAGGCATCAGATGGCCTATATGAATTGTTTCGTCTAATCCTGCCCTGCCCTCCACCAGACAAGCTACGAGGTCAAGTTGCAGCATGGCGAGGTCGTTCAGGTCTTCTTTGGAAAGCAGTTCACCATTCAAATGCGTATGGACAAACCTAATACCCCTGAATCTTGCCCTTCCGACCCTTTCAGTTGTAAGCTGAGGAATTTCAATACCGCCTTTTTCTCCAACAATAACGGCTGTAATACCTCCCCTTCTGTTTATGAGAAGCCCAACCTGTTTTGTGATTTCACGAGAAATCTGCATGATGTTTCTCGCCAGATCAGGTGAAATGATTAATGACGGATGTACCTTTTTTGAGTAGAGATTTAGAAGTCTTCTTCTGATTAAACGATCAAGCCCCTGGGTATTACCGAGTATTTCTATAGTATATCCCCTTCCTCTTGCAGCGCATATCTGAGCTATTGTGCGCTTGCGACCAGATCAATATCGATTTCCATGCTTGCAGCAAACTGGACGCTGTCGAGAAGTATCGTGACACGTTCCCTGCCTTCCATCTCCTTTTCGAATATTCCGCTTAGGCCCTTAAATGGACCATCTTTTATCAATACCTTTTCGCCTTTCTTGAATTTTGGTTTTTGTAAGACTGCCACGCCATCCACAAGCCTTGATTTTATAAATTCTATTATTTCATCTTGTACAGGCACAATCCTGTTTCCAAAATGAACGATCGTCTTGACACCTCTCGTATATTTCACAAGCCTAAATTCTTCAACAGGTTGAAACTTTACAAAAATATAATTGGGAAACATTTGCTCAACGACTTCCACCAACCGACCGTTTTTATATTTTTTCAATTTTATTTTTGGCGCGAGTACTTCAATGCCTCCTTCAGTGAGGTTTGAAGCTGCCCTGTCTTCGTTTTTTGGCTTTGTATTTACCACGAACCAAAATTTCATATTATCTATCTTATTATTAACCTGAAACATTATCAAGTTAAACAAAAAATTATTTTTTTCACCTGTCATAAAACAGTTCATAAAAAAACGTCTTGACATAACTTAAAAGTAAAAATAAAATCAGTTTATGGAAATTAGAGTCCTCGGTTGTTACGGAAACTCGATCAACGGATTCAAGACAACGTCTTATTTGATAAATGATTCTTTATTGATCGACGCCGGTGCAGTTACTGAATTTCTCAATGATGACCAGTTGAGAAAGATCAGGCACATTCTGGTCACGCACAGCCATCTCGACCATATAAAAGACCTTGTTTTTATTGTGGATGAACTTGTGATGATGGGGGAATTCAATATCGACTTGATAAGCGTAAAGCAGATACTCAGCATCATATCCGATGACCTTTTTAATAACCGCCTATGGCCAGACTTTACCGTGATACCCTCCAAACAGAACGCTATCATAAAGCTTCGTGAGATTGAGCTTGAAAAATATACAGAAATAAATGGCATCACCGTTAAACCGATTCTTATGACACATACCGTCTATACTGTAGGCTACGTTGTTAAAGAAGAAAACAGGGGTTTTATGTTGACTTCTGATACGGGTCCCACAAAAAGGTTCTGGGAGGTAGCCCGACAAGAAGAGGGCATTGAGTTCATTATAGCAGATGTATCGTTTCCCAACCGCATGGAATCACTCGCAAAACTGTCTGGACATATGACGATGTCAATGCTCATCGAACACCTGGAAAGGTATGACCTTGGTAAGATGCCCATTTATATAAACCACATGAAGCCTGTTTTTATTGATGAAATACTCGATGAACTAACTTTGACTAAAAGAGATAATATAAAAACCTTGCAACAGGGTGTAACAATAAAATTATAACCACCAACAAAGTACAGGAAAACCAATATAAACATACTGCAAAGATTTATCGTCCTGCAATCTTTCCCCATGAATCTCGAAGTGGCACTATGCGGTTGAAAACAGGTTTGTTAGGCGAAGAATCCTTGATATCAACGCAGAAATACCCGAGTCGCTCGAACTGATAACTATTTCCAGGAGCGCTGTTTTTAAGGCTCGCTTCGACATAAGCATCAGTGACAACCTCAAGCGAATTGTTATTTAGTGACGTAGTGAATTCGCCCTCATAGGCAGCAGGATTGGGCACGTTAAAAAGGCGGTCATAAAGACGAATCTCAGCTTGTATAGCCTGGTCTGCTGAAACCCAATGGATTACCCCTTCAACTTTGCGGTCATCAGACGGCGGGCCGTTTAATGTTTCCGGCGCATAAGTACAGTGAATTGCAGATATTTCCCCTGTTTTTTCATCCCTGATAAGACGTTCGAATCTTATTACATAGGCGTTGCGCAACCGCACCTCTTTTCCCGGCGCAAGACGTTTGTATTTTTTTGGTGGGTTTTCTTCAAAATCCTCGCGTTCTATGAATAGCCTTTTTGAAAATGGAACCGTTCTTGTGCCCATTTCTGGATTTTGCGGATGGTTTGCACATTTTATCTTCTCAATTTGTCCATCAGGGTAGTTATCGATGATTACAATAAGTGGGCGCAATACTGCCATAGCGCGAGGTGCCTTTTCATTGAGGTCGTCTCTGACGCAGGCCTCGAGTAATGAGACGTCGACAAGGTTCTCGTTTTTTGCAACCCCTATCTTTCCACAAAAGTTTCTGATAGCATCAGGCGTATAACCGCGCCTTCTCATGCCTGCGATGGTGGGCATGCGCGGATCATCCCATCCTGCAACATATTTGTTTTCAACTAATTCTATGAGCCTTCGCTTGCTGAGTACCGTATAGCTCACGTTGAGACGGGCAAATTCAATCTGTCTTGGACGGTTTTTGTCGATCAACTGATTGACAATCCAGTCGTATAAAGGACGGTTATTTTCAAATTCAAGTGTACAGATCGAATGCGTAATATTTTCAATGGAATCGGATAGACAATGTGCAAAATCATACATTGGGTAAACAACCCATTTATTGCCGGTTCTGTAATGTGGTGCATGTTTTATCCTATATATGACGGGGTCGCGCATAACAATGTTTGGCGAAGCCATGTCAATTTTAGCACGCAGTACATGGGTGCCGTCTTCAAATTCACCCGCCCTCATGCGGGCAAATAGATCAAGATTTTCTTCGATGGAGCGATTTCTGTAAGGACTCTCCTGCCCAGGTTCTATTAGTGTGCCACGATATTCCCTTATTTCGTCAGCAGTCAAACTACAAACATAGGCTTTACCTGCCTTGATAAGTTGTATCGCAAAGGCATAGAGTGCTTCGAAATAATCTGACGCATAAAAAAGACGATCTTCCCAGTCAAAACCAAGCCATCGGACATCCTGTATAATTGAATCGACATATTCAAGCGATTCGCCGGCAGGGTCTGTATCATCCATCCTTAGATTACAAGTTCCTTTATACTGTTTAGCGATACCGAAATTGAGACATATTGATTTGGCATGTCCGATGTGAAGATAACCGTTGGGTTCCGGCGGGAAACGTGTTGCAACCCTGCCTGAATGTTTGTTTATTTTTATATCTTCGTCAATGATCTCACGGATGAAATCTGACGATGCTTGAATATCCTGCTGTGTCATAATTTTTTTCTCCTGAATTGTAAATAAGTCCAAAACATTAAAAATTAAAACAAGGTTAATCCCCGTTTGGCATTCTATGACAGATATGTGTATTTAAATATTCTTTCACTGACTGGTGGTTTTGTCGCCTGTCTGTCAACAGCTAAACTCACCTGGATATCCACAATAATTGCTCATTGTGATTATATTTTTAAAGGTATTCTGTATTATCATCCCGAAGGGTGTTTTGACACGAAGGTTGATCAGAAACACCTTTGCATTTGTTCTTTTTTGGCTATGGTCATGCATATCTCATTTGTCTCCGATTAAAGGCAGTATTTTATCTATGTGAAAGTAGACAAGATAACGTCTGTCGTTTTGCTGGTTTTCCGGTACAATATAGGATTTTCTCCATCTTATTTTAGCGATGGCCTCCGGATCTGACTCTTCTTTTATTTTTGTAAGGTATAACCTTTTCCCAGTAAACAGCTTATCGCTGGCCTCAATAAAAATGTATGCAGCATGTGGGTTAGACTTTAGGTTTTCATGGGTGAGTCTTTCGGTCATAATATACGCAATGGTTTCTTCATCTATGAAATGGGGCCTTGAATACACAGCAACATTTACCTTCCCTTCGGCATTTGCCGTCGCCAATACACCATGACCCTTTGCGTTATCGAAATATTCGCCGAGACCCATCTTTACCCTCCTGAATAATTTATTCTTATTATAACAAGTTTTCTTGGTAGTGGTAAATTAAATAACGATGCGTATAAAACATTTGCATATGTTAGGAGACACCTTTTCGTTCTGTTCACATAAAACGTCTATCAAGAATATTTATATATATCCATCATCGACACCTCTATGTAAATGTGCTCATGATCTTTGCGGATATCATGACGTAAAAAAATTTACCAATATTTTATTTTGAGGTTGTAACCCAGTACAATGCATAGAAGATAGGTATGAGGGCTATAACAACAGCAGTAATTATGGTTTCGCTTTCCCATTGGTGCAACTTTATAGTATATTTTTGACCACAGTTGTTGCAGTGAAAAACCCTTCTGCCGAAATACTTTAGAAACCATTCTTTCGGGCTCCACCGTTCACTCAACGTCATCTTTGAGTTATTGCAGGATGGGCATTCAGGAGGCGAAGATAAAAAAACAAGGATATCTGACAAGGAATTTACCCTTTTTGGTACAATATGAAAACGCCTTTTAGAGTCCACATAATCAGCAAACAGGTCAACCATATTTATTGTGTTGTGCTTTTCTATGGACGCCCTTAACTTACCGGCTGAATGGTTTTTTTGCAAGATGTTTTCTGGCATGGGTATTTCTATCTATTATATATCAAACTAATTGCCTAAACAATAGTTTGTAGTATTCCTTTTATAACATTTTTTTATCTATCATGCACCTATCAAGAATGAAGACGACCCCTTGGGTATTTACAAAAATTAACTCTTATCACCTAACTGTTGAAATTGATTTGCTTAAACCGTAACAATCTGTTATAAAATTAACCTGAATTTTCAGGCTTTATTTATGAATATTGAACTATTTGAATACACTTTGCCTAAGGAAATGATTGCCCAACACCCTGAGGGTGAACGTGCATCTTCGCGTCTTCTTATCTTTGATAGAGAAGCAGGGCAAATAGAACATAAATATTTTAAAGACATTGCTGAATATTTTCAAAGTGGTGATGTACTTGTGTTGAACGACAGCAAGGTTTTGCCTGCACGTCTTAACGCTAAAAAAGAAACAGGCGGCAATATCGATATACTGCTTTTGGAGGAGATTGACAAAAAAAGATGGTACTGCCTTGCCAATGGCATAAAAAGGGGTAAAGACCGTCTCGCAGTCACGGTCGGAGAGGTAAATGCTGTTTTAATCAGAAGCAAGACGCTATGGATAATTGAGTTTCTTTTCGATGGTGATGCATATGATATTATAAACGAACAGGGAAAAATGCCCTTGCCGCCATATATAAAAAGAGAAGATAGAAATGAGCTCGATTTTGAAAGATACCAGACGGTTTATGCGAAGACATTGGGTTCAATCGCTGCACCCACTGCTGGTTTTCACTTTACAAAGGAGTTGCTCAAAGAAATAGAGATGCTTGGGGTAACAGTATGCAAGGTTACGCTGCACATTGGCATTGGAACGTTTCTGCTCATAAAAAGCAAAGATGTTGAAGACCATGTAATGCACAGAGAATATTATCATATCGTTCCTGATGTGAAGGCATATATTGTAAACGCTAAAGCGCAGGGCAGGCGTATTATAGCCTGTGGTACAAGCGTTGTTAGGACGCTGGAAACTGCTTGGGCAAGCAATGGTGATTCACCCCTGTTTGGGCATACAGAACTTTTCATATATCCTGGGTACAGGTTTAAAATTGTTGACGCTATGATAACTAATTTTCATCTGCCCAGGTCCACCCCTCTTCTACTCGTTTCAGCCTTTGCTGGAAGAGATGGACTGATGAGATGCTATAGGGATGCTATAGAGAAAGCATACAGATTTTACAGTTACGGTGACGCAATGCTTATTTTTTAACCGGGTGGCAGGATATATAAGGTTTATTGATTTTAGGTTATGGATACATTCGAGATAACAAAACAAGAAGGACATGCAAGACTTGGTGTTATAAATACAAGACATGGTAAGGTAGAAACGCCTGTATTCATGCCGGTCGGCACCCAGGGGACAGTTAAGGCGATTACCCACAAGGAATTGGTAGATATGGGTGTGAAGATGATTCTTGCCAATGCGTATCACCTCTATCTTAGACCAGGGGATTTGTTGATAAAAGAGATGGGTGGCATACAAAGGTTTTCCGGTTGGGAAGGGCCTGTCTTGACTGACAGCGGAGGGTATCAGGTTTTTAGTCTCGGTGTTTTGAGAGAGATCAGGGAAGATGGGGTAATGTTTCAGTCTCATATAGATGGTTCAAGGCATTTTCTTTCGCCAGAAAGGGCAATAGAGATACAGGAAAACATAGGTGCGGACATCTGCATGTCGTTCGACGAATGTGTGCCCTACCCTTCATCTTATGAATACACCAAGAAATCGGTTGAACTGACCTCGAGGTGGGCGGAACGTTGCAGAAATTCTAAAATAAACGGGAATTATTTATTGTTTGGAATTATCCAGGGCAGTGTTTATAAGGATTTGAGGTTGAAATCAGCTCATGACATAGTAGGTATGGGTTTTGATGGTTATGCAATCGGCGGACTAAGCGTTGGTGAGCCTAAGTCAATAATGTGGGAGATGGTGGATACGGTAATGGATTTACTCCCCCGTGAAAAACCGAGGTATCTCATGGGATTGGGTTTCCCTGAGGATATACTCGAGGGTATTCATAGGGGAATCGATATGTTCGACTGTGTGATTCCGACAAGGCTTGCCAGAAACGGGAACCTGTTTACCTGGGAAGGCAGGATTAATATCAAGAATGCCCGTTATACAAAAGACAAAAGACCTGTTGAGGCAACATGCAACTGCTATACATGCAGGACGTATTCAAGGGCGTACCTCAGGCATTTGCTTGTATCGCATGAATTAACGAGTTTTTATCTCAACACCATACATAATATGCATTTTTATGCTGAATTTTTGAAAAAGATCAGAGAGACAATCAGAGAAGGAACCTTTAACGCCTTCTATGAATCGTTTCTATTAAAATTTAAGGGAGGTGAATTACAGGATGAACATGGCGTATGCAATGGGTAATCAGGCAGCATCAGGACAAGGTGGGAGTTCGCAGTGGATGGGGCTTTTGCCGCTCGTACTTTTGTTTGTGGTCTTTTATTTTTTGCTTATCAGACCGCAGCAGAAAAGGGCAAAACAGCAAAAACTTTTTATAGAGAACTTAAAAAAAGGCGATAAGGTTATAACATCTGGCGGTTTGTATGGTACAATAACAGGTATTACAGATGATTCAGTCACTATAGAAATTGCTGAAAAGGTCAGGGTAAGGGTGTTAAAAAGCGCAGTAGTAGACAAAGCGAAAGGAGAGTAAAAGTGGGAAGGTATGAGAATATTTTAATTTTAAGTCCTGATTGTACAAAAGGGGAAGAGGAAGATCTACTCAACAGAATCAGGGCTAACTTTGCAAAAACAGGCGCAACAATTATAAAAGAGGATGACTGGTCAATAAGGCGACTTGCATACCCCATAAGAAAAAAGGATAAAGGCCATTATTTCTTTTTTCTGCTGGATATGGATGAAGCTGGTCTTGGAGCCATTGGCAAGTTTTATAAAAACATTGATTTTATTTTGAGACATATGATGGTTAGGGTCGATGACAACGAAAAGGGCCCGGACAAAGCGCCTGACCATGTTTTGTTTGACGAATTAGAGAGTGAGTTCTCATAACAGGATTTGTTCTAAGCCTTGAAACATAGTGGGTTTTATTGTTCATTAATCAAAAATTATTTGGATGGAGGATATAGATGCCAAGATTTACCAGACCTTCAAAAGGAAAGGAAATACAGAAGAAGAGGGTGTATGTCAGAAAAAGGGTTTGCAGATTTTGTCAGGATCCGAACATTGCTATAGACTACAAGGATCCGAAGATGCTGAAACATTTCATTACAGAAAGGGGCAAGATAATGCCAAGAAGAATGACGGGAACATGCGCCAATCATCAGAGAAAATTAAAAGAGGCGATAAACATGGCAAGGCACATTGCATTCCTTCCTTTTACAACGCTATCAAGATGACGGAGGAGGTTATATGAAAGTCATACTGACAGAGGATTTACGCGGTAGCGGTAAAAGAGGAGAAACTATAGAGGTGAAAGAAGGTTTTGGAAGGAATTTTCTTATCCCTAAGGGTCTTGCATTGCCGGCTACAGAGGGAAACATTAAAAAGGCAGAAAACATTATCAAAGAACGTATAGCAAAAAAAGAGCGGGATTTGAAGACTGCTGCGGATATTAAAATAAAGTTGGAAGAGATCACGCTTAACATGAAGAAAAAGGCCGGTATCGACGGAAAGCTTTTCGGCTCAATAACAAATAAGGATGTTGCTGAAGCGGTTAAAACAACCCTCAGTTTTGAAATAGACAAAAAGGATGTAAAGATTAAAGAGCCAATCAAGGTAACAGGCCTTCATGAGATTGAAATACACCTTGAACAGGGCATCACTGCCAATGTAAAAGTAGAGGTGGAAAACGAGGACTAATGGCCAGGCCTCAAAAAAACACACAACAAAAAAAGGTTAATCCTGCTGGTCGCGTTCCACCACAGAATATTGAGGCAGAAGAGTCTGTTCTTGGCGGTTTGCTTGTAGACCCTGAATCAATTAATAAGGTTATCGATCTGATAAACAGTGATGATTTTTATAGAGATGCACACGGCTTGATTTATGATGTAATGGTTGGCCTATACGAGAATAATGAACCTATCGATATTGTTACTGTAAGCAGTTCAGCAAGAGACAAGGGTTTAATCGATAAAATAGGTGGTGTCACGTACCTGAACCAACTTGTAGACCTTATGCCCAGTGCTGCAAACATCATGCACTATGCAAAGATGGTAAGAGAGAAGGCCCTTCTTAGAAATCTCATGAATGTGGCAACAGAGATCGTTGAGAAGGGTTTTGAGTTGGATGTAAATGTAGATGGCTATATAGACGATGCAGAAAAGATGATCTTTCAGGTTTCTGAAAGAAAATTCAAACCTTCCTTTTATCCGGTCAAAGACATCGTGATGGCAAATGTAAAGGTTATCGAGCGACTGTATGAAAAAAAGCAGTCAGTTACCGGTGTTCCTACCGGGTTTGTCGAACTCGATAAAATGACGAGCGGTCTGCAGAATTCTGATTTGATAGTTGTTGCAGGAAGACCGAGTATGGGTAAAACAGCCCTTAGTATGAATATTGCCCAACATGTTGCTACCTTGAGGGAGGGCCCTATACCTGTGGGCATATTCTCCATGGAGATGTCAAAGGAGCAGCTTGTAACAAGGCTTTTGAGTTCTGAATCTGAAGTGGATCATTCAAAGTTGAGGACAGGCACGCTGACAAGTGAAGAATGGCCAAGGCTTGCACAGGCAGCAGGCAAACTTTCGGAGGCATTAATTTTTATTGATGATTCGCCGTCGATGAGTGTGCTTGAGCTAAGGGCAAGGGCAAGAAGGTTGAAAAAAGAACATGGGCTCGGTTTGATAGTCGTTGATTACCTTCAGTTGATGAAGGGCAGGACCGCTGGGAGTGACAAGAGAGAACAGGAAATAGCAGAGATATCAAGATTTCTAAAATCCCTTGCAAAGGAATTAAATATACCGGTTATTGCAATATCGCAGTTAAACAGGATGGTTGAACAACGCGAAGACAAGAGGCCAAGACTTGCAGACCTTCGTGAATCCGGGGCGATAGAGCAGGACGCAGATGTGATCGTTTTTATTTACAGGGATGAGGTATACAATAAAGACAAGGACAACAACAAAGGCATAGCAGAAATTGTCATAGGTAAACAAAGAAACGGGCCAACAGGTACAATTGAACTGGCATTTCTGGATAAGATTGCAACCTTTAAAAATCTTTACAGAGAATGAACATACCAAATCTATTATCGATATTTCGCCTTTTTTTAACATTATTTTTCATTGCTTCAGTTCATTACGGAAAATACGATATTGCCCTGACCATTTTTATCGCTCAAGGGGTCAGTGATTTGTTGGACGGTTTTCTCGCACGCATTATGAAGGCAAAAACTTATCTTGGCTCCATCCTTGATCCGCTTGCAGATAAGGTTATGCTTGTTTCATCCTACATCATACTTACAATCAACAAGATCATCCCGTTGTGGTTAACATCCACCGTTATACTGCGTGACCTGATCATCGCCACAGGTTTCCTTGTTTTGTATAAGCTTTCATACCAAAAAAAACCCCTGCCAAGTGTAATCAGCAAAATCACAACATTATCTCAGATTGTAACAATCGTTTATGTGCTTTGGTCAGGCACGAGGGTGCATAAAGAATACTTTTACTATGCCACTGCAATCCTTGCTATAATTTCCGGATGCCAATATGTCTCGCGCGGCATACAGACAGTTGTTAAAAAAGTTGCTGTTTAGTAATCAAATCGGTTTGTAAAATGACACAAAAATCAATTGACAACAAACAGTCCTTTTGATAAGTAATTAAAATATTTTAAAACAAAGAAAGGGAGGTTAATATGGCCATAAAGGTAGCAATAAATGGTTTTGGAAGGATTGGCAGGCTTGTTCTGAGGGCAGCTTTTAAGGGCAAAGACCTTGATGTTGTGGCTGTCAACGATATTACAGACGCCAAGACACTTGCACATTTGCTTAAATATGATTCTGTTCATGGAATTATGGATGCTGAGGTAAAGGCATCAGACAACGCCATTTTGATAAACGGAAAGCAAATAAATACATACGCAATCAGAGAACCAGAGTCACTTCCGTGGAAAGACTTAGGCATTGATGTGGTTCTCGAGAGCACAGGAAAATTCACGGACAGGGCAGGGGCGGAAAAACATATCAAGGCAGGTGCAAAGAAGGTGGTTATATCTGCTCCAGCGAAAAACCCCGATGTAACGTTCGTCCTCGGCGTCAATCAGGAGGTCTATGATAAAACAAAACATCATGTAATATCAATGGGTTCATGCACAACAAACTGTCTTGCGCCCATAGCCAAGATACTGCAAAAAGAGTACGGTATAGAAAACGGGCTTATGACAACGATACACGCCTTTACAAATGATCAGGTGGTGCTTGATGAACCTCATAAAGACCTTCGCAGGGCTCGTGCTGCGGCGTTGTCGATGATCCCGACTACAACCGGTGCGGCTAAGGCAATAGCAGAAGTAATACCTGAATTGAAGGGTAAACTGGATGGAATGGCTATCAGGGTGCCGACGCCGAATGTTTCACTGGTCGATTTTGTGGCAGTTTTGGCAAAAAACACAACGAAAGAAGAATTGAACGAAAAATTCAGGGAATATGCATCGGGGCCGATGAAGGGCATACTTTATTGCTCCGAAGAACCTTTGGTGTCTTGTGATTTCAATGGAAATCCTTACTCTTCAATAGTCGACACTGCAAACACTAATGTGATTGGTGGCAGGATGGTGAAGGTGCTTTCTTGGTATGATAATGAATGGGGTTTCTCCAATAGAATGTCGGAACTGCTTGCATACATCATGAAGTAAGGCTTTACAGGTTTTGCCTGCTGATATACGGCATTATGTTACAAGTTTTGAGTTTAGTTCATTATCCAATATTGAGGCTTAATACCGATGCGATGAAAGGGTTGGTGAAATATGAGATATATAGACCAGATAGACCTCAAAGATAAAAGGGTTTTTATACGATGTGATTTTAATGTACCCATGGACAAACAGGGCAACATCACGGATGATTCAAGGATAAGGGCACATCTGCCAACAATAGACTATGCAATCAAAGTCGGTTCGAAGATAATAGTTGCTTCGCACCTTGGGAGGCCCAAGGGTAAGAAGGTTGAAGAATTTTCTTTGAAGCCAACGGCTCAGGCGTTGTCAGGTCTTTTGGGCAGAGAGGTCATCTTTGTGGAGGACTGTATCGGTGATGAGGTTGAGAAAAAGGTATCAGACATGAAGGTTGGCGATATTGTTCTCCTTGAGAATCTCAGGTTTTATCCTGGCGAGGAAAAAAACGATGCTGAATTTGCCGCTAAACTTGCACGTCTTTGTGATGTATACATAGATGATGCGTTTGCAGTGTCTCACAGAAAGGCTGCATCGAATACTGCAATCACTGATTTTGTCAAGGTGTGTGCCGCCGGATTTCTTCTAAAAAATGAGATTGAATATTTCAACAAGGCAATGAAAGACCCTGAAAGGCCTTTTGTTGCTATCATCGGAGGGGCCAAGGTATCTGACAAAATAGGTGTGCTCGAAAATCTAATTGAAAAGGTTGATATTCTTATAGTAGGCGGCGGTATGGCATTTACGTTTATAAGGGCGATGGGGTTTGGAACAGGTAGTTCGTTGTGCGAAACCGAGATGCTGGATACGGCAAAAAATATCATGACAAAGGCAGCGGCAAAAAAGGTAAAACTCTGTTTACCTTTAGATTGTGTTGTAGCAGAAAAGGCAGCGACAGATACAGAGATTAAGGTGTGCAAAATAAGTGAGATACCGAACAACTGGATTGGTCTCGATATAGGCCCACAAACAATCTCTTCTTTTGCTGACGCCTTGAAGGATGTAAAGACAGTCATTTGGAACGGCCCGATGGGTATGTTTGAGCTTGAGCCTTTCAGCAGGGGAACATTTTCTATTGCCGCATCGGTTGCCGCATCGGGTGCACTATCAATTATAGGCGGAGGAGATACAGGTTTAGCGGTTGAGCGTGCTGGTGTAAGCGAAAAGATATCTTATATATCTACTGGAGGAGGGGCTTTTCTCGAATTACTCGAAGGCAAGACAATGCCCGCGATAGAAGCCCTTGAAAAAAATGGAGGCAACACATGAGAAGGTGGATGATAGCAGGGAACTGGAAGATGCACAACAATAAAAGCGAAGCCGTACTTCTCGCAAAGGCTATAAAAGAAGGTACCCAAGGCATATCAGGTGGTGATGTTGTGTTAGCGCCTCCGTTTACTGCCTTGCAGAGCGTTTACGAGACTATTGTTGATTCTCATGTACTGCTTGCGGCACAGAACATGTATTACGAAGATAAGGGTGCATTTACAGGTGAGATATCTCCTTCGATGCTTAAAGACATTGGCTGTACCTATGTAATTATAGGTCATTCGGAGAGACGTAAATATTTTCATGAAACCGACGAGGCCGTAAATCAGAAGGTTAAAAAGAGTCTTGCCACAGGTATTAAACCTATTGTCTGTGTTGGCGAGACAGAAGACGAGAGAAACAAGGGAGTAACAGAGTTTGTTGTTGGAGTACAGGTGAAAAAGGCGCTTTATGGTATAGACAATATCAATGAAATAGTTATCGCCTATGAACCTGTCTGGGCCATAGGCACAGGCAAAAACGCAACGCCCGCTGAGGCTGAAGAGGTACACCGTTTCATAAGAAATATTATAGGTGACATTTACGGCGAAGTATGTAATAATACGAGAGTCCTCTACGGAGGAAGCGTAACATCTGACAATATAGGTGAGTTAATAAACATGGAAGATATTGACGGTGCCTTAGTCGGTGGAGCATCCTTGAAAAGTGAAGGATTTATTGGAATAATAAAGAAGGCATCGGAGAAAAAATAATGTTGACAGTTATTGCAATTATTCACATTGTTATCTCAATAGCGCTAATAATGATTGTACTGCTCCAGACAGGAAGGGGTTCTGAAATTGGAGCAGCATTTGGAAGTGGTTCGAGCCAAACGCTTTTTGGTAGCTCAGGCTCAAGTGGTTTTATGACTAAGCTGACGACTATTGCTGTAGTTGTATTTATGCTTACAAGCCTTGTACTTGCATATTTATACAGCCATAAAGAATATTCGTTAAAAGGGATTTCTCAAAAAGAGGTTCCTGTAAAGACTGAAGAAAAATTGCCTGCTCAGCAAGGCAATCAATAATGTTAAGTGCCGAAGTGGTGGAATTGGCAGACACACCATCTTGAGGGGGTGGCGGGGAGACCTGTGCGGGTTCAAATCCCGCCTTCGGCACCATTAAGTTATAGAAATCATTGAAGTTAAATTCCAAAAATATAGTTCTAAAATAGTTCTATTTTGGGGTTTTTTAGCCCGTCTTTTTCTGTTCTTTTTTCAGTACAAAATCAGCTATATTATCACGCCTCGAATTTATTGCACCTGAAAGATGGTTCATCCGGAAATGAAGATAATTTGATGTCGTTTTGATGGTAGAATGCCCCATAAGTTCTTTCACGATTGTTACATCATTCTTTAAGACAAGCTGACTGCCAAAGCTGTGCCTTGTGCCTTCATAAAGCGTTATGCCCTCAATTCCTGCATTGTAACGCCATATACGCCATAACGTGTCAGGCAGATAATTTTTTCTGGTTGTAGGATTAACAAAAAGATACTGATTAGGTAGCTTGTTTTCGGTATGTTTAATTACAATCTGTAATGCCCTTTCTGACAACGGAATGGTTCTGGTTCTATGCTGCTTTGTCGTTTGCCTTAATATATTACCTGAAAATGTTCTTTCGATCCGTGCTGTTCCGTGCCTTATATCGATGTGTCCGGCAAGTAAAGCGCAAGCCTCACCCGGTCTTAGCCCTGTTTCCATGAGAAATTCTATGATGTCCCTGTGTATTTCCGGTATGTTTTTTAATGCTATATCCTGTGTTTCAACATCTATAGCTTTTCGTTCATGTGAGTCATTGCCTTTTACCTTCGGGAATGACGGTATTTTTTCAATAGTACCTCTTTCATACAACCAATTAAAGAAGTTCCTAAGTGCATTTATTATGTTCTTTCTGGTTTTAATGCTTACGCTTGTTAGTGTGTCCTTAAACGCTGTTAATTCATTCAATCGTATGTCCCGAACATCGATGCTATTGTAAAATTTGAAATAGTTAACAACATAACCTTTATAATCCTTCAATGTCCCGGGGGATAGCTCTCCCTGTGCTTCTCTGTTGATTTTTTCTTTTAACCATAACTCTATCTGATTCTCAAACTTTCTTTCGTTGATTTTTGCATCCGTGAAGTCAACCGGATTAAAATGTTTCTCTCTAATCGCTTGGTTAATTTCTATTAGCTTGTTTTGTGCTTTCTGATAGGTAAGCACATCGCCTTCATTATCTCGCCTGTATTCGTAATATTTCCCTTTATAATTAATCCTGATTAGACATTTATAATTTCCACATTGGCAAACACCATCCATCTTCCGGCGGCATTTGCTACACAATATCACCCCAGTCATAATAATCCCTCCTCTCTTTAAATCGTCCTGAGAAAGGATATTATGAAAATGTTCTTGATATGTCAACATCTTATTATGAATAACGTTTATTTTGCCTTCTAAGCACCATTTAATCTCTTCAGGTAAATTCCCACACCCTTTGGGACAAAAGGCATTCACACTTCGAAGATGTATCGATACCTCAATGCTTGTGACGGGGTAGTTTATTGGTTATCTTTTTGTCGTTATTTATCATTCTTTCCTTTTATTTGTTATGCTACCGCCGCAGCAGATTATTTAAATCTGTAATTATGACAATAATCATCTTATATACATTATTATTAAATCCGCTTTTTGTCAAGAAAAAGATACATTATTATTGTTAAACAGATAATTGTGATGTAAAATAGGTATATGAAAGTCTACCAGTTGTTTAAGATTGCCCGTGAGTTACAGGGGATTAAACAGACGGAGCTTGCAAATTTTGTCGGAATAAAACAGCAGTCTATTGTTCCATTCGAAAATGGTAAAGCTTCGCTATCTCATCAGACTCTTTGCAAAATGGCTTCGTTTATCAATATTAATGAGGCCTTTTTGAGCGGCGATTCACCAAATCCTTTCAGTTCTGATAAGCTTATCAAGATGAAGCTGCCGGATAGGCTATTGGGGGGTGTTGATTATACTATTATATATTTTTTATCTGAGAAAAATGAAGAACTAGACGTCGTATTTCTTGTCGCACCATTAATGGTGTATGAAAGATTATTGTCAAGAACTGCCCTTGAGAATCCTGTTTTTGCAATAGCGATAAAAGATAAAGATGACAATTATTTTCTTTTCAAAAGAAAATCAAGTGATCCACTTATCGGTGAGCGCGAACTCCAAATAGAAACAAAAGCAATAGCTGAAAAGAATAACCATCATATTTCGTTCCGAATTCACAAGATTGATGAAAAACTTTATGAAAAAATTAAAAAATGGTCTGTAGAGAATGATGATATAAAGATTTTTTTCTCTACAAATGAAAATAAAATACTCACAGAAAAGGAATGGGAAATCATCCAACGGATTAGAAAAAAGAAAGCTGAAGTTGAAGTATCAAAACTCTTAGATAAACTCTAAAAAAACAGAAAAAATGATTCATAAAAATATTAGAAGTGACTATCTTAAAAATGTTTATTTTTGTCATAACAACGGGGGGAGTATAGGGACAGAAATCCACCGGCGATTTTGAACACAATTTGTTTACAAGCTTTTGATCGTCTTCTTCTCTGTGCCAAATATTTCATGGCATGTTTCTCAAGCTGTGGTTGGCTACAAGAACCTCGTTCAGATTGTAATCGTAATTTCTGGTGTAAGAGCAAGCGGAATAAGTATCCTCTCATACTTTCTTGAACCTCTCTGCAAATAGGACTACAATGCCATAAAAATAAATGCCCCCGCATCTGTTATAAATACCTGTAAAATTAAATCTTGCAAGTTTCTTTAGTAAAGAAGAATCATGAGCAGCATTACCGAGCAGAACAGGCACATCATGGACATGATCTTTGGCATAGCGCCTTTCCCATGAGGAACAGGAACAGGCCTTACGAGATTGGGCACCATCCATGTTATGGGCAAACCGTTAATAACCATCATTGCTATATCATGGTCTGTGATGACGTTCCTCAGGCTTGAAAAAAGTATCAGCGGAACATGTCAATGAAAATGAGACACTTTTTTCAAACATTTAGTGTATCTCCCTATCACTATTAAATGCTCGCTTAATCATCAATACCTCTTTTGGCAAAATCATCTGTTTCGGTAACTTTCCCTTAAACCGTTCAGGATGCTTTTCATATGCACCTATAAGCGTTTCTTCACGGGTTTTGATAACCCAAAAACTGCATTTACCCTTTCATATTACTTAACAAAAAGCCTCCTTTCGCTGTAGAATCAATTGTTTCCCGACAAAGGACACTACACGAAAGGAGGTACAAAAATATGCAGAAAAATTCTACCACAACAATCCGGGTCAACAAAGTAAAAATTGCTTTTTCCAAAAAGAAGATGACTGCTTACGGAGGTTTTTCTCTAATAGCTTCCTTCTTTGAAAAAATAGGATTTTCACAGATGATCGAGAGGGCTATGCCGATTGTTGAGCGATCCCCGAACAGTACGGGAATATATGGAAAGATCATCGCCTTCATTGCTATGGTGTATGCTGGCGCTGACAGATTTTCTCACCTCGTTTACTTAGGCAACAAAGACATCCTCGCAAAGATATTCGGGACAAAAAGATTGCCCGGGGCTGCAACAACCCTCACCAGGATGTTCAACAAGATCAAGACTGTCAAGGCAGCAGACGTACTCTCCCATAACATATGGGCGTATATTGTCGAACTTATCCCGTGGAAGACAATCCTGGAGGACTGGCTTACCTTTGACTCCAGTGTGCTTACCCGTTACGGTGAACAGGAGGGGGCAAAGAAGGGTTATAATCCTGCAAAGCATGGCAGACCAAGCCACAACCCTCTTCTTGCCTTTCTGAACAGGAGCAGATATGTGATTCATATGTGGAACCGCTCCGGCAACGTTGCTTCGTGGAATAATATCATTGCCTTCTTTTCTGCTTCGTATGAACGTATTCGAGCCCGCATCAAAGTACTCGGTGTCATCGCTGACAGCGGATTTTATCTGAAGCAGTTCATTGAAACCCTCGAGCGAGAACATCTCACATACATCATCGCTGTGAGGCTTATAAGACCTGTACAGCGGCAGATATATGCGCTTGCTGACTGGAGGGAGGTTGCAAAAGGAATCTCTGTGTCGGAATTTTCATTCATGCATCCCGGGTGGGGAAGAGAAAGGCGATACATTGTAGTTCGTCAGAACATCATCAGAAGAAAGAAGGCAATGGGCAAGGCGCTGCCCCTTTTTGCAAACGAGGTTGATATGCAGAATTACCGCTACAGCGTATGGATCACCAGTTCACATGAGTCTCCCTATGAGATGTGGACCCTGTGCAAACCCAGAGCAAATGATGAAAATACCATAAAAGAGCTCAAAGAAGATTTTGCGCTGGGTGGGTACTCAATGAAAAAGTTCTATGCTGTCGAAGCTGCAATGGTCTTGAGGGTTCTCGTATACAACCTCTTTGTGCTTTTCAAGTATGAGTTCCTGGGAGAAAAAGAAAAAAGGCAGCATTTGAAGACCCTTCGATATAAGTATTTTGTATTACCTGCTCAGATTGGCAGCGACGGAAGAGATGACGTCCTCCGGATATCTATACATAGCAGAAAGACATGGGCAAGGCTTTACTTTCTGTTTGCCCGCATTAGTCAATACATTCCAGGAGGTAGTCTAAACTGCAGTGCAGTTGGAGTAACCTGAATCTAAAAAAAGAGGAGGTGGGTCAAAAAACCGCACTAATAGTGATATTTTATGATGCAATTGAAGAAAAGTCTTGATAGGCTTTATACTATAGCTGTGTCGATTTTAAATGCAGTTTTTGGGATAATGTCGGCGGCCCTGCCGTAATGAATATCATAAGGTGTTAACAATCCCAGTCCCGAATGATAATGTTCTGTATTATACTAGGGAAAGAAGGTCAGAATGAATGACCGTGCATACTCGACAGACCCGAATTTGTCAGGGAATTCGGGTCGGTATTTCATGGTTTTAAACTGTGATTCAGATTAGGGATTATCATTACTGACAGAAGGCCTTGAATGACTTTTGGTAACACAGAGATTGGCAAGGAGAAAAGCAACTGGTTTTGATGTCATGGAAGATCCCCTGTCTGCCTGCATCAAAAGCTGCCCCGGCAATTTCTTTGATTTTCTTCATCGATGTATTTCTCCATTTCTTTTTCATTTACACGTCCTCCGGTCTTTTTTGGAGGCAGCGTATAATGTGCAGCACGGAGAAAAATCATAATCCGTTTTAGCTCTAACACCTAATCCAGAAAAGATATAAAAAGTGTTCGATGAAAACTGGATTCAGTGTTCGGTTGTCACTGGATTCAGTGTTCGAGGTTGAGCGGATTTTTTTACACTTTTATTTCTCCTTCTTTTTCCAGAACCCCGTACATTGTTCTGATGAAACAGATATATCTTTTTTTATTAAGAAGTGTTGCATAGATTTCCTGGGGCGCTTTATCTATTAACCTGTCCTCATGCAAAACATTGAGAACTGTCTTCCTTATCTGAAGGTAGGAGCGCAAAAGAAGGCAGAGAACGAACCTTCTGCTTTTTTACAGGCGATTTCCACCTGTAGAAACCGGTACGGGATACATTAAGTACCGCACAAGCTTTTTTAATGCCTACCTCATCCCCCAATGTAGAAACAGCACTCATATTTTCTCTACGGTTAAAATGGCTGCCACTAATTTCGGACATCAATGATCAGCTATGCCTGCTTAAGTTTACGGGCAAGTTTTGCATTATCTTTTTCCAGTTCTATAATACGAAGGACATTAGCATCAAGTTTTTGCGGTCTGCTCTTTTTTGAGACTATATCTTCTTCAGCCATTACCTCGACCTTGTCAGACTTGAATGATAGAGGCCTTTGCGTCCTAACAGGGCTCTGAGCTGACCTAGCTTAGAACAAAATTCTGCTTCCTTGAGGATACGGGGCTTATATTTTGCTGTAAATTTACGTCGGACTGCTTTTTCCGTCAGTTCAGGGTCCGGGACTGCCCTTATATCTGCTTTCACTGATGCCGTTACTGCCAAATCTTTCTTTTTCATTATCAATCTCTTTCCCGCCCTTGTAGTCTAAACTATTGGGTGTAACGTGTTCATATATTGGCACAGATGGATATACGCGGGGGTAATTACGCTCTTGTTCATTTCGTATGCCGGGGGAATTTCTCCCCCCGGCATCCTCATTAATCTCACCCCAAGAGCCTCAAGATGTGCGTCTCAATAGACTGCCTTAGCTGCGCTGGCAGCGAATCATTCATTTTCATCTCGCCTTTAAGCTCTTTAAGCCTTATCGCCTTCACCGTGTTTAAGTTGTCCACAGAGAGCACGGCATCCGGGTTCGTGAAAACAACAAGGCCGTTTATCCATGTCTTTATGTTGTGTCTTGCCAGGTAGCCCTTAAGCCACTTGATGCTGTTTATAAGCTGTCCGGAGGGGTTTTTGAGGCTTCCCGCATAGTAGCCGTTTCTTCCCTTTTTTACCTGCCTCCATGTGTTGTCCGCATAAGTTATAACCCCGTTGTGGTTTTTGGCCTCTATTGCGTATATGCCGTCAGGCCCTATTATTATGCAGTCTATGTCCCCTTTTTCCACAGGCACGTTATAAAGGACTGTGTGCTCGTCCGTTAATATCTCCCTGAGATGACCCCTTAATGTATCCTCGCCTTTAAGCCCTATTTTGTATAAGCTCCTTTTCCTCATATAGATGCCTGCCATTAAGCTTGCCGCCATAACAGGCACGATGCCCGTTATGGGGTTGGCAAGGATAACGCCCGCAGCGGCCAGTGCGGCTGGCCCTACCCCTATCACCCCTATCATCCTTTCTTGCCTCGCTATGGTGTCCTTTAGGTGGTTTGACATATATATCTCTTTCATAATATCTCCTTTAATTGTCGTTGATGTGTAGTTAATTATCACTACGGGAGATATAGTATCCTTAACTGATATTGCTGTCAAACTTTACGCACATATCTTGATAATTATTTTCTTTAGGTGATATATTTACGAATATGCTCATATTTAACATCAAGGGCCTCATTGAAAGAAAAAGCGCAGTAGAGAGAAGAAAGATCACCTACAGGGTAATAGAGCAGGAGACAGGGATAAAGGTGCTTACCTTGTCCCGCATTGCAACAAACCACAACTACAACATATCGAGGAAGGACATAGAGAGGCTTCTTCTGTACTTCAACTGCAGGCCTGATGACCTTATGACGCTTATACCGGAGTAAGGGGGGTATGGGTATAGATGTTACCGGCTATCCGAGCCCGTTAATCTGCTTATAACCAGATGAAATGGGCAAATACTTTGCGGTTTGTTTTCTGTTCCTGCAGAGTCCGGACGTTCTTCCTGAAATCCTCATGCGGTAAGTTTTTTGAAACTGTGAAGATTTCAGATGGCATTCGATTGTCGCCTTATTAATTTTCTCGTTGAAATCTGCCGACGATTACGGGAAAATGAATTCATGGACAGAGAAATCAGGAAAGTTAAGGAAGTGATCCCTGAGAAGTAGCTCGCTTTTAAGCAAATCTTCGCAGAATGCTGTATCTAACATGCTGTAAATACTATCGTCCCTGACTGTTTCTAATTGCAATCATGCGGTTTTATCCTCAGAGTTCTGTCATAACAAAAACATCATTGTCCTTGACAAGGACTTTACGTTAATCATAATATTTTGTAAATTATAGTTAGTGGCACATTTATTATTAGGTCTTTCACAAGGGTTCTTCAAATGTTTAGAGAAATTACACTAATTTTGTTTATAGCTATCATTGTCCTTATGACAGGTTGCGCCTCTGGGCCTCCCGTGATTGATCTTTCAGAATCCGTTTACAAGGTAGGTTCAGCCAACCAATCCGAACGAAAGAAGATTGGCAATCTAAGAATAATTAACAAGGCGGATGATGGTAAATCCGACTTCGGTTTTCTATCAAATACGATCATGCAGATCAAGCCCGCGACACCGACAAGTGTAACCATCGAACAAGATTTAAAACTCTTCTTTGAGAACACTGTGAGCGTTGACAAAACAGCATCTCAAGATCTTACAGTCACTATTTCAAAGGCCGACTCCTACTATGTTGTTGGAGGGGTGTCCCAGATCCCTTTCATTGGATTTGCTCTGGTTGGTATCGATAGAGAGTTTGGCATAAATTTGCGAATTCTTTTTGAAATTGAGAAAAAGGGGAAAGTCACGGCACAGTACCTGTTCGATGAAAAAATTACGATTCAGGGCAAAACCGCAACGCAAGGAGCCATCATTCAGTCATACCAGATGCTCATTGCCGAGTACCGTACACGTTTTTTTGGTGAGATCGAAACACGCTTTTTTGACCGGTATTTTTGAGTGTAAAGCCTAACCAACCGTTCTACAGGATTGATTATTACGTTCCAGGTGAACCCCGTGTTATGTAAAAAAGAAAACAGCCCAAAAGAGGATGAAGAATGAGTGCAGGACCAGGAGAAACAGGGAAAATAGATCTTCATTATGGTGAACCTAATGTTATCAACTTCAATAAGCCCGTTCGTTGGGTCATCGAGACAAGTGCAGGGACACTAATCAAGTGTGTTTCAACTCCCAATGATCCTTTTGAAATAACGCCGTTCGGTGACATAAAAAACATCACAGTAACCATTGAAGATGACTCCGTCGCTTCGGTACATCTTTTGGAAAAGCTCTGACATTGATAAGAAGAAAATGGGGTAAGTCAAGTCTTGTTTTTTTTACACCTATAATGCTGCTTATATAGCCAACATTTCTTTCCGTAATCCACGATCAAACCAAAAAGACCATATACTTGACTCGTAGGTGTTTACAATAACTGGCAAATTCAATGTTTTCGATAATGGTTTATGTTCATTTCAATGTGAAATATACAACGATTTGATTCCAGAAATATCAACCAATCTTCATCCTAAAAGACATTCCCCCACAATTTCCTTGACATAATTGATGTTTATGTTAATAATCCACACAGAAGGCAGTATCTACAGAGTCTTACGCAACAGGCAATGCGTAGTTGCCTGATAATCATATATAAAACACACATTACAAGGAGGAAGTTTAGATGAACAAGGCAGAAGTTGTATCAAAGGTAGCAGAAGAGGCAAAGATCACTAAGGCTGCAGCAGATAAGGCATTCCAGGCGGTAATAGGCTGCATTCAGGGCGCTCTTACAAATGGTGAGAAGGTCTGTTTTGTTGGTTTTGGAACATTCTCCGTAGCCGAGAGAAAGGCAAGAAAGGGCAGAAACCCCCAGACCGGCAAAGAGATAAAGATTGCCGCGAAGAAGGTGCCCAAATTCACCGCAGGTTCAGCATTAAAGGAAGCAGTCAGCGGCAAGGCGGCAAAACCTGCCAAGAAGGCTGCTGCAAAGCCCAAGAAAAAATAGACGATACCAAGCGGGGCTTTTAAGCCCCGCTTCTTCTTTCAAAACACAATGCATGTTCAAATATATCGGAACAGACACAATAAGTGATATGCAGGAATATAGCCAAGCAGTGCCGCAAAAATCCTTTGAATGTTTTGCTAAACAATATTAAAATAGATAAATAATGAGCGGTATTGAAGAAAAAATTGAGATCCTGAAAAGGCTTAAGCCGGAGCTCCAAAAACAATACGGGGTAAGCTCTCTGGGAATATTTGGCTCCTTTGTGCGAGGAAAGCAAAAAGGTAAGAGCGACCTTGATATCCTGGTTGATTTTGAAAAGGCTCCAACGCTTTTCGGGTTTATCCGTCTTGAGAGGTTTTTGAGCAGCGAACTTAACATTAAAGTCGACCTCGTGATGAAGAATGCTCTAAAGCCGGCTATCGGGAAACACATCCTGAACGAAGTCGAGCAAGTATGAGAGAGAAAAAAAGACTATACCGATTACCTGTGCGACATAGCAGAGTATGCCGATAAAGCCATCCTTTTCTGGATGAAGTAAGTTTTGACTATTTTGCAGCAAATGATGAAAAAACATTGGCAACCATACGCTCCCTCGAAGTGATAGGAGAAGCAGCAAAACATATCCCCAAATCTATTAGGAAGCAGCATCCTGATGTGCCTTGGGAAGACATGGCTGGGATGAGGGATAAACTCATCCATGACTATTTCGGGGTAAACCTCGAAGTTGTGTGGCGTACCGTAAAAGAAGACCTGCCCCCTCTGTTGAAAACGATACGAAATGTGCTGAACAGCATTTAATTCCCCGCTGCATCATACTATCCTATATATCAACACCATCGAAATTTATGCCGGTATGATAGTTGCGGTCTTCCCTTCCGCTGATGCGGTTCATTGTATCCTCTGCTGTCCTGATATCATAATCGCTTAATATCCCTGCCTCCCAATTTTCCCAGAGGAATTTCCAAGTAATATCAAATAATGCCAGTTCTTCCACTGATTCGTAATGATTGAAAACCCCCAGTTTCTTTTTTATTTTCTTATCTTCATACGGATATTCAAGGGTCTGACGAACGAATTCCTGAAGTTGATTTTTTGACAAGGTAGCTGCTTCACAAAGAAATTCCAACACATAGTTCCCCTTGTCTATTGAGTAATCGTAAATCTTGACCCATATCTTGTTGTCTTCGAGCGGCTCGCATTCGAACCACCAGAGGGCTGAATGGTCATTGCCGTCTATGTTGCGCTGGATGGAGCGCTTCAGCCACTCGACTTCACTTTTTGTAAACGCCTCCCCAGTCGACTTCATTAGGATGGAGGTCTGGCAGGGATTTCCTGCGCCTATCGAGCCTTCATACCAGTCGTCGTATGCAACCCGTGCCGGGTATTCTGCAACCCATAAATCGTCCGCATCCTCATCAAAAAGGTCAAACGGTGAGCCTTGATTCGACCGGAATATGACATACTCGCAGCTAACCAGCTTTCTCATGAATGCCTCCTGCTCTTTCGGTTCATCCACATTATTCTTTATGGCGTATTCGATGGCTTTTGGGAGATAGCAGGAGAGGTTTTCTTTTATTGCTTCTACACTGAGAGTAGCCATCTTCCTTGCGTGTTCAATCCCGTAGAACCTTCTTGCCAGTATCTTCTGCCTTGCATATGTGTCTGCCTCGAAGCACGGGTAGAACTCACTTACATAATCTTTTCTGCCATCTTCAATATCTCTGACAATCTTTCGCCAGCGTTTCCTAAATGCCTTAACTGCGGTATTTGTAAGCCTTTGTTCATCCGTCATTTATCCCTCTTTATCCTCCCCGGGTATCACATACCTTACATCCCAGCTTGGTTCATAGACCGTACTGCCGAGCACCCACCCCCTGATGGCGCCATCCGTATCAAGGATGGCGCCGCTCTCGGCAACACGGTATGGATCGTAGCCCAATATGTCGCGTTCTGTTATCTCTGGCGCATGGAGGTCTGAAACCATAAGGCATAAGGCAATTGCCAAAGACAATATAATTACAGTTCTCTTTTTCATCTCGTCCTGTAGCCCCTTCTCTGCCTGAACCCGGACATCCTGCCTATCTTCTCGCTCTCGGATAATGAGAAAAACGCCATATGGATGACATTGTCTTCATGGACAAGTGCGGAGCCAACCTTTTCGGCGCCTTCAAACCTGTAGTCCATGCCCAACCCCACTGATTTATGCATCGTGTAATCGCATGTTGTGATATTCTCAAGAAACCCCTTTGCAATTGCCGCAATGGGAGCTATCGTCTTTTTCTTTTTATCGAGCAGCGCCTCCATTGCAACGCTCTTTAAGAGCTTCGGGTGAAGCATCTTGTAGGCTGATGCGGAGGATATTATGTCAAAGCCTAAAAGTACTCCGTTTATCATCACCATCATGCCTTTCTGGTTGGGTATGATGGATATGGATTTAAGATAATCGTCGAGCTCCTTTTCCTTTGACTCGAATACATCCTTCATGGCGCCTGTATTGGAATGAACATTTGCTGCACCCGACATGGCCTGTATGTCATCCCAAACCTCCCCCTGGTCTGAATCATATCTTCCTGATTCACGGATGTTTCTTGTGACGGATCTCGCCTTTTTCCTTTTGATGTTGTATGCCATGATTACATCCGAATCCATGAATTCGGATGTGGTATATGACCACCTGCCATGCTCCGTGCAGCTCACCGGAATGATTATTTCACTTCTTGCTGCTACAAGTACCGTAGTGTTTAACACCCTGTTCTGCTTTGCTCCGAAAAGTTCCTCACCGTCAAGTAAAAGCACAGCATCATCGCCTTTGTTTATCACCTTGAGCTCAGGAACCATGCCTCCTTCTGATACCTCTTTTACAGTTAATGTGCCTTTTTCGAGCGCCTCCTTCAGCGTTATGTAAGATGGGCCTCCGTTTCCGTTAACGCATAGCGGTATTACTGCAAGGTTGTCGTGAACCTGCATGTCCTTGGGCTCAATTCTTAATATAAAATCTTTGATGTGCTCATCCATGATGACCCCCTGGTATGATTTATTTACTGCCATAGTATAACGGATGGCGGTGACAGCAGTATGTCATCGGGAAAAATAATTTTGAAGTTTGAGTTAAAACAGAAAAACGAATAATCCCAGAGATGTCGTTGGAAGCGGCGTCGGGTTGTCCTGAACAAACCGTCGAGAGGCGAGGAAGCTTGGTCTTTTGCGTATGCAAAAGTTCCGAAGCCGAACGCGAGTGATTGAAGCCGCCGGAGCGTAATGAGCGTGTTTGCAAGGGATTACCCGATGCCAATGCTGACCTTAATGGAAAATCCGTTATAAAAGGCTTTACGAATGGGTTGCGGCAGATACGGCGAGTTCCTTCTTTACCTGCTGCCTGAACCACTTAGGCTTTATGACCTCGGCATGGGGAAGCCAGGAGTATATCCAGCGCTTTATCTCATCAACGCCGGCAACTGTGAATGAGAGCTCAACATCGCCGTCGGGGAGGATTGTCCTTTTTTCAGATGTGTGCCACTTGTCTTTTCTTAAAATATAATCCGATATCTCCTTTTTGAACCTGACCGTAACGCGCGCCTCTTTGCCGTCCACTATGCCCCATGGGGTGGAAAGGTACGTCTTGAGGTCGAAATCAGGCTGTGTATTGAAATAGAGGTTGCGCTCCTTTATGTCTATTATCCTGTCCAGAGCAAAGCTTCTTATGGTTTTTCTTAAATGGCAGTAGCCGACCATAATCCATATGCCTTCATAGAGGACTACGACATAAGGGTCTACTATGCGCTTTGTCTGCTCTTGTGATAGCCTTTTCATGTAGGTTATCTCGACAGCCCTTTTTTCCTTTATGCAGGCAAGCAGAATCTTTATTATGGATTCTATCTTTTCGCTGAATATCGCATCGGGGGCCTTTACAACTATCGGATGATCCTCGATGCCCCTTAATGTAAACGTCCTCATTACGATCTTGAGGAAGTTTTCCTTGAAGACTGAACCAAGATGGGCAACAGACTCTTCTGCGGCAAGCAGGGTTTGGAGCTCTTCGTCGTTTAGTGCGGGCTTTTTTATCCTGTCGCCTGTAGTGAACTTGTAGCCATCCTTTTCTTTGTCGTACTCTATAGGGTCAATTAAGTTTATAAGCTCAAGGTAGCGGAATATGGTTCTCTTTGAGACACGGAAGCGGTCCATCAAAAGGCCTAACGAGGGGAACTTGTTATGGGCAATAAGCGTGTATATTTCAAGGAGCCTTATGACCTTCTCCGATATGCCGGCAGGGTTATCCTTCTTTTTATCAGGCTTCATAGTGGGATTGTATCACGGCGCATAATAATTGTTAAGAGAATATGTTAAGCGTTATATAATCAGTTAAGATACTACAAAAAAGTTGCAGCCTGTAAAATATATTTTTATCGATGACATACTGCTGTCATCGGAATATGGTATAGTTGAGAAGACGGTTGAGCAAGTTGAGTATGTTAAGTAGTTGAGCGGGGAAAAGCGGAAGGCTACAAGATATGGTGGTTATGAAACTGAGAAGCGGAGAACTAATGAGATTTTGCTATCAGCTATCAGCCATGAGCTATTAGCCAATAAGGGGGTGTGCTATGCCGCAGTGGACATTCAAGATTAACGACGAATACAAGACAGTTGATGCCTTTGACTTTGATGACGCTTTGGAGCAGGCAGGCATCGATGAGAACGACGACTACGAGCTCATAGAAGGGGATGAGTTCAAAAGCAAGCTTTTCATGTCGGCGATTACCGATGAGATACTCTTTGGTGAATAAAGAGGCGGCGATGCTAAAGGCCTTAATCTTTTTCATATTATCATGCATATTTATATCTTCTCTTCATGCAGAGACCAGGATTTACGACAAGAACTATAACCTCAAAGAAAGAATCGACGACACTGGCCGCATATACGACAAAAACTACAACCTCAAAGGCAGGATACAGGACAACAAGGTGTACGACAAGGACTACAACCTCAGATACCGCATAGACGGGAACAAGGTATACGACAAGGACTACAACCTGAAGCACAGGATAGACGGGGATAAGATATACGACAAGAACTACAACCTCGAAGGAAGGATAGAGAAGAAGCGCTAAGCCATGGAATATAAGAAAGAAGCAAACCATGTATCAGACACGATAGGCCTCAGCAAATCCCTTTTCATAAGGGGGCTTCAGTGCCACAAGTCCCTCTACCTCCACAGATACTACCCTGAGCTCAAAGACGCAATCCCGCCTTCTCGCGAGGCAGTATTCGAAACAGGCACCGAAGTGGGCATTGTCGCCCAAAGCCTCTTTCCCGGCGGAGTTAACGTGCCGTATGAACAAAGCCTTGAAAACCAGACGGAGCTTACCAAAGATGCAATAGAAAAGGGCGCAGAAACCATCTACGAGGCATCATTCCAGTATGACGGCGTATTCGTCAAAATAGACATACTCCGCAAAGGCAAAAGAGGATGGGAGATATACGAGGTGAAAAGCTCCACATCGCTAAAGGACATATACATCCCCGACGCAGCAGTCCAGTATTATGTGGCAAAGGGCGCAGGGCTTGACATCTCTCACGCCTTTCTGATCCACATAAACGGCCAGTATGTCCGCAGAGGCGAGTTGGAGGTTGAAAAGCTCTTCACCATAAACGACATTACATATGAGGCAGCCCGCATGCAGGAAACGATAGAGGGCGAAATAGCCGCCCAGAAGATCATGCTTCAAGGCGGCATCCCGAAAGCGGACATAGGGCTCTACTGCAGGGAGCCTTACGACTGCGATTTCATAGGCCACTGCTGGCGTCATATCCCCGAAGGTTCGGTGTTCGAGTTAAAAGGAAGCAGGGCATTCCCCTTCACCCTGTACAAAAACAACATACTTTTCATGAAGGACGTGCCTGTCTACATGCTGTCCCCTGCCCAGAGGCTTCAGGTGGAAGCAGCTACAGAAAAAAAGACTATTGTATCAAAGGAGCTTGTCAGAGAATTTATTACATCCCTCTGGTACCCCCAGTGCTTCCTCGACTTCGAGACATTAAGCTCCCCCATACCCCCGCTTGACGGCACAAGGCCCTACCAGCAGATACCTTTCCAGTATTCCCTCCATATCGTTGAAAAAGAAGGCTCAAACCCTGTCCACCGAGAATACCTTGCAGACCCCAAAGAAGACCCGAGAAGGAAGCTTTCGTCAAAGCTTTTAAGCGAGATCCCCGAAGGCGCATGCGTTATAGCATATGTGGCCAGCTTCGAAAAAGGCGTATTGGAAGATTTGGCGGAATACCTGCCCGAGCTCAGATCCAGAATCAAAATAATAACGGAGCACTTAATAGACCTTGCCCTGCCTTTTCAGAAACGCTACATTTACGACTGGCGCTTCAGGGGCTCATATTCATTAAAGGTTGTCCTTCCTGTCCTTGCGCCCGATCTCAGCTACGACGCAATGGAGATACATGACGGAGGCATGGCGATGCAGGCATACGAGAAAATGAGGACATCTGAAGACCCCGTTGAAATACAGAAGATTAGAAACGCCCTTCTCGAATACTGCATGCTCGATACCCTGGCCATGGTCAGGATAGTAAAAAAGCTTAAGGAGATGCTATGAAAGACAAGATCTTAGGCGGCCTCTGGGGCGCAATCACAGGAGATGCCCTCGGCGTGCCCGTTGAGTTCAAATCAAGGCAGGAGGTAAGAAGAAACCCTG
>Ga0116174_10000484_pt1 | contig 39738 bp, 42 predicted proteins | sample AD_UKC087_MetaG_FD_89801 | JGI IMG/M metagenome (GOLD analysis project Ga0116174, IMG submission 89801) | Active sludge microbial communities of municipal wastewater-treating anaerobic digesters from USA - AD_UKC087_MetaG | ecosystem: Engineered > Bioreactor > Anaerobic > Digestate | place: USA...
CGTAAATTCCGACAGCATTATTAACTCCATGGATATGATCGCTGCGAGAAAGCTTATACTCTCGTCAAACAAGGCTGCCGATCTTGTGAAGCTGGCTGATGTTGACAGAAGTACGGAATTCGAGGTCAATGACCTTGTGCTCCTCCAGCAGTATATCATGGGCAAGATACAGGAGTTTCCCGACAATACTCCGGAGCCGCCTCCGAGCAATTTCAATTATGAAGAGAACAAGAGATATGTTCCGGCTCCTGACTCTCCCGGGAATAGTTATTTTGACTCATGCTCACAGCAGGGCAAGGTAACGAAGGAGACATATAACGGAATAAGAGGCAACAAGACACTGTATGTCTATACTCCTTATAATTACGATCCCAGCAAGAAGTACAATATCTTCTACCTCATGCACGGCGGAAGTGAGAACGAGAATACACTGTTCTTCCAGAACGATACTATGATACAGAATATGCTTGACCACATGATAATGAACGGAGAGCTGGAGCCCCTTATCGTGGTAACTCCAACCTTCAACGGCAATGGAAGCTCGGCTCAGAACTTCTATGAGGAGCTCCGCCAGAGCGTTATCCCCTTTGTGGAGAGCAAGTACTCCACTTATGCGGAGAACACGACAGCAGAGGGTATGAAGGCTTCGAGAATGCACAGAGCATACAGCGGCTTCTCCATGGGCGCAGTTTCCACATGGGCTGTGTTCAAGAATGACCTTGACATCGTTGGTTACTTCATGCCTCTCAGCGGCGACCACTGGGGTCCCAACAGCGCTGACGGCAAGGCTCAGGATCTGGCAGATGCTGTTCATAAGTTCGGATTTACCCCGAGGCAGTATTTCATCTTTGCAGCAACAGGTACGAAGGATATGGCACAGCCAAATATCGGCCCTCAGATAGAGGCAATGAAGAAGCTTGATGAGTTCCGGTTCACATCTGATTTCTCAAAGGGCAACTTCTACTACTTCGAGGCTCAGGGCAACGATCACTGGTGGGGTCATGTAAGACACTATGTATACAATGCACTTCCTTACTTCTTCCATGAATCAGGACAGTAATAGCTGATCACCGACGGCTCACCGCAGTATTCTGCGGTGAGCTATCTTCGGATATATGAAATGGTAGATTAATTCATAATTATATGATATAATATGTATAAGAAGGAAAAAAGTCCCCCGCAGGCTTGACAGAGCCTTGCGTGAAGGGTATCCATATTATATCAGAGAGGTGTTTTGACATGAGTGACTATACAGAGAAATATATATCTTCCCATCTTTTCCTCAAGCGTGAGGAGGGCTTCGAGCACGCGCCCTTTGACCGCGAGATAGCCTGCTATGAGAGTATCTGCTCGGGCAATATCGAGCTGGTAAAGGTCTTTGCGACTCCCCTTTGCAGCGAGGGCTACGGTATCCTCAGCAAGGATCCACTCAGGAACCTGAAATACCACTTTGCTATCTCTGCTGCTCTTATCGCAAGATTCTGCATCAACAGCGGAATGACTCTTGAGGAGGCTTACAACCTCAGTGACATATATATAATGAAATCCGATGAGTGCCGCACGGAAGCAGAAGTCCACGCGGTGCATCAGGAGATGATAGAGGGCTATACCCGCCACATGAGACGTGTGCGCAATAGCGGTATCTACTCAAAGCAGATCGTCCGCGCCCTCGACTATATCAGCGATCATCTCCACGGAAAGATCATGATCGAGGACGCTGCGGCTTATCTTAAAATAAGTCCTGCTTACCTTTCAAGGCTTTTCAAGTCGGAAACAGGTATCGCATTCAGCAACTATGTCAGCAAGACCAAGGCTGAGGAAGCTGCTAACCTGCTTACCTTCTCGGAGTATACCGACTCTGAGATAAGCAACCTTCTGGGCTTCAGCTCGCAGAGCTACTTCATCAAGATATTCAAGAAATATCTCGGTGTTACGCCCAAGGAGTATAAGAAACGATACAAATTCCCTGACTTCAGTAAGGAAAATCAATGATCTGTTACTATCCCCTGCTTCTGCAGGGGATAACATTTTATGCAGATGTCATAAAATTGCCAATTTTGACAATAAAATAATATATTTATAGGTTTGAAAGTGGTATAATCATTGTAGAAAATAACATGGATCACGGATTTTTAAGATAGGGATTTGTCAAAAACAGAATAATTCAGAAAATGGAGAGTTGACAATGATAATTAATAATGTTGGCTTCGATCACTGCCACGACGCAGACTTCTTTATTGACAGACCCGACGGGAGCGGAGACTACCTTCTCCTGCTTGTAAGGACTCCCGCGATTTTTGAAATAGACGGCAGGGAGGTCACTACCTCGCCCGGCACCGTCTTCATCTACCCTAAGGGCAGACCTCAGCACTATCGCTGCGTTCCCCTAAGTGTATTTGAGAATGACTGGGTACACTTTGATTTCGATGACAGGGGAGAGGAAGAGGACTTCCTCAGAATGGGGATCCCTCTGGAGACTCCTATGGAAATGCCTCTTGAGTTCCTCAGCTACTGCGTAAAATCCATCGCCTATGAGAAGTATTCCGATAATCCCTGTAAGGCAGAGTCGGCTGAGCTTTTCATGAAGCTGATGTTCATTAAAATAAGAGAGAGCTCCATCAACAGCGTCTCAGGCAGAAGGAGCGCTCAGTTCGAGCTTATATCAACGGTGCGAAACAAGATCTACAGCCGCCCATATGAGCAGCGCAATGTGGACAGCACCGCCCATGAGGTGCGCATGAGCCGTTCGGCTTTCCAGCACGCCTACAAGAAACACTTCGGTATGACCTTTATCGAGGATCTGGTAAGGAGCAGGGTCAGCTACGCGAAAATGCTGCTCTCTACTACCAATATGAACATAAATGACATCTCCGCAAGCAGCGGTTACCACAGCTATGTTCACTTCGCCAGACAGTTCAAGGAGCAGACGGGATTTACTCCCTCTGAATACCGCAAGAAAGCACAAAATGCAACATGACCTGTGGCGCCTCTCCGGTGACTGCGGTCATGCTGCTTAAATGTAAATAAAACAGTGACTTATGTCACGGAATGAGAGGGCTGATATATTATGAAATTCAATGGCATTAAAATGGCTGCCCTGGGACTGGCAGCAACCATCGCTTGTGCTTCATCGTCTGTATTTGCAGGCGTTACAGCAGTAGCAGCAGGTACAACTTACAGTCTTAACGGCGCAGGACAGCACAAGGGCACAGGTCCCGACGGCTACAGCTATGAGATCTGGGCAGCAGATACAAGCCAGCCGTCATCAATGACTCTTGGTGACAATGGTACATTCTCTGCACAGTGGAACTGTGCAGGACCTAATGGTAACTTCCTTGCACGCCGCGGTATCGACATGGGAAGCACAAAGAGCTTCCAGGACTACGGCGGAATCACCTGTGAATTCGATGTAAGCTGGTCCGCAAGCAGTCAGGGTAACTCGCGTCTCTGTATTTACGGCTGGACTCAGAATCCTCTGGTCGAGTACTACATCGTTGAGGACTGGAAAAACTGGTGTCCTCCTAACGGACAGCCCGGTGCAGGAAGTCCTCTGGGTACAGTAAGCCTCGACGGCGCTAATTACTACATCTACAAGGAGAACCGCAACTCATATACTATCGAAGGAAACAAGCCCTTCGTACAGTATTTCAGCGTTCGCAGCAGCGGCAGAACATCAGGTACCATCAGCGTTTCAAAGCACTTTGAAGCGTGGGAGTCCAAGGGTCTCCAGATGGGTAAAATGTATGAGGTCGCTTTCAACGTTGAAGGCTGGGAGAGCAACGGTCAGGCAACCGTTAATAAGAATACTATAACTCTGGGCAAGGAGCCCGAGCCGGAGAAGCCCATAGAGCCCGATGCAAACGGCTATTACCTCACTGAGGCTTTCGAGTCAGGTGCAGGCGACTGGACCGGACGCGGCAGCGCTAAGGTAACTTCAAGCTCAGGCTACAACAGCTCAAAGGGTCTGCTGGTATCCGGACGTGCTGACAACTGGAACGGCGCTTCAATGAACCTCAGCAGCAACCCCTTCAAGGCAGGCGAGACATTCGCTTTCGGTACTGCTGTAATGCAGGATACCGAGGACTCTGTTGAGTTCAAGCTCGCACTTCAGTATAAGGACAGCTCAGGTACTGAGAAGTATGATGAGGTTAAGACCGTTACCGCTCCTAAGGGTCAGTGGGTTGATCTTTCAAATTCTGCTTACACTATTCCCGAGGGTGCTTCGAGCATGGTCCTCTATGTTGAAGCTCCCGAGAGTCTTACAGATTTTTATATTGACGGTGCTTATGCAGGCGTCAAGGGCACAAAGCCACTCCTCAGCATCGAGGCATCTCAGCCTGTAACTACAACTCCTGTTGTTACAACTCCTATAGTTACTACTGCTCCTGTTGCATCTTCAAATGTAACACTCTGGGGCGACGCAAACCTTGATAATAACGTGGAGCTCAGCGATGCTATTCTTCTCATGCAGCACCTGGCTAACCCCGATAAGTACAGCTATAACGGTTCTTATGAAAAGCACCTGACAAAGCAGGGCGCTATAAACGGAGATGTTTACGAGAACGGTTCCGGTATCACAGGCAATGATCCGCTTTCTATCCAGAAGAAGCTCCTCAATCTGATACCTGCACTTCCTGAGTCATATGCTCAGGGGAATGAGCCTGTTGTATATACAACTACGACTCCTGTCGTTACAACAACAACTTCCACAACAACTACAACAAGCACTACTACCACAACAACTACTACAGTATCTGTTGTGACTACTACACCCGCTCCTGCTGTATACGGCGGTATGCAGGATAAGGGTACTCCTATGAACAAGAATGCCACAATGGTATCTGACTTCCGTACAGGCAATGCAGGCGACTTCTTTGCTTCCGACGGATGGACAAACGGCAAGCCCTTCGACTGCTGGTGGTACAAGCGCAATGCTGTTATCGGCGGCGGTGCACTGGAGCTCAGCGTTGACCAGAAGTGGTCAAATGACAGCAACCCTGACTGGAATCCTCAGTACTCAGGCGGCGAGTTCCGTACAAACAACTTCTATCACTACGGTTACTATGAGACCTCTATGCAGGCTATAAAGAACGACGGCGTTGTTTCTTCGTTCTTCACCTACACAGGTCCTTCAGACAACAATCCCTGGGATGAGATCGATATCGAGATCCTGGGTAAGGACACAACAAAGGTACAGCTCAACTACTACACTGACGGTGTTGGCAAACACGAGTATATGTATGATCTCGGATTTGACTCATCTGAGGCATTCCACACCTACGGTTTTGACTGGCAGCCCGATCATATCACATGGTATGTTGACGGCAAGGCTGTTTACACTGCTTACCAGAATATCCCCAAGACTCCCGGAAAGATCATGATGAACGCATGGCCCGGAAGAACTGTTGATGACTGGCTCAAGGCATTCAACGGCAGAACACCTCTCAAGGCACACTATCAGTGGGTAACATATAACAAGCAATAATTGCGGTGGTATATAGTTTTTCTTCCATTAAAAAGCAAAAGGCAGTACGAAAGTACTGCCTTTGCTTTTTGACAGGTAAATTTGCAGAATGGTGGATCGGATACACCAGATATTGCGATAAAAAGATCCCGAAGACAGCTCCGACAGCTGTTTTCGGGATCCGTTTTTTATGTGGTATCTGATATTTTATATAAGGTCTTGAATTCGGTGGGGGTGCAGTTTTTTGCTTTTTTGAAAGCTCGGTTGAAGGTGGTGAGACTGGCAAATCCTGCCCTCATGGCTACCTCCGTAACGGAGAGGTTCGGGTCGATGAGAAGCCTTTCCGCTGCCTTTATCCTTTTGCTATTAATATATTGTATATATGAAACGTTGTTGTACTTCTTGAAAATACGCGAAAAATGGTACTTGCTGTAGCCTGCGATGGAGGCGATCTTCTCCAGCGGTATCTCATACATATAGTTCTGGTTGATGTACTTCATTACCATGCTGAACTTGCGGGTGTCGTCCCTTCCTGAGGGATCGCCCGTAAAGGCGTCGGCTGCCTGTGTGAGCTGGTACTCTCTTACGGCAGTGAGCATTTTTATGAGGCAAAGGTAGATGCGCACATCTGCCAGCGCAGATTTTGAATAGTATTCTGAGTATATATCAAGTATGCTCTTTCTTGAAAGTATGTACAGCTCCTTGCTGACTGCGGGAGTTATATGGAAAGCCTCGGAAAATACCGGAACAAGGGCTTCGAGCGCAGGAACATCGCTGATTATGCTGTTGTCACACTGGAAGATTATGCGCCTTCCTTCCTGGGCGGGCATGGAATGGAGCTCTCCCGGTGGGATGATGATTATCTCCTTTTCGTTCAGGTGGTAGTCCACACCGCCCGATGTTACTGTAAAACCGTTGTGCAGAGGTATTATGACTTCCACGGCGTTATGCCAGTGAGTAGGGTACTCTTCGACCTGGTCGTTGTCGTAAAGCATGACAAATCTTTGGTTTTCGTATTCAACGGTCTCGTAATCGCCCGATAGATTTTTAATCATGATTAGCCTCCTTAACCAAAAATTGTTGTGAAATTTATGTCAATATTCATAATTCACCGTAATATCTGGATATATTATACACTATTATCATAGTATTTGTAAAGTGGGTTTGAAGAATTTGTGCAATGTTAGCAATTCTTGAATAAACAGCCGCAATATTTGATTAGTATAAATTGCCAAAGTAGTATATAATAGCATTAGAGCTTACGAAAGGTGATGTGTGATGTCTGTTAAGTGCTATGAGACCGACTACAAGAATTACGGAAAATGTCTTTGCCTCGATAATGGTGTTATCAAGCTCATCGCTACTATAGACGTGGGACCGAGGATTGTTTTCTTCGGCTTTACTGATGGTGATAATATTCTTTTTGAAGACATCGACAGAAACTTCTATGAGATAAACAACGGCTACGGAGTCTGGTACGCCTACGGCGGCCACAGAATATGGAGTGCTCCGGAGGTAATGCCCGAAACTTATCTCCCCGACAATTCAAAGGTCGAAGCAAATTTTGACGGCGGAGTGCTCACCCTCACGCCTGCAATGACAAAATTTGAAAAACAGTTTGAATTGGTGATTTCAATGGACGATAAAACATCGGTCACTATTGAGAACAGGATCACAAACTGCTCCGACAAGCCCTCGGAATTTGCTCCCTGGTCCGTTACGGGACTGGCAGCGGGCGGTACTGAGATCATTCCTCTTTGCAGGGATGACAAGGGATTCCTTCCCAACAGAACGATGGCACTGTGGAGCTACTCCGCAATAAATGATCATCGTTTTGTGCTGACTGACAAGTACGCTCTCCTGAGACAGGACCCCAAGGAGAAGAAAGCTTTCAAGGCCGGCTTCAATGTAACAGGGAAGCAGGTGCTCTATATAAAGGGCAGAAATATTTTAAGGATCAGCTTTGATGGGTATGAAAATATCAGCTATCCGGATTTCTGCTGTAATTACGAAACTTACACCAATGACCTTTTCCTTGAATGCGAGCTGTTGGGAGAGCTGAAAAGCTATCTTCCGAATGAGACAGCCTGCATAAAGGAAAAGTGGGAACTCTCCGCTACGGAGTGGGCTCCCGAAAAGGTCATAGATGAGTTTATAAGCAAAATATAAAGAGAAAGGAAAATGCTGATGGAGAAGTACATGGACGAAGCATTATCCGCAATCGAAAGAGCTGAGGACCTTACGGACAGGCTTTCTGTTCAGGAAATGGCTGAGCAGCTCAAATATGACGCTCCTGCTGTGGAGCGCTTGGGGATATCCGCTTACAATTGGTGGAGCGAAGGATTACACGGTGTTGCAAGAGCAGGAACGGCTACAATGTTCCCGCAAGCAATAGGAATGGCTGCTATGTTCGATGAGGAGGCTGTCCGCAAGGCAGGAGAGGTCACCTCAACTGAAGCAAGAGCTAAATACAATGAATATTCCGCTCACGATGATCGTGACATTTATAAAGGTCTTACACTCTGGTCACCGAATATAAATATATTCCGCGATCCGAGATGGGGCAGAGGTCAGGAGACCTACGGTGAGGATCCGTACCTGACGACACGTCTGGGTGTTGCTTACACCAAGGGACTTCAGGGCGAAGGCAAGGTTCTGAGAGTTGCAGCCTGTGCAAAGCACTTCGCTGTTCACAGCGGCCCCGAGGCTACCAGACATGAGTTTGACGCCAAGGCAAACATGAAGGATATGACAGAGACCTATATCGCTGCCTTCGAGGCTCTTGTTAAGGAAGCCAAGGTCGAAAGCGTTATGGGCGCATACAACAGAGTAAACGGCGAACCCGCCTGTGCCAATACCTTTCTCATGAATAAGCTTGAGGAATGGGGGTTCGACGGCCATTTCGTTTCAGATTGCTGGGCAATAAGAGATTTCCACACCAATCACGGTGTTACCAAGACCGCTCCCGAGTCGGCAGCACTCGCTCTTAAGAAGGGCTGCGACCTTAACTGCGGCAATACATATCTCCATCTTCTTGCTGCTTACGGTGAGAAGCTCATTACTGACAAGGATCTCAGAAAGTCCTGCGTCAAGCTGATGAGAACAAGGATAAGACTTGGTATGTTCGACAAGTCCACCGAATACGACGGACTTGATTACGATATCGTTTCCTGTGACGAGCACAAGAAGTTCGCTCTTGAATGTTCAGAGCGCTCAATGGTGCTCCTAAAGAACAACGGTATCCTGCCTCTGGACGGCAGCAAATACAAGACCATCGGAGTCATCGGTCCCAACGCCGACAGCGTTCCGGCTCTGGAGGGCAACTACAACGGCAAGGCCGATGAGTATGTGACCTTCCTCAGCGGTATCCGTGAGGCGTTTGACGGCAGAGTCATCTACTCCGAGGGATGTCACCTGTACAAAGACAGATGCATGGGTCTTGCTCTTCCCGACGACAGACTGGCTGAGGCTGAGATAATCACAGAGCACTCTGATATAGTTGTTCTGTGCGTAGGTCTTGACGCTACTATCGAGGGCGAGGAGGGAGACACCGGCAACGAGTTCTCCTCAGGCGACAAAAATGATCTCAGACTCCCTGAGTCACAGAGAAAGCTTGTTAAGACGGTAATGGCTAAAGGCAAGCCCGTCATCATAGTCACTGCAGCAGGCAGTGCAATAAATGTAGAAGCAGACTGCGATGCCCTTATACACGCGTGGTATCCAGGTCAGTTCGGCGGAAGAGCTCTTGCGAATATACTTTTCGGTAAGATCTCTCCCTCAGGAAAGCTTCCCGTTACATTCTATGAGGACGCTTCAAAGCTGCCCGATTTCTCGGATTACAGCATGAAGAACCGTACTTACAGATACGCCGAGGGCAATATTCTTTATCCCTTCGGCTTCGGACTTACTTACTCCGAGACAGAGTGTTCGGAGCTCAGCTTCGCAGACGGTAAGGCTTCGGTGAAGATCACTAACACAGGCAGCCGTGCAGTGGAGGATGTAGTCCAGTTCTATATCAAAGGTAATTCGGAGAACGCAGTTCCCAACCATAGCCTCTGCGGCTTCAAGAGAGTCGCACTTGACGCGGGCGAGAGTCAGGTCGTACAGATCACCCTTCCCGAAAGAGCCTTCATGGCTGTCAATGAAAAGGGCGAATGGGTAAAGGAAGGCAAGGAGTTCACCCTCTATGCAGGCACCTCTCAGCCCGACTCACTCAGCAAAAAGCTGACAGGAAAAGAATGCACATCTCTGAAAATAAATGCTTAAATGGAGGATAAAATGGAATTTTTCAGCAATATCGGTAAAATTCAGTATAAGGGCAAGGATAGTACTGATCCTCTCTCTTTCAAGTACTACAACCCTGATGAGGTCATCAACGGAAAGAAAATGCGCGAGCACCTGAAGTTCGCTCTTTCATGGTGGCACACAATGGGCGGCGACGGAACAGATATGTTCGGCTGCGGCACAACAGACAAGACATGGGGTCAGTCAGATCCCGCTGCAAGAGCTAAGGCTAAGGTTGATGCTGCTAAGGAGATCATGGATAAGCTTTCCATCGATTACTACTGCTTCCACGACCGTGACCTTTCTCCCGAGTATGGCAGCCTCAAGGCTACCAATGACCAGCTCGACATCGTTACAGACTATATGAAGTCTGCAATGGGCGACAAGAAGTGCCTCTGGGGTACAGCTAAGTGCTTCGATCATCCCAGATTCATGCACGGTGCAGGTACTTCTCCTTCCGCAGACGTTTTCGCTTTCTCAGCTGCTCAGATCAAGAAGGCTCTTGAGTCTACAGTAAAGCTTGGCGGTAACGGCTATGTATTCTGGGGCGGACGTGAGGGTTATGAGACTCTCCTCAACACAGACATGGGTCTTGAGCTCGACAACATGGCTCGTCTTATGAAAATGGCTGTTGAGTACGGACGTTCTATCGGCTTCACAGGCGACTTCTACATTGAGCCCAAGCCCAAGGAGCCCACAAAGCATCAGTATGATTTCGATACCGCTACAGTTCTGGGATTCCTCAGAAAGTACGGTCTCGACAAGGATTTCAAGATGAACATCGAAGCTAACCACGCTACACTTGCTCAGCACACATTCCAGCATGAGCTCCGTGTTGCAAGAGACAACGGTGTGTTCGGTTCTATCGACGCTAACCAGGGCGATGTTCTTCTCGGATGGGATACAGACCAGTTCCCCACAAACATCTACGACACAACAATGTGTATGTATGAGGTTATCAAGGCAGGCGGCTTCACAAACGGCGGTCTCAACTTCGACGCTAAGGCTCGCAGAGGAAGCTTCACTCCCGAGGATATCTTCTACAGCTACATTGCAGGTATGGACGCATTCGCTCTCGGCTTCAGAGCTGCTCTCAAGCTTATCGAGGACGGACGTATCGACAAGTTCGTAGAGGACAGATACGCTTCATGGAAGACAGGCATCGGTGCTGACATAATCGCTGGCAAGGCAGATTTCGCATCTCTCGAAAAGTATGCTCTTGAAAAGGGTGAGGTTACAGCTTCACTCACAAGCGGCAGACAGGAAATGCTGGAGTCTATCGTAAATAATGTTCTTTTCAGTCTGTAAAGACTGATTGAAATAATATCAATTTTTATAATTGGAGGTCAAGAAAAATGAAAAAAGCATTATCGGTCATCTCAGCAATCGCTCTTCTGGCATCTTCTGTAGCTGCTACAGGCTGCAGCAAGAAGGAAGAGGCAACCACAAAGGACGGCAAGACCATTATCAACCTGTGGACTTTCACAGACGAAGTTCCCGGAATGGTTAAGAAGTTCATGGCAACACACCCTGACTTCGCTGCAAAGTACGAAGTAAAGGAAACAATCATTCCTACAACTGACGGTAACTACCAGCCTGCTCTTAACAAGGCTCTTCAGGCCGGCGGTAAGGACGCTCCTGACTTCTACTGCGCAGAGGCTGCTTTCGTTCTGAAGTATACACAGGGCGATATGTCAAGCTATGCTGCTCCTTACAAGGATCTCGGAATCGACGTTGACAACGAGATCAAGGCTGCTGACATTGCTAAGTACTCAGTAGATATCGGTACTAACCCCAACGGTGATGTAGTTGGTCTCGGATACCAGGCTACAGGTGGTGCCTTCATCTACAGACGTTCAGTAGCTAAGGCTGCTTTCGGCAGCGACGATCCTGCTACAGTTTCCGCTAAGATCGGCGGCGGCTCAGGCAGCTGGGATAAGTTCTTCGAGGCAGCTGAAGAGCTCAAGAAGAAGGGCTACGGAATCGTATCAGGCGACGGTGATATCTGGCACGCTGTTGAGAACAGCTCTGAGAAGGGCTGGATCGTCGATGATAAACTCTACATTGATCCTAAGCGTGAGGAATTCCTCGACCTTTCCAAGAAGCTCAAGGACAACAACTACCACAACGACACAGAGGACTGGCAGGATGCTTGGTTCGCTGATATGAAGGGCGAGGGCGATAAGGAAGTTCTCGGATTCTTCGGTCCTGCTTGGCTCATCAACTACACAATCGCTAAGAACTGCGGTTCTTGGGTTGACACAGGTGAGAAGGATGAGAACGGCGAAGCTATCCAGGAGCTCGATACATCTATCGGTACATGGGGCGACTGGGCTGTTTGTGAGCCTCCTATCGGATTCTTCTGGGGCGGTACATGGCTTATCGCTAACAAGGATTCAACAAAGAAGGAAGCTGTAGGTCAGATCATCGACTGGATCACTCTTGACTGCACTAAGGACGGTCTCCAGTATATGTGGGCTAACGGTACTCTCAACGGCGAAGGCGGTACTAAGGACTCAGTAGCTTCAGGCACAGTTATGGCTATGTCTGACGGTTCACTGGACTTCCTCGGCGGCCAGAATATGTTCGACGTATTCGTTCCCGCTAACCAGTACGCAAACGGTAAGAACCTCACTCAGCACGATGAGAAGATCAACCAGAAGTGGCGTGGTCAGGTTCGTCAGTACACTGCAGGCAACAAGTCCAGAGAAGATGCTATCAAGGACTTCAAGCAGGAAGTTGCAGACGAGCTCGATATTCACTAAGTAACTTGAGCGCTGTACCGCAGGCTTCTGCGGTACAGCCCTCTAAATAAAAAGGAGGCTTTAGGCTTTGAAAACGAAGCTCAAGGGTATTAGTTATTCAAAATACGGATATCTCTTTAGTATTCCTTTTGTTGTTGCATTTTTGATTTTTACGCTGTATCCTACGATTTATACAGCAACCCTCGGTTTTACCGATTGTAGAGGTGTACTTAACGACGATTATCATTTCCTTGAACATCCCTTTGAAAACTTCAAGGAGATCTTAAAGAATGACTCATTCCGTGTATCTCTGAAGAATACTATAGTTATCTGGATAGCGAACTTTATTCCCCAGATATCAATTGCTCTTCTTCTGACTGCTTGGTTTACCTCGCATTCCAACGAGATCAGAGGAAAAGGTTTCTTCAAAGTCGTTTTCTATATGCCTAACATCATTACGGCTGCAACAGTTGCGATCCTCTTCCATTCACTGTTCAACTATCCTGTAGGCCCTGTAAACGATATTCTTGTTTCAACAGGACTCAGGGATTCATCCTATTATTTCTTTACCAGTAAAACGGCTTCACGACTGATAGTTGCGTTTATCCAGTTCTGGACATGGTACGGAAATACTATGATAGTGCTTATTTCGGGTGTACTCGGAATCAGCCCTGATATTTATGAAGCGGCAGAGATCGACGGAGCGAACGGTGTTCAGACCTTCTTCCGTATTACGATACCTAATCTTAAGACAGTTTTACTGTATACACTTATTACCAGCCTTGTCGGCGGACTGAATATGTTCGATATTCCTTTCCTCTTCCTTTCAGGAGGACCCGACAGAGCTACGCTTACAACAAGCGTATTCATTTACAATCTTGCCTTCTCGGGCAACTACATTTACAACAGAGCGGCTGCAGCAAGTATGATAATGTGGCTGTTAATAGCGTTCTTCTCGGCTATCCTGTTCTATATCATGCGTGATAAGGATCAGATCAAGATCGACAAGGAGATCAAGAGAGCCAAGAAAGAAGCTAAAAGAGCAGCGAAGGGAGGAGTCAATCAATGGCAGTGGTAAACAAAAAAGCATCAAGCTATGCATTCAAGATATTTGCTTATGCTTTTTGTATACTCCTTACCGTTCTCAGTCTTTTCCCGTTCGTTATCATGATCGTTAACGCTACAAGAAATACCGCTGAGATCCAGAGCCACGCTGTATCCTTCATTCCCGGACATAATTTCAGAACAAACTGGAATATCCTTATGGGACGCGGATTCAATCCTCTGGACGGCTTTAAGAACTCTCTGATCGTATCAGTAGGTTCCACAGCCTGCAATATTTATTTCTCAACAATGACCGCATTCGCACTCGTTGCGTATGACTGGAAACTGAGAAAACCGTTCTTCACAGTTATCATGGCAGTTCTTATGATACCTGCTCAGGTAACCAGTATCGGTTTCTATTCACTCATGTACAAGATCGGATGGGTAAACAGTTTCCTTCCCCTTATTCTTCCTTCGATCGCAGCACCTACTACTGTTTTCTTCATGAGACAGTATATGATCCCCTCGCTTCCTATGGAGATACTCCAGTCAGCGAGAATCGACGGTGCAGGCGAATTCAGGATCTTCAACCAGATAGTGCTTCCCATGATGAAGCCTGCTATGGCTACACAGGCAATTTTCTCCTTCGTAACCAGCTGGAACCAGCTGTTTATGCCTCAGATACTTATCACAAGACCTGAGCTCAGAACAATGCCTATGATGGTAAGCCTTCTCAACGGCGACGCGTACAAGACCGAGTACGGTTCCGTTTATCTGGGTCTTCTTTTGACAGTCGTACCTATCCTTATTGCATACTTCCTGTTGTCTAAGTACATCATCGAAGGTGTTGCACTGGGCGGCGTCAAGGGTTGATGTTTTCTTAATGTTATCACATTTTTCTTTCTTAAATCTTTGGGGACTGTACCTTCGGGTACAGTCCTCTTTGAGTTATATGGCGGAAATAGCAGGCTCGGCTTTTTTCACTGAGCCTGCTATAATATTTTCTCAGACCTTGCAATTAAAGAAAAAACGTGGTATAATAAAATTACTATTACAACGACACGGAGGATATTTCTTATGTTATCTGATATCGAAATCGCTCAGGCTGCCGATATGAAGCGCATCAATGAGATCGCTGCAACACTCGGCATTGATGAGGAGGACATCGAGCCATACGGTCACTACAAGGCTAAGCTTTCCGAGAACCTTTTCAAAAAGCTGGAAGACAAGAAGGACGGTAAGCTCATTCTTGTTACTGCTATCAATCCTACTCCCGCAGGTGAGGGTAAGACAACTATAAGCGTCGGTCTGGCTGACGCTATGCGTAAGATAGGCAAGAACACTGTTCTCGCTCTCCGAGAGCCATCTCTCGGTCCCGTCTTCGGAATGAAGGGAGGCGCTGCCGGCGGCGGATACGCTCAGGTAGTCCCCATGGAGGACATCAACCTCCACTTTACAGGCGATATGCACGCCATAACTGCTGCAAACAACCTTCTCTGCGCGATGATCGACAATCATCTCCAGCAGGGAAATCAGCTCCAGATAGATCAGCGCAGGATTATGTTCAAGCGCTGTATGGATATGAATGACCGTGCCCTCAGAAATATCCTTATCGGTCTCGGCGGAAGAGCCAACGGTATTCCCCGTGAGGACGGCTTCAACATCACTGTTGCTTCAGAGGTAATGGCTATTCTCTGTCTTGCTTCCGATGTTGCCGATCTCAAGGAGAGACTGGGCAATATCCTCGTTGCATATAACCTCAGCGGTGAGCCTATCTACGCTAAGGACCTGGGCTGCACAGGCGCTATGACTGCACTCCTCAAGGACGCTCTCAAGCCCAATCTTGTGCAGACTCTGGAGAATACTCCCGCCTTTATCCATGGCGGTCCCTTCGCTAATATTGCTCACGGCTGCAACTCACTGAGAGCTACAAAGCTTGCTCTCAAGCTTGGCGATTATACTGTTACCGAGGCAGGCTTCGGCTCTGACCTGGGTGCAGAGAAGTTCATGGACATCAAGTGCCGTATCGGCGGACTTGCTCCCTCATGCGTTGTTCTTGTTGCAACTATCAAGGCTCTCAAGTACAACGGCGGAGTTCAGAAGCAGGATCTGGCAAAGGAGAATATGTGGGCTCTGGAAAAGGGCATCGAGAACCTGAGAACTCACATCGAGAATATGCATAAGTTCCACGTTCCCGTAGTTGTGGCTATTAACAGATTTGCTGCAGATACCGAGAATGAGATTAAGTTCGTTCAGGATTTCTGCGCTGATATGGGCGTTGAGGTATCTATGTGCGAGGTATTCGCCAAGGGCGGCGAAGGCGGCAAGGATCTGGCTCAGAAGGTATGCGAGACCATCGACCTTGTAAGCGGAAACGAGTTCAAGCCCGTTTATGATACAGAGGCTACCATCAAGGACAAGGTTGAAAAGATCGCAAAGGAGATCTACCGCGCTGATGGTGTTATCTTTACTCCCCAGGCTGAGAAGGCTATCAAGGAGATCGAGAGCATCGGCTTCTGGGATCTGCCTATCTGCGTTGCAAAAACTCAGTACTCGCTTTCCGATAATCCAAATCTTCTCGGAAAGCCCAAGAATTTCAAGATAACTGTCCGTGACGCAAGACTGTCCTCAGGCGCAGGCTTCGTTGTTATCTACACAGGCGATATTCTGACTATGCCGGGACTTCCCAAGGCTCCTGCTGCTCTCAATATCGACTGCGACAATGACGGTAATATCACAGGACTTTTCTGATCGGACGGAGTATTTATGAAGATCATCACTCATTCTCCTCAGGAGACCATCGCCGCTGCGGAAAAGCTTGGCGCTATGCTCAGGGCAGGAGATATGATAGCTTATAAAGGCGGACTTGGTGCGGGAAAAACTACCTTCACCAGAGGTCTTGCCCTTGGCATGGGGCTGGGAGACAGCGTTACTTCTCCCACCTTTGCACTTGTAAATGAATACCGCGGTGAGAATATGACGCTCTACCACTTCGATATGTACCGCATAAACTCTGAGGATGACCTGGAGTCTACGGGCTTTTATGATTACCCCTTCGAGGATAATGTTGCGGCAGTGGAGTGGTCCGAGAATATCGCGGAATTCCTCCCAAAGGACACAATTTATATCACTATAAACAACATAAGTGAGAATGACAGGGAAATAATTATCGAGGACGGTGGAAGATTTGCTGCTGCTTGGAATTGATACATCGGGAAAGACAGCTTCCGCAGCGCTTTTTGACTCTGAAACTGAGCTGTTCCTGGCTCAGAGCACGGTGTATACCCAGAAGACCCATTCACAGGTCGTTATGCCTATGGTAAAGGACATAATGGCTCAGGCAGGGAAGGAGCTCTCTGACCTGGAAGGCATTGCCGTTGCAAACGGTCCCGGCTCATATACGGGTCTGCGTATAGGAGTTGCGGCTGTAAAGGCGCTCAGCTTCGGGCTTGGCGTGAAATGCTGCGGTGTTTCCACACTTCTGGGACTTGCCTGCAATAACCTCGCCTATAAGGGGCATATCTGCTCTATCATGAAGGCGAGGGGAGAGCTGGTCTACACCTGCACATACAAGAGCGACGGCTTTTGCGTTGAGCAGGTCACTGAGGAGCAGATGCTCTCCCGAGATGAGCTTGCGGAGTATCTGGCACTGAATGTGGGAGAGGCTATGCTTTGCGGAGACGGAGCTGCCGACTTCTACAATACATACAGTTCCCCCGCCTTCGTTATTGCTCCTCCACAGGGAAGGCTGCAGAGCGCTGTGGGCGTCTGCCTCGCAGGCGTTTCAAGAAAGCTCATCGACCCTGACAGCCTTGAGGTCTCTTACCTCCAGAAGGTAAAGGCTGAGAAGGACTTAGAGAAAAAAACAAGAATTTAGCGTAATTATAAGATCGGAGATGTTGATATGATAGCTATCGGTTGCGACCACGCAGGAGTGGAAATGAAAAAGGCTATAATCGAGGCTCTGTCAGTTCAGGGCTTTGAGTTCATGGATATGGGTACCGACGGTGAGCCCTGCGATTACCCCGACGTTGCTGAAAAGCTCTGTCATGAGATACTTGCGGGACACTGTGAAAAGGGTATACTTATCTGCGGCACAGGCATAGGAATGTCCATTGCTGCAAACAAGATCAAGGGCATAAGAGCTGCCCTCTGTGCGGATTCTTTCTCCACGCGCTTCACCCGTATGCACAACAATTCAAATGTTATGTGCATGGGCGCAAGAACTCTCGGCTGCGGACTTGCCTGCGAGCTGGCTGAGATTTTCCTCACTACAGAATTTGAGGGCGGACGCCATCAGAGACGTATCGACCTTATAACAGCAATAGAAAATAATCAGTGAAGGGAGTAAATTACTATGGCTGAATTACACATTATAGATCATCCTCTGGTACAGCACAAGATCTCGCTGCTCAGAGACAAGAACACAGGTACAAAAGAGTTCCGTGAGCTGGTATCAGAGATAGCTATGTTCATCTGCTATGAGGCTACAAGAGACCTTCCCCTGAAGGAGATCGAACTTGAGACTCCTCTTGCAGTTGCAAAGACCAAGATAATCTCAGGAAGAAAGCTTGCTTTCATTCCCATTCTCCGTGCAGGTCTGGGAATGGTAGAGGGCGTTACAACTCTCGTTCCTGCTGCAAAGATCGGTCATATCGGTCTTTTCCGCGATCCTGTCACCAAGGAGCCTGTGAAGTACTACGCTAAGATGCCTGATGACATCAACGAGCGTGACGCTATCATCGTTGATGCTATGCTGGCAACAGGCAACTCGGCAGTCGCTGCAATCACTGAGCTGAAAAAACTCGGCGCTAAGCACATCAAGTTCATGTGCATTATATGCTCTCCCGAGGGCGTTGAAGCTGTTCAGAAGGCTCATCCCGATGTTGAGATCTACGCAGGCGTTATGGACGAGAAGCTCAATGAGGACAAGTACATCGTTCCCGGTGTAGGCGATGCGGGTGACCGTATCTTCGGTACAAAGTAATAATGAAATAAAGCAGCCCCGAAGCAGTCGCTTCGGGGTATTGTATTTTATTCGAGTGTATGATTTAAGTTTAGAGTTGAGAGTTTAGAGTTGAAAGTTGTGGAGTCGCCTGCGGCGACAATATTAAAATATTGTGAGCGAAGCGAACACATTAACTCTCAACTCTCAACTATCAACTTAGCGCATACGCGCTAAATTATGATTTATCTTAGTAACTTGTGCTTTGAGACAGAGCTCAATACTTTACTCGTTTGGGAACTTCATTCCCCACTGGCTGCGGCACTGATCCATGAGCTTCATGACTGCTACGGTATCGCTGTGGGGCACAAGCGGACTCTCCGTAAGTCCCTGATCAAGACAGCTGTGTACCTCGTCGATCTCATATTCATAACCGTTAATGGTGTCCTTGTATATGAACTTTTCCACCTCTCTGCCTTCACGGTCAAAGAGTGTGCCCTCCTCTGTGCAGTGGAACCAGTTGCCCAGAGTGATAAAGCCCCTTGTTCCCGAAACTATGGCATTGTTGCGGAGCTGTATCTCAAAGCCGTTGTCCATTGAGGAGAAGGCTCCGTTTTTGTACCTGAACAGGATAGAATTGCTCATGTCAATTCCGTTCATCATGTGGGCGGAGCTGATGATCTCGTCAGGGACTCCCAGAAGGTCATGGGTGAGTGTAATGGGATATATTCCAAGATCAAGGAGACAGCCGCCGCAGTCTGCGCGGAAAAGACGATCCTTTTCATCAAAGGGGATAAAGTTGCTGAAGTCTGCCTTGATATACTCGATATCACCGATGGCTCCCGAAGCTATCCATTCCTTCATTTTGCGGTATACGGGACGGCACTTCATCCACATAGCCTCCATGAAGAAAAGCTTCTTCTCGTGGGCAAATGCCAGCAGCTTCTCGGTCTGGGAACTGTTGAGGGTGAGGGACTTCTCGCACAGTACGTTCTTGCCGTTTTCAAGGCAGAGCCATGCGTCCTCGAAATGGGAAGCCATGGGCGTTGCGATGTAGACTATCTCAGCCTCGCTGTTTTCCGCAAATTCCCTGTAGCTTCCGTAGAAGCTTTTAAAGCCGAATTCCTCGGCGAATTTTTTTGCCTTATCGTCAGTTCTTGATGCAACTGCACAAAGCTCTGCATTCTCGCAGTGTGCAAGCGCTGTTGCAAATGTGTGGGCTATCTTTCCTGTACCGATGACGCCCCATTTATACCTGTTCATGATAATGCTCCTTTCATTATGAGTTATTTGAGCTGTTTGCGTCCATAACGCAGTCTATGGCTATAACTGCCGCAAGCACCATGACTACGTCCTGTCCGTCAGCGATATCCAGTTCATAGCTGTCGCCCCAGGTCATCCAGTGCTTATGCATGGAAGCGACGTACATATTGCCTGAGAGGACTCTGTAATCGTGGGAGAATATCTCGCCGTCAACTCTCCAGCCTATGCGCTCGAAGGTGTATGAGGGCTTGAAGAAGGTGAACTCCTTTACGATATCCGTGACATACTGTCCCATTATATAGATGGAAAATCGGGGCAGAAGCCGGAACAGCTTGCGCTCCACATAAGCTACCTCGTTGCCTGTGCGGTCGTAGATATGCATTTTTCTTGCCAGTGATATTTCACCTATGGCGCTGAATAATACGTTTCCGAATTCGTCATATATCTCAGAGCGCTGTCTGAGCGAAAACATTTTCTGCTTGAAATAAAGTTTCATATAAAATCCTCCATATCATTATATATCCGTACCCCACGGATAATCAGTGAAGCCCCAGCTGCCAGAAGGCAACTGCACTTGCGGCTGCCACGTTGAGGGAGTCTACACCATGGGACATGGGTATCTTCACTGTGTAGTCGCAGTCTGTGATAGTCTTGTCGGCAAGTCCCTCGCCCTCGGTGCCGAGGACTACGGCAAGCCTTTCAATGGTTTTAAGCTCGGGAGCTTCTATGCTCACTGAGTTGTCGCTGAGCGCCATTGCGGCTGTTTTGAAGCCCATTTCGCGGAGCTGCTGCGGATAGTCCGTATCGCTTGAAAGGTAGGTCCAGGGTATCTGGAATACCGTTCCCATGCTGACCCTTGATGAACGTCTGTACAGAGGGTCACAGCAGGATGGCGTCAGCAGTACGGCGTCCATGCCCAGAGCAGCTGCGGAGCGGAAAATGGCTCCGATATTGGTGGGATTGACCACGTTTTCCAGCACAGCTATTCGCTTTGCGGTTTTGCAAAGCTCCTCGGCTGTGGGAAGGGCTCTCCGTCGGAAGGCGCACAGTGCGCCGCGGATAAGCTTGAAGCCCGTTATGGCGGTTATCTCATCAAACTCCGCGGTATACACGGGAGCGTCTCCGCATCGGCAGAGCAGCTCCTTCATCTGTCCCTCAATGTCCTTGTGCTCCATGAGGAGTGCATAGGGCTCATAGCCGCCGTTGAGTGCCCTTTCGATGACCTTTGGGCTCTCTGCAATGAATAGTCCCTCCGCAGGCTCAAAATAGTGCAGGAGCTGCGGCTCCGACATCAGTACGAATATTTGCAGTACATCTGTATTGCTTTTGTTTATCTCGATAATGTTTGACATAAATTGCCTTTCTGTCTGTAGGGAACGCTTTCCCGAAAGTTGAGAGTTGTGAGCTGCTGAGATAAATCAGAATTTGGCAGTCTATTTCCTATATGTGATCACCATTTTCTGTGAAAGTTTCTTTCCAATTTGATATATAAGCCAACCAATGACTCGTTTAAAATGCGTCATTGGTATACCTGGTGCATATCTCATACCATTGTATTTCGGCCAAAAGTTATTATCCTCAGTGGGATATTCTTTTTCGCCCTTATTATCGACGCATAAGGCTTGAAATAAATTAAACGGTATCAGCACGCCCACTCCCGGAACATGTGCTTTTCCGGATTTCACATCAAGGTAAAATCTCTTTGTGATATCATATGTCCTTCGCAGATCCTTCTCAGTTGGCTTGTAGTCATTCCAGCTCAGTGCAGTTATCGGAAGCTGGTAACACTTATTAAAGCCCCACCCGGGCAACGTTGCTGCCAAAGCTTTTGTTGTACTCTCAGCAGATACACCTCCGGTGGTACTGATTATAAGAGCCTTCTTTTTGAAATATCTCGGCCTATGCAGCATAAATGCCATATGATCTGTAAAATTTTTCATAATTCCGGGCAAATGCCCCTGAAAACAGGGGATAGAGAAAATAACCGCATCGCATTCTTCTATCATATCTATTATTGGCTGCATCTTATTATGATGCGGACAAGTTTTATGTCCTTTACGAAAACAGTTACTACATCCAGTGCAGAAGGGGATATTTATATCTGATAAATGTACTTCACAAAACTGGACCGTATTATCAATTTTCTGAATATACTTCTTTGCAATCTGAGTTAGCCGCCATGTATTCCCTTTGTGTGGTCCACCATTGAAGATCGGTATTTTCATATACAATTACCTCATTCTTGCACAAATTATGATTTATCTCATTAAAACCATTATACCAGTTCCCCTCAATTTCGTCAATATCCTCAGCCATAACTCTTTTTATCTTTTCCTATGGCTTTTTGATGAAAATCATGGTATAATATGAGTATACTTTTTTAAGGAGAGCTTGCTATGGCTAATAATGATATAAACAGAATGAAAGAGCTGAATGAGCTGCTGGCAAAGGCGGCTGACGCTTACTATAATACAGGCGTTGAGATAATGTCCGACAAGCAGTACGACCAGCTTTATGACGAGCTGGAGGCGCTTGAGAAAAAGACAGGCGTTATCCTCGGCAACAGCCGTACCCAGCAGGTGGGCTACGAGGTCTCATCGGGACTTCAGAAGATAAGGCATACCACAAAAATGCTTTCACTTGACAAGACCAAGAGTGTTGAGGAGCTGAAAAGCTGGCTGGGCGAGCATGAGGGCTTCCTCAGCTGGAAGCTGGACGGTCTTACACTGGTGCTCACCTATGACGGCGGTACCCTCACACAGGCGGTCACCCGCGGAAATGGCGAGATAGGCGAGGACATTACTGCCAACGCAAGGCACATTATCGGTATCCCTGCACGCATTCCCTTTACGGGACATCTTGTGGTACGCGGCGAGTCTCTCATGAAGTACAAGGACTTCGAGAGGGTCAACGAGGAGATAGAGGAGGGGGCAAAGTATAAAAATCCCCGTAATCTCTGCGTGGGAACTGTCCGCAATCTGGACTCCCGTGTTACTGCGGAGCGAAATATCAACTTCTTCGCATTCAATCTGGTGTCTGCCGAGGGCTATGAGGAGAACTCATTCTCGCGCCGTCTGGACTGGCTGGAGGAGCAGGGCTTTCAGCGCGTTTACGGTATTAAGGTGAAGTCCGACAGTGTGGAGGGGGCTGTTGCGGATTTTGAAAAGGCTGTGGCGGAGAACGAGTTCCCCTCGGACGGTCTGGTGCTCATGTATGACGATGTGGCGTACGGTCTCAGTCTGGGCGAGACCTCACACGCTCCCAGAAACGGCATCGCATTCAAGTGGCGTGACGAAACTGCGGACACTACTCTCCGCGAGGTTGAGTGGTCCGCCAGCAGAACGGGTCTCCTCAATCCTGTGGCTATATTCAACCCTGTTGAGCTGGAAGGAACTACGGTCACGAGGGCTTCTGTCCACAATCTCAGTATCGTGAAGCAGCTCCGTCTGGGAATAGGTGACACCCTTACCATTTTCAAGGCGAACATGATAATCCCGCAGGTCCTTGAAAACAAGACCGCCTCCGCAAGTCTGGAGATACCTGCGGTATGTCCCGTCTGCGGCGGCGCAACAGAGATACGCACCTCTGATGAGGACGTGGAAACTCTTGTATGTCCCAACAAGGACTGCGCTGCCAAGCATATAGGAAAGTTTGAGCACTTTGTCCAGCGCGACGCCATGAATATAGTGGGAATGTCAACGGCTACCATAGAGACACTGGTCTCGGAGGGCTTTGTCAGGGAGTTCCGCGACTTCTATCACCTTGACGACTACAAGTTCAAGATAGTTGTGCTTGAGGGCTTCGGCGAGAAGTCCTATCAGAAGCTTGCGGACGCAATAGAGGCTTCACGAAAGACGGAGTTGAGCCGTGTGCTCTACGCCATGGGTATACCCAATATCGGCAGGCAGGCTTCACGCCTTATCTGCGCAAAGTACACCACTGCCGGGGAGCTTGAGAAGCTTTCTGCGGCGGAGCTTACCTCCATTGACGGTATCGGAGAGGTTCTCGCCAATGACTATGTGAAGTTCTTTGCGGACGAGAAAAATCTCAGGGAGTTCCGTGACCTGCTGGCAGAGCTGGAAATTGAAGAGGCCGAGGCAGTGAACAGCGAGTCAGCCATTGCAGGCAAGACCTTTGTCATCACAGGCTCGGTGCACATCTGGAAGAACCGCAAGGAGCTCCAGGCATATATCGAGCAGAACGGCGGCAAGGCTGCAAACTCGGTGTCATCAAAGACGGACTACCTTATCAACAACGACAACACCTCTAACTCCACCAAGAACAAGACTGCCAAGGAGCTCGGCATTCCGATAATAACCGAGGAGGAGTTTCAGGCGCTTATCAACGGCTGAAATTCAGTGAATTGAAAGTGCAGGGACGACCATTGGTCGTCCCTGCAAATAATATTAAGGCGGACAATTTGTCCGCTTTTTTTGAAAATTCTGTAATAAAACCAGAAGTCACTCGTCTAACTAAGTGAGGAGGTGAGAAGATGAAGCAGGAATTCCATGAGATATACGAGAAATACAGCTCCGACCTCTATACCTTTATCCTGAGACTGTGCGGCGATGAGCAGCTTGCCAAGGACATTCTTCAGGATACCATGCTGAAGGCTATGACAAGCGCCGAAAGCTTTCGGGGAAGCTGCTCCGTGAGGACATGGCTGTGTACTATTGCGAAAAATCTCTGGTACGACCACCTGAAAAAGGCTGAGAGCAGGAACAGCTCTGCGGAGTGCATCGGCGAGACAGCTGCACAGGGGAGCCTTGAGGAATGCTTTGCTGACAGGGAGACTGCCCTGCGGATACATCATCTTCTCCACGACCTTGAGGAGCCGTACAGAGAGGTCTTTACCCTGAGAGTTTTCGCGGAGCTGAAATTCGCCGACATAGCAAAGGTGTTCGGAAAGAGCGAGAACTGGGCAGGCGTGACCTATTACCGCGCTAAACAGAAGCTTTTGCAGCTTCTGAAAAAGGAGGGACTTTTATGAACAGAAAGGATATAGACTGCAATGTTATCATAGACCTGCTGCCCCTTTATAAGGAGGAGATATGCAGCGAGGCTACAAGGGAGCTTGTGGAGGAGCATCTCCGCAGCTGCGAGGACTGCCGCCAGCTCTGCGAGAATATGACCCTGCCCGAGCCCGAGAAAAAGGCAGTTCCCGACGAAGCCGAGACCTTTAAAAAGGTGGGGAAAAAGGTAAAAAGAGGGAAGTTCTACAGGAGAGCGCTGATACTCATATTTGCGGTTTTTGCAGCTTTAAATGTTGCATGGCTGAAGCTGATGTTCTTTCCGTATAAGGAATTCTCAGCTGATATGGGCGAATATAATGGAGACCTTTATCAGGTATGTGAAGGAGGATATTATTATAATGTGGTAGAGCCACATTATCTTTCGTTTTTTGACGGGAAACTGTATATCTGGAAGGAAGTGGCAGGCAAGGAGGGAAACGTCTCTGTACTCACAGTTATTCCGAGGGTAACAGGAGATACCAAGTATGCTGTCGCCATAAAAACCGACACGGAATACATGGAGATTCCTGTGACGGACTCAATTGAATTTGATCCGAGCGGATATAAGGTCCACGACAATGACGAACACGCAAAACAGGTGCTGAACGATAATCGTGAGGAGATAGAAGAACTAATGGAAGCCGCACAGAAAAAGTGGGGCGAATATCTGAAATAAGAAAAGCGGACAGTCATACTGTCCGCTGTTTTTTTACATATTCTTGTTGAGCATCTCCACAGCCCACTCTGTGTCGATTATCACCTCGTTATCGGCAAGAAGGGAGGTCTTGAAGGTCTTTGCAACCTGATCGTAGTTTTCCTTGGAGAAGGCAGTGCCGCCCCACTTGTCATTGTCGAACCTGATAGCGAAGCTGTATGTATCGTCCTTTTCCTTGGTGAAGTATATCTCGGTTATCCTGAGGTCCTGTGAGGAGGTCTGTATATCGGCAACGATGAACAGCTTCATGAGCTCGATGATACGGTCATCAAGTCCCTCGTCGAGAATGACGAGCTTTTCGCGGAGCTGGTTCATATCGGTCACAACACGCCTTGTGTAGCCGTTATCGAAGTTGTAGCCGCTCTCGTTGTCATTGTTGAGGTCCTTCATGCACTTCTCAGCAGTGTCGGGATCTCCGGGAACGTAGCTGACGATGTACTTCTCACCGGGCTGGTGATAGATAGTGGGGAAGAAGATGAGGGAGTTATCCTCACATTCTGAGCAGTGCCATCTGAAAGCCTCGTCGTTCCTTATCTTCTGCTTCATCTCAGGAGCGTCGGTAACGTCGATAACGTCCCATACTGTCATTTCCGAGATCTTTTTGCACTTAGGGCATTTTATCATTTCAACATGAGTCTTTGACATAGTTATTCCTCTTTTCTCCGGTGCAATAACCCCTTAAAGGCGGTTATTGAGTTTACATTAATTATAACATAAAAGCTTGATAATAGCAAGATGCGCGGAGAAAAAAATGCTTTGTCATTTTTGATATGCAAAAAACAAGATGTAACGAAATATCTTGAAATAAAAAATCATCTGTGTTATAATATTATTTGCGGTTTGCAATTGCTAACAAAATTTGGAGATAATATTATGAAACTGAGATCCAGAGAAATTCATGGAACTGTCCTGAGCTGTCCGCGGTCTTTAAATGGTGAGAAAAGGAGGAGCACACTTTGCTTATCTTACAGCTTGTTTTATATTGCCTGCTTTTTACGGCAATGGTTAGAATTTCAGTCAGAGGCGGTGCTGTCAATGGACTGTATTTTTATCCTAAGCCCGTGCAGGAACGTGCATTTTCCATCGGACTGACTGACAGAGAAACAGTAAGGCAGAAGCGAAAACGCTTTATGACAGCTTTCTATATCGTTATGCTGACCGCGCTGGTTCTCATTATCGCTGTGTGGAATCGTGTCGGGACTTTCAAAGAGGCATATTTACAGGCATTACTCTTTCTGGAGGTCATGAACATTTATGACGGTATCGTCATTGACAAGCTTTGGGTAGGACACAGTAAGTTCTGGGTCCTGGAAGGCACGGAGGACATCCCCTTTGTGCAGACATGGGGACAGGTGCTGAAAAAGCGTTCGTTCCTTGCACTTATCTGGATCGTGGGTGCGGCAATTGTCGCAGGGATCGTTGTTTGTATTGCAAAATGGAGGTGATGATATGAATAATGATATATCAGAGAAAATACGCAGTATGACTTCAATTGATGACATTGGCATAAGCCGTCAGCTTGACTGGAAGCGAATACGCAAGCTGTTTATCATAGGACTTCTCGGCGGATGTATGACATTTATCGGAGACTGGATGCTTGGGTACGGAGTGTGTGATGAGAGCCTGACAGGACTGGAAAAGAAGCTTTCGCAGTATCTTGTTTTGTCGGATCGTACACTGTTCTGGTCGGCTTTTCTCGGACTGATAGGCATTTCACTGGAGGGGCTATGCTATTTCGGTATCTATATACTAATTGCAAACGGCAGCGAAAAACACGCTCACGTATTCAGCCGCGGTGTCTTCGGCTATATGCTGTTTGCGGCGTGCGGAGTTCATGTGCCCTGTCTTGCAACTGTGTTTTTCTACAATCATATGATGCGGCTCAGCCCAGATACTGCATATGATATGACATTGACATTCGGTATATACTTTCTGCTGCCTGCAATGATACTGTTTCTGGTATTTTTCTTTGTTATGAGCGCAGCGCAGATAAGTGCATTCGCAAAGGGGCTGACACCTTATCCCGGATGGTGCTGGGTATTCTCCATGCCTGTGGGTATGGCGGCGACAATGCTGCTGAAATTTACGGGCAATCATGCAGTCACAAACGGACTGACTGCTGCATGGATCAGCATCGGCAACATATGGATGTTCGGAGGTCTGCTGCTGACTATGAGGCGTGCAAAGGACAATTTACAGGAGGGAACATAATATGCTTTTGACATTTTTTCTTGCGATCGTTTTTTGCAGTGCGATCTCATTGATGCTGCTTTCTGCGGTGGCATTTATTCAGGATAACCGCTTCTTTTCATCTGCACCAAAGGAGGCGCAGGAACTCCTTAAACCAAGGGAAAATGAATTGTTTTATGGCGCAAGAGTCATCGGCTGGACTCTGATGGGCTTTAGTCTGCTTATGATCGCAGGTGCAGGTATGATCTCAATATGGGACGGTTTCCGGAATGACTACACATTCTGGCAGTTTTTCCTGCGCTTCATCACCATATTCACCATCTACAAGCTCTATGACATGACCTGCTTTGACTGGTTCCTGCTTTGCAAATTCAGATTCTTTCAGTTTTACTTTCCGGAAACGGAACCTGTTTACAACGGCAGGAAATACGGGTATAATCTAAAAAGCCAGCTGCTAAAGCTGTTAGTCATTTTTCCAGCAGCATCTGCACTGGCAGCGTGGATATGTACGCTCTTTCAGTGAGCGAAGGAATGGATTTGAAACTTAGTATCGAAAAGTGAATACAACAATATGATCCTACTCATCATGTAGGAAATAAAGCTCCTGCCTGGTGAGGGGGACTTTTGTTTTATGGTAAGTCTTTCAGAAGAGGCTGAAATTGCTTTATTATCTTACTAACATTTTCTCCGGGAAGAATTTTACACAGTTCACTATTAACCTGCTGTCGTGAAGTAGCGTTTACTAAGATACTAATGATTTTTTCACGTTCCTCTTTGTACACACCTTTTTTTGAAATGCTGTCCATATACTGATCTGAACTGTGCTTCCCGTTTCTTTTTATCAACTTTTGGTTTTGCTTTTGTGTCGGTCTGTTTCTTGACAGTTGTTCCTTGAAGCTTCTTTTTACGTGCAACTGAAATGCACAGTTCTTTTTTCCAGAATTTTATCACATTATCGAAATCGGTATCGTTGCTGATAATTACAATATTACATTTAGATTTTCCAGCCAAATACCCCAGATAGGAACCTATATGTATATCTGCTGATTGTTTACCAGCAGGGATTTCAATCATTTTGAGTTCTGCCGCGCCGTGATTGGCAATTTCAGCCATATCTATCTTGCGAGCGTTTTGTGTGAAGAAAATAATGATATGCTCGGATGCAGTCATATTTTTGCATCCAGAAAGACCATTACTTCCTACGTTTTTCATAATCTACTAAGTAATATGAAGGATCCGGTTCTCCGCTGGAACATGGACAACAGTTTCATCAAGCGCGATCCCGCGGGCAACATCAAACCGGATAAAGAAAAATCCACCGAAAAAATCGATGGATCTGTTGCAACTATTATGGCTCTCGACCGGGCGATACGCTGTGGAAATGACTCCGGCGATAGCATTTATGATGAGAGGGAGTTGCTGATTCTTTAACAGTAATATAAGCCGCTCCTTTAAAGACTAAGCTGTCACCTTCTTTAATACGGGAGGCGAATTCACTACCATATCTGAGATGTTTTCTTTTAAACCATTCTGGAACATAAAATCTGATGTGGGGATACTCATTCCTATACCATTTAATTTGCGATTGGGCAAAAGCAATAAATTTTGGATCTTTATGAAGTAGATCAAGTTCTCTTCTTTTAAGTTTGCCAATCGTGTTTTTTCTTTCTTTGCCCTTAGGATAAACATCGCCCGTCCAAGCATCAAGTCTATAACCTTCTATAACAGAATGTGCATGAGGGACGGAGGGATGGTCATCACTATCTCCAATCGTAAACTTCCAAGAACAGCCGAATAGCTTTACTCGAGGTGAGTACATTGTAAAGTGACTTCTATGGTCTTTCTGTTTTATCCTGACTCTTTTTCTCATTTTAACGCCCCCTTTGAATGCTATTATAACATACGCCCATAGAAAAAGTCAACCGAAAGGAGTGATTCACATGGGTATTTTCAGCGGACTGTTCCGGTCACGGGACAAGCCGAAGGACAGCTACGACAGCCCATCCTACAGCTATTTCTTCGGACGGACTCATGCAGGAAAGCGAGTCAACGACCGCACGGCAATGCAGATCATTGCTGTGTACGCCTGCGTGAGAGTGCTGTCGGAGGCAATTGCACAATTGCCCCTGCACGTTTACCAATACACCGACAGCGGAGAAGAGCGAGTGCCGAAGCATCCGCTATATTTTTTGCTGCATGACCAGCCGAATCCCGAAATGACATCCTTCGTTTTCCGTGAAACGCTCATGGCGCACCTGCTGATCTACGGCAAGGCCTATGCGCAGATCATCCGGAACGGCAGAGGTGATGTCATCGGACTGTATCCGCTGATGCCGGATAAGGTGCGTGTTGACCGTGATGATCGCGGCAGGCTCATTTACCGCTACAGCCGATATGACGAACACAACCCGAATTTCAGGCAGCAGGGCGAGATAATCCTGCCGATGGAACAGGTGCTGCATATTCTGGGACTGGGCTTTGACGGTCTGGTCGGATACAGCCCAATTGCAATGGCAAAAAATGCGCTCAGTCTTGCGGTCGCCTGTGATGAGTACGGCTTGTCCTTCTTCGCAAACGGCGCAGCGCCTTCTGCGGTGCTGGAGCATCCGGGTGTGATCAAAAATCCGGAGCGTGTGCGTGAGGCATGGAAGCGGGCATACGGCAGCAGCAATGCCCACAAGACCGCAATCCTCGAAGAAGGCATCACGACCACATGGAAGGCTGTATCTTCCGTAATCTCCGCAGCGCTGGACGGTATCAAGAAAATCGTTACGGCGGTATGGACGGCGCTGAAGAACCTCATCAAAACGGGACAGCTTGACATCAAATCTGTTGTGACGACAACGTGGGAAGCTGTATCCGGTGTGGTTCGGACAGCAGTCAATGCAATCAAATCCGTGGTGCAGACGATCTGGAATGCAATGCCGGATATCGTCCGGAATCCAATGAATCAGGTCAAGGATGCTGTGCTGTCGATCTGGGACGGCATCAAAAACGGCATCGGCGACAGGCTCGGCGGTGTGCGGGATGCGGTCGTCAACGCCATGAACGCTGTTTATAACGCAGTCATGGAGAAGGTCAACAGCTCGTGGTCGTGGGGACGAGACCTCATGCAGAATCTCATCAACGGCATTACCTATATGCTCGGCAGCCTCATCAATACAGTGGCGGATGTGGCACGTTCCATCTGGGAATACCTGCATTTCTCCGTACCTGAAAAGGGTGCGCTGACCGATGTGGAGGAGTGGATGCCGGACTTCATGAAGGGGCTGGCGAAGGGCATCAACAAGAGCAAGAAGTACGTTGAGGCTGCTGTATCCGGTGTGGCTGATGCCATGACGCTGACGATGCAGTCCGGGCTGAATGTCGATATGGATGGTATCTCCGGAGCAATGATGAACGGCAGTCCTGCAGGCACGGTCATCAACAACTACAACAACGACAACAGCCGGACAGTCAACCAGACGAATAATTCGCCTAAGTCGCTGTCGCGGCTGGAGATTTATCGTATGACGCGGAATGCGCTGAATGTGTGAGGAGAATTATTCACTTTTTATACTATGAACGTTATTCATTCCGAACTTAACAGTCTGAAATACCTTTTTCCAGTATTCTTCTCTGTGAATAATATCTTCTCTTTTAGTTTTCATATCAAAGATTTCTAATATGCTGTAAGTGAAGTTATCAATGATATAATCAGCGCCATTATTTTTTATTTCTTCAAACGTTTTATTTCCTCCCGTTAAGTCAGATACATCTGCGTAAGCAGACCATCTTTGCCAGATGCCACCATAATCTCCGGATGCTGAACCTATGTACAGTTGTCTTGTTGCTTTATCGGTAATGCAATATACACCTTTGACACTTGATAGCGCTGTTTTCCATTCAGGTGCTTCTAATCTAATAATTGTTTGCAAATCACTATGAGAAAGAAGCACATTGTTATATCCGGGGAAAGAGCCTAATTTGGTTGCAGGTGCAAGTTCATAAACTTCTGGATTGAAATCACGCTGAACAGAATAGTATGGTTTATTATAGATATCTCGTCCAATAGGGCGGGATAATCGAATTATAAGCCGTTTTCTGTAATCATCAAAATCAGGTAGTAGTGTGAGTTTATAGCCTACCGTGTCAAATACCTCTGGGATTATTTTTTCGACCTTATACATTCCACCGAAAATATAATAATTAGATCCATATGGATAGTATTGAGCAAATGAAAGAAGGTATTCAGCACGATTAAGATTGTTATTAGCGTGCTTTTTCTTATGAGCGTTCATATAAATCCATTCAGGAGCATCGTCACGTAAATAATCCCATGCAGGATGCTCTATATTTCCAGCATTCATGTTGAATTTGACTTTTGTTTTTTCTGGAAACTGTACTGGAAAGAAATCCTCAAATTTAAGCATAATATATCCCCCTTAAGTATTATGTTGCTATAATTATACATCCAAATAATCGAAAAAGTCAAGGAGGTGCAACCATGTTTTTCAAACTTATCCTCGAAAATGCCAACGGTGATCGTGTAGATATGACCACGACGGCAAATCAGTATATGACTTCTCAGATCGAGGGCTTATCGCCTCCGCCCGGCACGATCAGCACCTCCAGCTATGCGGGCATGGACGGCAGCTACCTGAACAATGCCTTCATCGAAAAGCGGAATGTGGTGATTCACTTTGAGATGCGGGGCGTGGGGGTGGAAGCCCGCAGGCATCAGCTTTACAAGGTGGTTAAGCCCTCCCGCTACATCAAGATTTACTACGCGACCGCAGGCATTGATGTATTTGCGGAGGGCTATGTGGAGTCCTGCGAGGTACAAAACTTTGAACAGCTTACAACCGGGCAGATTTCTATTCTCTGCCCGGATATTTATTGGTATTCCACGACCTCGGTCATGGCGTACTATTCACAGATCACCGGCGCTTTCACGTTCCCATTCCCGACGGAAAGCAATCCGGAGCCGTTCATTCTCGGCAAGTACAACACGCAGAACATGATGACCATTGTCAATGACGGCGATGAGATCGGCTTCACGCTGGTCATTGAAGCACTGGAGGATGCACGTTCTCCTACGCTGTATAATGCGGACACGGACGAGTATCTGCAAATCACCGGCGACATTCTCGCTGGCGATATTATCACAGTGACGACCAAGACCGGAAACAAGACCGTCACGCTTGATCGCGGCGGCGTCAAGACCAATATCATCAACCGGCTTGTTTCCGGCTCAACATGGCTGACGCTGCGGGAGGGCAGAAACCGTTTCTACCTGCGCGGTACGGGACTGCAAAATCCGAAAGTCACCATAGTACACACCAATGCGTATCTGGGGGTATAGTATGCAGATTGAAGTTTACCGAATGACAGCGGAAGAAGATGCGCTGACGATAACCCTTGAGGCGGTCTGCGACACCTTTTCTTCGCTGCTCTGGGATATTGAATACTACAAATGCGGCAGCTTTGAGGTGTATATCGCCGCCAATCCGCAGAACATTGAAATTTTCCAGACCGGCAGGATCGTCGGTCGTGATGATGATAATCAGCACTTCGGCATCATCGAATCGGTGCTGATCAATACAGATATCGAGAACGGCGACTACCTGACAGTGCGTGGTCGTTTTTTGATGTGTCTGCTGGAACGGCGCATCATTCACCCGACATACAACGTGACATCGGCAAAGGTATACAGCGAAATCGTCCGGGAGGTCGTGACGCAGAATGCACTGCTCTCGGATAACCGCAGGATTCCGGGGCTATCCCTCGGAACGGTCACCGGTACTTGCTGGGAACAGACCGCAACGCTGCAAATCTCATACACAAATCTGATGCAGTGGGTGTATACGATCTGCGAAAAGCTCGGCGGCACGGCGAATATCCGGCTGGTGAAAAGCAGCGGTGAGCAGTACCGCATGGTGTTTGACCTCAATGAAGGTACTGACCGAAGCGTGATGCAGGAGGATAACCCGCATATAATCTTTTCCGACGCATACAGCAATCTGCTATCGTTCAGCTATGCCGAGGACAGCAGCATCCAGAAGAATTTCGCATATATCTTCGGTCAGGGCAAAGGTGATGAGCGCAAACGCACCACATATTGTGACGGCGATGAGCCGACCTACCTTGACCGCTATGAAGTGTATGTGGATGCAGACGATATTTCTGAGACAGAGCAGGTCGAGGGTGAAACGATACCGATTCCGGAGGAGAAATATCTGGAATTGCTGCGCACTCGCGGCTCGGAACGGCTGGTGCTGCCGAAAACAGCATTAGAGTCAGACATCGCTGCGCATAACACGCAGTATGTATACAACCGCGATTATTTCGTCGGCGACTATGTGACGGTGCAGCACCGGCGCTTCGGCATGATACAGCCGCAGATACAGCTCATCGGAATGATCGAGGGCTTCGACCAGAACGGGCGCAGCCTGACACCAACATTCAAGGAGGCATGATATATGGCTTTTTACAGCGGTTTCTTCAATTCAAAGGGGCTTGACCGCACCTATACGGCGGAGGACTTCACATCGTATCTTTCGTCTATCATCTGCAATGGCATCCTCGACACTTACGGGCACAATTTCAAGCTGACGGCGGCAAACAGTGGTCTTGGCGTGGTTCTTGGTACCGGTAAAGCGTGGATCAATGGGCATTATTTCATCAACGATTCCCGGTATGTGATCGATCTCACATCCTATCAGGACGAGTCCTTGCCGAGATATGTCGGTATTGCAATCTATCTTGATACCTCAGAATCTGTCCGCAGTGTTACGCTGAAGCTCTTTCCCGGCACTCCGGCAGAGAATCCGCAGCTTCCTTCTATCCCACAGGATGAAGATCATGTCCGACTTCTGATGTATGCGGTGCGCATGAATCCGGGAGCTTCACGAATTACAGAAAGTGATTGGTTCGACTACCGCGAGGATAGCAATGTCTGCGGTTACTGCAAGTGCATTCTCGGCAAGTGCAAGGTGACGGAACTGATGTCGCAGATGGCACAGCTTATCGCAGAGGTGCAGGAAAACAACGAGACCATTGCCGAGCTGACCAATAAGGTGGATGAGCTTGAAGCGGAAGTCGAAGATATCGGAGATATTGTTGCTGCCGGTCAGTGCGGTGAAAATGCGTACTATGCGCTCTATTCCAGCGGAAAGGTGCTTGTGAAGGGTACGGGCGCAATGTATGACTATGACATTGAATCGAATCGCTCACCGTTCTACAGGAACGACGCAGTGAGATCAGTCGTTGTTTCCGAAGGCATTACAACCGTTGGTGAGGATGCCTTTGAACGCTGTCTGAATCTGGAATCTGTATCTCTCCCGACATCACTCACCTCGATCGGCAGCGGTGCATTTATGCCTGCGGATGAATATCCGAGTGCAGCCGGAAAGCTGAACAGCATTACAATTCCCGATGCCGTTACAACAATCGGCGGTGGTGCTTTCTGGGGTGCTGCTCTTACTTCTCTCACAGTTCCTCATAATGTAACGACGGTTGGAAAGTATGCTTGCCGTGATTGTACGAGACTAACCTCCGTCCGTTATGAAGGTTCTGTGATTGGCGGCTTTATGTTCGTTAACTGCACAGCTCTCACGAGCTTTACAATGGCGCACACGGTCACAACAATCGGTGAACATTGCTTCAATTATTGCGGCGCACTTGAAACGATCACTTACGAAGGCAGTCTTGCGGATTGGGCAGAAATCACGAAGCAGTCCAACTGGGACGGCAAAGGCGGCATGGAGGTAGGACAGTCAGGTCTTACCCGTATACAGTGCCTTGACGGATTTATGGAATGGGATGCAGAGAATCATGAGTGGAAAGTTGGTGAAGAATAATGTGGAAATTCCTTGTAAAGAACCAGAGCATTGAAGTTCTGGAACGTGAAGTGCTGGCAGATCATCAGATCCAGTATGTGCAGTTCAAATTCGCCTTTGACGGCGACTGGCGGCGCTTCCATAAGGTCGTGCAGTTCACGCAGTGTGACGAGACATACAATATCGTTCTCGGAACGGACGGCACATCGCTGTATCTGCCTGCGGAGCTTCATGTCGGTGCTGCAAAAATGTCCGTGTTCGGATACGACACAGAAAGCGACACGACCGTCCGTGCAACTACTGTGCCGGTGACGCTGAATATCCGTCCTTCCGGCTTTGTGGGTGATGATGATCCGCCCATTCCGCCGACGGCCGATCTGTATGCGCAGCTTCTGAAGAAGATCGAGGAAGTAGGACACGGCGCTGACGGTAAGTCCGCCTACGAGATTGCTGTGGAGCATGGATATGTCGGTACGGAGGAGGAATGGCTGGCATCGCTCAAGGGAGAGCCGGGTGAAACACCGGATATGTCGGAATACCCGAAAACCTCCGAGGTCACAACGATTGTCGAGCGCGAGATTGAGGCAGCAACCGGAGATTTTCATTCTCATGCGAACAAGACAACGCTCGACCGCCTGACTCCGGAGCTGATGCAGGAGCTTTCCGGCTTGCAGCAGTTTGAGGACAGGACGCAGTACGAGATTTAGACTATCAACGAGGAGCTTCTGACGCTGAATGCGCAGCGGCATACACATAATAACAAGGATGTTCTGGACACCATTACCGAGCAGTATTTGCAGGATGAAGCGGCATTCCGCGTATCGACCAGCAATGCCCTGCATGGGCTTTCCACAGGGCTGAGTGAGGTTTCTGCGCTGTCGCATTCTCATGCCAATAAATCCGTTCTGGACAGCATCACGGATTCTCACGTTTCCCGCTGGGAAGAGGCGTACACCGCAGCAATGAATCACAATGAGCGTGTCGGCGTAAACGAGGGTGTGTTCGAGCGTTTCAAAACCGAGATTCTCTATGATATGTAGGCTGCCGCACATCTATTTCGGATATTCTTACCCGGCTGTCTGCTGTAGAGACAGTTCTTTCCGGCGTAGAGACAGCGCTGGCTGATATTGTGGAGGTGACGACATGAGCATTGCAAATTATCTGACGGCGCTGGATGCGCAGCGCGACCAGCTTGCCCGCAATCTTGTGACAATGGGTGTTCAGGCTTCGGAGTCCGAAAAGCTGAATACGCTTGTGCCGAAGGTGCTGCAGATCCTGTCCGGAAGACCGGAGGTGACGCTGTTCCGCAACGGCAATGATGCTCTTACCACATACGGTGAGAGCATCTACACTTTTTATATTGACGGATATCGCAGCATTGCTGGCTTTGCTGATGTGTATCCGCATTTCTGCTGCGCGGATAATGCCTATGCGCTTTACTACAATCAGCCGGACTTCAACTGGGGTGCTGTCATTTACACCATGTGTATCATTCCGGTACGCATCACGCCTGCAAGCAGAATTCTGTTTACCTACAAATCCAGCTCGACCGATGCAGGTGAAATGTGGCTGGTGCGCAAGAGCAGTCAGCAGATGTCGCCAGCGGAAACGGCAAGATACATTCACGAAAAGCTCAGCGGCGGTGAAGCAATTTCCGTTCCGTTCGGCTGGCTCGGTTCCGTCGGCAACTATATCTCCGTCCTGCACGACTGCAGTGGTGTATCTGCTGACGACTATTATCTCGCGTGGAAAGCGGTGACAGACAATACAAGCCCTATGATCAGAACGGTCAAGGTACTGGAGGTGACAACATGAAAGGAAGTATCTGTACGGTGATCGGCGCGATCGGCGGCGGAATCGCAGCGCTGTTCGGCGGCTGGGATTCCGCATTGGTGACGCTCATCATCTTCATGGGCATTGACTTTGCAACCGGGATGATTACCGGTGCTATGGGCAAGTCCAAACACAGCAAGACCGGAAAACTCAATAGTAAGGCGGGCTGGTACGGGCTTGCGAAAAAAGGCAGCATTCTCATGCTCATTATCGTGGCGGTGCGTCTGGATATTCTGCTCAATACGAATTATGTGCGTGATGCGGTCTGCATTGCGTTCTGCGTCAATGAGCTGCTTTCCATCGTGGAAAATACATCGCTCATGGGAATTCCGTATCCGCCCGCACTGAAAAACGCCATTGAGGTGCTGCAGAAGCAGACCGGCAGAAAGGATGATAAGGATGATTAAAACCTACGGCTATACCGATAACACGCAGCTTTCTCCCCACTTCAATGCGCAGGAGTTCCGCTGCAAATGCGGCAAGGAGCATAATTTTCAGATCGACGATGATCTCATCACAAAGCTGGAAACGCTGTATTCTACGCTGAACTGCTCCAAGATCATCGTCACCAGCGGCTTCCGCTGCGTAGCGCACGATAAGGTAGTAAAGGGCAGCGGCACGGGACAGCATACACTCGGCAAGGCGGCGGACATCTGCTGCTACGGGCAGGACGGACAGCCTATCTCCAGCAAGACCGTCTGCTGCAAGGCACAGGACAACGGCTTCACCGGCATTGCGAATATTACTGCTGCCTACATCTACACGCACGTTGATGTGCGTTCCGGCAGAAAGTGGTATGGCGACGAAGTTCACGGCAACAGTACTGTCACGGATGATTTCTATAAATACTTCGGAGGCGATGATATGAAGGGCATCGACGTCAGCGTTCACAACGGCAAGATTGACTGGCAGAAGGTCAGGGCGGCAGGCATTGATTTTGCAATCCTGAGAGCAGGATACGGCAGACTTGCATCGCAGAAGGATGACCGTTTCGAGGAAAACTATTTCGGCGCAAAGGCAGCGGGTATTCCGGTCGGTGCGTACTGGTACTCCTATGCGATGACACCAGAGGAAGCGGAACTGGAGGCTGATGTGTTCCTGTCTGTCATCAAGGGAAAGCAGTTCGAGTTCCCGGTATATTTTGATCTGGAGGAGAAGAAGCAGTTCGACCTCGGCAAGGACAAGGTGTCTGCCATTATGCGGGCGTTTCTCGAAAGAGTTGAGGCAGCGGGCTATTTTGTCGGTCTGTATGGCTCTGCGTCCTCGCTTACTACACATACCGCCGATGACATCAAGAGCCGCTACACGATTTGGCTGGCGCACTGGTGCGACCAGACCAATTACGGCGGCGCATACGGCATCTGGCAGCACTCCGAGAAAGGCCGCGTGGACGGCATCAACGGCAACGTCGATCTCGATATCGGCTACAAGGATTTCCCGACTGTCATCAAGGCGAAGGGGCTGAACGGATACGGCAAGGAGCCGAATCCGCCTGCGCCTGCTGCGGAGGACGGCATCACGGTCGAGGTCACGGTTGACGGAAAGAAGTACTGCGGAAAACTGAATAAGACGTGAGATATGGGCTGTCGGGGATTTTTCCGGCAGCCATTTTTTGCGTATAGTGATTGAAAATCCGGGCTGATCGTGGTATAATTGATGATGTAATAGCTATGTGAGGCTGAGATTTTTTAAAGAGGAGTATAAATATATGCAGATGTTATTTAAAGTGATTTTCTGGACTTTCTGGTTGAGTTTAGGTTTCATATTTCATATAGTATTATTATGCTATTATGATGATAAAGAGTTGAGGTCTGTTTTTTTAGTACTTCTAGCTATTTGGTGGCTGATCACAGGCATTATTGCCTTAGTGAAATGGAGAGAATACAGAAAAGAGAATCCGCCGTTGACTAAAGAGGAAAAACAACGTCTCAAACAGTGGGAAAATGAAAGAAAATACCGTAATTCCGAGGAATTTAAGAAAAAGTATATATCTGAAGTTGAAATCGAAAATTCTTATTTTGGCAATGGCGTTTTCGTGAAGGATTCAAGCGGCGAAACTATAGGCTATACAGATATAAAAAGCGGATTTGACAGAATGTTTGATTCTTTTGGCAAAAAAGCGATTTCCCTTACGACTTGTATGAATTTATTGTCAGAGAAGATAATATAGAGTATGTTCTTGCTTCGCTGGAGAAGATATACAGAAAAGCAGATCAGATAATGGAAGAATGCTATGACAAAATGTATAAAGAAATCATTGAGTTCTTTGAAAATATCACTGACGGTGATAAGAGATTAAAGTGTTGTGGTCAAGCATTTTGGGAACATTTATGTCTAAATTAAGATACAAATGTTTTTCCACATTATTGTCTATGATGCACAAAAAATCACTTACCCTTATTTATTCTTATTTGATATGGAGTC
>Ga0116174_10000505_pt1 | contig 38886 bp, 35 predicted proteins | sample AD_UKC087_MetaG_FD_89801 | JGI IMG/M metagenome (GOLD analysis project Ga0116174, IMG submission 89801) | Active sludge microbial communities of municipal wastewater-treating anaerobic digesters from USA - AD_UKC087_MetaG | ecosystem: Engineered > Bioreactor > Anaerobic > Digestate | place: USA...
GTGGTTTCGGTCGCTTCTACAGCGGCTCGCAGGGTAATTTTCCACTCCGTGAAATCTATTCCGCCGGTAGCCCAGCTGATGAGCGGCATGATAAGGTCACCGACGAGTGAAGTTACGATGGCTCCGAATGCTGCACCGATAACAACACCGATTGCCATATCCATAACGTTACCCTTCATTGCGAATTCTTTGAATTCTTTTAGAAATTTTGACATAACTGATGAGTTTTGTTGAGTTGATATTGTTGTTTTAGAGTTTTCTGATGATGTTGATACCATCACGCAGAGGTATGATGACATTTTCTACACGGGGATCCTCCGACACAATGCGATTGAATTCTCGGATACCGCGTGTTTGGGCATCTGTTGTTGCGGATTCTTCATAGACCTTACCATCCCAGAGCACATTATCCGCCAGGATAAAGCCCCCACTGCGGAGCAGCCCTACGGCAGCTTCAAAATAGTGCGGATATTCTCGCTTATTGGCATCCAAAAATATCAGGTCATAACCCTCTTCGAGCGTAGGAAGTACCTGAAGCACATCTCCGAAGATGAGTCTGACTCTACCGGTGATGCCCGCTTTATCGTATCCCTCGCGAATCAAATCTTCAAGTTCATCGTTGATTTCTATGGTATCAATGGTACCTCCCGGAGCGAGTCCGCGCGAAATCGCTATGGTGGAGTAGCCTGTAAATGTGCCTATTTCAAGGACTCTGGAAGGAGAAATCATTTTGGTTACCATTTCCAGAAATTTACCCAGAACGGGACCGGAGAGCATTCTGCCACGGTTGGTGCGAAGGTGCGTCTGCCGTGTAAGCCACTCGAGTTCCTCACCTTGAGAGGTGGAATTTGCGATGAGATATTTTTCCAATTGGTTCATTCCCAACTATCTGTATATTAGAGTCGAGAGTCGCTCGGGAGCCAGTGCCTCGCAAGCCACGCTGCGAATATCTTCGGCTGTGATCTCTTCTATCAGGCGACGGATTTCGCTGTCAGGCATTACGTTACCGTAGGAGAGAAGGCTTTTACCCATCGAGAGCGCCTGAACTTCACCGTTATCCGAGGAGATGGCGTGCTGTCCGAGGAGTTGCTTTTTACCCGATTTGAGCTGTACTTCGGTCATCCGGCCGTCGCGAAAATACCCGATCTCTTTGTCTGTCAAAGATAGACATTTTTCGACATCTCCCTTATCACATCCGAAATAAATGGCGAAGGTGCCGGTATCGGAGTACTGGGTGTATGAGGATTCCACCGTATATACGAGAGCGGAGCGTTCTCTAAGCCTTTGATTGAGGCGTGAGTTGGAGGAGGGACCGCCGAGAATATTGCACAACAGTAAGAGTACCAGACGACGTTTGTCATAGAGTGAATAGGCACTTGTACCTATAATGCAGTGGGCTTGATGATTTTTGCGCGAAATTTCTTTTCGGAACAAGGTCCCTGTATCAAGGGATGATCCATTGCCGGAAGATGATTGTGATGGGGCTTCGATCTCATTTACACCCGTGTAATGGCGTGAAATGGCCTTTTCAACCATGTTTGCGACAATTTCGGGCTCCATGTCCGCTACTGCGGTAAAACAAAGAGCGGGCGGTATGAATCTGGATTCCGCATAGTTCTGCAGGTCTTTTGTCGAGATCTTTTTAAGACTTTTGGCATTTCCAAGAATAGACCTTGAAAGAGGATGGCTACCAAAGAGCAGTTCTTCGAAGTCATCATATATCCTCTCTGCAGGGGAATCCTTGTACATATTGATTTCGTCTATGATTACCGAGCGTTCTTTAATGAGTTCCTTTTCGGGGAATGTAGAACTAAGTACTATTTCAAAAAGCAGGTCTGCAGACTTGCCGATGTCCTCTTTGAGAGTGGTGGAGTGAACCACCGTCTCTTCTTTTGTGGTAAATGCGTTAAGCTCGCCTCCCAGGCGTTCCAGGCGATTGTTGATTTCGCGCTGGCAGTGTCTCGAAGTGCCTTTGAAGAGCATATGCTCTGCAAGATGGGCGGTACCGGGAAGTTCTTCCGGTTCATGGCGTGTGCCTGAACGTATACTTAGTGCACAGTATGCCACCGGAGAGGGAGCCCGTTTGAAGGCAAATTTGACACCGCAAGGAAGTGTTTGTATATAAATATTTTGCGAATAATTATCCATCTATTGTCTCTTGAGTGGCGCAAAGTTATAAATTATTCCTATTTTTGTAAAATTACTCAACCCCTATCGTAGAGACATAATATGGGACAGTTCATAGTATCTGCACGCAAATACAGACCGAATGATTTCGATTCCCTGATCGGACAGGAGAATATCGCCAGGACTCTAAAGAATTCCATTCTTAGAAATCAATTGGCGCACGCATACCTATTTTGCGGCCCGCGCGGAGTTGGTAAAACCAGCGCAGCGAGAATATTCGCCAAAACCATCAACTGTTCAAATATTTCGGAGAATTTGGTGCCCTGCGGAGTTTGTGAATCTTGTCTCTCATTTGCCGAAGGGCGCTCATACAGCATACACGAACTGGATGCCGCCTCAAACAATTCCGTTGACGACATCCGTAACCTCACCGATAAGGTTCGAATTCCACCCCAGATAGGAAAATACAGCGTCTATATAATAGACGAGGTGCACATGCTCTCACAGCAGGCTTTCAATGCTTTCCTCAAGACACTCGAGGAGCCGCCTTCCTATGCGATATTTATCCTTGCTACCACTGAAAAGCATAAGATACTTCCCACTATACTCTCCAGATGTCAGACTTATGACTTCAACCGTATATCAGTTGACAACATAGTGCGCAATCTCAAGGAGATCGCTTTCAAGGAGCATGTGACCATAGGGGATGACACCCTTCATATTATTGCACAGAAAGCTGATGGTGCGATGCGTGACGCTCTCACACTCTTTGACCAGACTGTGGCCTTTTGTGGGCATGAGGTGAGTTACGAGCAGGTTATCCACAACCTTAACGTTCTCGACTACGAATACTATTTCAAACTTACCGCATACTTCCTTGAAGGCGATTATGCGGCGGCATTCCTCACCTTTGACGAAATACTGTCCAAAGGGTTCAATGCACTCCACTTCATCTCAGGTCTGAGTAATCACTTTCGCGACCTGCTGGTGTGCAAACATGATGCATCGCAGTCACTCCTGGAGCTTGCCCCTTCGGTAGCTCAGAGATATGGAGAACTCTCCGCAAAATGTCCTGCAGACTTTCTCTATGAGGCTCTTGCGGCAACTACCGACTGTGAGGCATCCTATCGCCAGAGCGGAAATCCGAGACTGCTGATAGAGTTTGCATTGCTCAAGATTTCCCGTATCAATACAGCACCTGCTGTTGCACAACCAACTTACACAGTACAGGCCACCGTTCAGACTACACCCACTGCAAAGCCATCACCTCGGAACTCGGAACACGCAACTCAAAACTCAGAACCCACACCTCGAGACTCAAGACTCGAAACTCAGGACTCGGAACTTCAGACTAAACCATCCGGTTCCCTCTCCATAAAGGATGTGATGAAAGAGGTCAAAGCCGGATCTTCTTCAAAACAGATGGAATTTGCTCCGGAGATAGTTAAGGTACCTCTCGACGAAGGGAATCTTAAGAGCGTCTGGGAAGAGCTGGTGGCCAGTGAATCCCGTTCTCCCAACCTCTCTGCAGCTCTTGCAAAGGGCAATCCGCAGATTGATGCATCACGTTCCGTTGTCACTTTTTCCGTCAGCAATATTGCACAGAAAGAGTACATTGATCGTCATTTTCTTCAGCGTCTTGAATCATTCCTAAAAGAACGTATCGATCTTCCGGCACTCCGTCTCATGGTTACTTTGGAGGAGGTTTATGATCAGGATAATGCCACAAAATTGTATATGCCTTCAGATAAGGCAAACTATTTGCAGAAGACATCCGAAGAATACCGTGAGCTCAAGAAAAATCTCGGGCTCGATACAATTTAGAACACCGAAATATCCGATATGAAGCTTTTTTGTACAAATCTGGTTAAGAAATATGGCAAGAGAACCGTTGTTAAAGGTGTCTCCATCGAAGTTGAACAGGGTGAAATAGTGGGGCTTCTTGGACCCAACGGAGCCGGCAAGACTACCACATTCTATATGATTACCGGATTGATAAAACCCAATGACGGCAAAATTTTTCTGGATGAGGAGGAAATAACAAAACTTCCGATGTATAAAAGAGCACAGAAAGGTCTGGGTTATCTTGCTCAAGAGGCTTCTGTTTTCCGTACGCTCAATGTCGAAGACAACCTGCTTTCCGTTATGGAAATGGCGGGTTATTCAAAGGAAGAGCGTAACGAACGTCTGGAATTGCTTATAGAGGAGTTTGGTCTTCACAAAGTACGCAAAAACCAGGGGATACAACTTTCCGGTGGCGAAAGACGCCGTTGTGAAATTGCGAGGGCACTGGCGATAGATCCTAAATTCATTCTTCTCGACGAACCCTTTGCAGGAGTAGACCCTATTGCTGTTGAAGATATTCAGCACATCATTGCCAAACTCAAGACCAAGAATATCGGTATAATCATAACCGACCACAACGTTCACGAAACCCTCGCCATTACAGACAGGGCCTACCTTCTTTATGAGGGTATAATTCTGGAAAGCGGTACGGCTGAACAACTGGCCAACAATCCGGAAGTCCGTAAGAAATACCTCGGCCAGAGTTTCGAACTTCGTAAAGCAGTGCTACACGAAAAATAAATATTGCGCTTAAGTCCGTTTTGGATTGTGTATTGTATTGAAAGCGCAGGTTTCACAACCACCTTCCGGACATGCTGCATCTGGATGATCTTTGCCTTTGTGACCCCATTGCCTGAGTTCTTCCTCTTTGGCACAGATGATTCCCTTTTTGCGAAGAGCCTTGTTGTGTGAAATCTCTCCGTCCGGAAATTTGCCGTTTTTTTTGAAAATGATGCCAACGCACATTAAAAGTACGGAACATCCGATTAGAATTATTGCAGCTATCAATACTTTCATATCAGATGCATTTGTATTCAGGAACCACCGGTTTGTCAGTTACTGTTATAACGGGAGGTATCTGTGCTACTTTGAATGAGTATGTGCGATTGAGTGAAATAATGCGTTCCACAATAGCTCTGTCTGCTCCTTCGGCAATTATCTCTTCCGCACTTTTACCCTCTTCGTTGAGACTGTATATGATAGGGTCGAGCACATCGTATGGAGGCAATGAATCGCTGTCCTTTTGTCCTGGTCTTAGTTCTGCCGAAGGTGTCTTTTGCATTGTGGAAGCAGGAATCACATTGCCCGATGAGGAGTTGATGTAACGGGCCATCTCATAAACCTGGAGTTTATAAAGATCGGCAATTACCATCATCGCACCGCAAAGATCACCGTACAAGGTGCCGTACCCGACAAATAACTCGCTTTTATTGGATGTGTTGAGAAGAAGAGCGTCGAAGCGGTTTGAATAGGTCATAAGAATCGTACCGCGGATACGTGCTTGGAGATTTTCCTGGGCAACACTCCATTTCCCTATTTCGAAAAAGGAGAAGAGTTCCCTCATAAAGCGGTTGTAGATCTTTTCGATCGGGACTATCGTATATTTTACCCTAAGGTTGTTGGCAAGGTCTACTGCATCAGAAACGGAATGCAGTGTTGAAAACTGGGAGGGCATAAGGAGACCGTGAACATTTTCCCGGCCAAGCGCGTCGCAGGCAATGGCCATAACAACAGCCGAATCAATGCCGCCGGAGAGGCCCAGAACTGCCTTTTTCATACGGGCGTTGCGGAAATAGTCACGCATTTTTGTCACTATCGTCTCATAAGCTACTTCGATGGGGATGTTGTTATTGAGTATCATATCACAAAATGGTTCTAAAATACAAAAGTATCGCTGATGGACTTGAAGTTGTAAACTTTTTCAATAACATCCGCGAAAGTGTCGGCCACGGAAAGTACTGTAAACTTGGATGTGTCGATCTCAGGCCCTTGCCTCATGGGAATCGTGTCAGTCACTATGAACTCTTTGATACCGGATTTGGCTACTCGAGTGCAGGCGTTACCCGAAAGCACTGCGTGTGTGCAGACTGCCCTTACACTGATAGCACCTTTCTCGAGCAGCATATCGGCGCATTTGGTGATGGTCCCAGCAGTATCTACGATATCGTCAACGATGACGACGTTTCTGCCCTCTACATCGCCTATGGCAGTCATTGATCCCACTACATTTGCCTTTTCGCGTGATTTGTGGCAGATGATCATCGGTACGCTGAGAATCCTCGAATAGGCATTCGCCCTCTTGGCACCTCCCATATCGGGAGAAGCAATGGAGAGATTCTCCAGTTTGAGACCTTTGATGTAGGAGAGGAAAAGATTGCTGGCGTAGATGTGGTCAACTGGGAAGTCGAAAAACCCCTGAATCTGGTCTGCATGGAGGTCGGCGGTCATCACCCTGTCGCAACCTGAAGCGTGGAGAAGATTGGCCACCAGTTTTGCCCCGATGGAAACTCTCGGGCGATCTTTGCGGTCTTGTCTTGCCCAGCCAAAATAGGGAATTACTGCAATTACCTTGTAAGCCGAGGCTCTTCTGGCTGCATCAATCATAAGGAGAAGTTCGAACAGGTTTTCGGTAGGGGGGAACGTAGACTGAACGATGAATACCGTAGCACCACGTACGCTTTCCAAAAATGCCGGCTGAAATTCGCCGTCACTGAATACTGTTACCTCGGATCTGCCAAGCTCCGTATGGAGGCATTTGGCGATATTTTCAGCAAGATAACGTGAGTTTCTGCAGGAGAAGATTTTAAATTCGTGATCGTTATGTCTCATTTGACGTTGAGTTTTGAGTTACTAGTTATGAGTTTAGAGTTGCGAGATTATTGAGTCAATATACGAAAGAATATCTTCACGTCCCATACCGGTCTCGGCAGAAGAGAGAAATACCGGGGGAAGCTCGTCCCAGTATTCGAGCAGTCTACTTCGGTTCTTTTCAATTTGTTTTTCAAGGACATTACGGGTGGATTTGTCGCATTTGGTAAAGATGATTGAAAATGGAATGCCTTTCTCTCCGAGAGAAATTAAAAACTCAAGATCGTTCTGCTGGATATCATGTCGGGAATCAAGCAATACAAAAAGCAGCATCATTTCCTGCGAGCGATCAATATAACCATTGATAATACCTGCGAGCTTAGCCCTGCCGGTTTTGCTAATTTTGGCATAGCCGTATCCCGGGAGGTCGACAAGATACCAGCTGTCATTGATCAGAAAATGGTTAATGAGCTGTGTTTTGCCTGGGGTGGAAGAGGTGTGTGCAAGTTTTTTGTTCTGACATAGGCAGTTGATTAGTGATGATTTGCCTACATTTGACCTGCCGATAAAAGCGAACTCCGGATAGAGCGCTTTCGGCTTTTGGTCAACTCTTTCGCTGCTGCCTGCAAAAATCGCCTTTTTGATAATCATCACTTTGAATTCTTTAGCTGCAAATGTACGCAAGTAACTTGAAATATAGAAATATATTTGCCCAATAATCATTATCTTTGTCTTGTTATGGACGATAGAAAACTCTATACTCTGTATCAGTTGCAGAGCGATATCTCCGAGGTCCTGGCCGAGGCTTTCACCGATTCGATATGGGTAAGATCGGAGGTTAGTGAATGCAGCGTCAACCGCTCCGGACATTGCTATCTCACCCTTGTCGAAAAGAAAGAGGAGAGTGGCAGGTTGCTTGCAAAATGTTCTGCGGTAATATGGGCTCAGACCTATCGCATCCTATCTGCGCACTTTCGAAGCGTGACCGGTAGCGACATCGTTGCAGGCATGAACGTGCTGCTCAAGGTACAGGTGAACTACAATGAACTCTACGGCCTTTCACTCAATGTGAGGGATATTGATCCCTCTTTTACGGTTGGCAATTTAGAGTTGGAGCGTCAAAAGACAATTGCGCATCTCTCAGAGCAGGGGATGATGGAGCTTAACTCCTCTCTTGAGCTCCCCACGCTTCCACGTCGTTTGGCTGTAATCTCTGCTGAAAGTGCTGCGGGTTACCGCGATTTTATTCAACATCTTCATGGAAACGCATACGGATTTGCCTTTGCAACTACACTGTTTTCTGCCCCAATGCAGGGCGTAGAGGCACCTGCGGGCATTATTGCGGCCCTTGATACTATTGCTCAGCGTACTGCAGAGTTTGATGCCGTGCTTATACTCAGGGGAGGAGGTTCGGTCATGGATCTGGTTTGTTTCGATGACTATGACCTGGCACTAAATGTGGCCCAGTTTCCGCTTCCTGTCCTCACCGGTATAGGCCACGACAAAGATTACCATGTAATTGATATGGTTGCCTGGCACAACCTCAAAACCCCTACGGCTCTGGCTGATTTTTTTATTGAGATTTTAGTACGAGAAGAGCAGGCGGTTGCAGGTCTGATTTCCCGACTTAAACTCTCTCTCAAGAGCAAAAGTCACCGTGAACTGGCTCTTTTTGACAATATGAAGGTGCGTATCAGGAGTGCGATATCTATAAAGGCTTCAGAGGCTTTGCGTAGGGTGGATCTTCTGCAAGCACGCCTGTTGGCCGCTGACCCCCGTACTCTGATTGCAAAGGGTTATCTTGTGGTACTAAAAGATGGGCGCAGAATTGCTTCAGGTGCGGATCTTGAACCAGGTCAGCATCTTAAAGTGATGTTCAGCGATGCTTTGGTTGATTGTGAGGTTATATCAAGCGAAATAAAAAATAATGCCATATGAAAGAGAAAATGAGTTACGAAGAGGCCTTTACAGAACTGGAAAGGCTCGTCACCGGCATAGAAGACCCTGAAAGGGACCTATCCGATATCGAAAACGATGTTAAAAGAGCTATGGAACTGATACAATACTGCAGGGATGCCATACGCGGAGAGCAGGAGAAGATCGAAACGATCATAAATAAGAGTGACAAGAGTAATGAAGATTTATAAAAAAGACAACTACCTTGCACTGTACAAGGATATCATTGAGCGTCGTAACGCGTTGGTGCTCCGGAAAAAGCGGCAGATGGCCGGAGATGGTCTCCTGTCCGATGTGGTAAATAACCATCTTTACTATGTGCTTCATCTTGATTCCCGTGGATGGGTGTTCCGCGAATGGGCACCCAATGCCACTAGAATCTGGCTTATCGGTGACTTCAATGGATGGAAAAGGGAGGAGAGGTACTCTTTCGCACCAACCGGAGGAGGTAATTGGGAACTGGTTGTTCCAACTGAAGCGATATCTCACGGAACTCTATATCGCTGGTATGTCGAGTGGCCCGGCGGGGGCGGGGAACGCCTGCCTTCCTACGCTACCCGCTGCGTTCAAGATGAGCGCACAAAGATCTTCTCAGCCCAGGTGTGGGCTCCCTCCATGCCCTACAAATGGAAGAATAAATTTCGCAGCAAAGTGACCAACCCTCTGATCTATGAGACTCACATCGGTATGAGTTCGGAAGAGGAAAAAGTTGCCGGATTCAGCGACTTTCGGCGAGATGTCCTCCCTAGGATAGCCGCCGGAGGCTATAACACCATACAGATAATGGCCCTCCAGGAGCATCCCTACTATGGCTCTTTTGGATATCAGGTTTCCAACTTTTTTGCACTCAGCAGCAGATTCGGCACTCCCGAGGAGTTCAAGGAACTGGTGGATGAAGCACACCGGCTCGGCATTGCCGTGATAATGGATATTGTCCATTCACATGCTGTCAAAAACGAGGTGGAGGGTCTCAGCCGTCTCGACGGTTCATATACCACCTATTTTCACGCAGGAGATAGGGGAGAGCACCCAGCCTGGCGGTCGCGTTGCTTTGACTATGGCAAGGACGAGACACTCTACTTCCTTCTTTCCAACTGCAAATATTGGTTGGAGGAGTATAATCTCGATGGATTCCGTTTCGACGGAGTGACCAGTATGCTTTACCATGACCACGGCCTCGGACGAGATTTCATTGGGTGCAATTGTTATTTCGACGGGGGGCAGGATGAGGATGCGCTTGTCTATCTGGGTCTTGCCAATATTCTTGTCAAGGAATTGAAACCATCTGCTTTCACCGTTGCTGAAGATATGTCCGGTATGCCAGGGCTGGCAGCTCCAATAAAAAAGGGTGGTTTCGGGTTTGATTTCAGGATGAGTATGGGTATTGCCGACCACTGGATAAAGTGGATTAAAGAGTTGTCGGATTGGGAGTGGAGTATGGGAGAGATCTTTTACCAACTTACCAACAAGCGTGCCGACGAGAGAACCATCAGTTATGCGGAATGTCATGACCAGGCACTTGTGGGAGACAAGACCATCATATTCCGCCTAATTGACAAGGAGATGTATTTCTCAATGAACAAAGAATCGGAGAGTATCATTATTGACAGGGGCATTGCCCTTCATAAGATGATACGCCTGGTGACCCTTGCAACCGCAGGTGACGGCTATCTGAACTTCATGGGGAATGAATTCGGACATCCGGAGTGGATTGATTTTCCCAGGGAAGGGAATTCCTGGTCATTTTTTTATGCACGCAGACAGTGGTCTCTAGCAGATGCCGACTATCTTCGTTACAAATCGTTAGGTGATTTCGACAGAGCTATGGTGCATCTGTTTGCCGACAACAAGATATTGAAATACAAGATTGTATCTCTTCGTCAGGATGAGGAAAAGAAGATTCTCATCTTCACCAGAGGTCCTTTTCTCTTTGTTTTCAGTTTCAATCCGGAATATTCCTTCGAAAACTACTGTTTTGAGGCCCCTGCCGGCAAATGGGTGCCCGTTCTCGACAGCGATGCGTCAATATTTGGTGGTTTCAATAGAAATACTGCTGATGTAGAACACTTTACGCAATATAATGAGGGTCGAAATCTGCTCTCACTCTATATCCCCTGTCGCAGTGCTGTCGTTTTGAGATATGACGATTAGGTGACAAAATTGAAATATTGAATTTTTATATCTATTTTTGTAGGTTCAAAACAAGGTCAAAATAGGTGCAAACAACACGATAATTACAATATAACTATATGGCTTACTTGAAATTCAACAAAGCGGAACTGGTTAATCTCGAATACTCTCTCAAACGGGAGTTGATTTCGACCAATATGGCCGGCGGCTATACAAATACAACCATCGTGTGTTGCAATACGCGAAAATACCACGGCTTGCTTGCCGTTCCCGTTGAAAATTTCGGTGGGAGCAAGCATATCCTGTTGTCGTCTCTTGATGAGACGCTCATTCAGCACGGACGACCTTTCAACCTCGGTATCCATAACTACGGCTCTGTATTCGAGCCCAAAGGTCACAAGTACATAATTGACTTTGAAGTTGACCCCGTACCCGTCATTACATACCGTGTCGGCGGTATGGTGTTTCGCAAAAGCATAATCTTTTCCACTAAAAATGAGGATCAACTGCTGATCAAGTATACCCTTGTAGATGCGCATAGTAACACCATTCTAAGGTTGAAGCCCTTCCTTGCATTCCGCAACATCCACTCCCTGACAAGGGCTAATATTGATGCCGACACCCGTTACATAAATATTGAAAACGGAGTTGCGTTCAAGATGTATGCAGGTTTTCCGGATCTCAATCTTCAGCTTTCAAAACCTTGTGATTATGTAGCTTCTCCGGACTGGTACTACAACATTGTTTACAGAGAGGAGTATCGACGCGGCTTTGACTGTACGGAAGACCTCTTTGTTCCAGGCTATTTTGAGATGCCGATAACAAAAGGTGAGACCATAATTTTTTCAGCTTCTACCAGTGAATGTGCTCCTGGTACTCTAAAAGCCAAATTCACGAGGGAATTTAATGCACGTGAGCCTCAGGAGAGTTACGAAGACTGTCTCAGGGATGCAGCTAGGCAGCTTTTTACAGTCCGTAACAATAAGACTGAAATCTGTGCCGGATACTCTTGGCTGGAATCAGGGCTTTTGAGAGAGACTTGCGTTGCACTTCCAGGCTTGACTCTTTACAACAACGGTGATGTGAAACTCTTCACCCGTATTCTTGATGATACGATTTCCTCCCACAAGGAGGCTCTTCTTGAAGGATGCGACCAGGTTGAGGCTCCTTTACGTCTGACTGAGTTAGTGCAGCACCTCATCTCCTATACTAAAGAGTCGGCCAAGGTGTGGTCAAAATATGGAAAAATCCTTAAGGGTATTATCAACTCCTTTATACAAGGGCGTCCTGAAGTGATTCTACATGATAACGGTCTGCTCTGGGCTCAGAAGGCCGGTGTGCCTCTCACCTGGATGGATGCTTATGCTGATGGCCGTCCCGTAACAGAACGTGCAGGCTACCAAGTCGAGACCAACTGTTTTTGGTACAATGCTCTTTGCTTTGCCTCTGCGATGGAAAAGAGTTTTGCTAAAGAAAATGACTTCACCGGAGAGTGTGATGCCATTAAAAAGAAAATAGAGGATAATTTCTACAATATGTTCTGGGTTGAGTCTAGGCGCCATCTTGCCGACTATATTGACGGTTTCGGACAGAACATTTATACAAGACCCAATCAATTATATGCTTGCTCTCTTGATTACAGCCCCGTCAGCGAGGTGGTACAGGATGAGATATTGCGGGCTATTAACCAGGAACTCATCACGACACGTGGTGTCAGGACTCTTTCACCAAAGAATCCCCATTACAAAGGAGTCTATGAAGGCAATCAGATAGAGCGTGACCTTGCTACCCACAATGGAAGCACAAGACCCTGGCTTCTCGGTGCTTATATCGCTTCATGCCTCAAACTCTACGGTGCTTCCTACCTGCGTACATCCCAGGCATTGGTGAGCGGTTTCGAGGAGGATATGAATATCCACGGAATCGGTATGGTGGCTGAAATCTATGACGGAGATCCACCACACCATCCTCATGGAGCAATCCTCGCGGCATCGGCTACTGCTGAGATTATTCGTGTCAAATATCTTATAAACAAATATAAATTGGAGGAATAATCATGAGAGTACTGATGTTCGGATGGGAGTTTCCTCCTCATATTGCGGGTGGTTTGGGCACTGCCTGTTACGGGTTGACAAAAGGACTTGCCCACAATAATGTGGAGATACTTTTTGTTATGCCTTCCGCCTCCGGAGATGAAGACCAAAGTGCTGTCAGAATAATCAATGCGAGTGATGTGGCGGTTTATGATACCTGCAAGAATATTGATGAGTTTTTGGGTAAGGTTGATTTCCTCCGTGTGGGTTCAAACCTCAGACCTTATATAGACCCGGTCTCATTCCACGAGCTTGTAACTGAAGAACAGAAATATCAGACTGAGGAGTTCAAGGGTTATTTCAAGGAGAAATACAAGTTTTCCGGCAAATACGGAGCAAACCTCATGGAAGAGGTAGCCCGTTATGCAATGGTTGCCGGAGCAATTGCGCAACAGCATGAATTTGACGTGATCCATGCACATGACTGGCTTACCAATCTGGCCGGCATTGCCGCCAAGAAGGTTTCCGGTAAACCGCTTGTAATCCACGTTCACGCCACCGAATTTGACCGCACCGGTGAGAATGTCAATCCCGAAGTATTCCGTTTGGAGCAGACCGGCATGCGCGAAGCCGACAAAGTTATCACTGTAAGCAATCTGACTCGGAATATCGTAATAAACAAATACGGCATTGATCCTTCAAAGGTTTTCACCGTCCACAATGCGGTGGATTTTTCTGGTAGGAGTGATGTCGAAGTGCAGAGGGGTGTCAAAGAGAAAATCGTTACTTTCCTCGGTCGCATCACTTTCCAGAAAGGTCCCGAATATTTCATTGAGGCAGCCAATAAGGTGCTTAAAATGTATCCGAATGTTCGTTTTGTAATGGCCGGAAGCGGTGATTTGATGAACCGTTCCATTAAACGTGTTGCACAATTGGGAATCTCAGACAGATTCCACTTAACAGGTTTCCTGCGAGGGCAGGATGTGCAGCGAATGTTTGCATACTCCGATGTTTATGTGATGCCTTCCGTATCCGAGCCGTTCGGGATTTCACCTCTTGAGGCGATGATATCCAATGTTCCTACCATCATTTCCAAGCAGTCCGGTGTGGCAGAGGTACTCAAATATGCAATCAAGGTTGATTTCTGGGACATTGATGCACTCGCCGATGCGATTTACGGTTTGCTCAACTATCCTGCCCTCTCCAAAATGGCGATTGAGAGTGGCCTTGAGGAGGTTAACTCATTGAAATGGGACCATGCTGCATCCAAGGTCAAGAGAGTTTATGAGGCAGCGATAAACGAGAAAAAATAAAAAATACAGATATGAAGTCAATTTGTTTATACTTTCAGGTACACCAGCCGGACAGACTTAGGCAGTTTCGCTTTTTTGATATCGGCAACGATTTTCATTATTTCGACGAGTTTGCTAACCGTACCATCCTCAAAAGAGTGGCAGAAAAGTGCTATCTCCCTACCAATGCCATCCTGCGCGACCTTATTGCAAAGCATGGCAAGGATTTCAAAGTGACATTTTCCATCTCCGGCGTGGCTGTAGAACAGTTTCTCATGTATGCCCCTGAGGTAATTGAGAGTTTCAAAGCCCTCGCAGCTACCGGTTGTGTAGATTTCCTTGCGGAGACCTATTCGCATACGCTTGCTTCCTTGTCTTCGCCCGCCGAGTTTAAGAAGCAGGTGAAACAGCACGCTGAGATGATTACAAGGGTATTTGGCGTAAAACCCACTGCATTCCGCAACACTGAACTCATCTACTCGGACTCTATAGGGGATGCTGTGTCGGACCTGGGATACAATGTGATGCTCACCGAGGGTGCAAAGCATATTCTCGGATGGAAGAGCCCCAATTTCGTATACACAAACGCCATAAATCCCCGTCAGAAACTTTTGCTTAGAAACGCCAGTCTGAGCGATGACATCGCATTCAGATTCTCTAACCGGAATTGGGCAGGGTGGCCTCTTACTGCCGATAAATATGCTGCCTGGCTTTCGGATGCCGTTTCCGGCGAAGACATTGTCAATATATTTATGGATTACGAAACATTTGGCGAGCACCAGAAGGAATACACAGGTATATTCGACTTCCTGAAGGCGCTCCCTGAAGCCATTCTTGCCAAAGGAGATATTCGCTTCAGAACCGTCCCGGAAGCAGCTTCGTTTCACCAGCCCGTTGCACCGCTCCACGTGCCCTATCCTATTTCCTGGGCAGATGAGGAGAGGGACACCAGTGCCTGGCTTGGGAACGAACTACAGAATGAAGCTTTCAATAAAATTTCAGCTCTTGAGGCTGATGTGCTCAAAGCGAAAGATGAGAAACTCCTCAATATATACAGAAAACTCCAGGAGAGCGACCACTTCTATTATATGTGCACCAAGTTTTTCTCCGACGGATCCGTACACAACTATTTCAATCCCTATAATACTCCTTATGAGGCATTCATTAACTATATGAATGTGTTCAGCGATTTCGAAATCAGAGTCAAAGAGAAAATACACTCCTTGAAGGGGGAGAAGAAATAAATAGAACTACTATAATACATTTATGAAACAAAATCAGATTATGCCCGACTACCTGTTTGAAATCAGTTGGGAAGTTTGTAACAAGGTAGGCGGTATACACACTGTCATTGCTACAAAATCACTCTTTTTAGGAAAAGAATTTAAGAAAAATCATATTCACATCGGCCCCGACGTATGGAGGGAAACCGCTCAAAATCCCGAGTTTAACGAGGATCCGATGCTCTTCCGTTCATGGCGCGAGGCCGCCCTCAGCGATGGTTTGCGTGTGAGAGTAGGCCGATGGAACGTTGCCGGCAATCCCGTGGCAATCCTTGTGGACTTTACGCAATTTATCTCCAGAAAGGACGAGATACTCACCAACTTCTGGAAAAAGTTTGGGGTTGATTCTCTCAACGGCAATTGGGACTATATTGAATCGGCACTCTTCGGCTATGCTGCAGGTAATGTCATTGATCATTTCATACGCTTCAATGTCACTCCACACAATCGTGTAGTTGTGCAGTTCCACGAGTGGATGACGGGAGCAGGTCTGCTCTACCTCAAGGAAAGTGAACTTCCTGTGGGGACCATTTTTACTACCCACGCTACAGTTATAGGTCGCTGTGTAGCCGGTAAGGATCTTCCTCTCTACGACCAGATTTACAATCTCAATGCAGATGATCTTGCAAGGGAGTTTGGAGTAGTGTCCCGTCACTCTCTCGAGAAGGCGGCTGCTCTAAATTCCGATGTATTCACCACAGTGAGCCAGATTACCGCAGTCGAGTGCAAGCAATTTCTCGGCAGAGAGGTAGATTTCATCACTCCCAATGGCTTTGAAAACAGTATAACTCCGCCGGAAGAACAATTCTCCGAGTATGAGGCCAAGGCCAGAAAGAAGCTTATAGAGGTGGCATCCTGTATGTCAGGAGAGCAGTATCATGATGATGCGTTACTGGTGTGCATCAGTGGCCGTTATGAATACACGAACAAGGGTATAGATATCTTCATTGATGCACTCAGTCGTTTGAATACCGGCGGTTATCAAGGTAAGAAGGTGTTGGCATTCATAATGGTGCCCTCGGGCCACAATGGTCCGGACAAGGATCTTTTGGCGAAGCTCCAAGGCTCCGAATCGAGATATACCACAAATGTATCGCATCTTTTGAGTGATGATTACGATGCGGTGACTAACCGTCTCAGGGCACTCAACCTTAATAACGGCTTAGGTGATAAGGTTAATGTATTCTTTATCCCCACATATCTCAACGGAAGTGACGGCATTTTCGACATGAGCTATTATGATTTGCTCGTCGGTATGGATCTTACCATATTCCCCTCATATTACGAGCCTTGGGGCTATACCCCGCTCGAGTCGCTCGCATTCAAAGTGCCCACTACAACCACATCCCTTGCCGGATTCGGTCTTTGGGTGCAGGAGCATTATCCAAGCGACAAGAGTCATAAATCAATCGATATAATTACCCGCACCGATTCCAACTATGATGAGGTTGTAAATGGTGTAGTCAACCGTATAAGAGAGATTGCAGCACTTTCTTCCGCAGAGAAGAAGTCATACAAGGAAAATGCAAAGGAGGTCTCTGAGATTGCTCTTTGGGAAAATAATATTCAATACTACAAGAGGGCATTCTCCGCTGCTATTGCAAAGGTAGTGGCGGCTAAAGGAGAATTCCTCGGCACCGTTGATGACAAGCCTCAGTCATACAACAAACTGGCAATAAATGAGCCTTCCTGGACCAATGTTCTTGTCAACAGGGAGATGCCCGAGAGTCTCAATCATCTTGACACTCTGGCAAGAAACCTCTGGTGGTGTTGGAATCAGGATGCAATTGACCTTTTCAGCTCGCTTGATGAAAAACTATGGAAAAAGTGCAAAGGAAACCCCATAGCGCTTCTCGATAAGATCGATCTAAAAAGATACAAGGAACTTGAAAAGGATTCTGATTTCCTTCAGCGTCTTGATGATGTTTATGCCGATTACTGCACATATATGAAGGGTAAAAAGGACCGCAAAGGTCCTAAAGTGGCTTATTTCTGCATGGAATATGGTCTGGACACTTCACTTAAGATTTACTCCGGAGGTCTTGGCATTCTCGCAGGTGACTATCTCAAGGAGGCCAGTGACATGCAGGTCAACATGACTGCAGTAGGTCTTTTATACCGATATGGTTATTTCACCCAGCATCTTTCTGCAATGGGTGACCAGATTTCCACATATGAACCGCAGGACTTTATGAAAATTCCTGCAACTCCCGTAAGAGATGCAGCTAACAATTGGGTGACTATTACCATCGCATTCCCTGGTCGTAATCTCAACGCAAGGGTCTGGAGAGTTGATGTGGGTCGTACCGAACTCTATCTTTTGGATACGGATTTTGAAGATAATTGGCCGGAAGACAGACAGATTACATACCAGCTTTATGGAGGGGATTGGGAAAATCGTCTCAAACAGGAGTTTCTCCTGGGAGTGGGTGGTATCAGAGCTCTCAGAGCTTTGGGCAAAGATGCGGAGGTATATCACTGCAACGAGGGTCACGCCGCCTTCATAGGCCTGGAGCGTCTCTATGAATATATCTCACAAGACAATCTTTCCTTTCCGGAAGCAATGGAAGTGGTAAGGTCTTCATCACTTTTTACCACACATACTCCGGTACCTGCGGGTCATGATGCATTTACGGAAGATATGCTAAGGGCATATATGTCACATTATCCGTCAAAACTAAAGATTGACTGGAAGACTTTTATGGAACTTGGAAAGCTTAATGTAAACAATCCTTCGGAGAAATTCTCTATGAGTTTCCTGGCCGCGACCCTTTCCCAAGAGGTCAACGGCGTCAGCTGGCTGCACGGAGTAGTTTCCCAGAAGATTTTCTCCGGAATGTGGCCAGGTTATCTGCCTGAAGAATTGCATGTAAGCCATGTCACCAACGGAGTCCATTATCCTACTTGGACCGCTCCCGAGTGGAAAAAAGTCCATGCAGAAGTCTTCGGTGACCAGTTCAAAACCCACCATTACGATAAAAGCTGCTTTGACGGAATCTACAAAGTCTCTGATGATAAGATTTGGAGTGTCAGACAGCATCTGCGCCACAAACTAATCGAAGCAGTTAAGGAATACATGGGCGATACCTCTGCTACCAACCACTACTCACCACAGCAGATAGTCAAGATTAAAAAGACTCTACGAGATGATATTCTTACTATAGGATTTGCCCGTCGCTTTGCAACATACAAGAGGGCAACCCTTCTCTTCAGCGACCTCGAAAGGCTCAATGACATAATCAACAACCCTGACCGTCCGGTGCAGTTCCTTTTTGCAGGAAAAGCACACCCCGCAGACAAGGCCGGCCAGGATCTGATAAAGAGGATCATTGATATCTCCAAGATGCCCCAGTTTATAGGCAAGGTCGTATTTATACCCAACTATGATATCTCAATTGCAAAACTGCTGATACCGGGTGTCGATGTGTGGATGAACAATCCTACCCGTCCTTTGGAGGCTTCGGGTACCAGCGGTGAAAAGGCTGTAATGAATGGAGTCATGCATTTCTCAGTTCTTGACGGATGGTGGGTAGAAGGATACAAGCAGGGCGCCGGCTGGGCTCTTCCGATGGAGCGTACATATGACGATCAGAACTTTCAGGATGACCTTGACTCTGCTACCATATACACCATCATTGAGAACGAAATCGCACCTCTATTCTATGACAAGGATGAGAATGGCATCTCTTCTAAGTGGATTGAAATCATCAAAAATACGGTGTCCCAGGTGGCCAGTAACTTTACCACTAACAGAATGATGAGCGATTATCTGGAGAAATATTATGTTCCTCTGGCTAAGCGCCAAAAAGAAATGGTAGCTTCTGATTTTGCAAAGGCGAGGGAAATGGCATTCTGGAAGAAGCGCCTCCGTAGAGAGTGGCCGCATATTGAGGTGATTTCACTCTCCAAGCCGGATGATGCTAAGGGCTCCCTCATTCTCGGAAAGAAATTTACCGCAGAACTTGTTGTCGCAATCGGGGAACTCAACCCTGAGGATCTGGGAGTAGAACTTGTAGTGGCTACTAAGAACAAAAAAGGCGAATTAAAGATCCGCAATAGTTTTGAATTCAAGACCGTTTCATTCGAGAATGGCATTGCTACTTACAAAGCCAATGTGATTCCCGGTATGGCAGGCTCGTTTCATATAGCTATGCGTATTTACGCCAAAAATGACAAAATGCCTCATAGGCAGGACTTCGAACTTGTGAAATGGTTGTAGCAGCTACAGGTTTCTTTGACGGACTTCATCTTGGCCACAGAAAGGTCTTAGAGGAGCTTACCTCCATTGCCGAATCCGATGGGGGAGAAAGTATGATTATATCGTTCTGGCCCCATCCGAGAAATGTCCTTCAGCAGGATGCCTACAAACTCAGACTTCTGACAACTCTTGAAGAGAAGCGCGAATTATGCTTCTCTTTGGGGATTGACAGATTTGAGGTAATCTGTTTTGACAAAGAATTCAGCCAACTCTCCACTGAGGAGTTTTTCAAACGCTACCTTGTGGGCAAGTACAAAGTGTCCACGCTTGTCATAGGATATGATCACCGTCTGGGACACGGGAAAGATGAGAGGGATATTGAGGAGATTGCCGACTCCTGTGGCATTAGGACTGTGCGTGTCGATCGATTGCAGGTAGGGGAGAGGGTGATAAGTTCCACTTCTATTCGTAACCGTTTGATTGAGGGTGATATAGCTAGTGCAAATAAATGGCTTGGTTACCGCTATTCCCTTCATGGGGTGGTTGTGGCAGGTAATCTTCTTGGCCGCACAATAGGTTTTCCAACTGCCAATATGCAGCTCTACGAACCTCTGAAACTGGTTCCCACCAACGGAGTCTATTTTGTCAGCGTTGAGGTGACAGGTGGTACCTACAAGGGTATCTGCAACATAGGAACGCGACCGACTGTATCCAGCGACAGCAGTCGCAAGATAGAGACTCATATTCTCGATTTCGATGAAGAAATATACGGATTGGATATCAGGATATCATTTATCGAGAGGCTTCGAGACGAACGTCGTTTTGGTTCACTGGAAGAGTTGCGCAGACAACTCCTGCTAGATAAAGAATGCTGTTTGAAAAAGAATATTTTGTAACTTTGTACAAATCCTTGAGTTATGGAAGGCTTTGATATTTTTATAATGGTGCTGGCATTTTTTGCGACAATGATGGTAATTGCTTCAAAAAATAGTAAAAAAAAGCAGCAACAATCTCGCAAAACCGGCCATCCCGGCTACCCTTCTCGTCCTGCAAAACCCAACTCTCCGAAAGATGCTCTTGAGGAATTGAGGAGGTTACTTGAAGAGGCTGATGAGCGCTCGTCACAGGTTGAGGAGGGAGTTGAAACATATGTCGAGCCGGACTCTTTAGTTGTTACTCCTATTGAATTCGGTGCTGATGAAGGCATCAGGAGTACCGTAGCTGAGAAGGATGAGAGATATTCATTGGAAAAAGAACAAAATGAGGCCGCAAGTGGGGCAAAATTAGAAATAGACCCGCGCAATCTCATAATATATTCAGAGATTATGCACCCCAAATGGGAGGAATATTGATTTTTTTGACTATTTTTGCGGCGTGATTTACAAATGAAAGGATCCCCAATCGGGATTCCTTTCGATTTTTTATATTTATAGAGATGTCAACAGAGATAAATTATGTTACTCAGGAAGGTCTTCAAAGACTCCGTGAAGAACTGGCTCAACTCTTTGCACAGAGGCCTGTAATTTCAAGACAGATTGCAGATGCGAGGGACAAAGGCGACCTTTCGGAAAATGCCGAATATGATGCGGCCAAAGAGGCGCAGGGTCTTCTTGAACTTAAGATATCCAAAATGGAAAGCCTCATTGCAAACGCAAAAGTTATAGACGGGGCTATGATAAATACCGAAGAGGTACAAATGCTCAACAAGGTCAAGATCAAAAACCTCCTCAATAATTCCGTGGCGGAATACACGCTCGTAGGTGAGAGCGAAGCCAACTTTAAAGAGGGAAGGCTCGCTGCAGCTACTCCCATCGGTAAGGCACTTATCGGTCGTCGAAAGGGCGACATAGTCGAGGTGACAGTACCTTCCGGAATCCTAAAGTTCGAAATTCTTGATATATCAATATAGTCACAGATATGGCATCAATTTTCACAAGGATTGTAAATGGTGAGATACCATCTTACAAGGTGGCGGAGGACGACAGGTTCTACGCATTTCTAGATATCAACCCTCTGGCGGAGGGCCACACTCTTGTTATTCCCAAAGTTGAGGTTGACTACATTTTTGATCTGGACGAGGAGACCTACCGGGGTCTTTTCGCATTTGCGCGCAAAGTGGCTACTGCCCAAAAGAGCGTAATTCCCTGCAAAAGAATCGGCATGGCAGTACTCGGAATGGAGGTTCCCCATACGCACATCCACCTTGTTCCGCTCCATAGTGAAGGTGACCTCGATTTCCGTAAGGCAAAAATTTCCCTTACACCGGAGCGATTTAAAGAGATTGCCGGCTTAATTTCCAATGCTTTCAACAAGATATAGACAATGAATAGATTTTTTTCATTTGCCTTTGCACTCCTCCTCTTCGCAGCCTGCTCTCAGCAGCCGACTGCAGTTATCGAGGCCTCCATTGAGGGCGCAGACCAGGCGCAGATTGTGCTCCAGAAACTCAATTTCAGCAAAATTCAGGTTGTAGACACCATCAAGACTGCACCTGATGGTAGCTTCACTTACAAGGTAAAGCTTTCCAGTAGCTCTCCCGGATTCTACTATCTCTATCACGAAGGGACCAAACTCGCTTCTATGGTACTCCTTCCCAAAGATAAGGTTACCATTAATGCCGACCTCAATGGCAATTTCACAGTGACGGGTAGTGAAGAATCACTCCTGTTGCAGGCAATTGACAAAGAATTTCTCAAGACCTCGGCACAACTTTCCGATTTGGCAGGTAAGAGTGTTGATGGTGAAGATGTAGGTCTGGATATGGGTAGAACCTATATTGAGTATCGTAAAACCGCACTGAAACACATTTTTGGCAATCCTCACTCCATTACGGCAGCCACAACTCTTTTCCAGCGTTTCAATGATAATCTTCCCGTTTTCGGTGAAATTAGTGACTTCTTCATATTTAAACAGGTGTATGACTCACTCAAGACCGTATATCCGCAATCTGAATATGTGCTTGCGCTCAAAGATGAGATAGCTGCTCGCGAGAGGGCATTTGAGTTGACCAATAAACTCTCCAATGTTCAGGAGGCGCTCTTCCCAGATCTTGAAATGCCCGACAACAATGGGGAGATGAAGCGTCTCTCGGATTTTACCGGCAATGTAATAATTCTCTCATTCTGGAGCGTTGCACAGGATGCCCACAAAATGTTCAACAACGATCTTGCGGAATTATATCAGAAATATCATTCCGAGGGACTTGAGGTTTATCAGGTTTCTCTCGATATAGACAAAGCATCCTGGGCCTCTATTGTAAGGTCACAGCAACTACCCTGGACCTCGGTAAATGATGGTAACGGTATCAATTCACCCTCGATGACCGCATACAATATAACACAGATCCCCACGTTTTTCGTAATAGGACGTGACGGCACGATCGCGGGTAAAGATCTGTTTGAAAAGGATAAATTGGAAAAAGTAATAAAAGCGCAGCTCTAAAGCAGCTTCTTCTTGCTGATACCGGCAACGAAATCTTTTAAATAGAAGGGTTCAAAGTAGGCAACATCTTTGAACTCTTTTTTTGTGAATGCCTCCGTAGCGGGAATGATCATGTACTCCGCCAGAGGATTGCATTGTTTGAAAATTGCATTGGGATGATTGATTACACCCTGCAATTTTGCGGCTGCATTCCCAACAAAAAACACGCTACTCTCATCGAGAAGAGCTTTAAAACTCTCCTTGTTGAAAATAATGGACTCCACACTACTTAGAGGTGCTCCTTTGCCGTCAAAAACAGCACAATATGCCTCCATCCTGCGGGCATCGATAAGGGCAACAATCTTCTCCGCCTTGCCTACTGCCGCCATTGCCAAAATCTGCGGAGTGCTAATCGCTATCAGGGGTTTGCCTGAGCCGAAACAGAGACCTTTGGCAGTGGAAACTCCGACTCTCAGACCGGTGTATGATCCCGGACCTTCGCTTACAGCAACCGCATCACACTCTGCAATGGTTATACCGCTTTCGGCCAAGACTTCACTTATCTGCACGGCAAGTATTGATGCGTGGCTCTTAGGCCTGTCGCAATATCCGGAGGCAATCACTTTGCCCCCAACGGAGAGAACTGTGGAGCAACTCTCCGTACTGGTCTCCAGCAGGAGCAAAACGGTATCTTTCATATCAATCAATTATTCTTCAATACGTTGTTCCCCGGACTTTCATCCCTTCTTCCAACTCTTTGCTTACAGCCGAGTAGGGTCCGGCCACTATCCTATTTCCAGGCTCAAGCCCCGATATTATCTCGATGGAACTGAAATCCTGTATGCCCGACATCACAGGTGTTGCGTGCACGATGTTTTTATCATCCACTTTCCACACGCACTCGATCCCGTTCCGGATAAAAACCGCCTCAATGGGAACCGTCACTATATCAGCCCTTTGCCCCGTCACTATCGTAACTCTGGCTGACATTCCGGGTCTGAATGGGAGTGTACTTGGGGAAGTCACACCGGCCGTTGTATCGCATTTGATGCCGATCCTGACCTCAAAGGTAGTAACTTGTTCAAAGTTTGAGTACAAATTTGTGGCTGAATTTGCAATTTGTGTCACAATTCCCTCAAATAATTGCCCCGGACAGGCATCTATGTCTATTTTTGCATTGTTTCCCGAGTTGAGTTTGAGAATATCATTTTCGTTGACATCCACCACTACTTCCATATCGCTCAGGTCAGCAATACGCATGATTTCAGTACCTGCCATCTGACTTGTTCCGACTACTCTCTCGCCAATTTTGACGGCAACCATTGAAATTGTCCCATCCATCGGGGCGCAGATTACAGTCTTGGTAAGATTTTCAGTAGCCTCTTTCAGGGCGGCTCTGCCGCTGCTTACACCATATTGCGCAGCTGTGAGTTGTTCTCTCGCTATTTCATAGTTTAGTTGCGATGTTTCATATTCTGCTGCGGAAATTACATTCTCATTAAAAAGAATCTTGTTGCGCTTAAAATTGATTTCTGCTTGTTTGAACTGGGCTTTCTGTTGCAAATAGTCGCTTCTGGCGGCATTGAGAACGGCTTCAGCTCTTTCAACCATAGAGATATAAACATCTTGGCGGATTTTTACAAGAACATCTCCTTTGCTGACATTGTCTCCTTCTCGGCAGTTGAGTTCAACGATTTCACCGGAAACATCCGGAGTTATGGAGACTTCTATCACCGGCCTAACTTTTCCGTTGGCTGGAATGCTCTCTACCAGATCTTTCTTTTCAATGGTAAACAGACGCACTTCCGTCACGCTTCCACCTCCTGATGCTAGCAATATCACAATCAGCACTAATATGCCGGTGAGTATTATGATATGCCATTTTTTCAATCTGATTTTCCTCAATTTCATAGTTTACTATTTCATTTTTCGTCTATCTACCTAAGTAGTGATCCACGATCATTCGCTGGAACAGATATTGGAAATAGGCCTGAACATGCTCGGAAGTGGCTTTTAGGCAAAGGTTTTTGGAAATGATGTAGTCGGTAGCGGATATTTCCCCGACTTCGAGCTTGAATTCATTCATTCGTAAAAGCTCTTCTGAGGCTTTGCGGCTCTTTTCGGCAGCAATGCAGCGACTCCGGCAACTTCGGCACTCGGCTACGGCAAGTTCTATCTCGTCGGCGAGTTTCCTGCGTGTCTTTTCAAGTGCGATGGCGCTATTGGAGAGTGCGCTTTTTGCTCTTTTGATTTTATGAACCGTAGCAATTGATCCTGTTATCGGAAGTTTCAGAGTCAATCCTACATACGGTATCCAGTTCTCCTTGAACTGTTCATTGATTTTTTTTGTGTGGGTATCATTGTAGAATGTACCATAACCTGCGGATAGTGTTATTATGGGATAAAGTGCACTTGCAGCGACTCCTACTGCAGCTTTGTTCGCCTCCATTGCTGCCCTCGCAGCTCTTGTGGCAGGATGCGCATCAGCTATTCTGTAAGCGGATATATCTGGTACATTCTCAGGTGGCAACGTATCTATGGAAGGTACCTCTACGTTGAATCGACTGTCATAAGGGAGGTTAAGCAGCTGCATCAGTGCAATGCGGCTGCTTTCTATCTCTGCAGCCGATGCGGTGATGGTGTACTGCTCCTGTGCAACCTGTGCTTCGAGTTCCACCAGGCTGCTTAAAGGACGCAATCCTGCCAACACCATCTTACGACACTTCTCCATCTGTCTGATGATGCTCTCACAATTGTACTCCGCTATGGCGTGCAATTCTCTCGCAAGCACCATCTGGAGGCAGCTCCTGATTACGCTGACTATTACAGCATCACGCACTCCTTCCAGGGATTTGCTCGCCTCTTTGAGCGAATAGCCGGCTTCTCTGATGCTGAAGTAGCCCCTGAGTCCGGCAAAGAGTGTTACACTGCCACCGATCGAAGCATTTGTGCTTTGCGTTCCTTTGATTTTGTAGGGCGAGAGTCGTTCCCAGTTGAAATCATGTCCTATTTCTCCCCCGATCTGCGGAATCAGGCTCCAGGATAGCTCCCTCAGAGCGCTTTCACGCTCTTTGATTGAGGATAGGGCACTTCTTATATCGTGGTTATGCTCCATCGCGTGGCTGATGCATTGTTCCAGAGTCCAGTTCTGTCCAGAAGTGGGGAGAGTCCCTGCAATCAGCAGTGCGGCCATCAGTGTAAAGCCCTTTGTATTCCTGTTTCGTTTCATTTTATTAGAAAATAAATGGGATTCCCGGGTGCCGTGAGCACCCGGAATTCCCGCTAAAGGACGGTTATGCATTCTTTCCTCCAATAAGACCTTTTAATTTTTTGACAAGAGTGCAGATGTACTGCGCTACAAGTCCGATAACATAACCGATGTAGTAAAGCGCATCCTGGGCTTTTTTATCAATACCTCCGATAATGCAGACCGACTCGCGCATCTCAATGGGTCTGAGTCCCGGTATTGTGAAATCATCTCTCATAGTCAGTTTCCTCCATCATTTTTGACCTTTGAGACTGTTCCATCCGTCAACAATCCCCTTCAGGAGTTTTGGCAGATAGTCACCGATAAAATTGATGATGGCCCTTACTTTCTCAAACAGTGCGGCGGCACTCACAGTTGCCCCACCTGCCGACTGGAGTTCAATGGAAGTCATTTCCCTCAATCCCAGTGCTTTCAATCGTTTTTCTTCCATAAAGCTAAATTTTTTGTGTTACTCCGTTCTTTGGTCAGGTGCCCGGAAATGACCTCTATGAGTGCGCACTCATCGTGATAGTATTGTCTGCAATTAAAGCATTCTCTTTGTTGTGTGTGATCAGTATGACTGTTTTTCCCTTGTCCCTGAGGTCCTGCAGTTTTTGCAGGATATAGGATTGTGATTTGCTGTCCAGGGATGAGGTAGCCTCATCCAATATGTAGATGAAAGGATCGCGGTAGAGCACTCTTGCGAGCGCTATACGCTGTCTCTGGCCGCCCGAAATACGGCATCCGTGTTCGCCGGTGCGTGTCAGGAGTCCCATCTGAAGGCCTGAGATAAATTCACGCATACCCAGTTCCTCAAGTATTTCGATTACGCGTTCCACATCCGGCTCCGGATCGTAGCAGGTGATGTTTTCCAGTATGGTGCCGCTAATGAGGTCGGCATCCTGTGGTACAATCGATATATAGTCACGCCATCTGCCTATGTCGATTTGGCTGATGTCGATATCTCCGAGGGTTATTTTGCCTTTTTGTACCTTGTAGTCACGCATCAGCAGTGATGCGAGTGAGCTTTTACCGCAGCCGCTGGACCCTTTTATAGCCGTTATTTGCCCTTTTGGAATTGTTATGTTGAAATCGCTCAGCAGCGGTTCGTTCCCTGGATAGGCAAACTCCACGTTGTGGAAACGGATCTCTTCACATTTGTCAAGGGAGCAGGGGAGAAACTCACCGCCTTCGCTTTTGAGATCGAGAATCTCGAAAATTCTTTCGGATGCCGTGTTAAATTCAGCTAAATCGTCCGTCAGTCCTACAAGTTGGCTCAATGGCCCTGAAAAAAATGAGGAGAGAGAATAGAATGAGACCAGTTCCCCCACGCTGAGTTCTTCTTTGAAAATAAACAGCGAGCCTAAAAGTATCAGGCAGACGGTCAGGAGTCTGGAGACAGCATCCGCAGATGTCGCAAATATGCCCGAATAGCGTCCACCGCGGTATAGTTTGTCTGCAAATGTGACATATTGCCGCTCAATATTGCGGTAAAAGTGTTCTCCGTTGCCGAAATACTTGATCACTTTTATTGAAGATATGCCTTCTACGCTCCTCTCCTCAAATTCTGCAGCGCTCTCGATAATCTCCCTGCTTGTCTTTCTGTTGACCTTTCCGGCAATTATGTATACCGTACAGAAAAGCGGGATGAAAGCCATTGTCATCAATGCGAGTTTCCAGTAAAATGAAAACATCAGCACAAATGAGACGGCAAGCGTGAGAATGCTCGTGAGTATGGTGGTAACACCTTCGATCAGGAATGAGCGGATGCGCATCGAATCTCCAATCCTGGAGTTGAGCTCGCCCGCACCCCTGCCTTTGAAAAAACCGACAGGCAGGCTGAAAAGGTGGCTTATATATTTTAAAATAATATGGCTGTCTATGCTGATTCCGGCCCGCAGGGTGAATATTACCTGCCCGTATCCGACCAAAAGTGCTGCAGCCATCACGAGGACCATAAGCGCGCCTGTGAAACCCAGGGCCGTCATATCTCCTGCAGGGAGTATGTCATCTATGATATGTTGCAAGAAAAGAGCGGTGCAGATGCCGGCCACAATGTAGGCTGCAGCCCCGGCAAGAGATAGGACGTAGTCCCTAAGTGTCAGTAAGAGTAGTGAAGCGTATTTTGAGAAATGTCCGCGTTTACCGCGGAATTGTGTGAGATTGGGGTCCGGTCTCATTATGACGAGGTATCCGCTCCACTCTTTTTGCAACGAGTCAATATTTTTCTTTATACGACGGCCCTCTGCGGGGTCCATCACAATGGCCTTTTTGCTATTAATCTTATATAAAACATAGAAATGGAGGTCTCCATTTTCCTTTAGAATGTGGAGGATCGCCGGACATCCGAGTCCGAGCAGGGGAGTGATGTCGCCTGTTTCCGACTTATAGCCTTTCGCCATGAATCCTATCTCTCGGCAAGCATCCAGAATTCCTTTGACTGTGGTACCGTATGCGCTTGTTCCAGATGCCTCTCTAACGATGGTTAGGGGTATGCTGTATCCATACCATCCGGCTATGGATGCGATACAAGCTGCTGCACAGTCCGTTCTGTCATGTTGTTTTATGTTGATTCTCCTTCTCATTTCCATTCTCCTCTTAGATTCATTAAAAAGAGGGAGTCCTCCCGACCCTTCAGTGTCCCGTCCGCCATCGGGACATATCTTCCGCACAGGCTCCCTCTAGATAAAAGCTGTAGCCGCAAAAACGGAGAGAAGGAGACAAAGCAGTGAAACCAGCGTGTAGAGAAGCACAAAACCTCTTCCTGCGGCAGGCACTATCCCCGACACTGTCCGGTCGAGTTCAGATGCGGGTAAAATCTCTTTTTCTCTTTTCATAATCCGTGGCTTTGCCAAAAAATCCATAGGCAAAGTAGTGGATAAAAAAGAGAAAAAATGTGCTTGAAAAAGCAATTATAATAGTTGTTGTTTCAAGCTACAGGTTTTTGCTTTTTTTTAAAAAGATTCAAAATTTTAAAAAAATGATTCAAAATAGGGAAACAGCTTGTACGAGAGGTCAAGCAAAGAGGGATAGATCTTTGATTCAGCAATTTTATCCTCCGAAATAAAATGAAATGTCTCATTTGCGGCATCGACAAAATGGATGACGGTCGAAAGTATCAGTACGAAAATTGCCAGTGTAACAACTACGCCAAGTAGTCTGTTAAGCCATCCGAGCAGGGCTATTTTTAAAATTTTCTCTATAAGCTTGCCGACAAGATTTAGTAAAATTGCCACAACAAGGAATATAAGAACAAATGAAATTGCCTTTATCCAGAAGTCGGAAAGTGTGAAAAGTTTAAGAAGCCAGGAAGAAACCAGATCGGCAAATCTTAGAGAGAGTGTGATGCCGAAATAAATAACTGCTACGGATATTATTTGTTTGACAAGACCGTTCTTGATGCCAAAGTAAAACGCGGGTAGAAAGCAGACGAGGAGGATAATGTCTATAACTCCCATAAACTTAATTTTTTAATGATTGGTCAAAATTAGTGAATTATCGTATCTTTGCAAATTCAAATAAACGAAATATGAGTTTTAACGAGTACCAAAAGCTCGATTTGGTTGAGACAAATCGCACAGTATTAGAGAAATGGAACAAGCAGGATACTTTTCGCAAAGTGCTTGCTGCAGGAGAGAATGCGCCGAATTTCATCTTTTTTGAAGGTCCTCCCTCAGCTAACGGAATGCCCGGCATCCATCATGTTATGGCTCGTGCCATAAAGGACGTCATCTGTAGATATAAGACACAGAGCGGCTTTAGGGTGGAACGCAAGGCGGGATGGGATACTCATGGTCTCCCCGTGGAACTCAGTGTGGAAAAGATGCTCGGTATCACCAAGGAAGATATCGGAAAAAAGATTTCCGTAGTGGAATACAACGAAGCCTGCCGCAAGGAGGTGATGAAATATACAAAGGAATGGGTCTCTTTGACAGAACTCATCGGTTACTGGGTGGATATGGATAATCCCTATATTACCTATGACAATCGCTATATTGAGACATTATGGCACCTTCTCAAAGTAATATATGAAAAGGGACTGCTATATAAAGGCTACTCAATACAACCGTATTCCCCTGCTGCGGGTACAGGTCTAAGCTCGCACGAACTCAACCAACCGGGATGTTATCGCGATGTCAAGGATACTACCGCAGTAGTGCAATTTAAGGTTATTAAGGATAGCAAGTCTCAGTTCCTATTCGAGGATAGCACACTGCCTTTATTCTTCCTTGCCTGGACCACGACTCCCTGGACATTACCCTCCAATACTGCACTTTGCGTAGGCCCCAATATCGAGTATCTGAAAGTAGAAAGCGTCAATCCCTATACAAAAGAGCCCGCCATCTATTTGGTGGCAAAAGCGCTTCTTGGTGCTCATTTTAATGATAAAAACCCCTTCCGTGTACTTGGAAAGCCTATTAAGGGAAAAGAATTTGCAGGTATTCGCTACGAGCAGCTATTCCCTTGGGTAAAATGCTCGGAAGGTGCCCATAAGGTGATTACAGGAGATTTTGTGACTACTGAAGATGGAACGGGTATCGTGCACATCGCCCCAACCTTCGGTGCGGACGACGACAAAGTGGCGAAAGCAAATGGCGTACCTGCATTGATGATGGTGGATGCCGCTGGTCTCAATCAGGCGATGGTTGACCCTACGGGCAAGTTCTATGCTATTGAGGACCTTGATCCACGATTCGTTGCGGAAAGGGTAAATGTAGAAAAGTACGGCAAGTACGCCGGCAGGTATGTGAAAAATGAATATGATCCCACGCTCGGTCCCGATGACGACACTTTGGATGTAGACCTTTCTGTCGACCTAAAACAGCAGGGCAAGGCCTTCAGAATTGAAAAACAGACTCACAACTATCCCCACTGCTGGAGAACTGATAAGCCTGTGCTATACTACCCGCTCGATTCATGGTTTATCAGGACCACTGCAGTGCAGGAGAGGATGATGGAGCTCAATGACACTATTGATTGGAAGCCCGCTTCCACCGGTACCGGACGTTTCGGTAAATGGCTTGAGAACCTCCAGGATTGGAACCTCTCCAGAAGCCGCTATTGGGGCACCCCGCTCCCCATCTGGCGCACTGAGGACGGCACTGTGGAGAAGTGTATAGGTTCCGTTGCAGAGCTATATGAGGAGTTGGAAAAATCCGTATCGGCAGGTATTATGCCATCCAACCCTCTCAAGGATAAAGGGTTTGTGCCAGGTGACTATTCGGATGAAAATTACAATAAGATAGATATTCACCGTCCATACGTAGATGACTATTTCCTCGTTTCGGATGATGGTCGCAAGATGGTAAGGGAGAGCGATTTGATTGACGTATGGTTTGATTCGGGAGCGATGCCCTATGCGCAGGAAACCCTTGCAAAAGTTGATAGCCCCGAGTTTGGCCAGACTGCAGATTTTATCGCTGAAGGTGTTGACCAGACCAGAGGTTGGTTTTTCACTCTTCATGCAATCGCCACTATGGTGAGTGACAAGCGCGCATTCAAGAGAGTAATTTCAAACGGACTTGTCCTTGACAAAGAGGGCAATAAGATGAGTAAGCGCCTGGGTAATGCTGTGGATCCATTTGCGACTCTCGACGAATATGGCGCTGACCCGCTAAGATGGTATATGCTCACAAACGCACAACCCTGGGACAACCTCAAGTTCGACGTAGGTGGAGTGGATGAGGTGCGCAGAAAATTCTTCGGCACCCTCTACAATACCTATTCGTTTTTTGCACTCTATGCCAATGTGGATGGATTCGACGGCTCAGAGCCGGAAGTACCCGTGATAAAGCGCCAGGAAATAGACAGATGGCTCATTTCGCTGCTTAATACTCTCGTCAAAAAGTCGGTTGAAGCGTATGAGGACTACGATTTTACTACCGCAGGTCGTTTGATCCAGGATTTCGTCTGTGACAACCTAAGCAACTGGTATGTACGCCTCAACCGCAAGCGCTTCTGGGGCGGGGGACTCACTCCGGACAAGATTGCCGCATACCAGACACTTTATGAGGCTCTCAAGACGGTAGCTCTACTCTCGGCCCCGATAGCTCCATTCTATATGGATTTGCTCTGGTGCGATCTCGTACCGGGAGCAGAATCGGTACACTATGAGCGGATGCCCGCATTTAGTGAAGAGTATATAGACGCAGCCCTCGAGGAGAGAATGGATTTGGCTCAGAAGAGTTCTTCAATGGTACTTGCGCTCCGCAGAAAGGTCAACATCAAGGTGCGTCAGCCATTGGCGAAACTTATCATTCCCGTGCTTGACCGCACTATCGAAGAGCAGCTTGAGATGGTCAAGGAGCTTATTCTCAATGAGGTGAATGTTAAGGAAATGGAGTTCATCCACGACACCACGGGGATTATTACAAAAAAGATAAAACCCAACTTCAAGACTCTCGGCAAGAGGTACGGCAAACAGATGAAGGAGATCGCATCCTCCTTTGCAAACCTTTCGCAGCAGACAATCTCGGAAATTGAAAAAGCGGGTAATTACAATCTTGCACTTCCTTCAGGTGAAGTAACGCTCTCTTCAGAGGACTATGAGATCACATCCGAGGATATGCCCGGCTGGCTCGTCACTACAGAAGGCAAACTCACCGTTGCTCTTGATGTCACGGTAACCGATGCGCTCAGAAGGGAAGGAGTTGCACGCGAACTGATTAACCGTATTCAGAATCTACGCAAGGAGAGCGGATTTGAGGTAACCGATCGTATAAATGTATTCATTCAGAGCAATCCCGAAATCGAGGAGGCTCTCGGTGATTTTAATTCCTATGTATGCGAACAGACTCTCTCAAAATCCATCACACTTGCCGAAACATGTGAAGATGGCATTCCCGTTGAGTGGGATGAAGGAGAATTGAGAATATCTGTTGTGAAATTGAAATAATGTTCCTAAATTTACACTTTAACCAACATATATAGTCATGGGCGAATCAGTAGAAATAAATGAAAAGGTACGTTACTCGGATGAAGAGCTGCAGGAGTTCAAAGAACTCATCCTTGAAAAGCTTACACAAGCGAGAGAGGAGTACGAAATGCTCAGAGGTGCTGTAAACCACAGCTCAAGTAACGACACAGAGGACACGTCTCCCACGTTCAAGGTGTTGGAGGAAGGTGCGTCTTCCCTTTCCAAGGAAGAGTCGGGTCAACTGGCAGCGCGTCAGTATAAGTTCATACAGAACCTCGAGAATGCCCTTATCCGCATCGAAAACAAAACCTACGGTATCTGCCGCGTCACCGGCAAACTGATACCCAAGGAGAGACTCAGACTAGTACCCCACGCTACACTCAGCGTCGAGGGTAAAAATGAAATGAACAAATAGCGGAGATGAAAATTTCGAGAGGTTTCAAGATATCCCTCTTTGTAATCCTTCTTTTGATTATTGACCAGATTATCAAAATCCTGGTTAAGACCAATATGACCATTGGTCAGAGCATCCATGTATTTGGTAGTTGGTTCCAAATACTTTTTATTGAAAATCCGGGCATGGCCTTCGGAATGCAGTTCGGAGGCAACGTTGGCAAATTCATCCTCTCCATATTCAGAGTGGTACTTGCCATAGCCATCATAATATACATCAGGAAACTCCTCAAGCGCGGTGATACCCCAACCGGAGTTCTTGTGGGTCTCGCCGCCATTCTCTGCGGTGCAATTGGCAATATCATCGACTCCCTTTTCTACGGAATGATATTCAGCGAAAGCACCTTCACACAGGTGGCAGAACTCTTTCCCGCAGGAGGAGGTTACTCCGGATTCCTTTACGGCAAAGTGGTCGATATGTTCTACTTTCCCATCATCGACACCACACTCCCCGAATGGGTACCCATCTGGGGCGGAAAAGAATTTATCTTCTTCCGTCCTATCTTCAACTTCGCCGACTCCTGCATCACATGCGGAGCAATCTATCTCCTGATTTTTAAGTGGAAATTCTTCTCCAAGCAGTCTAAGACCGAAGAATCCGTCTCCGCAAAATAAGCTTTTTTTTGAGTAAATGTTTTTTTAATATATCTTTGCACTCCCAAACCAAAGGGAAGGAGAGATGGGTGAGTGGTTTAAACCGGCAGTCTTGAAAACTGTTGAAGTGAAAGCTTCCGGGGGTTCGAATCCCTCTCTCTCCGCAAGTCGAAAGGCCGAATGACGACAGTCATTCGGTTTTTTATATAATAAATCCCCTTGAGCTTGCTCAAAAGGGGATTTGTTATATAAAAACTGAAGCTCTGCTTCAAGCCTTTCGCTTGCTAGGGCCCCTACGGCGAGTAGATAGGGATGTAGGAACGAAGTGACTAAATCCCTCCTTAAGCTACTTATTTCGTGCCTAGCCTCGCCCCGCCGCAGGCGGGGAGGGAATGCGCGAAGCGCACAATCCCTCGGAGAGAGAGGGATTCTGTTAGTTCTGAGTTCCGAGTATCGAGTATTGAGTTTTGAAGCTCCGCTTCAAGCCTTTCGCTTGCTAGGGCCCCTACGGCGAGTAGATAGGGATGTAGGAACGAAGTGACTAAATCCCTCCTTAAGCTACTTATTTCGTGCCTAGCATCGCCCCGCCGCAGGCGGGGAGGGAATGCGAACGCAGTGAGCAAATCCCTAATTATTCGCCACTCTTGTGTTTGTGATTACTATATGTTCTGATCTACAATCTTTGACAGTACTTCTTCTACCTCTTCTATAGTAGGCAATGCAGATTTGAGATTTTCTGGAATTGCCTTTGTGAGTTGATAATCACTCACGCCAATAGGTTGGTCGTAACCGGAGAGAGAATATTGGGCTATTATCTTATTGCCGCCATTACAGAGAAGTAAACCAATAGTTTTGTTATCGTGTTCACCACGTAAAAAATCATCTACAACATTGATATAGAAGTTAAGTTGCCCCATGTATTCGGGCTTGAATGGTGTGGATTTGAGCTCAATGACAACATAGGCATGTAGTTTGATGTTATAGGGAATCAGGTCGGCATAGAAATCTGAGTCGCCCACTTCAAAATGCTTCTGTTGTGCCACGAATGCAAAACCGCTACCCATTTCAAGCAGATACTTTGTGATATGCGATACAAGCTGCCGTTCAATGTCCTTCTCTGCCATTATCTCTGTTCGCCCCATCATATCAAATATGTAAGGGTCTTTCATTAGGTAGTTGGCAAGGTCGCTTTGTGGTTTTGGCAGGCGTGCAGAAAAGTTGCTTACTTTATTTGCCTTTATTTGCCGAGCGAAAAGATTAGTTTTTATTTGCATTTGCAAGACAGTACTGCTCCATCCGTTTGCTACAGCTTGAGTGATGTACCAATAGCGTTCCCCTAATGGGAGTTTGCTATTGAGTAGTATTACATGACTTGCCCAGTTAGTGCGAACAACGGCAGAGAACTTGAAGAGTTCCTCAATTTTAGTAATATCTACGTGGTAAATGGAAGAGAGTGTTTCTGACACTTCTTTTAATTGTGCAATAGGTTGTTGCACGATTGTATGATGTTGATTATCATCATCTTGAATTAGTGCAAGAGGTTCTTGCACAATTTGGTTGAGTTCATTTGTTCTCTTTAATACATTATCAACGATGAATTATTGAGTATTCCATTTGCTTTGCACATTTATTTAAAAACTTCCAGTTAATAAGCACTTGTAAACTAGCACATGGATAATGTCTAAAAGATGCTATTAATGGCTTAGTTTCCCACGGAGAGCGGAAAGGGATGTGGGAACAAAGTGACCAAATCCCTCCATGCGCCAGTTCTTTTTATTCGTGCTTTGCCTCGCCCCGCCGCAGGCGGGGAGGGTATGCGCTCCGCAAAACCCTTACTTATTTGCTGTTTTCGCACAATACGGGACAAAATCGCCTCACTTCGGGACAAAAATCCGATAATTTGTCCCGTATTTTCAAAAATAATGGAAATTACATCCCGGTTTTTGACAGGATGAGAATTAAATATCCACAATCCCAAAATTAAAACAATAATCCCCCTTACCGCCGGTAAAGGGGATTGTGTTATTATATTATCATAAGATGACGTTAAAGTCCCTTCCAATTGTTGGGAATAAGACCATAGTTGGTTACATTGGCGTTTTTAAAACAGTCGGCGAAAGTCCATGTTGCTCCACCTGTATTAAATTCCCATAGTGCGGGTGCAGTGCCGGCGGGTGTCCCTGCAAAAGAACCTACATTTTCACCAAACTTTCCAAAATTAATCCCTCCTCTACCTACAAAAAAGTCAATGTTTGTAGCCGGTGACGGGAAAATATCCTGCGTTAATTGCAACCTTGTACAGTTTCTGAAACAATAATAGAAGTTTGTCGCCACCGTATTGTACCTGAATAGGTCTGTCGGGGTTGTGCCGGTTAGTCCTGAGCAATTGTTGAAACAGCTTGAAAAATTTTCCACTTTCGTATTGTTGCTGAACATCCCGGCCGGAATGCTACCGGTTAATCCCGTACAGCCGGAGAAACAGCTTGCAAAAGTTGTCACTTCAGTATTGTTGCTGAACATTCCTGCCGGAATGTTGCCGGTTAATCCGGTACAGCCCATGAAACATTCGTTGAATTGTAGCACAATTGGATTATTGCTGAACAGTCCATTGGGGATGGAGGTCAATCCGGTGCAAACTCTGAAGCAAGCAGTGAAAGATTTTACCATCGTATTATGGCTGAACAGTTCTGGTGGGATGTTAGTCAATCCGGTGCAGCCCCAGAAGCAGCTTTGAAATGTGGATACATTCTTCTGGTACTTGAACAAGTCTTTCGGAATAGAGGTTAATCCTGTGCATCCTTGGAAGCTGTAACTGAAATTTGTTATTTGCTCATTATTGCTGAACAGTCCCTCCGGAATGGAGGATAGTCCTGTGCAGCCATTAAAGTAATAGGAGAAATTAGTTGCTCCCGCACTAGTACCCATAAATGGAAATGGATCGAGTATAGCAGTCAGAAACTTGTCGCCGTTGCTTGCACTAGAGTTGCCATTGAATATGATCTGCGGGATCTGTTTTTGAGTCGGGTCTGCCTGGTCGGAGGTAATGGTGATGGTATAATTGCCTGGAGTGGCATAGACATGCGAATCGACGGTGTTTGTAAGAGAAGCGTTTTTAGCTATGGTTGTTTCATTCCCATCCCCCCATTTGATCGTCAGATTGGCAGGACTGGGGAGGGCTTCTTTTTGCTTGATGTTGTATGTCGTGCCGGAAGCAGTTGTTGTAATGGTATAGCGTAAAGATGTAGAGGCTAATACCCAAACGCCACTTACGGTAGCATTGTAGCGGTTTCCTGCAGAATAATCCTTTTTGTTTGTAACAGTGGTGCTCCACTGGTACGATTGGTCACCGATCAGCGTTATTTTCACTTTTCCGCCGGCGACGATCTTCATTACGTTGGGGTCAAAAGCGAAGAAAGCGGTCAGACTGTTTACGGAAGATGAGAAAGTTACGCCGCTCATGTTAAGCGTACCGCATCGGGTAAGTCCTCCTGCATCGGTCTCTACGGTCCAAACCAGTTTGCTGAGCGCTCCAACCCCTTCAGGTATATTGCTGAGTACATATTTGATTATACTGTTCTTCATCACTAATGCAAATCTCTCATTCAGTGGGTTAGCCGCTTCGTCGCTCAAGAACAGCTTGCTGTTGAGATGCGCAGTAGAATTGTCTCCACTCTGTGTCTGTTGCCAGAAGTTACCTGGAAGTTGCACATTGCCGTCTGCATCTATCGTTACGGTTGAGGGATAGTAGGCTTTGTAGGTAGTGGCACCAGGTACTGTTGTTCCGGAAAAACTATTGCCGGTTCCGGTATAGGTAAATGTAGAGCTTCCTTTATAAGTTGTGCCGTCAAATCCGGCAAGCAAGAGTTGATCGTTGGCCTCCCATGAGAGTTTGAGCGTACCGTCATCGTATGCTACTCGGGTTTCAGATGGGATCGTTGCATTTATGGTAACAATTTCACCCCCTTTCTCCTCAGGTTCGGGAAGAACTTCGCGATTACAACTTGCCGCAAATAGGATGGGCAGTATTAAAATAAATAGTTTGAGTTTCATGCCTATTTTTATTTAAGCCGTCGACCGTTGGCCGTTAGCCCTGTATTTGGTTAATTTATTATTTATCCTGCTAAGTACTAATTATTCTTACCAAGCGTCTCCTCCGTCTCCAATGTCTGGAAGCTCTGCACTTGCCTGGAGGATGTTTTGGTTAAGTTCAATTTCGACAACTACAATGTCGGGTGCTGCGTATTGTTCCGACGATCTGAATTCAGTTGTATTCATAATCATATAATTTGTTCTACCGGAGCGCAAAGGTATATTTTTATTTTTAATATGATTAATAACTTTTATTAAAAAATTATAAAAAAAGTTACGCTGAATGAGTTACTAATAACCCAGCACTATAAAATGATTGATACCAACAAAAAATCCCCCAACCTTGAACAACACCCCAAAAGTTGTTCGACTTTTGGGGTGCTGCTTAAGATGGATGGTTATTTTTGTCCGGAAATTATCCCAAATTTGACATTTTAATAGGGGGCTGAAAATGCGAAGTCACCATCTCCATTCCATATAGTGTAGACATTGTAA